>Ga0082335_1004539_pt1 | contig 20617 bp, 20 predicted proteins | sample Subgrocontami58m_FD_72375 | JGI IMG/M metagenome (GOLD analysis project Ga0082335, IMG submission 72375) | Subsurface groundwater microbial communities from S. Glens Falls, New York, USA - GMW37 contaminated, 5.8 m (SPADES assembly) (version 2) ... | reverse complement strand
CGGGCTGCGACCTGGCGATCGCCAGCCGCAGCAAGGAGCACCTGGAGCCGGTGGCCGCCAAGGTGGAGAAGGAGTATAAGCGCCGTTGCCTCGCGATCCCCGCCGACGTGCGCAAGCAGGAGGACTTGGAGAACCTGGTCAATACCACGGTCAAGGCCTTCGGCAGGGTTGACATCCTGGTCAACAACCAGGGCGCCAGCTTCGTGGCGGATACCGAGAAACTGAGCGTCAATGGCTGGAACACCATTGTCGCCATTAACCTGACCGGCAGCTTCATCCTCAGCAAGCTGGTCCATCCCCAGATGAAAAAGCAGGGCAAGGGAAGCATCATCATGATCTCCTCCATGGCTGGGGTGCACGGGTCGCCCAGGATGCCCCACTATGGCGCCGCCAAGGCGGGTCTGATAAACCTGACCAAGAGCCTGGCCGTGGAGTGGGCGAAGGATGGCATTCGGGTGAACTGCATCTCCCCGGGCCCCATCATCACCCAGGGCATCGTGGACGTCTTTGGCCTCAAGACCAAGGAGAACGCCTATAAGACCTGGGGCACCACCAACTCCCTCGGCCATGCGGGCTGGCCGGAGGACATCGCCTGGCCCTCCATGTTCCTGGCATCCGACGCCTCGCGCTTCATAACCGGCGTCAACCTGGAGGTGGACGGCGGCCCGCGCCGGGGGGGCGAGACCAGCGCCGCCTGAGCCTGCGGGGAATATAAGACACGCCAGCGGCGTTAGGGATAGCGGCGCGGAGTCGTTGCCGCGCAATTATCCCGCCCCACGAGGGTGCTATGGCGATTGAGACCCGGGACCTGCTGCGCAGCCCCAGGGGCGCGGCCTTTTCCAAGATCGGCTATCTGCGTGCCCTCCCCGAAGAAAAGGTGGTGGAGTTCCTCAACGGCCTTTTCCGGCTGGCCCTGGAGGCGCGGGAGAGCGGGGACTGGGAGGCGGTGGTCGCCCACATCGAGCAGTGGGAGGGAGCGGCCCTGGCGGCCCTGGGCGCCCGCATGCAGGCCCCTCCCGTGGATGCGGTCCCCTGGGCCCCCTGGGAACGGCCCCTCGGCAGCGCGACAATAGCCCTGATAACCACCGGAGGCGTCCACCTGGCGGACCAGCCACCCTTCAATTTCCAGGCCGAGGAAGGGGACTGGTCTTACCGCGAGTTGCCGCGCACCCTCGTCCAGGAGCAGGTCCGGGTCGCCCACAACGGCTACGATATCAGCGGGCCCCAGCAGGACTTCAACTGGGTTTTCCCCCTGCACCGCCTGCTGGAATTGGAGCGCGCAGGACGCATCGGCCACGCGGCGGACGTGCACTATTCCTTCATGGGGCGCATCCCGACCAAGTGGGCCGAGCTCCAAGCCGCCGCCGGGGAGGTGGCGGAGAAGCTCCTGGCGGCGGGCGTCCACGCCGCCGTCATCGGCTCCACCTGACCCCACTGCAACCGGTCCGGAGGGCTGGTGGCGCGCGTCCTCGAAGAGGCTGGCATCCCCACCGTCCAGGTGATGATGTTCGAGGAGATGGGGCAGAAGGTGCGGCCGCCACGCGTGCTGCACGTGCGGTTCCCTTTCGGGAGGCCCTTCGGGGAGCCTGGCAACGCGGCCCAGCAACGGGTTGTCCTGGAGGACGCCCTGCGGGTCCTGGAGACGGCGCGGGAGCCGGGCACGGTGGTCACCGCGCCCTACCGCTGGCGGCGCGAGGACTACGGCGCCATCCTGGCGCAGCGGGCGGCTACGCCGACCGCGCCGGCGTAGCTTACTCCGCGGCGCGGGAGTCGCCCTGGCCTAGGCCCCCTTCACCGGGTTGCGCAGCACTCCTATGCCGCTGATCTCCACCTCCGTCACGTCGCCCGGCTTGATGGCGGGCGTCTGGCCGGGGGTGCCGGTGTAGATGACGTCCTCCTGCTCCAGGGTGACGTGCTGGCTGATGAAGCTCACCAGGTGGGGCACGTCGGCGATGAGGAGGTCGGTGGCGCTTTCCTGGCTGACCACGCCGTTGACCCGACCCACCAGGCGGAGCTTGGATGGGTCGAGACCGGTGGCGATCCAGGGCCCCAGGGGCGCGAAGGTGTCGCTGCCCTTGGCCCGCCACCACTGGAGATCGTCGCGCTGCCAATCCCGGGCGCTCACATCGTTGCCACAGGTGTAGCCCAGGACATATTGCAAGGCCGCCTGGGGGCTGACGTTGCGGGCCGTCCGGCCGATGACCACGACCAGTTCCCCCTCCATGTCCACGCGGGGGACGCCCGTGGGCAGCACGATGGGCTCCTCGGGTCCGATGGTGGCCGAGGCGGCCTTCAGGAAGATCCCTGGGTCCTTGGGGCTCGGCCGCTCGCCCAGGTGGCTGCGGTAGTTGAGCCCCACGGCGAAGACCTTCCTGGGCTGGCACGGAGCCAGGAGCTTGACTTTGGAGAGGGGATAGGCGGTGGAGGAGCGGTCCAGCCTGTCGAAGGGCGAGCCCTTCAAGGCCCAGACGGCATCCCCCTCCACTACGCCGTAGCGAGACTGCCCGTCGGCGATGAAGCGTGCGATCAGCATGGGTACTCCCTTTCTATCGCCGGTTGCGCGAGGGTCCAGTCCTCCGGCGCAGCCGGCCTAGCACTCCCCAGGCCGAAGCCAGGGGAACGGCAAGCCAAACGATGCAGAAAAATGCCAGCAGCCCCACGAAGAGGCCGCGCGAGAAGAAGGCGGCGCCCGCCAGCAACACGAAGGCCACCCCCATGGTCAGCCACCAGACGAGCAGCAAGATGATGCCCGTCCCCGGCTGTCCGGCGTAGACCCAACCCAGGCCCAGGAAGCCGACCAACCCCCCCAGCTCCAGGGCCAGTCCCACGCGCGCCCGGGGGCCGCTGTTGCCGGCCAGGGCGGTCCCGGCAGCGGCGGAGGTGCCGCGTGGCGCCGCTGCACCCAAGGACGCGCCGCACTGCCAGCAGAAGCGGCTCTGGGGAGGGACGACCGCCGAGCAGCGCGGGCAGGCCTGCGCCGCGCTCCCCTGGGGCTCGGTCATGGCAGCGCATCCCAGTCGATCTCGCGCAGGTCGAAGCAAGGGCCATCCTTGCAGACCAGCTTGATGCCGCGTCTGGTCTCCACCGCGCAGGTGTAGCAGAGGCCGAACCCACAGGCCATGGGAGTCTCGAGCAATACCTGGCAGTGTTTGCGGCTGGGCAGCCGCGGGAGCTGGCCGGCCAGGGTGCGGTACATGGCCATGGGGCCACAGGCGAAGACCTGGTCGGCCCAGTCAAGGTACTCGGGGACCAGGTCTGTCACCAGGCCCCGGCGGCCCGCCGAGCCGTCCAGGGTCGCCGTCACCAGCTCCACCTCGGCGGGGAGCTCCTGGCTGGGGAAGAGCTGCTGCGCGCTGGCCCCTCCCTGCAGGATGGTTACTGACCGTCCTTTGGCGATGGCCCTCTCGGCCAGGAAGACGATGGGGGCGATGCCCACTCCTCCCGCTACCATGAGCAGGTTGTGGGCCTGGGGCGGCACGTCGTATCCGCGGCCCAGGGGGCCGATGATCTCGATGGTCTCGCCCGGCCGTCGCCGGGCGGTCCGACTGCTGCCGCGGCCAGAGGGGGTATAGAGGAGCCCCAGTCGCTCTGGGGCGGCGCTATCTTCGCCCGTCACTCGAAAGACGCTGAAGGCGCGCTTGAGCAGGGGATCGTAGCCATCCCCAGTCTCGACCATCACGAACTGGCCGGGCTCCACTGCTGCGGCGATCTCGGGGGCTTGTAGCCACAGCACCCAGATTGCGGGCGCCATCTCGTTATTAGATATGATGGGGGCACGTAAAATCTTCAATGCGGGCTACCGGCAACGCCGGTCGCACCATGATAGCATACCCTCCCACAGCCCGAACCGGAAGGCGAGCCACCGTCCAGTGCTTTCCTGGCCCCCCGTCGCTCTCTGGCCAATGTACAATAGGCGCTGGTGCCTGCGGGCCTAGGCCCTGCAACTCGGATCAGCGGCGCACAGAGGGAGCAGATGGCAGTGAGCCCCACGGACATCATCTATGAAAAGGGCGATGGCATCGCCTGGATCAGGATCAACCGTCCCAAGGTATATAACGCCTTTCGCCCCCGGACCATCGACGAGATGCTAGCCGCCTTCACCGACGCCTGGAGCGACGACGAGGTGGGTGTGTCCGTCCTGACAGGGACCCAGGGCAACTTTTGCACCGGAGGCGACCAGAAGCTGCGCGGGGAGGGGGGCTACGCCGACGAGAAGGGCGAGTCTACTCGGCTGCAGGTGCTCCATCTCCAGCGCATGATCAGGGAGATCCCCAAACCCGTCATCGCCATGGTGGATGGCTATGCCATCGGCGGCGGCCACGTGCTGCATGTGCTGTGCGATCTGACCATCGCCTCCACCCGGGCGGTGTTCGGGCAAACGGGGCCCAAGGTGGGGAGCTTCGACGCCGGTTTCGGTGCGATCTACCTGGCGCGGGTCGTGGGCGAGAAGCGGGCGCGAGAGATCTGGTACCTCTGCCGCCGCTACTCCGCCCAGGAGGCGCTGGGCATGGGCCTGGTGAACAAGGTGGTGCCGCCGGAAGAGCTGGAGCAGGAGACGAGACAGTGGTGCCAGGAGATCCTGCAGATGAGCCCCGCGGCCCTGCGGTTCATGAAGTTCGGCTTTAACGCTGACACCGACCACGTCTACGGCATCCAGGCCCTGGCCCACGGCGCCACTGCCCTGTTCTACACCACCGACGAGGCCCGGGAGGGGCGGGAGGCCTTCGTGGAGAAGCGCAAGCCAGATTTCTCCCGCTTTCGCCGGCACCCCTGGTGAGGCGGCGCGCCCACCGTGGCTGAGGCCTCCGCAACGCCCCCGCGCCTTCTGGACCGGGCCCGTTTTTACGGGCGGGCCTGGTACTGGGCGGCGCGGCCTTTCACCCTGAGCGCCTCCGTCGTGCCCGTGCTGTTGGGCTCTGCCGCAGCGCTGCACGATGGGGCTGCCAGCGCGGTCCGGTTCCCCCTGGTGCTCTTGGGTGCCCTCCTGGTGCAGATCGGCACCAACCTGGTGGACGAATACGCCGATCACCGGCGCACCGGGGGTAGGGGCAAGCTGCTGGCGCCCTACAAGGTCATTGCCCTGGGGCTGCTGTCGGAGCGGGCGGTGAAGCGGGGCGCGCTGCTGGTATTTGCGGCAGCCACCGTACTGGGTCTCGCCCTGGTGGCGCTGGTGGGCTGGCCCTTGCTGCTGGTCTGTTTGCTGAGCCTCGCCGCGGCCTACTTCTACAGCGCCGGCCCGCGGCCCCTGGGCGCGGTGGGCCTGGGCGAGCTGACGGTGGCGCTCTTCATGGGCCCGGTGATGGTGCTGGCTACCTACTACGTCCACACTGGTAGCTTGACCTGGAACGCCTTGCTCCTGTCCCTGCCCGTGGCCTGTACCGTGACCGCGATCCTGGTCGCCAACAACCTGCGGGACTACGAGGAAGATGCGGAGTCCGGCAAGCTCACCCTGGTGACGTGGGCGGGGCGGCGGTTCGGCCGCTGGCTTTGGCTGGGCCTGGTGGGTACCGCGCTGGCTGCCGTCATCGGCGTGGTGGCCGCCAGGGCGGAGCCGCCCTGGCTTTTGTTTTCGCTGCTGGCGACGCCCCAGGCGGCCCTGGCGGCGCGGCCTTTGCTGGCCGCCGAGGCCGCCCGTCCGGCCCTGGCCGGGGCGCTGCGGGCCACCGCCGCCTTCCACTGGCGCTTCGGCGCGCTCCTGAGCGGCGGCCTGCTCATCGCCCGCATGGCGGCGGATTGATTTGCGGCCAGGAGGTTTTTCGGCTGTTGCCATGGCTCAACTGAAGGGGGATGAGAAGGCGCGCTACGTAGCGCGCATGTTCGCGCGCATAGCGCGGCGCTATGACATGGTCAACGCCGTGATGACGGCGGGCTCCCATCAGCGCTGGCGGCGTCGCGCGGCCGCTCTCGTCGTGGCAGGGGCGCAGCGCCCCCCACGGTCGCTGGCGGCGCTGGACGTGGGGGCGGGCACTGGCGATTTCGCCCTGGCCCTCGCCCGCCGGCCCGAGGTGGGGCAGGTGACAGCCCTGGACCTGGTGCCGGAGATGTTGCGTCTGGCGGAGCGCAAGGCGCAGCGCGCCGGACTACAAGAGCGGGTGCGCTTCTTGGAAGGGGACGCCCTGGCGCTGCCTTTCCCCGACGCCAGCTTCGACTGCGTGACCACGGGATTCACCCTGCGCAACGTGGCGGACGTGGGCCGGGCGCTGGAGGAGATGGCGCGGGTCACCAGGCCGGGAGGCCGCCTGGCGGTGTTGGAGGTCTTCCCAGTCAAGGGGGGGCCGGTGGCGGCGCTGGTGCAGCTTTACTTCCGGCGAGTGGTCCCGCTGCTGGGGAGTCTGGTGGCCGGCGACGCCGAAGCTTACCGCTATTTGCAGGCCTCTATCGAGGGCTTCTACGACATGCCGGGCCTGGCGCGTCTGATGGAGGCGCGGGGCTGGACCGACGTGTCCTGGCATCCCCTGGCCCTGGGCTCGGTGTCCATTCACCTGGGCACCAAGCCCTGAGTGTTCACCCTGCCCTCTCCCTTAAGGGAGAGGGTTTGTTGGTTGGCCGGGCGCCTATATGCCCATGACCTGGACGGCGATGGTCCGCTCCCGGGGTGCGTCGAACTCGAAGAGGAAGATAGCCTGGTAGGTCCCCAGGGCCAGCTTGCCCGCGTTGAAGGGGACTACCAGGGACTGCCCTTGCAGCCCCGCTCGCAGGTGGCTGTGGCCGTTGTCGTCCCCGGCGATGTGGTTATGTTGATAGCCGTCGTTGGCGGGCATGAGGCGCTCCCAGAAGCTCGCCTGGTCCAGCTTGTGCCCCCGCTCATCCTCGATGATGGCGATGCCGGCGGTGGTGTGGGTGACTAGCAAGGTGACGGTGCCGTCGGCCAGCCCCGAGGCCCGCACCTGGTCCTGCACCTCCCGGGTGATGTTCAGGGTGTCAAAGCCGCCCTTGGGGCCCTGGGTGTGGAAGGTCAGCTTGCTGCCGATCACCTTCATGAGTGTTTCCTCACGCCGCTGCGTTATCGCCGCGCTCCCTGGTTTTGACCAGGTGCGGCGCCCCTCCCGCACCCCAAGCCTCGTAAGCCGAGGTATATCATAATCTCCTTTTAGCGGTCAAGGGTGCTGGCCTCCGGGTAGTGGGTCAATTTGACTTTCGTAGGTGGTAGACCTCGCGGTGACATTCCTTGCAACGGCAGTGTCTACCCCCTTGGGATGCCCCATGAGACGCGTCTGGCGAAAACTCCGCGAGAGCCTTCCAACGGTGACACCTGGAACACACCTTCCCGGCTACGCCGGCCTTCATAAGCACTGCCATATGCCCCCCCTATACAGAGGTCAAAGTGACCCACTTCCGGCGTCCTGCCGGAGTTGCTCCAAGAACGCGCGGTCGGCCGTGGGGAGGGGGGCCGCGACGGGCAGGCCCCGCGCCTCCTTCAGGATGGGGTTTAGGCTGCCCTCCAGGACAAGCTCGGCCAGGGCGCGGTAGTGCTCTCGGCCGATGGCTCCGCTGCCCACCAATTCGTTGAGGTAGGCGAAGGTCTCCTCCAGGGACTCCTGCTGGCGGTCATAGTAATCGCGACCCCGCTCCCGGTTGTTGTGGGCCTCAAACTGCTCGCAGGCCACCAACGTTGCCCCCAGGCTCCGCACCCAGCCGGGGGCTTGGGCCAGCTCCTCGGGGTAGTAGTAGTGTAGGGTCACTTGTTCCATCCAGGGCTCCACGGCGACCTGCAAGTCCCGCAGGCGGGTGGCGAAGCGCCGCAGCATCTCCGCTTGGCGGGCCTTGACGTCCAGCCGCATGCGCACCTGCTCTCGGGTGCGGGCGTCCACCGGGATGCCGGCGTGGATCAGCTTGGGGCTCAGGCGGCGCAGGAGATAGGCCATCTCCTCGCCAGGCTCCAGCCCGAAGCGGTCGCGCAGCTCCTTGGGGCGAGTTGGCAGCTCCTCCTGGCGGGCCAGGGTCCAGATGCGCCCGAACAGCCCCTTGTCGAGCCCTACGCGGGCGACGTCGTGCAGGAGGCAGGCCGTCTCGAAGCGCTCCAGCACGTCCTCGGCGAAGCCCAGGCGCCGGGCGACGGCGACGGCGAGGGCCGCGGTGCGGCGGGCGTGGTCGCGGTCGTAGCCGGGGCCCTCGGGCGTGTCGTAGAGGGCTAGCAGCCCTTCGCGCTGCTCAGGTGTCAGCATTTTTAGCCTGGGCCCTTCCGGTACTCGGGCAGGGGCAGGACATTGTAGCCGTTGGGCGTCCCTTTGAGGGCGGCGACGGCTACCCGAGCCGTATCCAGGGAGGTGAAGCAGGGGATGCGCGCCTCGGCGGCCGCCCGCCGGATGTAAAAGCCGTCGCGCAGGGGATCGCTGCGGTTGCCCGACATGGTGTTCACCACGGCCTGCACCGTCCCCTGATGGACGACGTCGACCACGTTGGGGTGTCCCTCCGCCAGCTTCTTGGTGATCTGGGTGACGGGCATGCCCAGGGCGCGGATCATGGCGGCGGTCCCCTCCGTGGCGTAGAGGGCGTAGCTGGCCTCCGCGAGCCCCCTGATGATGGGCACCGCCTCGGCCTTGTCCCGGTCTCCGACGCTGAGGAGGATGGCTCCCCGCGGGGGCAGGGCGAGGCCGGCGGCCATAAGGGCCTTGGCCAGCGCCGCGGGGTAGCTCTTGTCCACGCCCATGACCTCGCCCGTGGACTTCATCTCCGGGCCCAGGTAGGTGTCCACGCCCGCCAGCTTCTGCATGGAGAAGACGGGCGCCTTGATGGCTACCAGGTCCTGCACCGGCCAGAGCCCCGGGCGGTAGCCCTGCTCGGCCAGGGTGCGGCCCAGCATTATATGGGTGGCCACCCTCACGATGGGGACGCCCGTGACCTTCGATAGGAAGGGCACGGTGCGGCTGCCCCGCGGGTTCACCTCGATGATGTAGACGCGAGAGCCGCCCTCGGGCTCGCGCACCACCACGAACTGCACGTTCATGAGGCCCTTCGTCTTGAGCCCCAGCCCGATCTGCACCGTGTAGTGCACGATGGTGTTCAGCTCTTCGGCGCTCAGGTTAAGGGGGGGATAGAGGGCCATGGAGTCGCCGCTGTGGACGCCGGCCCGCTCCACGTGCTCCATGACGCCCGGTATGAAGACCGTCTCGCCGTCGGCCAGGGCGTCCACCTCCACCTCTTTGCCCAGGAGGTATTTATCGATGAGGATGGGCTTGCCGGTGCCGATCTCGGCGGCGGCGGCGACGTAGCGGATGAGCTCCGTGGCGTCCTGGACGATCTCCATGGCGCGGCCGCCCAGGACGTAGCTGGGCCTCACCAGGACGGGATAGCCGATGGCCTCGGCCACCCGCAGCGCCTGCTCTACAGTGGTGACGGTGGCGCCAGGGGGTTGGGGCAGCCCCAGGCGATTCAGGAACTCCTCGAAACGCTGGCGGTCCGAGGCGATGTCGATGGCATCGGCGCTGGAGCCGATGATGGTCAGGCCCGCGCGGGCCAGGGGCTGGGAGAGATTGATGGCCGTCTGGCCGCCGAACTGCACGATGGAGGGCGGCGGCTCCTCTTCGCCTGCCTCGTTTTCCAGGATGTCCCGCACGCTCTCCTCGTCCAGGGGCTCGAAGTAGAGGCGGTCGCTGGTGTCGAAATCGGTGGAGACGGTCTCGGGGTTGGAGTTCACCATCAGGCTCTTCACCCCTGCCTCCTGGAGCGCCCAGGCGGAGTGCACGGAGCAGTAATCGAACTCGATGCCCTGGCCGATGCGGATGGGGCCGCTGCCCACCACCAGGGCCTTGGGGCCGGGCTGGGGAAGCGCCTCGTTGTCCCGCTCGTAGGTGCTGTAGAAATAGGGCGTCGCGGCGTCGAACTCGGCGGCGCAGGTGTCCACCATCTTGTAGGCGGGGCGTAGCGCCCACTGCCGGCGGAGCTGCCGCACCTGCTCTGGCAGGCGGTCGGCGAGGGTGCCGATGTCTTCGTCGGCGAATCCCAGACGCTTGGCCTCTCGCAGCAGGGACGGGTCCAGGTCTTCCTGGAGCAGCCGTTGCTCCAGGTGCAAGATGTTTTGAAGCTTGCCGAGGAACCAGGGGTCGATGGCGGTGGCGCGCGTCAGCTCCGGGACGGAGGCGCCGCGGCGCAGGGCCGCCATCAGGGCCCACAGCCGCAGGTCGTTGGGGTGCAGGGGCAGGGCGTCCCAGGAACCGCGTCCCGTGGGCGCCGTCGTCGTCCAGGAGTGGTCCTCCCAGAGGAGCGACTTGCGGCCGAACTCCAGGGAGCGGACGGCCTTTTGCAGGGCCGCCTCGAAGCGCCTGTCTATGGCCATCACCTCCCCCGTGGCCTTCATCTGAGGACCCAGGGTGCGGTCGCCCAGGGCGAACTTGTCGAAGGGCCAGCGAGGGATCTTGACCACGCAGTAGTCCAGGGAGGGCTCGAAGGCGGCCAGGGTCTTGTGGGTCACGGCGTTGGGTATCTCGTCCAGCCGCTTCCCCACGGCGATCTTGGCAGCCACCCGGGCGATGGGGTAGCCGGTGGCCTTGGACGCCAGGGCCGAGCTCCGGCTGACCCGTGGGTTCACCTCGATGACGTAATAAGCAGGGTAGGGCGGATAGTCCCTCTCCCTGCCCTCTCCCATTGGGAGAGGGTTGGGGTGAGGGGGGAGCCGCCCGCGCTTGCCGGGCCCCAGCCAGGCCGCGGCCACCAGGGGGTGGGGCGCCAGGGCGAACTGGATGTTGCAGCCGCCCTCGATGCCCAGGGCGCGGATGATGCGCAGGGAGGCCGAGCGCAGCATCTGGTATTCCTTGTCGGTCAGGGTTTGGCTAGGCGCCACCACGATGCTGTCGCCCGTATGGACGCCCATGGGGTCCAGGTTCTCCATGTTGCAGACGGTGATGCAGGTGTCGGCGCTATCCCGCATCACCTCGTACTCCACCTCCTTCCATCCCAGGAGGGAGGTCTCGATCAGCACCTGGTGGATGGGGCTGGCCGCCAGGCCCTGGGCCGCCACCTGCTCCAGCTCTTCCGGCGTCGAGGCGATGCCGCCGCCGGTGCCGCCGAGGGTGAAGGCGGCCCGTACCACCACCGGGAAGCCGAGGCGCTGGGCGGCCGCGCGGGCCCCCTCCAGGGTCGTCGCTGTCTCGCTCTCCGGCACCGGCTCGCCGATTTTGAGCAGCAACTTCTTGAAGAGCTCTCGGTCCTCCGCCTTGCGTATGGTCTCCAGGGGCGTACCCAGCAGACGCACGCCGTGGCGGTCCAGGATGCCGGCGTCGGCCAGTTCCACGGCCAGGTTCAGCCCCGTCTGGCCGCCCAGGGTAGGCAGCAGGCCGTCGGGACGCTCCCGCGCGATGATGCGAGCGATGACCTCGACGCTGAGGGGCTCGACGTAGACCACGTCGGCGATGCCCTCGTCGGTCATGATAGTGGCGGGGTTGGAGTTCACCAGGACGCTGGTGACGCCCTCCTCCCGCAGCGCCTTGCAGGCCTGGGTGCCGGCGTAGTCGAACTCCGCGGCCTGCCCGATGACGATGGGCCCGGAGCCGATGACCAGGACCTTGGAGGGCTTAGAGGTCACCCTTGCTCTCCTGCTAGCCGTCTCCGCGCCTTATCGGGCCAAGCGGTGATGATCCCGGCCAGCCCCAGCCGCCGCGCCCGGTCGATGGCACGGGCGCCTTCCACCCCCCAGGCGTAGAGCGCCAGCTTGGCGTCCTGGGTTGCTCGCGCCAGCTCCGCTGTCAGCTTCTCATAGGGCACGTCCAGGCCCGCGCAGCCCAGGCCCACGGCCTCGTCCAAGGCGTGGAGCGAGACCAGGGAGGAGTTCAGCACGCGGGGGAGCGCCGGCGCCAGCCGCCGGGCGTCGGCGAGGACCTGGGGCAAGAACGAGAGCAGTGTCGCGCGTTGCTCTAGCCCCAGCTCCCGCACCAGGGAGATGGTGAGTGCGGTGCCGGCCAGCTCCTTGATCTCCAGGAACCAGGCGCAGTCGGCGCCCAGCTCTTCCAGGACCTGGCGCAGGGTCGGCACCCGCTCGCCCCGGAACACGGGGCCGAACCACGATCCCGCGTCGAAGCCCTGGAGGTCGCTCCAGGCCAGGTCCTGCAGACGCCCGCGGCCGGAGGTGGTGCGCTCCAGGGTCTCGTCGTGGAGGATCACCGGTATACGGTCGGCGGTGAGGCGTACGTCGCACTCGATGCCGTCGGCGCCCTGCTCCAGGGCCAGCCGGAAGGCGGCCAGGGTGCTCTCGGGCGCCTGGCCCGAGGCGCCGCGGTGGGCGATGACGAGGGGAGACACGCTCATGCTGCCGCCTCCCGCGCGAACAGGTCGAGCCACGGAGTTGGCATCACGTGCATGTGGACTTTTCCAGCAGCGCTGCGAATGCGAGGCCGACGTATGCAAGGGCGACTATGAATGAAAGTAGGTAAAGCGACGCCCTCCCGGCTCTCCCCATACCCAGGCACTCAAACACCTTGCCTATCACCCGTGCTACACCGTCGAGCCAGCCTACTGATTTTTCGGCTCTAACGTAGTCGGCAAACGCCTCCAAGTCCATCGTCGCCCTCGGTGACAGAGTCTTGGTGTATTCGTGTAGGTGATCCGGGTGGTCGGCTGTGTCAATTGCCGTGCTTTTTATGATAGATAGGTGGCGCTCTATCTGGCGCTGCCGAAAGAATAGCCATGCGCTAATCCGGAAGCTCCGCGCGATGAATGGAAGCCAGACGACCTGGGCCGCAACTCCCAATCCGCTCAGCGTCCAGACATAGAGATCTGGAATGTTTTTCAGATTGGCAGCCGCAAGACCCAGCCCGGCTATCCAAGCTGCGAGGAATACGGTGGTTGAGGCCCACAACCAGTTCGCCCTGTTGGCCGCTTCTTGGCCGCAGGCTTCATACTCCCTTAGGAGTGCCTCGCGCTCCTCGGGCGTTGGGGGTTGGGGTTGTGGAGAACCTGGACTATTAGCCATGCTTCACCATCCCCATGAACTCACCGAACAGGTACTCGCTGTCGCGGGGGCCGGGGCTGGCCTCGCCATGGTACTGGACCGTGAAGACCGGCAGCGAACGGTGCCGCAGACCCTCGACGGTGCCATCGTTCAGGTTGACGTGGCTCACCTCCAGCTCGGTCGGCAGCCGCGCCGGGTCGACGGCGTAGCCGTGGTTCTGGGCGGTGATATAGACTTTCCCCGTCCGCAGGTCCTTTACGGGGTGGTTGGCGCCCCGGTGGCCGAACTTGAGCTTGAAGGTGTCGGCGCCGAAGGCCCGCGCCACGAGCTGGTGTCCCAAGCAGATGCCGAAGAGGGGCCGCACCCCGACGAGCCCTTTGACGGTGCGGACGATGTAGTCCAGGCGCGCCGGGTCGCCAGGGCCGGGCGAGAGGACGATGCCCGCGGGCCCCAGGGCCAGGATGTCCTCAGCGCTCAGGGTCGGCGGCACTGCCGTCACCCGGCATCCCTGGGCCTGCAAGAGCCGCAGGATGTTGTACTTGACCCCCATGTCCACGACCACCACGTGAGGCGCTCCGTCGCGCCCGCGCAGCGCGTTGGGCTCCCATTCGTAGACTCTCTTGGTGGCCACCTCCGCCACGAAGTCCAGGCCGCCGTAGTCGGGCTGGGCGCGCAGCCGCGCCAGCGCCTCCTGCGGTGCCACGTTGCTGGCGATGGCGCCCATCATGACGCCAGTGCTGCGCAGGTGCCTGGTGAGGGCGCGGGTATCGACTTCGGTCAGGCCGGGGACGCCGCCTGATGCCAGGTAAAGGTCGAGGGTTTGCGTGCTGCGGCCGTGGTTAGGGGCGGCGCACTCCTCGCCAACGACGAAGCCCCGCACCTGGATGCGGCCCGACTCTACGTCGCCGCCCAGGCCATAGTTGCCCTGCAGGGGATACGTGGGGACCAGAATCTGACCGGCGTAGGAGGGATCGGTGAGCATCTCCTGGTAGCCCGTCATGGAGGTGTTGAAGACCACCTCGCCGTAGGCGGGCGCCGGGGCGCCGAAGGCTACGCCTTCAAAGACGGCGCCGTCCGCGAGCACCAGGTGGGCTTTGCGCGCGTCTGCCATACCCTCACTTCGCCTTCGCGGTGGCTGTAACTTTCAGCCGCTCGGCGGCGTAGGCGAGGCGCCCGCCGACGATGGTCGCCAGGACACGCCCTTTCAGGATGTAGCCGGCGTAAGGGGTGTTCTTGCCCTTGCTAGCGAAGCCCTCTGGCTCCACGACCCACTCCTCGTCGGGGTCGAAGATAACTACGTCGGCGGCTGCTCCCACCATGAGCGTCCCCAGGGCCTGCGCAGGCCCCTTCGGCAAGCTCAGGGCGGGCCCTGCCAACGCCCTCACCCTGCCCTCTCCCACTGGGAGAGGGTTGGGGTGAGGGCCGCGGCCCAGGACGCGGGCGGGGCCCAGGGTGAGGCGGGCGATGAGCGTTGAGAGGTCCAGCTCTCCGCGGTGGACCAGGGCCAGGGAGACCCCGAAAGCGGTCTCCAGGCCGCTGATGCCGGGGGCGGCGGCGTCGAACTCGCAGAGCTTGTCGGGGATAGCGTGGGGGGCGTGGTCGGTGGCAATAGCGTCGATGAGCCCCTCGGCCAGGGCGCGCCGCAGCGCCTTCACGTCCGCCGTCGTCCGCAGCGGAGGATTCACCCTGGCGCTGGTGTCGAAGGATACGGAGCTGGGGAGCCGCGACACCTTCAAGAAGCGCTCCTCGGTGCCCCAGCCCCAGCCGCAGCAACGCTCCTCGTTCAGGGTCAGATGGTGGGGGGTGACCTCCGCCGTGACCCTCAGCCCGGCCTCTTTGGCGCGGAGCAAGTGGTCCAGGGCGGCGGCAGTGCTCAGGTGGGCCAGGTGGAGGCGCCCTCCCGTCAGCCGGGCCAGGGCGATGTCGCGGGCGACGATGGCCTCCTCGGCGGCCGCGGGTCGCCCGCGCAGCCCTAGCCGGGTGGCTACGTAGCCCTCGTTGGCGCTCCCGCCGGCCGCCAGCTCGGGGTCTTCGCAGTGGTCTATGACCGGCAAGAGCAAGTGGCGTGAGTACTCCAGCGCGGAGCGCATCAGGCGCGAGCTGGCGACGCAGTCGCCGTCGTCGCTGAAGCCCACCGCGCCGGCGTCGGCCAGGTCCGGCAAGTCCGCCAGCTCTCGCCCCCGGCGCCCCACGGTCACGCAGGCGAAGGGCAGGACGCCCACGGCGGCGGTGGCGCGCGCCCGCTCCCGGACCCACTCCACCAGGGCGCGGCTGTCCACGGGCGGGGCGGTGTTAGGCATGGCGCAGACGGTGGTGAAGCCGCCGCGGGCCGCCGCCAGGGTGCCGCTGGCGATGGTCTCCTTCTCCTCCTGTCCAGGCTCCCGGAGATGGCAGTGCAAGTCCACGAACCCAGGCGCGATCACGAGACCGGTGGCTTCAATGACACGCTCCGCCCGCTGGGGTGGCTGGCCCTGGCCCCTCCAGGCGACGGCGCCGTCGGCCAGCAGCAGGTCGGCGGGGCCATCGAACCCCTGGGAGGGGTCAACGAATCTGCCGCCTACGATCAGGGTGGAGCCGCTGGGCGTTTTCATCCTCACCCTCTAGTCTGGGTGCCTGCTACCAGGTACAGCAGCGCCATGCGCACGGCGACGCCGTTGGCTACCTGCTCGTCTACCACCGATTGCGGCCCGCGGGCGACCTCGGGCGCCACCTCGATGCCCTCGTTCATGGGGCCCGGGTGCATGAGGAGCGCGCCAGGCTTGGCCCGCGCCAGGCGGGCCGCTGTTATCTGGTAGTGCTTGATGTAGTCGGCGATGCTGGTGATGAGCCCCGTCTGCTGGCGCTCTCCCTGGAGGCGCAGCGCCATCACCACGTCGGCCTCCTCCACGGCGCGGTCCAGGTCTGGCTCTACCTCTACTGGAGGGAGTCGCATCCAGTCCAAGGGCTGGGAGGAGGATGGGGTGGCGCCTGCGGTGAGGTCCCAGGGCAGCAGTGTGGGTGGGCCGCAGAGCACCACCCGGGCGCCCGCGCGCGTCAGCCCCCAGACGTTGGAGCGGGCCACCCGGCTGTGGAGGATGTCGCCGACGATGACGACCTTGCGCCCCCGCAGCTCTTGCAGGTGTTGGCGCAGGGTGTAGAGGTCCAGGAGCGCCTGGGAGGGATGGGCGTGCCAGCCGTCGCCGGCGTTGATGACGCTCGCCTCCTGGTGCTCGGCCACCAGGTAAGGGGCGCCCGCGCTGGGATGGCGGATGACGATGATGTCGGCGCCCGTGGCCCGCAGGGTGCGCGCCGTGTCGACCAGGGATTCTCCTTTGCTTACGCTGGAGGCTTGGGCCGTCACGCTGACCACGTCGGCGCTGAGGGCCTTGGCCGCCAGCTCGAAGGCTACGCGGGTGCGGGTGCTGGCCTCGTAGAAGAGGGTGACGATGGTGCGGCCCCGCAGCGTGGGCACCCGGGGGATCTCCCGTCGCAAGACCTGGGCCATGGCTGCGGCGGTCTGGAGCGCCAACTCCAGCTCCTCGGCGGTGAAGTCGTCCAGGTCCAAGACATGCCTTCGGCGCCAGGCCGGGCCCGCTGCCGGGGTGCCCTGGCGCTCCAGCTCTTTGGAGATTGTCATGGCTGGCCCTCCGGGGGCGTGATAAGGGCTACCTCGTCGCGCCCGTCCACCTCTAGCAGCCGTACCTGCACTTGCTGCGACCGTGTCGTGGGGATGTTGCGGCCCACGTAGTCGGGGCGGATGGGAAGCTCGCGGTGGCCCCGGTCCACCAGTACGGCGAGCTGGATAGAGAGGGGCCGGCCCAGGTCCATGATGGCGTCCAGGGCGGCGCGGGCGCTGCGGCCGGTGAAGAGCACGTCGTCCACCAGCACCACCCGGCGGTCGGCCACATCCACGGGGATGTCGGTGCTGTGGACAACGGGTTGGACCTGCAGGTGGTGGATGTCGTCGCGGTAGAGGCTGATGTCGAGGGCGCCGATGGGAATCTGGGCGCCTTCGAAGGCGCCGATCTCCGACGCCAGGCGGGTCGCCAGGGGAGCCCCACGGGTGCGCATGCCCACGAAGAGTAGCCCCTCGCAGCCGCCGTTGCGCTCCACGATCTCGTGGGCGATGCGGGTGAGGGCGCGGCGGACGTCCGCCGGACCCATGAGGATGGTCTCAGACACCAAAACTCCCCTCGCCCAGGGCCGGGCAGGGGAGCGCAGGATATGCGTTTAGGTTAAGGCTCTCTAGCATCCTGGTCCCTTTCCAGCCTCTCGGGACTGAGTTAAAGGGCCCAACGCCCCGAACCCCCGGGACGTCTAGGCGGCATGGTGGCCGGCGAGACCCTCGCTGGCCGATTTCCGTATTCAAGTATAACGCCTGGGCTTGGCGGTCACAAGGGCTTGCGCGAGCCCCGCAGAGGTGGTATCTGTTCCTAATACATTCTCTGGCCCGGTGTTCTGTGGAAGATAGGGCTGGTGTGGGAGGTGTGCTGTGGAGCAGGGGACAGGCCTGGAACAACGGGTGGCTGTGCTGAAGGAGACCATCGCCGGCCAACCTGGGCGCAACGTAGCCGACGCCTCCTTCGTCCAGGCGGTCGAGGAGCTCCTGGGCGTCTTTTACGAGGACATCGGGCAGATAAAGCACATCCGGCTGCGCAGCCTCTTCGACCTCTTCCTCATCAAGGTCCTCTACGTAGACCGCCATAGCCAGGACGGCGCGGTCCTCGACTACCTGGGAGAGCTGCTGGCACGCTTCCTGTGGAGCCGTGAGCTGCTACCCCGTGTCCAGTACGACTTCCTTTTCGCGATTCTGGCGGAGCTAGAGGAGAGCCACCGGGCGCAGAATGTCTTCGAGGCCTCCCGCAAGCTCGCCGATAACGCCCTGTTCGTGACGGGCATCTTCCCCGGAGCCGTGGGCCCGCGGCGCCTGCGCGGGCGGCGCGCGGAGCCGCGACCGCGGTTCGAGCGGGAGCATTTCGTGGAGCTGGGGCGGCGCTACTACCGGCTGGCCGCCGACGAGGAGCTGGCGGAGGTGGTGGGGCAGCGGGACACTCTGCGCAAGCTGGCCAACTACTTCGAGGTCTACGCCGGCGCCCTGAACGAGATGTCGGAGCGCTACATCACCGGCTTCGACATGAACCTCATCGCCGACAAGATGCTCGACAGCTTCAACCAGTACCGGCGCAGCGGGGAGCGGCAGCACTTGGAGACGGCCCAGAAGTACGCCGCCCTGCTCAGGATAGACCGGCGGCGCTTTCCGCGCCTGTTTGGCAGGCCTCCGGGCGGCTAGCGCCAGGTTCTAACGGCCGATTGCCCTGCTCTGGCTTCCTTCTGCTAGCTGTTGTTGACACCCTTCGCCCTCGACCCTAGAATGGGCGCGTTCCATCAGCCTTTTATGCCTATAAGGAGACCGTCCGCACCCTATGAGCGCTGCCAGCGTTGTCCAGCAGGCCCGCCAGGAGCGGCGGACCCTGCTGTCCGAGATCGAGGCCAAGGAGCTCCTGAAGGAGGCGCAAGTCGCCAGCACCGCGCCCGTCCTGGCCCGGAACCCCGACGAGGCGGCGAAGCTGGCCCGCCAGGCCGGTTTTCCGGTGGTGCTCAAGATCGATTCCCCGGACATCACCCACAAGAGCGACGTGGGCGGAGTGAAGCTTAATCTGGGGGACGAGGCCGCGGTGCGGGAGGGATGGGCCAGCATCATGGCCTCTGTCCAGAAGGCGGCCCCGACGGCCCGGGTGAGCGGCCTCACCGTCCAGAAGCAGGCCCGCCCGGGCGTCGAGGTCATCATCGGCATGACCAAGGACGCCCAGTTCGGGCCGGTGCTGATGTTCGGCCTGGGCGGCATCCTGGTGGAGGTGCTCAAGGACGTGGCCTTTCGCATCGTCCCCCTTACCCAGCGCGACGCCGCCCAGATGGTCCGTGAGATCAAGGGGTTTCCCCTGTTGCAGGGGTATCGGGGCTCCGAGCCCGCCGACGTGGCTTATCTGGAGGGACTGCTCCTGCGCCTCTCCGAGTTCGTGGACAAACACCCGGAGATCAAGGAGATCGACCTCAACCCGATCTTCGCCTACAAGGCAGGCGCCGTGGCGGTGGACGCCCGCGTGGTCCTGGAGCCACCCGAGGGCTAGAGGCCTCTGGCCGCGAGAGGAGCCCAGGTGGTAAATGCTGGCGGCGCCGCCGCCAGCATCATCGTATGGGCGGCGTCCCCTGGGGGAGAGGATGATCGCAGACCTGAAGGCCAAGCTCCAGCGCGCCTTTAACCCCCGCTCCGTAGCCGTGGTGGGCGACAAAAAGCAGTCCGACTATATGTGGCTCAACAGCCTGGCCCACTTCCAGGGGAAGGTCTACTCCGTCCAGATCGACCCCAAGGAAATCCCCGGCATCGAGGCCCTGGGCGTCCCCAATTACAAGAGCCTGCTGGATATCCCTGGCCCTATCGACTATGCGCTGGTGTCGGTGCCGCGGCCGGTGGCGCCCCGTGTGCTCCAGGACTGCATCGCGAAGGGCGTGGGGGCGGCCGCCTTTTTCACCTCCGGTTTCGCCGAGACCAAGACTGAGGACGGTCTCCTCCTTCAGGCGTCTTTGACCAAGATGGCCCAGGCCGCCGATTTCGCCCTCATCGGCCCCAACTGCATGGGCCCCTACGTCCCCGGCATCGGGCTGCGCAACAACACTGACGAGGCCTGGGGCGTCAGCGGCCCCGTGGCCTTCATCTCCCAGAGCGGCGGCAACCTGGTCAACTTCAGCCAGGCGGCGGCGGCCAGCGGCATCCACATCAGCAAGGCGGTGAGCTACGGCAACGCCATCGTGCTGGATAGCACCGACTTCCTGGAGTACATCGTAGACGACCCGGACACCCAGCTCATCGGCGCCTACATCGAAGGGGTGAAGGATGGGCGGAGGTTTTTCCGCCTGCTGCGCGAGAACGCCGGGAAGAAACCAGTGATTATCTGGAAGGGCGGCCAGACCCCCGATGGCGCCCGGGCCACGTCCTCCCATACCGCGTCCCTGGCGGAGTCCATGGCGGTGTGGGAGGCGCTGATGAAGCAGTGCGGGGTCTTGCGCGCCAACGATGTGGACGAGATGGTGGATACGGTGAAGGCGCTGGTGATGGTGAAGCCGGGCGTGGGCGACCGCGTGGGTATGGTGTCCATGGCCGGCGGCAGCTCCGTCACCATCACCGATACCTTCGGCCGCGCTGGGCTGCGGGTGCCCGAGCTGAGCGCTGACTCCTACCGGAAACTGGGCTCCTTTTTCAACATCATCGGCGGCTCCTACCGCAACCCCCTGGACGCCGGCCAGACCTTCCGCTCCGCGGACCTGCTGGTGCAGATGCTGGAGACGCTGCGGGACGACCCTCAGATCGACAGCGTGGTGCTGGAGATGGCGGCCCGTCGCGGAGACAGGGACCCCAAGCTTATGGAGGGGCTGTTGCCTGCCCTGCAGCGCTTCAAAGAGGGGACGACCAAGCCGTTCCTGATGGTGGTGAGCCCTCCCCAGAGGGTCGAACACTACGAGCGCTATGCGCAGCTGCGCGATGAGCTGACCGCCCGCGGTATCGCCGTCTACTCCACTTCCCAGCGGGCCGCCGCCACTCTCAGGCGGGTAGTGGACTACTACCGGTTCCGCCAGGAGCTTCAGGCAGGCTAGGATCCCCGTAAAAGGGGCCGCCAGGGCCGGGGCAGCTGACCTGTGGCTCAGCGGGCGGCGGCCAGGCACGCGCGGGTGCGCTGAACGCCGTCGAGGAACCACCAG
>Ga0082335_1004538_pt1 | contig 20618 bp, 22 predicted proteins | sample Subgrocontami58m_FD_72375 | JGI IMG/M metagenome (GOLD analysis project Ga0082335, IMG submission 72375) | Subsurface groundwater microbial communities from S. Glens Falls, New York, USA - GMW37 contaminated, 5.8 m (SPADES assembly) (version 2) ... | reverse complement strand
CGCGCCCCGCCCCTCGCGCGGGCGCGGCGGCTGCCGCCGGGGCGAGCCGGCCGGACCGCGCGGTGAGCCTTGCGGGCGCGGCGCCGGGGACATCGCCGGCCTGCCAGTGCGCGGCGTCGCGGTGCTCGCGCCCGGTCCCCTCTGGTGTGCGCGGGGCGGTGGGCCGTGGTCGCCGGGTCAGGGCTCCATTTGCGCGCGCTGGAGCTTCCCCGAGAAGTCCACGTAGATCGACTTCCACTCCGAGTAGACGTCGAGCGCAGCGCGGCCGGCCTCGCGGTGCCCGTTGCCGGTGGATTTCGTGCCGCCGAACGGGAGCTGGATCTCCGCGCCGATCGTCCCGGCGTTCACGTACACGAGGCCGGTCTCGGCGTCGCGCATGAAGCGGAACGCGTCGTTGACGTCGCGCGTGTAGATCGAGCAGGAGAGCCCGTACTTCGTCGAGTTCACGACACGCACCGCCTCCTCGAGGCTCGCGGTCTCGATGACCGAGACCACCGGCCCGAAGATCTCCTCCTGCGCGACGCGCATGTTCGGCTTCACGTCCACGAGGACGGTCGGCTCGTGGAAGAACCCCTTCGCGAGCGCGCCTTCGCTCGCCACCCGGCCACCCGCGGCCACGGTCGCGCCCTCGCGTTCGCCGATCCCGACGTAGGAGTGGACCTTCTCGAGCGCGCTCCTGGAGATCACCGGCCCGACGTCGGTGTTCTGCTCGTCAAGTCCCGGACCGAGGCGGAGCTTCTTCGCCCGCGCGACGAGCCGGTCGGTGAGCTGCGCCGCGATGCCACGGTCCGCGATGACGCGCGAGGCGGCGGTGCACCGTTGTCCCGAGGTGCCGAAGGCCGACCAGACGATCCCGTCGAGCGCCAGGTCGAGGTCGGCGTCGTCCATGACCACGATCGCGTTCTTCCCTCCGAGCTCGCACGACACGCGCTTGAGGAGCCGGCCGCCGAGCGCGCCGATGTGCGCGCCGGTCTCGCTCGATCCGGTGAACGAGACGAGGTCGACGCCGGGGTGGGAGACGAGCGCGTCGCCGAGCACCGCACCCGGGCCGAGGACGAGGTTGAGCACGCCCTTCGGCAGCCCGGCCTCCATGAGGATCTCGACCAGGCGGACCGCCAGGAGCGGCGTGTCGGAGGCGGGCTTGAAGACGACCGTGTTGCCGAGGACGAGCGCAGGCATGAGCTTCCAGGTCGGGATCGCGAAGGGGAAGTTCCACGGCGTGATCGCCGCCACCACGCCGAGCGGCTGGCGCATGCTCATCGCCCACTTGTCCGGCAGCTCCGCCGGCACGACGTCGCCGAACTGCCGGCGGCCCTCGCCCGCGCAGTAGTACGTCATGTCGATGCCCTCTTGGACGTCGCCGCGGGCCTCCGCGAGGATCTTGCCCATCTCGCGCGTCATCTCTCTCGCGAGCTCCTCCTTCCGGCGGAGCATGAGCTCGCCTGCCCGGTAGAGGATCTCGCCGCGCCTGGGCGCGGGGGTGAGCCGCCAGCCGTCCGCGGCGCGCCGAGCGGCCTCGACCGCCTGCCGGACGTCCTCGACCCCGGACTTCGTTGCCGTCGCGATGAGCTCGCCGGTGGCGGGGTCTGTGTCCTCGAACGCGTCGTTCCCCGTGGCGTCGACCCACGCGCCGTCGATGAAGTTGCGGAGGTGGAGCGCGGTCACGTTCGTCGCCAGCCCGCCCATGGGCTCACTGCCCGAGGTCTCGGGCTCAGCGGCCGCCGCCGAGCCGTCGGCCGCGGGCGCCCCATCTCAGAAGCTCGCGACGTAGAAGAGCCAGATCGTGATCCCGCCCACGGCGAGGATGCCCACGAAGATGAGCGCGAAGGCGATCGTCGCCTGGCGCTCCGGGTCGTCCGAGGAGAAGCGGTTCACGGGTGGTGCATCCTGCGGCGCAAAGTCTAGCCAGTCGGCGGGTCGATCGGCAGGCGGATGGTCGCGGTGGTCCCGGCGCCGGGGGCGCTCTCGAGCGAGAGCTCGCCGCCGTGCGCGCGCACCAGCGCCCGCGCGATCGCGAGTCCGAGGCCCGCGCCGCCCTCCGCGGTGCGCGCCTTCCCCGCGCGGTAGAAGCGGTCGAAGACGTGCGGCAGGTCGGCGGGAGCGACGCCCTCGCCGTCGTCGCGGACCCGCACGACCGCGTCGCCGCGCTCCCGCCGGGTCCTCACGCTCACGTGCCCGCCGGGCGGGGTGTGGCGCAGCGCGTTGTCGACGAGGACCAGCAGCGCTTGCGCCAGGCGGTCGGGGTCGGCATCGACGACGAGAGCCGCACCCTCGTGCTGGTGCTCCAGCGCGACGCCGCGCTCCTCGGCGAGCGCGCGCGCGCGGCGGATCGCGTCTGCCGCGAACACCGCGAGGTCGACCCGTCCGCGCGCGAGCGCGAGCTCGCGGGCGTCGGACCGCGCGAGCGTGAGGAGATCCTCGGCGAGCCGCTCCATCCGCGCTACCTCCGCCCGGAGATCGTCGAGGAGCTCGCGGTTCTGCGCGAGCGGCTCGTCGCCGTGCCGGTCGAGGAGCTCGGCGGCGGCGCGGATGACCGTCAGCGGGGTGCGGAGCTCGTGCGAGGCATCGGCGACGAAGTCGCGCTGGCGGTGGAAGGCCAGCGCGATCGGCACGAGCGCGCGCCCGGCGAGGAACCAGCCGCCGGCGATCGCGAGGACGACCGCGCCCGCGCCGCTCGCGAGGAGCGCGACGACGAGGCGCGCGAGCGCCTCGCGCTCCGCCTCCACGCTCCGTCCGACCAGGAGCAGCTGCGCCGGGTCGCCGGACATCATCCGGCGGACGTACACGCGCGCCGGCTCGCGGTCCACCGTCGCGTCGTGGTATCCCGGCGCGGTCCCGGAGAGCGCCCGGAGGTCGGCGGCCGCGAGGTTCTGCGGGTTCGCGAGGATCTCGCCCCGCGGTCCGAGGACGAGCTGGAACGACGCGCCGAGGTAGCCCTCGCGGCCGAGCTCGTCCTCCTCGGCCTCGTGGCCGCCGACGCCCGCGATCGCATCCGCGCGCGCCGCGAGATCGCGGTCGACCTGATCGCGGAATCCGGCGGCGGCGGCCGCGTACACGGTCACGCCGGCGATCGCGAGGACGATGACGATGACCAGAAGGCTCCAGCCGACGAGCCGCCAGCGGATGGCCGCGAGCAGCTCGCTCAGCGATGCGCCGTGCTCGGGGCGTCGGCGAGGCGTCGGCACGCGCTAGGTCCGGAGCGCGTAGCCGACGCCGCGCACCGTGCGGATGAGCGGGCGGTCGGTGTCGCGGTCGATCTTCTCGCGCAGGTAGTGGATGTACGTCTCGACCGCGTTCGGGCCGGCCTCGGAGTCGCGGCCCCAGACCCGGTCGAGCAGCTGGTCCTTCGTGAGCACGCGTCCGGCGTTGCGCATGAGCAGCTCGAGGAGGCGGAACTCGCGCGCGGTGAGCTCGACGAGGCGCTCGCCGCGGCGTGCCTCGTGCCGCGCGAGGTCGAGCACGAGGTCCGCGGCCGTGAGGAAGTCCCCGGTGCCGCCTTCGGCGCGGCGGCCGAGCGCGCGCACCCGCGCGAGGAGCTCCTCGATCGCGAACGGCTTCGGCAGGTAGTCGTCCGCCCCGCTGTCGAGGCCGGCGACGCGGTCGGCGACCGCGTCGCGGGCGGTGAGCAGGAGGATCGGCGTCCGCTGTCCGGCATCCCGGAGGCTCCGGCACACCGCGAGCCCGTCCAGGCCCGGCAGTCCCACGTCGAGGACGACGACGTCCCACGGCTCGCGCCGCGCCACGGCGAGCCCCTCCGGGCCGTCGTGCGCCACCAGGGCGCGGTGCCCGGCCTCACGGAGCGCCCGCTCGACGAGCCGCGCGACGCGGAGATCGTCCTCGACCACCAGTACGCGCACGACCCCAGCGTAGGAGCCCCTTGCTGGTAGGGACCTTGGAAAGGTCGATACCGAACGCACAGACGCTTCACAGGCTCAGGGCGGACGCTGTAACCACGATCCAAGACGGAGGTCACGCGGTGAGAACGAACGAACGGCGCCCCTGGCCCGCACGGCTCGCGTTCCTGGCCGGGAGCGCGACCATTTCGGCCCTGCTCTGGAGCACGGTCATCGGCGCGCCCGCCCCCTCGAGTGGCGCTGCCGCCATGCTCGCCACGGCCCCCGAGCAGGCGCCCGCGCAGGTCGTGGTGCCGGCGATCACCGCGCTGGCGGCGGACGTGCCGGTCGATCCGGCGCCGGGCGCGGCGCTCGCGAACGGCGCGAGCCCCGACTCGCCCTCGCCGTTCACCACGTTCCTGCAGTCCCTCGTGGTCGCGCCCGAGCGTCGCGAGGACCGCGAGCGCGGCGAAGAGGACGAGGACGACGACGAGGACGACGACGAGGACGACGAGCACGAAGGCCGCGCCCTTCCGCCCGTCGCACCGGCACCGCGCCCTGTCGCTCCCACCGCGCCTCGCATCACCGCGCCCGCCGCCCCGCGCCCTGCCGCACCTGCACCGGCGGTCGCCCGCCCGGTGCCCGTGGCGCCCCGCCCGGCGCCGGCTGCTCCTGCGCTCCGCACCAGGGCCTCGTGACCGGACTCCGCACGGCGCCGGTCGAGACGCGGCGCCTCTTCCGTGCGATGAACACCGACGTGCTCGTCATCGTCGCGGGCGACCCGCCGCGCGCGACGACCGCGATCGACCTCGTCGAGTCGCTCTTCCGCTCGCACGAGGCCGCGCTCTCGCGCTTCCTCGCGACGAGCGAGCTCAACGCGCTGAACCACGCGGCGGGCATGGCGTTCGTCGCGAGCCCCCTGCTCCTCGCGGTCGTCGAAGCGGCGCTCGACGCCGCCGAGGCGACCGACGGCCTCTTCGACCCGACGGTGCTCCCCGCGCTCGCCGCCGCCGGCTACGACCGGAGCTTCGAGCAGATCGACCCCGCCACCATCGCCAAGGGGCCTCCCCCGCGGACCGCGACGTGGCGCGAGGTGGTCGTCGATCGCGTCGCCCGCACGATCGCGCTCCCGTCCGGTTGCGCGCTCGACCTGGGCGGGATCGCGAAGGGCTGGACGGTGGACCGCGCCGCCGAGCGCCTCGCGTCGTTCCGCGATTTCGCGGTCGACGCGGGCGGCGACCTCTTCGCCGGCGGCAGGCGTGCCGACGGCTCGCCCTGGACGGTCGGCGTCGCCGACCCCGGCGTGCCGGAGCGCGACCTCTTGACGCTCGCCGTTCGCGACGAGGCCGTCGCGACCTCCAGCGTCGCGCGCCGCCGCTGGAAGGGCGGCCATCACCTCATCGACCCGCGCGACGGGCGGCCCTCACGCAGCGAGGTCGTCCAGGCGACGGTCATCGCGGACACGGTCGCGCGCGCCGAGACGCTCGCGAAGGCCGCGCTCCTCGCCGGCGAACGCGACGGGCTGCGGAGGATCGCGCGCGCGCGCGCGGACGGCGTGCTCGTCGGTCGCGGCGGCCATCTGGCGACGACCGACGGCATCGCACGGAGGACGGCGTGATCCAGCTCCAGGTCACCGACCCGCATTTCTTCTGGTACCTCTCGCGCGCGAGCGGGATGCTCGCGTACCTCATCCTCTGCGCGAGCGTGATCCTGGGCCTGCGCGTGCGGACGCGGACCCTCGGCAAGGTCGGCGCGTCGTGGGGTGCCTTCGACCTCCACCAGCTCGCGTCGCTCGCCGGGCTCGGCGCGCTCGCGCTCCACGTCTTCTCGCTGCTCGGCGACAAGTGGTTCGCCTTCGGCCTGCGCGAGCTCTTCGTGCCGCTCGCTTCGCCGTACCGCCCGGTCCCGACCGCGCTCGGCGTCATCGCGCTCTACCTGCTCGTCGCGGTCCTCGCGAGCTCGTACCTGCGCAAGCGGATCTCGCACCGCGCGTGGCACGCGATCCACCTGCTGTCGTTCGTGGCCTTCGGCCTCGCGCTCTTCCACGGCCTGGGCGCCGGGACGGAGAGCGCGGAGCCGTGGGCGCGCGCGCTCTACTGGCTGACCGGCACCGTGGTGGGCGTGCTCTTCCTCGCGCGGCTGTTCGATCCGGCGCCGCGGGCCAAGAAACCGAAGCCGGTGGAGCTGAGGGGAGTCGAACCCCTGACCTCTTGAGTGCGATTCAAGCGCTCTGCCATCTGAGCTACAGCCCCGAGTGCGAAGCAACGAGGGGATGAACCCGTAGGTTACAGCCCCGGGACGACGTGGACGGGATGACCGAAAGGTTACAGCCCCGACACGCAAGGATGGGAAGATCGAAGTCTAGCCGAAGTTCCTGATGGTTCCTGGCACTCGTGACCGGGACCGCCAAGACTTGCGGCCATCGATGCGGTAGGGTTCGTCCGGCGCTGGGAGGTGGACCGATGTCGAAGCTGCTCGTGACCGGCACGCTCGTCCTTTCGCTTCTGAGCGCGTGCGGAGGTTCACCGGCCGCCTCGCCGGCCCCGGCGCCCGCCGCCGCCGCCGCCTCGCCTGCCCCGGCGCCCGGGGCCGCCGCTTCGCCGAGCGCCGCCCCGGAGACCGTTGACGCCCGCATCGCTCGCCTCTACGAGGCGGCGAAGGTCGAGGGCAAGGTGGCCGCCTACTGGTCGCTCAACACGCAGTTCGCCAACCCGCTCATCGCGAAGTTCCAAGCGCGCTTCCCAGGCGTCACCATCCAGCACACCCGCGCCGCGAGCCAAGCGCTCGTCCTCAAGGTGCTCACCGAGAAGAAGGCGGGCCAGGACTTCGTCGACGTGGTCGAGATGGAAGCGTTCGACATGAGCCAGCTCATCACTCCCGGGTACACCCAGGCGTACCGTGTCGCATCGTTCCAGGATTTCCCGGCCGCCGCGCGCGGCGCCAACGACGCCTGGATCGCCGTCCGGCTGAACAACGACTACCCGGGCTTCAACACGACGAAGATCAAGCCGGGCGAGGTCAAGACCTGGAAGGATCTCTGCGACAAGAAGTACGAGGGGCACATCGCGGTGGACCGTGATCAGGTCGCGATCTACAGCGCGCTCCGCAAGACGCTCGGCGAGACCGAGGCGAAGGCGATCATCACGTGCATCGCCGCGAACAAGCCGCAGATACGGACGGGCAACACCGAGATGGCAGGTCTCATGGCGGCGGGCGAATTCTGGGCGACCTTCTCGACGCACGCGCCGGCCATGACGCCGCTCAAGTACGAGAACAAGCTGCCGGTGGACGTCGTGGTCACCAATCCGGTCCTGACCTACATGCAGACGATCGCGCTCGCGAGCAAGGCGCCGCATCCGAATGCGGCGCGCCTGTTCATGGAGTGGATGACCTCCGAGGGCCAGCAGGCGCTCGCGGACATCGGCCAGGCCCCCGCCTCCTCGCGCGCCAAGACGAAGTACCCGGAGCTCGGCGCGGTCGCGAACGCCTTCTACATCACCCCAGAGCTCGCGGCGGACTTCGGGCGCGACGCCGAGTTCTGGAACACCGCCTTCAAGGTCAAGTAGGGGTGGGGCCTCAGGGGATCCGGAGCACCACCGGCGCGTCGCCCCAGAGCCGCTCGAGCCGGTAGACCTCGCGCTCCTCCGGGAGGAAGACGTGGACGACGACGTCGCTCAGGTCCACGAGGATCCAGCGGCCCGCGGTGTAGCCCTCGACGCCGACCGGCTTCCGCCCGGCGCCCACGGCCTTCTCGACGATGCCGTCGGCGATCGCCTGCACCTGCCGCTCGCTCCGCCCGCTCGCGATGACGAAGACGTCGGTCACCTGCGTGAGCGACGACACGTCGAGGACCGTGACGTCCTCGGCCTTCTTGTCGAGCGCAGCCTCGACGACGAGATCGGTGAGCGCGCGCGAGCTCAGCTCCGTGGGGACGGCCTACCCTCCGCGCGGTACAGGCCGCGCTCCTCGATGTAGCGCCAGGCCACGTACGGGACAAGGTACCGCAGCGACCGGCCGCGGGCCGCGCGCGCGCGGAGCTCGCGCGAGGAGATGTCGAGCCGCGGCGCGTCGAACAGGCGGTAGGGGATGCCGCCCGGAGGGAGCGGCGCTCCCGGGCGATCGGCCACCAGGATCGTCGCCAGCTCGGCGATGCGCTCGGGCGAGCGCCAGCGCGGGAACTCCGCGAGCGCGTCGCTGCCGAGGATGAAGTAGAGCTCGCCCTCGTCACGCAGCGCCTCGAGCGTGTCGACCGTGTACGAGGGTCCTTCGCGCTCGAGTTCGATGTGCGAGACGGCGAAGCATGGCTCGTCGGCGGTCGTGCGCTCGATCATCGCGAGCCGGTCCTCCTCACTTGCGACCGGGGCGCGACCCTTGAGCGGCGAGCGCTTCGCGAGGACGAAGATGACCCGATCGAGCGGCACGGCCTCGAGCGCCGCCCGGGCGATCGCGAGGTGCCCGACGTGGATCGGGTCGAAGGTCCCGCCGAAGATCCCGACGCGCGGCCGCAGGGCCGCGCGCGCCGACCCGCCGAGCGGCCGCGGGGCCGCGCGCGCAGCCATGCCGAGCGGCGCGCTCACCCGGGGGTCTCCCGCCACTCGAGCTCGAGCTTCCCGATCTTCACGGTGTCTCCCTCGTGCACGCCCTGCGCGCGGAGCTCCGCGTCGACGCCCGTCTTCAGGATCATCCGCTGGAAGTACGCCGAAGCGTCGGGGCTGTCCCAGTCAATGCCCGAGGCGAGACGTTCGACGCGCGGCCCGGTCACGCGCCAGGCGCCTTGCTCCTTGACGACCTTCCAGTCCCGCGCGCTCTTGGCGAACGCGATGCGGCGCTCCGGCACCTCCGTCGTGGTGGGTGCGCTCCGCGCGGGGCAGCGGTCGAAGACGCGCCGGAGGAGTGCCGGCACGCCGTCGCCGCTCGCCGCGGAGATCGCGAGCGCTTCGTGGCCCTCGGCGCCGAGCGCCTGCACGAGCGCGGGGACCGCCTCGCGCGCGTCCGGCAGGTCGATCTTGTTGAGGGCGTAGAGCCGGGGCCGGTCCGCGAGGCCGCGTCCGTGGAGCGCGAGCTCGTGCTCGATCGTGCGGATCCCCGCGAGGGCGTCGGGCTGCGACGCGTCGACGACGTGGACGATGAGCCGCGTGCGCTCGAGGTGGCGGAGGAACTCCTCGCCGAGGCCGACCCCGCGGTGCGCACCCTCGATGAGCCCGGGGACATCCGCGACGACGAGCTCGCGACCGTCGAGCAGCGCGACGCCCATGTTCGGCGAGAGCGTCGTGAATGGGTACGCCGCGATCTTCGGTCGCGCCCGCGTGAGCGCCGCGAGGAGCGTGGACTTGCCGGCGTTCGGCAGGCCGGCCAGGCCGATGTCGGCGAGCAGCTTCAGCTCGAGGACGATCGAGCGCTCCTCGCCTGCGTCACCGTCCTCCGCGATCCGCGGCGCGCGCCGGACGCTCGAGGTGAAGCGCGCGTTGCCGCGCCCCCCGCGTCCGCCGCGTGCGATGACCACTTCCTGGTCAGGCTCGGTGAGGTCGGCGACGGTCTCGCCGGTGGCGCGGTCGATGACGAGCGTGCCGGGCGGGATCCGGAGCACGAGATCCTTGCCCGCCCTGCCGCTCCGGTCCTTGCCGGAGCCAGGCGCGCCGCTCGGCGCGACGTAGGTCGTCTTGTAGCGGAGGTCGGCGAGCGTCCCGAGGCCGGCGTCCACCCGGAGCACCAGGTTGCCGCCGTGCCCGCCGTCGCCGCCGTCGGGACCGCCGCGCGGGACGTGGGCCTCCTTGCGGAAGGAGATCGAGCCACGCCCGCCGTCCCCGGCGCGCACGACGAGCTCCGCACGATCGACGAACACGGCTAGGCCGCGACGAGCGGCCGCGCGAACGCGGCCGTGCGGAAGTGCGGTGCGTCGCGCGCGAGGCGCTCGATCGCCGCGGCGATGCCGATCGGCGCGCCGGCGCCGGCCGGCCGCGCGTCCGAGCGCGGGTCGTCCGCGCCGTCGCGGAGGATGAGGAGGCCGCCGGGGAGCGCGCCGAGGAGGGCCTGGAGCGCGGCGAGCGCCTCCGGCGCGTCGGTCCGCCCCGGGCAGGCGAGCACGGCGACCGAGAGCGCGGCCCCGGCGCCCGCGGCGACGAGCAGGCTCTCCCGGCGCGGCCCCGCGCTGCCTTCCTCCAGGCGCACCGTCACGGCGTCGAGCCCGGCGCTCAGCACGCGGCGGAGCGCCTGCGGGTGCGTGCCGTCGGTCTCGAGGTGGATCGTGCCGCGTCGGGTGGCGGCCCGGATGCGTGCGATCGCGTCCTCCATGAGCCGGACCGAGGCGAGCGGCTCGCCGTCGCAGGCGCGGCCGAACGACACCATCCCGGCCCCGCGCTCGAGGTGACGGATCGCCACGGCCGCGATCTCCTCCGCGCTCGGCCGGAACGCCGCCGGCTCCGCCGGTCCCGCGCGCTCGATGCCGCGCCGGGTCGCGAGCGCCGCGGTCGCGGCGGGCGCGACCGGCAGCGCGCCGGTCCCGGTGCCGAGGAAGATCGCCCGCGCGTCGGCGCACGCGCTCTCGCGGGCGCACCGCGCAAGCTGGCGGAGAAGGCGGTTCCCCGAGTCCTCGCGGAGCGCGGCGGCGATCCGCGCGGCGAGCGCCGCGGGCTCGGTCACGGGCTGGGCGACCGCTTCAGCGTCGATGACCAGAGCGGCCGCGACGAGCGAGCCGTGCTCGTCGGCGCCGACGGCTGCGCACGGCTCGCTCGTGAGCGGCTCGGCGCCGACGCGGTAAGCGGGGTGGAGTGTCCGGAGGTGGCCCGGCGGCAGCACGGCGCCGAGTGCCCAACGATCCCGGCCGAGGCCGCGCACGCGCCCGTGCCGATCGAGGCCCTCGGCTTCGCGAGCGAGGGGCACGAGTCGCGCATCCGCCGGTAGCGGGATGCCGCGCTCGAGGGGGACGGTGGCCACGCCGTCGGAGCCCGCCGCGGTGCACTCCGCGGACACGAACACGCGGCCGGTGCGATCGGTGTGGACGGCGCTCAGCATGAGTCCAGCCTACGTGGTGTCAGAAGAGGAAAGAGTCCGGCCTACTGCGACGCCGCAGGCGGAGCAGCAAACCGGCGGCCGAGCCGCAGGCGAAGGCCGTCCGGCTTATTGGGAGAAGCAGTCCACTATCTGTGCTCCCACCTGGCACTCCCAATGCACGTGCGGGCCGGTGGTGACGCCGGTGAGGCCGATCGCGCCGACGACCTGTCCCTTCGAGACCTTCTGGCCGACCCCCACGTAGACCGCGCTCATGTGGTAGTAGCCCGTGACCAGCCCGCTGTCGTGGCGCACCCGCACGTGGATGCCGCCGACGGCGACCCAGCCGGTCGAGATGACGGTCCCTGCCTCGGGGACGGCGATGCCGGTGCCGTAGGGGGCGGCGATGTCCACGCCCTTGTGGCCGCCCCAGTAATACTGCGTGATGAGCCCGCCGACGGGCCAGGCGAGGCGGCCGCTGCGGGTGACCTGCGCGGGGCCGGCCGGGCGAGAGACGAAGGTCGGGCGGACCTCCTCGACGGCGACGGTCTCGTAGACGAGCGCGGGGAGCTCGGCGCCGGCGACGAAGACGAGCTGGCCGGGTGCGAAGTGCTCGGGCTCGAAGTACAGACGGTTGTAGGACATGATCACCGCGGGATCGGTCTTGAAGCGCTTCGCCACCGACTCCACGGTGTCTCCGGCCTTGACCGTGTAGAGCGCGCCCTCCGCCGGCGGGATCATGATCTCGCGCCCGATCTGGAGGGTGGTCGGGTCGGTGATGCCGTTCGCGAAGGCGATCGCTTCGGCCGAGACCTGGTAGAAGTTCGCCATCGTCGCGAGGGTGTCGTCCTTCGAGAGCGTGTACTGCTGGATCGGTCGGGTGCCCTCGGCGGTCGTCGTCACCGGGCTTCGACCGTTCGCGACGAGCCCGCGCGACACGGGCTGCGCGCGGGGCGCGTCCGCGAAGACGGAGTAGGCGACGGGTGCCGGCAGGACCGGCTCGGCGGGGCTGGCCGACGCGGCGAATGGCAGGGCGAGGACGAGGCCCACGACCGCCGCGTTCGCGACAACGCGCATGAGCAGCCGCGGCCGAATGAGGCGGCCCGCGCGGAGCCCGACGAACGCGCGCGCGGTCCGATCGGCGGTGCCGTCGGCCCAACGCATGAGCGAGTGCCGTAGCGAGGGTGGTGCGGCGGCGCGCCGGGACGCGGTCACGACCGACAAAACCCTCGTCGCCTCCCCGTTCGCTGCGTACGCTTTTCGTACGATGAGATCGGCCTCGGCCACCGTACCCCCGCCGGGCGGACGGTGTCAAACGGCCTGCCCGTTCCTGGTTTGCGGACGTCACGAGGCCAGCCGTACGCTTGACCGCGGTGCCCGACTACAACCTCTCGTATCTCTATGTCTTCGCGTTCTTCCTCGCAGGGGCACTGTTCACGAGCCTTCTCCTCGGGATCAGCCGGCTCGTCGCCCCGCGGAAGCCGACGCGCGAGAAGCTCCGCACCTACGAGTCGGGGGAGGAGCCGGTCGGGCAGGCCTGGGGCCGGTACCCCACCCACTTCTACGTCTTCGCCCTCCTGTTCGTGGTCTTCGACGTGGACGTCATCTTCCTCATCCCGTGGGCCGCGTTCTTCCGCTCGTTCGGCTGGACCGGCCTCGTCGAGATGGTCCTCTTCGTCGGCATCCTGGTCGTCGGCCTCGTCTACGCGTGGCGGAAGGATGCCCTCCGGTGGTACTGAGCGCTCCCCGGCCCGGCCCCGGCCTGGGCGCCGCGGCGGCGAAGATCGCGGGCCTCGCGGGCGACCGGGCGCGGGTCTCCACGCTCCACGACATCGTCGTCGTGGACGTGCCGCGCGAGCACCTCCTGACGCTGGCGCTCGCGGTCCGCGACGGCGCCGGCTGCGACTTCTACTCGGTGAACGCCGGGGTGGACCTGGGGAGCGAGCTCCGCTCGGTGACCTTCCTCCGGAGCACCGCGAGCGGGCTCTCGGTCATGCTCCGGACGCCCTGCGACGAGGACGACCCGCACGTTCCCTCGCTCACCGGGGTCTGGGCGGGCGCGAACTGGTGCGAGCGCGAGACCTACGACATGTTCGGGATCGTCTTCGACAGGCACCCCGACCTGCGCCGGATCTTCCTCGAGGAGTCCTTCCCGGGCCACCCGCTCCGGAAGGCCTTTCTCCCGCCGCGCAGCGACGCGCGGGGCGGCTAGCCGATGCCCGACGGACCGCTCGGCCTCGATCCCGTCGTCTGGGCGGTGCTCCGCCTGGTCATCGCGGTGGCGCTCGCGATCTTCGTCGTGCTGAACGGGGCGCTGGTGCAGATCTACCTCGAGCGGAAGATCCAGGCGCTCATCCAGGACCGCGTCGGCCCGATCCACACCGGCCCCTTCGGTCTCCTCCAGACGATCGCGGACGCGCTCAAGCTCATCGGCAAGGAGGACATCCGGGCGCGGGTCACCGACAAGTGGTTCTTCCTCGCCGCCCCGCTCATCGTCTTCAGCCCGATGCTCGCCTCGTTCGCGGTGCTGCCCTTCGCGCCCGGCCTCGTCGGCGCCGACCTCGACATCGGGCTCCTCTACCTGACCACCCTCGGCTCGATGACCGTGCTCGGCATCGTCATCGCCGGCTGGGCCTCGAACAACAAGTACTCGCTCATCGGCGGACTCCGCTCGGCGGGCCAGCTCGTGTCGTACGAGGTGCCGCAGATCCTCTCGCTCGTCACGGTCGTCCTGGTCACCGGCTCGCTCTCGATGGTGGCGATCACCGAGTCGCAGCCGGGGCTCCTCGTGAACCTCCTCGTGCTCCCGCTCGCGTTCGTCACGTACCTCATCGCGGCGCTCGCCGAGACGAACCGGAACCCCTTCGACCTCCCCGAGGCCGAGTCGGAGCTCGTCGCGGGGTTCCTCACCGAGTACTCCGGCATGCGCTGGGGCGTGTTCTTCGTCGCCGAGTACGGCGAGGTCACGGTCGTCTCGTCGATCATGACGACGCTCTGGCTCGGCGGCTGGCACGGACCGGGGGTCGATGCGCTGCCCGTCCTCGGCGTGCTCTGGTTCACGCTGAAGACGTACGCGATCGTGCTTGCGTTCATGTGGATCCGCGCGACGCTGCCTCGCCTTCGGATCGACCAGCTCATGTCGTTCTGCTGGAAGGGGCTCATCCCGGCGACGCTCGCGAACATCGTCGTCACCGCGGTGCTCCTCCTGGCGTTCCCGGGCACGCTCCTGCCGGTGGCCGTCGCGAACTGGGCGATGCTCGGGCTCTTCCTCGCCGCGATCCCGTGGGCGCAGCGGCGCCGGCTCGCGGCCACCCGGAGGCGCCTGCGGGTCGACGTGCGGCGCGCGGCGCCGGAAACGATCTGACGGTGGACGTCGTCGGCCTCCTCATCTTCGGCGCCCTCGCGATCGGCATCGTCGGCGCGGGGCTCGCGGTCGTCTTCGTCGACCGGATCACCGCGGCGGCGCTGCTCATGGCGTTCACGTTCCTCTGCAACGCCGGGATGTTCCTGCTCCTCGGTGCCGAGACGATCGCCGCGTTCCAGGTCCTCATCTACGTCGGCGCGATCACGGTCCTCATCCTCTACGGCGTGATGTTCACGCCGCAGGGCGACCGGCCGTACGCGCTCTTCTTCCAGAAGCAGACGCCGCTCGCCGGGTTCCTGGTGGCCGCCGTCGCGGCGCCGGTCCTCGCCCTCGCGCTCACGTTCCGCGACCCGGGGATCGCGCGCGAGGGCGGCGGCGACCTCCAGCCGCTGATCACGAGCATCTTCGGCGACTACGCCGTCCCCTTTGAGCTCGCCTCGGTGCTCCTCCTTGCGGCGATGGTCGGCGCGATCGTCCTGGTCAAGCGGGACGAGGAGGACGCGAAGTGACCGCCGTCCCGCTCCCGGCGTTCATCGCTGTTTCCACGCTGCTCTTCTTCATCGGCGCCGCCGGCGTGCTGATGAAGCGGAACGCCGTGGTCATCCTCATGTGCGTCGAGCTGATGCTGAACGCCGCGAACCTCGCGCTCGTGGCGTTCTCACGCCGGTACGGCTCCGTCGACGAGCGGGGGAGCGTGTTCGTGGTGTTCGTCTTCGTCATCGCCGCGGCCGAGGTGGCGGTCGGCCTCGCGATCGTGCTCTCGGCCTACCGCAACCGACCGACGGTGGACGTGGACGAGCTCCACCAGCTGAAGGGTTGATGAGAGGGCCGGCCGTTGATCGATAGGGTCTGGCTCATCCCGGCGCTGCCGCTCGCGGCGTTCCTCGTGAACGGCCTCTTCGGCCGGCGCTGGCTCGGGCGCTGGACCGGCCCGCTCGCCGCGAGCGCGCTCGGCCTCTCGGCCGTGGGCGCCACGCTCGTCTTCCTCGAGGTCCTCGGCGGACGAGCGCAGAGCGTCGTGACCCTCTACCGGTGGATCGGCGTCGGCGACTTCCGGGTCGACGTCGCGGCGCTCGTGGACCCGCTCTCCTCGGTCATGCTCCTCGTCGTCACGGTGGTGTCGTTCCTCGTCCACGTCTACGCGATCGGCTACATGGAGCACGACCACGGCTTCCCCCGGTTCTTCACCTGGCTGCCGCTCTTCGTCTTCGCGATGCTCGTCCTCGTCCTCGCCGACAACTACCTCCTCATGTTCGTCGGCTGGGAGGGCGTGGGCCTGTGCTCGTACCTCCTCATCGGGTTCTGGTTCGAGCGGAACGAGCCGGCGATGGCCGCGAAGAAGGCCTTCGTCATGAACCGGATCGGCGACTGGGGCTTCACGATCGGCATGATCGCGACGTTCCTCGTGTTCGGCTCGATGAACTTCCGTGAGGTCTTCGAGCACGTGGACATCGCGTCGCAGGGCGTGCTCGTCCTCATCTGCCTCGCCTTCTTCCTCGGCGCCGCCGGCAAGTCGGCGCAGCTCCCGCTCCACTCGTGGCTCCCCGACGCGATGGAGGGGCCGACGCCCGTCTCGGCGCTGATCCACGCCGCGACGATGGTGACCGCGGGCGTGTATCTCGTCGCGCGCTCGACGCCGCTCTTCCAGGCCGCCGGGCCGGCGCTCGCGATCGTCGGTGCGGTCGGCGCGCTCACGGCGATCTTCGCCGCGACGATCGCGCTCGTGCAGTTCGACATCAAGCGCGTGATGGCCTACTCCACGGTGAGCCAGCTCGGCTACATGTTCCTCGCGCTCGGCGTGGGCGCGCCGGTCGCCGCGATCTTCCACCTCGCGACGCACGCGTTCTTCAAGGCGCTCCTCTTCCTCGGCTCCGGCTCGGTCATCCACGGCGTCGGGGGCGAGCAGGACATGCGCAAGATGGGCGGTCTGCGGCGCAAGATGCCGGTGACCTACTGGACGATGCTCCTCGCCGGCGGGGCGCTCGCGGCGCTGCCGCCGCTCGCCGGCTTCTGGTCGAAGGACGAGATCGTCGGCGCCGCGTTCACGAACGGCTACCCGCTCCTCTGGGCGGTCGGTGTGTTCACCGGGGCGCTCACCGCGTTCTACGTGACCCGCGCGCTCTGGATGACCTTCCACGGCCAGCCGCGCGACCGCCACCTCTACGACCACGCGCACGAGTCGCCCGCGATCATGACCGTCCCGCTCGTCGCGCTCGCGGTCGGCAGCGCCGGCGTCGGCGTCGCGCTCGGCTTCCCGCCCGAGGGAGGGTTCATCCACCGCTTCCTCGCGCCGGTCGTCGAGGTGGCCGGGCACACCGCGCCCGAGCACGTGGCGGTGGAGTACGGTCCGATCCTCGCGCTCGCGGCCGTGTCGGTCGTCGCGGGGCTCGTCGGGATCGGCGTCGGCCTCTCGATGTACGCGCGCCACCGGCCGGACCCCTCGGCGGTCGCGCGCGCAGCGGGTGGCCTGTACACGGTCCTGGTGAACCGCTACTGGGTGGACGAGCTCTACGACCACCGCTTCGTCGACGCGGCGAAGGCGTTCGCCGGCGCGACCTGGGCCTTCGACATCCATGTCATCGACGGCTTGGTGGATCGCCTCGGCTGGGTCGCGACGGGCGCGGCCTCGCTCCTCCGCCGCACGCAGACCGGTGTCGTCGGGAACTACGCGCTCTCGGTGATGGCCGGGCTGCTCGCTGTGCTCGCGCTCTACGGCGGGCTGGCGACGGGGGTCATCGGCCGGTGATCCTCAGCTGGCTCGTCCTCATCCCGATCCTCGGCCTCGTGCCGCTCCTCGCCGTGTCGCGGAGCGAGCGCGCGGTGAAGATCGTCGCGGTCGCGGTGACGCTCGTCGAGCTCGCCGCGTCGCTCGTCGTGCTCGCCTCGTTCCAGGTCGGCGAAGCGGGCTTCCAGCTCCGCGAGTCGGCGGAGTGGCTGCCGAGCCTGGGCATCCGCTACGAGCTCGGCGTCGACGGCATCTCCGTGCTCTTCCTCCCGCTCACGACGCTCCTCACCGCGATCTCGGTCCTCTACTCGACGAAGACGATCAAGACGCGCGTTACCGAGTTCATGGTCGCGTTCCTCCTCCTCGAGGTGGGGATGGTCGGCATCTTCATGGCGCTCGACCTCTTCCTCTTCTACGTGTTCTTCGAGCTCATGCTCGTGCCGATGTATCTCATCATCGGGATCTGGGGCGGTCAGCGGCGCATCTACGCGACGATGAAGTTCGTCCTCTTCACCCTCGCGGGCTCGCTCCTCATGCTGGTCGCGATCGTCGCGGTGTACCTCGCGAGCGGCGACGAGGGCCACCGGACGCTCTCGCTGCCGGCGCTCATCGCCGGACGCGGGCGCTTCTCGGCGGACTTCCAGTTCTGGGTCTTCCTCGCCTTCGGGCTCGCGTTCGCGATCAAGCTGCCGATGTTCCCATTCCACACCTGGCTGCCCGACGCGCACGTCGAGGCGCCGACCGCGGGCTCGATCATCCTCGCCGGCATCCTCCTGAAGGCCGGTGGGTATGGGTTCCTCCGCTTCGCGCTGCCGCTCTTCCCCTACGGCACCCAGGCCTGGCTTCCGGCGATCATCCTCCTCTCGGTGATCGGGATCCTCTACGGCGCGATCGTCTCGACCGTGCAGAAGGACCTGAAGAAGCTCGTCGCGTACTCGTCCGTCGCGCACATGGGCTTCGTCACGCTCGGCATCTTCGTGCTGAACCTGCAGGGCGCCATGGGTGCTGTGCTCCAGATGCTCAACCACGGGATCGTCACGGGCGCGCTCTTCCTCTTCGTTGGCATCCAGTACGAGAAGACGCACCGCCGCACGATCGCCGATCTCGGCGGCCTCGCGAACCGCTGGCCGCTCTACACCACGTTCTTCATGGTCTTCACGCTCGCGTCGCTCGGCCTCCCCGGGCTGAACGGATTCGTCGGCGAGTTCCTCGTCCTCCTCGGGACCTTCGCGTTCAACCCGCCGACCGGGCTCGGCGGCTTCTTCTGGGGTCCGCTCGCCGGGATCGGCGTCATCCTCGCCGCGGTCTACCTGCTCTGGATGTTCCAGCGGGTCATGTTCGGCCCGCTCCGCGAGGCGTACCAGAAGCTGCCCGATCTCACGCCGCTCGAGGTGGCGTGCGCCCTTCCGCTCCTCGTTCTCACGGTGGCGCTCGGTGTCTTCCCGCAGCCGGTCATCGCGATCATCGAGCCGTCGCTCGCGCGCATCCTCGCGCTCGCGACCGACCCCGGGGTCACGGCGGCGTTCCGGTGACCGACGTCCAGGGCGTCCTGCCCGAGATCATCGTCACGCTCACCGCGATGCTCGTGCTGCTCGGCGAATCGATCCTCGACCGCGACGAGGGCGGGACCTGGCTCCCGGTGCTCACCGCGACCGGCCTCGTCGCGGCGCTCGTCGCCGGACCGTTCACGATGGCACCGACGCCGCTCTTCGGCGGCTTCCTCACCGTCGACACGTTCACGACGTTCTTCCGCGACCTGTTCATCGTGCTCGCCCTCGTCGCGACCGCGGTGTCGCCCTCGTACCTCCGCCGGCGCGGACTCCCGATCGGCGAGTACTACGCGCTGATCCTCTTCTCGACCGTCGGCGCGATGACGATCGCTCTTGCGAGCGACCTCATCACGCTCTTCCTCGGGCTCGAGCTGATGACCATCCCGATCTACGTGCTCGCCGGGATGCAGCGACGCGACCGAGCTTCCAACGAAGCGGCCCTCAAGTACTTCCTCCTCGGCGCGTTCTCGTCGGCCCTCCTGCTCTACGGCTTCGTCTGGCTCTACGGCGTGACCGGCACGACCGACTTCGGCGGGATCACGGCGGCGCTCCGTAGCGCCGGCCCGGCGAGCGGGACGACGATCGTCGCGCTCGCGCTCGTCACCGTCGGGCTCGGCTTCAAAGCCGCGGTCGTTCCCTTCCACCAGTGGACGCCCGACGCGTACGACGGAGCGCCGACGCCGGCGACGGCGTTCATGTCGGTGGCACCCAAGGCCGCCGCGTTCGCCGCGATCCTCCAGGTGTTCGGTGCCCTCGCGCCGCTCCAGGCCGACTGGACCACCGCGCTGGCGCTCCTCGCCGTGGTGACGATGACCGGCGGCAACGTCGTCGCGGTCGCCCAGCGGAACGTGAAGCGCATGCTCGCCTACTCGAGCGTCGCGCACACCGGCTACGTGCTCGCCGCGGTCGCGGCCTTCCGTGCGGGCGACAGCGCGGTGGCCGGCGTGCTCTTCTACCTCGCCGCGTACGGCCTCATGAACCTGGGCGCGTTCGCTTGCCTCCTCTTCCTCGACACCGAGGGCACCCGCGGCGCGACGCTCACCGAGCTCTCCGGTCTCGCGAAGCGGCACCCCCTCGCCGGGCTGCTCCTGGCGGTCTTCCTCGTCTCGCTCGCCGGCATCCCGCCGACGATCGGCTTCGTGGCGAAGGTCTTCGTGCTCCAGCCGGTCCTCGAGGCCGGCCTGACCTGGCTCGCGGTCGCCATCGCGCTCAACGCCGCGCTGGCGGCGTTCTACTACCTGCGGGTCGTGGTCCACGTCTACATGTACGACGCCGAGGAGGGCGCGCCGCGACTGGTGCCGTCGTGGCTCCTCCAGGCGTCGCTCGCGCTCACCGCGGTCGCGGTGGTCGCGCTCGGCATCGTGCCGAACGCGCTCTACGCCTGGGCGCTCGAGGCCGCCGCTCCGCTCGTCCGCTGACCGCATCCGCGACCCCGCTCCGCGCGGCCGCGCTCACCGCCGGAGCGCGATGGCTCGAAGACCGCCGCCGGCCCAGCCGGCGACGGCGCCTCCTGCGGCGTAGGGGAGGACCGAGACGGCGAGCCTCGCCTCCCAGCCGGCGAGCGACCAGAGGTCGGCTTCGGCCTCGCGCGTGACGTAGGCGACGATCCCGTAGGCGAGGGCGCCGCAGACGACGGAGAGGAAGCCGGCGAGCGGCGCGCGCCGTCCGGCGAAGAAGCCGGCCCCGGCGGCGGCGGCCATGAGGTAGCCGAGCGCGAGCGCCGCGCTCACACCGCGCCAGTCGCCGACCCGGAGAAACACGATGACCTGCGCCGCCGCCGCCGCGGCGACCGCGAGGGCGAAGCGCACTACCTCGCTCCGCTCGACCGCTGGGTCGCGCCGGACCTCGGGACCGCTCGCCCCAGCACGGCCATGGCGTGCTCGCGCACTACCTATCCGACGAGCGCGAGGGCGTGGTCGGCGTGGTTGAGCGGCTCGGCCCGGCCGTCGGCGGCGAGGATCGCGATGTCCTCGAGGCGCACGCCGAACCGCCCGGGGAGGTAGACGCCGGGCTCGATCGAGAACGCCATGCCGGGCTCGAGCGGCTCGTCGTTGCCCGCGACCAGGTAGGGGTGCTCGTGACCGTCGAGCCCGATCCCGTGCCCGAGGCGGTGGATGAAGGCGTCGCCGTACCCGCCGGCGGCGATGACCGCCCGCGCG
>Ga0082335_1004535_pt1 | contig 20631 bp, 16 predicted proteins | sample Subgrocontami58m_FD_72375 | JGI IMG/M metagenome (GOLD analysis project Ga0082335, IMG submission 72375) | Subsurface groundwater microbial communities from S. Glens Falls, New York, USA - GMW37 contaminated, 5.8 m (SPADES assembly) (version 2) ... | reverse complement strand
ACATCTTTGTTTGCTCATCCAGCATTTCAGGGGTGAGCGTTAATAGTTTGGTTTTAACCTGCGCCGCCGGAGGTGTGAAATCAGCGACATCCTTGCGAATGGCAGATATACGCTTGGCCTGGGCATTGACCAGTTGACCATCTTTGCTCATTATCCAGTTCATAAAGACCTTGGCAGCATTAGGGTGCTGGCTATTTTTTACTACCCCGGCAACAATCTCCCAGGCTATGATACCTTCCTTCATAGAGAGGGCTTTAATGGGCGCTCCTGCTTCGATAGTGGATGCCGCATCCGAAGTAACTGTAACCAGGGATAGAGGTCTTTCTCCTCTAGCCAGAAATTGGACCTCCTGCTGGATTCCAGTGGTGTACAAAGGGTCATGGTCACCAAAACGGCGAAGGAAGTCCTCATTGAAAATGTTGTGACGAATATAACCAAGCATTCTATAAGCGCCTGTGCTCACTACCGGGTCCTGGAGCATAAACTTACCTTTCCATTTAGGTTCCAGTAGCTCCTGCCAGCTCTTGGGTTCATCTTCAGGCCTTATAAGTTTGGTATTTATGAATGGTGGGCCGGGGACGGGTATCACAGGGAAAATAAAACCTTCTTTGTCCACGAATAAAGGCTCAATGTTCCATACATCTATAGGCTCTTTTACTACCGGTAAATCCTGGGCAACCGCAACCAGGAGATTTGCAGCTTTAGCATTTCCTAAATGGGTCGTAGCTCCTTCCATCACGTCGCCGCTTACCTGGCCCATGCGTTGTTCGGTTTTCATTCGTTCCAGAAATTCCGAGCCTCTTCCAGTAATGATTTCAAGCTTAATTCCATATTTTTCGGAAAAAGCTTTTGTTAAAGCCGTGCCGGCATCCCCTACCCAGGAATAGCTATATACGGTCAGGGTTCCCTCTTTTTTGGCGGCTTCAACTATTTTAGACCAGGCGGCGTCTTGAAAAGCGGGAGATTGGATGTTGGAAGTGGGGGGAGAAGTAGTTGCGGCCGGCGCTGGTATCGAAGGAGCGGGGGCCACTTTAGGGGCGCAAGCAGATAGGAGAATAAGAGATAAGACTACTATTGTCCGATACAAGTTATTTTTCATGGCTTTAACCCCTCCCGGTTATGAACTTTTGATTATAAACTAACTACACTTTTAAGAGATGAATGTGGGTCCTTTTTCATGGGTTGTGTTTTGAAAAATACTAACAGGAAAACACAGGTTTGTCAAAAAATATCAACGCCTTCACCCTGGTATTTTCGCCCTGGTATTTTGACATTTATATTAGCCTATGCTAATATTCTGCTATTCAAATTGATTACCTTTTACGTTGATAATTTGTTTTAAAAGCAAGGAGGAAAAGTGGCTGAAACCCCTAAAGCCCTGGAGAAAATCAGGCAGATTAATGCTGGTTTTCCTTTTACCGATCCTATTAAGGCCTGGAAAGAACGTGGGGGAAAGGTGGTGGCCTGGACGTGCACTTATGTTCCGGAAGAGGTTATCTGGGCGGCAGGTCTGCTTCCGGTCCGTATGACAGGAGACTCCCATGAACTGGAACTGGAAGATGCTAATGCCTACCTTTATATCAATACTTGCTCATTCCAGCGGGCCTGTCTTCAATTAACATTAGACAAAAAATTTGATTTCCTCGATGGATACGTGTCAGCAGCTACATGTGACGGCTCCCGCCGCCTGGCCGATGTATGGCGCAATTATGTTAAACATATCCCGCTAATACATGTACTCTCTGTGCCGCGCAAGACCACTGAACGAGCCCATCAGCTTTATCTCAGCGAGGTTAAAGAGATGAAGCAAAAGATAGAAGAAGCTTTCAATGTTAAAATAACTGACGCTGCCCTCCGGAAGGCTATCAAGCTCTACAACCATACCAGAGCACTTCTCAAGCAACTCTACGAAATGAGGAAAAAGGATAAGCCTCCTATTACAGGAGCAGAATCACTCGAGGTTATCAATGCTGCTTTTCGTATGCCGCGCGATGAATACAACCATCTCCTGGAAGAATTGATCAAAGAATTGAATGATTCCAAAAGAGAGATTACGGGGAAGGTGCGCCTATTGATCAGCGGTAGCCCGTTGAACAACCCCGACTTTATCGCAACTATCGAGAGTGAAGGCGGGCTGGTTGTAGCAGACGAATTGTGCATGGGAACACGGTACTGGTGGGATCCTGTCGACGAGAAGTCATCTCCTGACCCCCTGGAAGCTATCTCCAGGCGTTACCTGAGCAACTTCCCTTGCGCCCGTATGGTACCCTGCGATGAGCGCTTTGAAAGAATCCTGGCCATGACAAAGGAATACAGGGTTGAGGGTATGGTCGCTGAGATAATCCGCTATTGTGTCCCCTATGCCCACGATGAACCAATGCTAAGGGAAAGATTGGAGCACGTAGGAATCCCTGTATTGGAGTTGGACCTGGAATACGGGGTTAGCGGCTCCGGTCAGATAAGGACCCGCGCTCAGGCTTTTATTGAGATGATACTGGATAAAAGGGGTTAAAAATAGGCTTTAACAATCTCCTCTCCCTTGAAGGGAGAGGATAAAAGGTGAGGGTGTATATAGATTATTGTCAATTCACCCTCATCCTCGCCTTCTCCCCTTAAGGGAGAAGGGGTGCAAACGGTGCATTTTCATCCTTCCCGGTGCGTCGGGATTTATCGAAACAAAAGTGATTCTGACTGGATGAAGTTTGCTTTCTGGTTCAATAACAATATCAACTGAAATTAATAAGAGGCGATATGCTTGCTCCTAAAGTAGATACCACCCGCTGGGAGCAAATGGTGGATATTTTCCGTGGTATGCTCCAGCATAGGCGAACCCACCCGACAACTAAAAGCGAAGAACTATATTTTGAGCTTCTACTAAAGTATTATAGCAGCCCTCTTCCCGCAGAAGCCAGCGGGAAGCCGGTCGTTGCGCACTGTCTCCTCATACCTACGGAGCTATTCGTTGCTATGGATGTAGTTCCCCTCCATATGGAAGGCGCTGCCCAGGCAGTGTTGCCAACGCTGAAAAACTATGAGGAGTCTTTTAGCGCCGCCAAGGGGTTAGGTTTCCCCCCGGAGCTCTGTTCCGCTCACCGTTCGCAGATTGCCCTGTTTGCCCAGGGGATATGGCCGCGTGTAGATGCTGTGGTCTGGAGCCATCAGATCTGCGATGGCAGCATTAAGACCGGTGAACTCTATCACCGCATGTATAATATTCCCGGTTTCTACCTTGACCGCCCCTTTATCCGGACTGATGAGCAAATCAAGTATTACGCCGAAGAATTAGAAGAACTTGTTCATTTTCTGGAGAAGATAGCCGGACATTCCCTGGATAAAGCCCGGTTGCAGGAGGTTATGGAGCTTTCCCGCCGCACGGTGGACTTACACCGCCAGATTTATAAGTTGCGAAAAACTATTCCCGCCCCGATGGCCAACCGCAGGAGTTCTCAACTCCAGAATATCCAGTGGCTTTTTATTGGCACCCCGGAAGCGGTGACCTATCATGAAATGGTCTTACAGGAGATGAAGGAGTTAGTAGAGCAGAAGCGGGGATTTGTCCCGGAGGAGAAGTTCCGTATTCTCTCCCTGTTCCCACCCCCTTCCCACGACTTGAAGCTCCTTGACTGGATGGAAAAGGAACACGGCGCTATTTTAGTGGCTGACCCTTATTGTTCTCATTGGGGTGACTTTGAATGGGACGACTCCCAGCCACTCCTCACTCTATCCAGAAAAGGTTTTGCTACCCCGATGAGCCGCTCCATGCACGGCCCTGCCGATGAAGGTATGGTGCCGGATATAATACAGGATGCAATCGAATTTAAAGCTCAGGGGGCTATCTATTGGGCGCATATCGGATGCAGGACCTCTTGCGCCATGATCCGGACGGTTAAGGATGCCTTGCGGGAAAAGGTAGGTATTCCGACTCTGGTACTGGACATGGATATCTTAGACCCCTCTTTTGTATCTGATGCTCAGATGAAGGAAAAGTTGGAAGGGTTTTTCGAAACATTAGCCAGCGGTAGCTAAGGAGAGCGCGGTAGTGGCAACAATTGTTCAGGATTTAACGCGGCTGGAAAAAGCAGTAGATATTCTGGATGCGATATACAGGCACCGGAAGCGGAACCCCAGCACCGGGAGCGATGAAGCTTATTACGAGCTAATGCTCGACTATAACCGGCGCCTGCTGAAAGCCAGAACCAATGGCGAACCCATTGTGGGTTGGGGTTTATTGATTCCCAACGAAATCCTCCACGCTATGGACTTAATCCCGCTACACCTCGAGGTGGGTTCCTCCATGCCCGTTAGCATATTAAAAAGCTACGAAGAGACTATGGCGGCTGCTAAAAGTTTCGGGCTGCCGGTAGAGCTTTGTTCGGCACACCGGACTATGGTTGGCGTACACCGCCTCGGTTGGGCGCCCCGCCCCGATTTTGTGGTCTGGTGCTCCACTATTTGTGAGAGCTGCGCCAAGAGCGGTGGACTCATCAGCGAGATGTGGAATGTACCCCGATTCTTTCTGGACAGGCCCTTTCTGGATACTGATGAGCAAATTGCCTATTTTGCCGACGAGTTAGGTGACTTAATCGCTTTTCTGGAAAAGCAAACAGGAAAGAAACTGGACCGCGATAGATTAAAGGAAGTTGTGGCTGAATCTTATCAGTGTTATCAGATACAAAAGGAAATCCAGGCATTGCGATGCCGCATACCTGCCCCGGTATATAACAAAGTAGTGGTGCAGAATATACTTGTCGAGTGGCTTTATGGTGGAACGCCGAAAGCCACTTACTACTTCAAGATAGTTCGGGATGAGATGAAGGCTATGGCTGATAAGGGACAATCACCTGCCTCCGAAAAATTTCGCCTGTTAACTATATGTCCCCCACCTTTGCATAGCTGGAAACTGATGGACTGGCTACAAAACGAGAAGGGCGCAGTCCTGGTGGGAAACCCTCTGGACGGCCGCTGGCAGAAATGGGAAATTGATCCTGCCAACCCTTTGATTAGCCTTTCCCGGAAGGTCTATGCTGAGCCTCATGGCTATACTATGCATGGCCCTGTGGAAAGAGCAGTCAGCGCCTGCGTACAGGATGCACTGGACGTAAAAGCCGAGGGAGCTATCTTTTGGGCAGCCCTTACCTGCCCTCAGGGGTGCGCCATGATTAAACCTATAAGGGATGCCTTGAAAGAAAAGGTTGATATACCTACACTCATTGTTAATATGGATGTTTATGACCCGTCATTAGTGCCCGAATCGGAAATGAAAGAGAAACTTGAGGGATTCCTGGAAACCCTGGAGGAAAGGAAATTAACGTTATGATTTGCTATACTATTAGTGTTCAGGAGGGCGAAAAATGCCTGTTGCTGGTATAGATGTTGGCAGCCAGACTACCAAGGTGGTGATTCTGGGGGACGGTCAGGTGGTGGGCCAAAGTGTTATTGTGAGCGCAGAGGAGACGGAGATAGGGGCGCGCAAGGCTCTGGATGAAGCGCTTAAACAGGCTGGCCTGGCTATTACCGACCTTACGGTCATTGTAGCGACTGGAGTTGGCAGGAAAGATGTCAGCTTTGCCACCAGGCAAAAGACATCCCTTTCCTGTTTGGCCAAAGGTATTAACCGGTTAGCGCCATCAGTGAGGACGCTGATTGATGTGGGCGCAGAGACATCAACCGTTATCCGGGTAAATGAAAAGGGTGGAGTGGATGATTCTATAGGCCATGACCGCTGCGCCTCCGGTACAGGTGTATTCCTGGAATCAATGGCCAAGCTCATGCAAATGCCTTTGCCGGAAATGGGACGGGAATCTCTAAAGGCTCAGAAGAGAGCGGAGGTAAGCAGTATGTGCGCTATCTTCGCTGAACAAGAGGTAATCTCTCACGTACACAGGGTGCCGCCCACCCCCAAGCCCGATATTATCGCCGGAATCCATGGTTCGATGGCAGTAAGGATTGTGGGCCTGGCCAAGCGGATAGGCATAAAACCGGAGGTAGCTCTTTGCGGGGGTGTAGCCCAAAATGTAGGCTTTGCTAAAGTTGTAGAGGAAGAGGTCAAGCAAAAGGTGGTTATCCCTGAAAATCCTCAACTGGTGGCTGCTCTGGGCGCTGCCAGGATTGCTCAAGAAGAGGGAGGTAAGTAGTAGAATGTTTTTCATGGGAATAGATATAGGCTCCCGTGGCGCTAAAGGGGTCGTTTTAGAGGATAATAAAATAGCTACGTCTTTTATCGGTGATACCGGGCCCGAAAGTGTAAAAACCTCTGAGATGGTCCGCGATAATATGCTTAAAAATCTGGGCTTGACCATGAAGGAAATCAATTATAACATGGCTACCGGATACGGCCGGGTGCTGGTCCCGTTTGCCCATGAGAATGTCTCGGAGATTTCAGCTCATGCCAAAGGCGCTAACTGGTATTTCCCGTCGGTGCGCACGATTCTGGACATGGGCGGGCAGGACTGCAAGGCAATCAACGTCAATGAAAAAGGTCAGGTAACTAAATTCATTATGAATGATAAGTGCGCCGGCGGCACCGGGCGTTTCCTTGAGCTTATAGCCAGCGTATTGGCGTTACAATTGGAAGAAATAGGCCAGATCTCTCTGGAATCCAAAAAGAACTTCCCCTTCAATACAGTATGCGCAGTATTTGCCAAATCGGAGGCTATATCTCTGATGAAAAAGGGAACGCCAAAGTCCGATATACTTGCCGGCCTGCATGATGCTATTGCGGTGCGTTGCCATAACTTGCTTAAGCGAGTAAATATAGAAAAGGATTTTACTATCACAGGAGGAATTGCCAAGAACAAGGGCATGGTGGCCAAAATAAAAGAAAAAGTCGGTATAGAGCCGGTGTTAGCCCCGGACCCTCAGATTATGGGGGCGTTAGGCGCTGCTCTATTTGCTAAAGACAGGTATCTGGCCAAGCAAGTGGCGGCTCAGGCAGCGTAATTACGAGAGGGTTATATATTCTCCCGAAAATAGACCCATTTTGTCATCCTGGAGGAGTCACGAGTTATCGGGACGACGAAGGATCTCAGGGTGGCAGGGAGTTTTTTTAAGTTGACTTGCCCCACCCTGAGATTCTTCGCTACGCTCCTCCGAGTAAAACATCGGAGTCCGATACCCGCTCGGACAGATTGATAGGGACAGTCTATTTTCATGCTTCATAGTACCCCATGTGATTGGGCGTGAATAATCCCCTCCCTTATAAAAGGGCGGAAAGGGGTGGTTTAAATGCAGGCCAACTATGGCTATTCCGACGGTTCAGGCGATTACTTTATAATACTGGATACCGATTTATGTAACGGTTGCGGCGACTGTGTTACCGCTTGCCCGGAGCACGTATTTGAAGTAGCCCCGGATGATTATGGTAAGAAGGTGGCTGCGGTAAAGGAATCGGTTACCAGCCGTATCAGCTACGTATGCCCTGGCTTCAAGCCCTGTTCAGCAAATATTGAGAGCACCTGCCATACTGTATGTAAAGTAAACGCTATCTCCCATACCTGGTAGAGTTTCCATGATTACGAACCCTATTCATACCAATCGACAACGGCTTTTTCGTCGAGGGTTTCGCAAAGCTTTTGGAACTTTCTTTAAATCCCCCTTAGTCCCCCTTTTTCTAAGGGGGAAACAGCTTTCCCCTCCCTTTCGCAAAAGAGAGATAAAGAGGGATTTTTCTCTGTTAATGGGTATTTCCAGTCTCATCCGGTTGACAGGTATAGCGGTAGCTGTTGCCGGTTTTCTCTTTTTAGCTTGTTCTCCCTCTCCTGATAAAACACCCGCCGCTCTTTTTGATCTTACCAACCAGCGTGGCGAGACTGTATCCCTTGATCAGCTTAAGGGTAAAACGGTAGCGCTCACCTTTCTATACACATATTGCCCGGATGTATGCCCTCTTTATATTGGTAAATTGTATCAGGCTTCGGAACAGACCCAATCTATTCAGGACAAAGTTGAAGTACTTGTTATTACTGTGGACCCGGAAAGGGATAATGTGGAAACACTGAAAGCGTACACCGGTAGTTGGCCGTCCAACTGGCATTATCTTACCGGCGACATGCAGATGTTAAAGACGGTCTGGGAAAACTATGGTATTTTTGTCCAGAAACTGGAAACAAAAACCAGTGGCCATGATGGGCACATGACCTATGCTGTGAATCATACAACCAAAATAGTGCTCATAGATGCGGACGGAAACACGGTTACTGAATTAAAGGGCAACTGGGAAGCATCGGAGCTGGCTGAGAAACTTGATGCGGTAGTAGCCGGCAGACCGGTCTCCGGGCCATCCTTTAGCCAGGCCGCCATTAGCTTCCTGTATAATTGCGGTTCAATAGCTTTCGAGACTTTAAGCCAGGCTGTAACTCATGCGGTGACTTTGGCCGCTATCCTTGGAGCATTGGCCGTAGTGGCCGTTGTCTTATGGAGATAGTGTTTGTGATGTAGCCTCAAGGAGGGCCTTTGACACTGAGTGTCAAAGGCCCTCCCTGTTTTCCGATTATCACCGCGTCAACACTATTTTCCTATTTTAGATTCTTGTCCAGGAAGGCCACGGTGCGAGTCCAGGCATCGGCGGAGGATTCGGGATGGTACCGGGCGCCTGTATCATTGAAGAAGGCGTGGGCAGCGCCGGGATAAATTTTGTATTCAAAGGACTTGCCATACTTTTGCATGGCCTCGGCAAGCTTCGGCACATTCACGCTGATACGGGTGTCTTCCTCTCCATATAGCCCAAGTACGGACGCAGTAACGTTGGCAACCACATCCAGATTGGTGGGATTCGGGCCGTAGTAAACTACAGCCGCCCGAAGTTCTTTGCTGTTAGTAGCAAACCGTAAAGAGTTGCCTCCTCCCCAGCAATAGCCGATAACCCCAATCCTGTCGGCCTTGACGAACGGGAGGGTTTTAATGTATCTCACAGCAGCATCCAGGTCCTGGGTGATTCCATCGGCGTTTAGTTTGCCAATAGCATCAGTTGCAGCCTCAGCAACAGGAAATTGGTCACTGCCTCCGGCGCGGGAGAGCAGGTCGACAGCCAGTGTAACGTAACCCTGGTTAGCATACCGCCTGGCTACATCCTTGACGTGGTCAGTCATGCCCCGGTTTTCGTGGATAATGATAAGGCCCGGGAAAGACCCGCCGGACTTAGGCCGGGCTTGATAGGCTTTTATGGTGAATCCTTCGCTGACGAACTGTACCATAGAAGCCTCTAACGCATCAGGAGCTACGGCTCCGGGCGGCCCACCGGCCAGGGTAGGTAGGGGTATGAAAGGAACGGCGGCAGGCGGTGGAGCTGCGGGTGGGACAGTGTCTGGTTGAGTAGCCGGGGTAACAGGGGCGCTACAGGCGGCCAAGAGCAACGTAACTGCAATCATACAAATCCAAAATACCTTCAAAAACATATTTTGCTGTGCCTGCGGAACCCTTAGAGATTTAATGTCAGAATTATTAGCCATAGTAATATTCATAGTCCCTCCTTGTAAAATAAAGCAAATGATAACCATTTGCAATTACATTATATGGATTATTATTCTCCTCGTCAACACGCACGTAGGCCTGACTTGTTCAAGCCTGTTACGTCTTTGCAGGTAGTCCATAACAAATAATTGAGAATCTATCCGCATTTTTGTTATTTTACTTATGTGCTACCTGTTTTCCAACTAAAGGTACACGTAAGAAACTGTTTGTAAGATTATTAAAATCCTACCCTTTAATAGTTGACAGTCGCTCTTTCATTTGCCATAATCCACTTAATTTGATTATTATGTTGCAAAGTGGGGAGACAACTTGAACACTCACAGCTTCTATGATCCTACGTTGGAAACCATGCCCCTTGCCGAGAAACGGGATTACTTTAATCACCGTCTGGAGCGGGTAGTCAGATTTGCCTATGAACATGCTCCCGCTATGAAAGAGAAACTGGATAAAGCGGGTATATCTCCTGCTGCTATTCATACCGATAAGGACCTCGAGAAAATTCCCATAACTCGAAAAGAGGATTTACCTAAATTTCAAAAAGCTAACCCTCCCTTCGGTGGTTTCGTTACTGTGCCTCCTGAAAGATTGGAATGGATTATAGTCAACCCCGGCCCGCTATATGTCCCCTCTCATACCGAAGAATGCTATCAGGCTACCGCCAAAGCCCTTTATGCCGGTGGATTCAGGCCCGGTCATCTGGTGGTCAACACCTTTGGTTATAACTATCACGCTGCCTGGCTGATAACCGAGGGTTTGCGCCGGCTTAAAGTTACTCTTATTCCTACAGGAGCGGGTAACACCGAGTTTCAAGTTCAGGTTATGCATGATTTAAAGGTTAACGGCTTTCTAGGCACACCGAGCTTTTTAAATAACATCCTCAAAAAGATTCCGGAGATGGGCCTGGATTTTCACAGGGATTTTGCATTGCGCATTGCTATGGTTGGCGGTGAGCCGGCCTCACCGGCTTTAAAAAAGAGCTTCAAGGATGATTACGGCATCGGCACTCCTGACTTCTATGGTAATACCGAGGTAGGCACGTTAGGTTTCGAATGTGAGCATAAAACCGGGTTTCACGTCCCTGAAGAAATATTTACAGAGGTTGTGGAGCCTGGCACCGGTAAACAGCTAGCTCCGGGTCAGGTGGGGGAGGTAGTGGTTACACCATTCTACGAAATCTATCCAGTCCTTCGCCTGGGTACGGGTGACCTCTCTGCTTATACGGACGAGACCTGTCCCTGCGGCCGAACCTCCCGCCGCCTCCTGGGCATCCGTGGGAGGGTGGGGGATGCTATAAGGGCACGTGCTATATTTATTTTCCCCCATCAGGTGCAGGCCGTAGTATCCCGTTTACCCCAGGTTAGCCGTCACCAGCTTGTTGTAACCCGCGTTAATGAGCGGGACTTCCTGACCCTCAAGGTGGAGCTTAAGGGGGCTGTTTCTCAGGAAAGCCTATCTGCCGCTTTAATCCAGGGTTTTCAAGAAGCCTGCGGACTTAAATTAGACAAGGTTGAAATTGCCGCCCAGGGGTCTATTCCCGAAACGGCAAAAGCCCTGGTAGATGAAAGGAAATGGGAGTAATGGCAATAGCGCCTGATTTTTATGATCCTGCTACTGAAACGATGTCCGCCTCTGATAGAACTACTTATACGAACTACCATCTTCGGCGTTTCGTCGGCCATGCCTACCGGAATGCTCCATCCATGAAGAACTGGCTGGACAAGGCGGGTGTAAAACCCGAGCATATCCGTACAGTCAAGGACCTGGAAAAAATCCCCCTTATCCGTCGTTCGGATATTATGCAGGCCCAGCAAGCCAACCCGCCCTTTGGTGGTTTCCTGGGAGTCCCCAGGACCAAGGTCGACCGCATAGCTATCTCCGCAGGACCGAGCTATTTCCCTCAACAATCAGCGATATGGGGCAAGGCTGTTGCTCCAGCTTATTACGCCATGGGTTTCCGGCCTGGCGATGTGGTAGTAGTCACATTCTCCTATCAGTACATGGCATCATTGGGGGGGGACGCAGGGATAAGGATGCTGGGGGCAACGGTTATTGCCTCGGGCACGGGCAACACCGAACAGCAGGTCCAGCTAATGCGCCAGACCAGGGTAACCGGCTTCTACGGCGGGCCTGGCTTTCTGGTGAATATAATCAAGAAAGCTGAGGAGCAAGGGCTTGATTTCAAGCGGGACTTCTCTCTGAGAGTAGCTTTGTTAGCCGCTGAGATGGTGCCCCAGGCTACGCGAAAGCTACTGGAGAAGGACTACGGCCTGGTCTGTTCCGAGGCCTACGGGACATCCGAGGGGCAACTGGCTTTTGAGTGCCCCGCTCATAATCTCCTGCATGTTGCTGACACGCAAATAATTGAAATCGTAGATCCGGCCACCGGCAAGCAGAAGGGACCAGGTGAAGTGGGTGAGATGGTCGGCACGACCTTCCATAACACGGCTTTCCCGCTCATCCGCTTCGCCACCGGTGACCTCTCCTATTATACCGATGAGCCTTGTCCGTGCGGGCGTACATCTCGCCGTATTGCTCGTATCCTGGGCCGGGTAGAGGATGTAACCAAGATAAAAGGGGTTTTTGTTTATCCCAGGCAGGTGGCTGAAGTTATTTCGCGGTTCCCGGAGATTGGCCGATTCCAGGTCGCGGTCACCCGCCCCGAGCACAAGGACATTATGACCCTGAAGGCGGAGTTAAAAGATGGGCCCGTGAACAAGGATAAGCTAATTGAATCTGTAAACCTTGCCATCCAGGAGACTTGCCGGATTCGAGTAGACCAGTTCCAATTTGTACCTTCGGGGACTATTCCGGAGCAAGCAAAATCTATCCTGGACGAAAGGAAGTGGGACTGATGCCCCTCCGAGTGAAACATCGGAGTCCGACTACGGTCGGACAGGCCAATATACATAGCCCCGCTATCGAGATGATGCCCCGCCAGGAACGGGATGGGTATGAAAGTAAGTTACTTCGCAGCCTTGTCCGTCATGCTTACACCAATGCGCCAGGTTGGAGAAAGAAGTTAGACCAGGTTGGAGTCAAGCCATCCCATATCCGCACCGTTAAAGACCTGGAAAAAATCCCCATAATTCATAAGAACGACATTATTCAGCTCCAGCGGGAAGCGCCTCCGTTGGGCGGACTTCTGGCTTATTCACCCGAGAAAGTGGAGAGGATAGCCGTGGCTCCCGGACCTATTTATCTTCCTTTTATCGCTGCCGATACTAATGCCAGCGCAAAGGCTTATTTTGGCCTGGGTTTCCGGCCTGGAGATAAAGCTATTAATACCTTTTCCTATATGTATATGGCATCCTGGGTAACCGATGCCTGTATGCGCACACTGGGGGTTACACTCGTTCCAACGGGTGTTGGAAATACCGAGCTTCAGGTGCAGATTATGCGGGAGTTACAGGTTGCCGGTTTTTGCGGTACTCCCAGCTTTTTACTAACCATTATCAGGAAAGCGGAGGAGTTGGGCTATAACTTCCGGAAGGACTTTAAGTTGAGAGTGGCATTCCTTACCGCTGAAAAATTCACGCCGGCAGTAAAGAAGGCGCTTAAAGAGTACGGACTTAGCTGCCAGGACCTGTATGGCACTGCGGAGGGGCATGTAGCTTTTGAATGTGAACATACCAACGGCTACCATATGCTCGACGAGAATATTTGGGAGGTGGTGGACCCTAAAACAGGTAAACAGTTGGGCCCGGGGGAACAGGGTGAACTGGTGGCCACTGCCCTTACCTATAAGGGTTTCCCTCTTCTGCGTTTCGGAACGGGAGACCTGGCTTATTATATAGATGAACCATGCCTGTGCGGCCGAACATCTTACCGTATCGGTCCCCTTCTTGGCCGTGTCGAGGATACAGTCAAGGTTCGCGGCGCCTGGGTTTTTCCCAGGCAAGTTGAAGAGGTAATGTCCAAGTTCACCCAGGTAAGCCGCTTCCAGGCTGTGGTGACGCGTATGCAGAACAGAGACTTTTTCGCCCTTAAAATTGAGGTTACTGATAACGCCAACAAGGATAACTTGCGAACGGCGATTGGGGACGGTATACAGGATATTTGCCGCTTAAAAGTAGATAAGATAGAGTTCGTAACCGCAGGCGCTATCCCTGCCGACCGCAAGACACTGGTGGATGAAAGGGTATGGGAATAACTGTATAAAATCCTGAATCCGAAGCACCAAATACTAAACCTTGTCCTGCTTGCTCTCGGAACGGAGAGCTTGTCGAAGGGAAATTCCAAATTCCAAGCACCAAATTACAAATAATACCTTCCGCCATTTTGTAGTTTTGAATTTGGATTTTTAGGTTTGTTCGGGATTTAGAGTTTAGTGCTTAGAATTTCAACTAAAAGGAGGCAACCATGACAACCACCACCGAACCTGTTGTGGCCGGTAAATACGATGTCAAAACGCCCTATGATCTATGGCAGGAGTCCGAGGGGATACCTATAATCAGAGGCTACCACATTGAAGACCTTAAAAAGGTGGCTGTCAAGCCCTGGCCTCGTAAGGGTGGGTCGGGAACTTTTATTAACCTGGAGGGCGCTGAGCAGGCCGACGATGCTTATATCTGTGAAATCCCGCCCGGCGGCAGTCTTAAGCCTCAAAAGCACCTCTTCGAGGAGATGATAGTTATCCTTCAGGGTAGAGGGGCCACAACTATCTGGAATGAGGGTGGGGTCAAGCAGACCTTCGAGTGGCAGGAGGGCAGCATGTTTTCGCCTCCTCTCAATGTGTGGCACCAGCATTTCAACGGCCAGGGGAATAAACCTGTAAGATACATGGCAGTGACTAATGCCCCCCTGGTGATAAATGTGTTCCGCAACCCTGAATTTATTTTCAACAACCAGTTCAATTTTACCGATAGGTATGGCTCCCAGGGGGACTTTTTCAGCGCCCAGGGCAAGCTATATGCCTCGGAAGTGGGAAAGGCATGGGAAAGCAATTTTATAACCGATATACGCAATTTCAAGCTATATGATTACGGGCAGCGCGGGGCTGGAGGCACTAATGTGAAGTTTGCCATGGCCAGCAATGCTATGGGCGCCCATATATCCGAATTCCCGGTGGGGACATACAAAAAGGGACATAAGCACGGCCCGGGCGCTCATGTAATCATCCTGAGCGGAGAGGGCTACTCCCTGATGTGGCCGGAGGGCAAACCCAGGCAGAAGATAGACTGGCATGAGGGTAGTATGTTCGTGCCGCCGGACCAGTGGTTCCATCAGCATTTCAATATCGGGAAATCACCGGCCCGTTATTTGGCCATCACCTGGTCCAGCGCCAAATATGGCATCCGCCGTGTGAGCATGGCAAAAGCCACCAATACCTATGCCAGTGTGAAAGAAGGCGGCTACCAGATTAACTATACGGATGAAGACCCGGAGATAATAAAGCTATTCCAGCAGGAGGTGTCCAAACGGGGCGGTACGGTGAAAATGGCGGAGTTCTTTAAGTAGATAGATGGCAAGGGCGGGTTTGAAACCCGCCCTTACGATTAGTATTGAGGTTTCGCCGCGGCGGAATCGGAGCTACACCCACCCTACACGCATATTCTCATTCTGGATATGCCGCTTTAAGCACCCTGAGAGCCCGTAACGTAACCCATTTGCTGGGCTTACCTTTCTTCTCGATATCAATCCACATCTTGCCGTTGTAGCTGTATTTCATCAGCCACCGCCCCTCGTCGTTTTGCTTGCTCAACACCAGCTTCAAAGCATTAGTCAACTTTGGGTTTTGAGCCTTCCCTAATACACTCAAAGCCTCCAGGTTCTGCAATACATCGGTTACATAGCCAAGGGGATAACCGAACTTAAACCAGCTTGAATTAATTCCGCTACCCGGACCAAACGGATAATCGGCCACAGCCGGGTCGCGGCTCAGGAGAAAACCTATACCATGTTGAACAGCCGATTGTATCCTTTGATTACGTTGTGACAGCGGAACTTTTCCCAGTGCCAACATGGCCTTCACTGCTCCCCAGGCGCAGGGCAATCCCCCGTTTGCAGCACAGGCAAACAGAGGCCCGGTGGTGCCGGACTTATAATAACGTTCCGGTGAATCTTTGTTTTGGGGGTCTGCGATTCCGTCGCCGGTAATATATCTGGCTTGCCAATCTAGCGCTACCTGCAGGCGCTTGTCTCCCGACCACCCGAGGTCAATTAAGGCTGCCCCCAGGTTCCCAGCCATACAATGAATAAAAAATGACGGCGTGCCATTAACAGAAAAACCTCCATTGCTGGCGATGGAATGGGAGAGCACATATTCACATCCAGAGCGGACCTGTGGATTCGCGCCATCGGCCCCGAGCTGTGCCAGGAAAATAACCGACCATATAGTACCCTGGTATTTAGGGCCGTAGCCGGGCCCGGGTTTGTTCCAATACCCATCCGGTTGTTGAGCAGCAAGGATGACAGGCACCGGCCCGCTCAACATGATAGCAGCTTGTGCCTTTTTGACCTTGCTATCAGAGTCATCATGTCCTAGAATATCACGGAGTGTAAAGTACCTGATAGCTGGCTGAGCTGTATCCGGTTCCAACAACCAGGGAAGCGGGTCACCGCTTAGCAACTCTTTCCAGTCTGGCATAGTCACCCCAATGGGTTTGATTTTATCCCGGTAGGGGTAATTCATGAATTGCCCCTACCGGTTACACCCTACAACCGGTAATATAATTCACAAATGCCATACCCTACATGGTCGCCGAGCCGGCACTCCACAATGTGGTCATTGATCCCGCTTATCTTATCGAGGGTCTTCTGGTCAGTAAGGTCCCAGACCTCCCCTTCAGTGTGGAAATCGCCCCGATACATCCCGTGGTAGTAGCCATCGAGGCCGGAATAAGCTCCACCCCGCAGAAAAACGGTATTAAGCCGACGCAGGGATAACTTCAGTGGCTGCCCACGGGAGAGAGTAACCAGGGCCTCGCCACCCTGGAACCGGTCGCCTGAGATTTTGAAGTCCCGTTGAACGTCTATTACCCGCAACGGTTGTTTCATTTGCTCATAGTTGTACATCGCTCCACCCATAAAACTGCGCCCTCCATCCTCCCGTTCACCACCCATATAACAGAGATGCAAACCGCCTACGTTAGCCAGGAGGAAATTTCCGCGGGGGCTGGGCCACTTCTCCTGGAAGATACGCCCTCCGGCGGGCGGCCCGCCGACCTGGGGGCGCACACCCCAGGACCTGTCCCGGTAAGCAAAGTAGCGGGTCTTATTGAGAGTAATGGTTTTACCGTCTATTGTTACCTTGCCATGGCAATGGCCGCTCTGGTTGTAATGGCAGGCATTGGTCTCTACCACATTATGGAAGCGGCGGAAGGCAGGGGGATTTAACTCATAAGGGGGCGCCAGGGATTCAAATTCCAGATCGTAGCTGAAACCGTAATCGTTGCTATCTAATTTCAACCGCCACTTTTGCAACGGCTCAACGATTTCAGCGTGCAGTGGGCCAACGGTAAGTTTCTCTCTATCATGCATAAGCTCCCGTGAGACCCTTATATTGCGTTGCTTATTATTAGAGGATACAATGGCCCAGCCGTCCATGATACTCAGATTGGGATAAACTCCCATACCATGTCCGAGGCATAGTTTCCCTTCGGTATCATGGATAATGAACCAGAAACGGTCGAACCAGCGCGGGTCTCCATCAACAACGTGGTCGAATGTCGAGTAAGTCTGGTGAATCGGATATTCATCCATTCTGGTTAACATGGAAGCACCTCCTGCTTGCCAAATACTGATGGAGTGCTTATTATTGTATAGAGCCCCTGTAGCTCAGAGGATAGAGCATCAGCCTCCGAAGCTGGTAGCGCGGGTTCGAGTCCCGCCAGGGGTACTTTAATATTATACTAAAGTGCTTATTTAATAAAGACATTAGAACCAACCACAATAGTGGTTAAATTCTAAGTTTTAATGTCTAAACTCTAACCAAATTCAAAACCCCAAAAGGGCGTATGGTATTATTTGTAATTTGGTATTTGGAGTTTGGGTTTTTCCTTGACCGGGGTGTAGCTCAGTTGGCAGAGCGCTTGGTTTGGGACCAAGAGGTCGGCAGTTCAAGTCCGCCCACCCCGATTTCTTTAATCCATTAGTAATACTTACCCGGAGCATTCCAAATTTGTGTCGGGTCTTTGCATTATTAGAGAATCCTACGTGGAAAAGGCCTCACCATTTGTCATGCTGGAGCGAAGCGAAGCATCTCAGGGTGGGGTAAGTCAACTGCAATAAACTCCCTGCCGCCCTGAGATCCTTCGTCGTCCCGATAACTCGAGACGCCTCCTCCGAGTAAAACATCGGAGTCCGATTCCCGCTCGGACAGGATGACATGAGAGCGGCTATTTTCGGGGAATGACAATGCAAAGATCCTGGAATTTATGTCCAGTCCATGTGTCCAGTCCATTGGCAACAGGAAAAGTATGTGTTAAAATGGTTCATCGGTAATGGATTTTTCAGCGTTCCTTGGTGTATTAACCAGGTAAACTAGAGTGGAGGAATTTTTGGCAGGAACCTCGGGGAAAGCTTCACGAAAAAAGAAGCATAATAAGGGTAAGGGGCGGCGGCACAGTCGCTGGAGCCGCATGATGCGCAAGAGAATGCGCATACGCGGGAAGCTGTAAACTAATTTAAAGACCCGGCTCCCATAACCTATCAAGGTTGAACCATACCCAATTATCAGACCTGGAGTATAATTTAAGAGGAGGTCAGTCCTGTTGAATAGGGATCTGACCTCCTCTTATTGGCTTATAGTTACATCCCTCGTTTGATATTGTGGGATTTGGGAGCTATACATGGTGATGGAGGAACAACTCCGGTCATTGCCAGCCCAGCCGGGGGTATATCTTTTCAAAGATGGCAAGGGCAAGGTGCTCTACGTTGGCAAGGCATCCAGCCTGCGCAACCGGGTCAGGAGTTACTTCGGTCCTTCGACAGTCTCTCCGGGTGCAACATCGGAGTCCGTACAGCGGACAGGGTGCGGCCTTCAGCCTATTGCAGTTAACGGCGAAACCATCCGCTATCAGGCGGCCTCAGATGCGTCTCCTAAAACAGCGCTCCTCGTTTCCCAAATCGAGGATATTGACTTCCTGGTAACCGATTCGGAGCAGGAAGCCCTTATCCTGGAAAACAACCTCATAAAAAAATACCATCCCCGCTATAATGTCCATCTACGCGACGATAAGACCTACCCTTACCTGAAGATTAATACTGCCGAGCCGTGGACCCGGGTATACCTCACGAGGCGCTGGCAACAGGATGGGGCCAGATACTTCGGCCCTTTCGCCGACGGCAAATCAGTGCGCCAAACCCTCGAAGTTATTAAACGGCTTTTCCCATTCCGCAATTGCACACGCACTATCACTGGAGCCGACCCCAGGGCGTGTCTGGAGTATGACATCCACCGTTGCCTGGGGCCATGTATCGGCGCAATTGGCAGAGAAGACTACGACAGGGTGGTACGCCAGGTTATCCTCTTTCTGGAAGGAAAGAATGAGACTGTAGTACAACAACTACGCCACCAGATGGAGGAGGCGGCTGAAAAGCTGGAGTTCGAGAAGGCTGCCGTCCTTCGCGACCAGGTTCAAGCGGTAGAGGCGGTAACAGAACGGCAGAAAATTACCATCCACGGACTGGTGGATGCAGATATAATCGCCTTTAAGCTATCCAACGACCTGGCATATGTACAGGTATTTTTTATCCGCCGGGCCAAGCTGTTAGGCCGCGACCCGTTCGTCCTTGAAGGCGTTCAGGGTGAGCCACCCGATAAAATTATGGCCAGCTTTATCCAGCTATTCTATACCGCTGCTTCTTATGTTCCCCCTCTGCTTTTGCTCCAGCACCCCGCCGCTGATACCGAGCTACTTCAAGGATGGTTGCGTACGAAAAGGAATGGCGCTGTTAAGCTGGCCGTGCCCCAACGGGGACCCAAACGTGAATTAGTAGAGATGGTGGCTGAAAACGCTCGTATCGGTTTGGAGCAATACCGCATTAAAAAACTATCGGTACCCGGGTCCAGGAGTATAGCTCTGGAGGCTCTTAAAGAAGCATTGAGTCTGGCTCAACTACCTAAGCGGATGGAGTGCTACGACATTTCTAACATTCAAGGCGCCTATGCAGTAGGCAGCATGGTGGTATTTGAAGATGGCAAGCCCAAAACATCGGATTACCGCCGCTTCCGAATAAATACAGTGGAAGGGGCTAACGACTATGCCATGCTCCAGGAGGTGTTGCGGCGGAGATTCCGAAGGGCCAGCGGAGAAACACAAGCTCCTGAGGGAACGTGGGCGATTAAGCCCGACCTGCTCCTGGTGGATGGCGGCAAGGGACAGCTTAACGCCGCCCTGGAAGTGCTCAGCGAGGCGGGGCTAGATATTCCAGCGGCGGGGCTGGCTAAAGAGAACGAAGAAATTTACGTACCGTCCCAATCTCAACCGATAATATTGCCACGCAACTCACCAGCCCTGTTCCTCCTCCAGCAATTGAGGGATGAGGCACATCGCTTCGCTGTGACATACCACCGGAAGGTACGCAGCCGTGGCGAGGTTAAGTCGGCGCTGGACGGTGTGCCGGGCATCGGGCCGAGGCGGAAACGGGCATTGTTACAAAAGTTTGGCTCTGTTAGGGGTATACGTGAAGCGACTCTTGAGGATGTGGCAATGGTAGTGGGTGGGAAAGCCCTGGCTGAACTGGTGAAGAGCTGCATTTGACTCCCTTGTCTTTCTGTCCGAGCGTGTACCCCGATAACTCGGAACTGTTTGTTCATTGCGTCTGGTTGCGATTGCGTTAATCAAACTTCACAGTGCTTAATTCTTTTAACTGGATTCAGACGTAATATCGCCCAAACTTCGTTTCTATTACCTGAAAAGCTGCTCAACGATTAATGAAACTAGAGATTCTTCACTTCGTTCAGAATGACAAAGGCACTCTACCATGCTTTTTGTCACAAGAAATAGTTATTGACCATCGGGCCGGGGTATTGGACAAACTGCCCAGGTTTACAGCATGATGTCCTTTATTCAGATGCAGGCAAAGCCCAAAATCCACAATTTACGGTTATCGCAGGCCACTTGACAGCGTGTCCAGTCCCTATTATATTTGGCCCATGCACGACTTTAATTACATTAGACCAACATCCCTGGAACAAGCACTGGCTTTTCTATCCAATGC
>Ga0082335_1004534_pt1 | contig 20634 bp, 18 predicted proteins | sample Subgrocontami58m_FD_72375 | JGI IMG/M metagenome (GOLD analysis project Ga0082335, IMG submission 72375) | Subsurface groundwater microbial communities from S. Glens Falls, New York, USA - GMW37 contaminated, 5.8 m (SPADES assembly) (version 2) ... | reverse complement strand
GGCATCCGGGTGAGCGGGCTGGGCCTGCAGGATGGCCCGGTACAGATCTTCCGCCTCGGACAGGCGCCCCGCCTGATGGTGGGCGAGCGCTTGTCGCAATGCGACCTCAAGGGGCAAGCTCCGGGGAACGCTAACAGCCATGGTCTCGACTCAGGCGCGGCTGAATTGGGCTACAACCTCGCTCCTGAGTTCCCGCCCCTTGTTGTCGGTGCAGTAGACCGTGAATTTGTCTCCGGTCTTGATGCCGGAAAATGTGAAACTGAACCTGGGATTTTTTGTAAGCGCTGCGCTTAATTGCCCTTCCACCAGCGTCTTGTCGTTCAACCGGATCACGATCGACTGCAAGAACCAAGGCGCTCGAGGGCGCCCGGACTGTTTTGGCAAGGTGTCACCTGGTTCCATCGGGTGTAGAACGCGTATCTCGATTTCTGTCCCATCATCTTTTCGATGCAGCTCCAGGGTAATCGGGTCAGTCATTTTGCGTAAAGAGCTGCATCGGTCAGCGGGCGGAGCTGGCTGGGGCGAAGGAAAGCGATTTGGATGCTGACAACGTCCATTTTCCTATGGTGCGCAATTGGCCGCCGCAACCTTGACTTCCTTGGACGCGAGGAAATACTTGCCGTCTGCCTGGACTGCAATGGCGATCCGTGAAGTTCTCCTGACTTTCAAATGGGCGGAAAAAGCCGGATCGGCGCCATTTGAAAATAGAAAGCTCGCTGCCAGCGGATGGATATTATTTTCGACGATGACGGCGATCATCTGGGTATTGGGGATCTTGCTGGCGACAAATATCGGCACGTCGGTGTCATCGTCCGCGATTTCGGGCATCTTCAGTTGAATGCTCTTGCTGCCGGCGGGAGACCCCGCATTGAGGCTTTTCAGCACGTCCGCGAGACTGCGCGCTTCAAATCCTTTCTTGTTCCAGTCGGCGGCTAGCGCGGAAACAGGGCGCAGCAGCGCTCCACAGCCGCTGGCAAGTACCGCACAAACCAATTTGAGAAAATGCCGGCGCCGGGTTTGCATCCGTATGGCTAATGCTTCGTAACGATTGGCGGGGTGGTTCCCGCGGCTGGCGGAGGGTTTGCGTTCGGCAGGTCCGCGGGTATCGGGGGCAAGGCCTGGGCTCCTCCAACCAAATTCTGTGCAGGCTCACCTGGGCGCCGCGGATTTGCGTCCCCCTGCTTTGAAACCGGCGGCGAAGCTTTGCGTGCCCAATCGCCCATACGGCCGCGAAACGCGTCGGTAATTGCCTGGGCGTCCTTGTCGTCGGCAATGATGTACGGCGTGATCAGTATCATCAGCTCGGTTGTGTTGCTGGTATCGGTGTCAACGCTGAACAACTGTCCCAAGATGGGAATGTCCATGAGAAGCGGTACGCCGCCTTTTGTTTTTGACTGGTTGCGGGACATCAGTCCGCCCAGCATGACGGTGGCGCCATCCTTTAATGAAAGCTTGGTGTCCACCTTGCGCGTGCTGATAGTCGGGGAAGTCGAAACCCCGGTCGTCGTGTTCTGCGGAGTGCTCACCTCTTGCGACACCTCCAGTTCGATCCGATCGCCTGCGTGAATAATCGGTTTTACCTTCAGGATGACCCCGGTATTCCGATACTGCACTTGCTGCAATATGCCGCCGGTCCCGCCGGTCGTGGGGGTGGTCTGCTGGCTGGTGATGATGGGTACTTCCTGTCCAACCTGGATCGTCGCGACTTCTCCATTGCGCGCCAGGATTCGCGGGCTTGACAGTATCCTGGCGCGGTTGTTACTGGCAAGCGCGTTGATGATCATGCGGGGGCTGCCTGCCAAGCTGAATCGGTTTACGGTCAATCCGCCAGTTCCGATCCCCAGTCCACCCAGGGTCCCGGCGGTCCAGATTGCACCACCCACGTTGGCCTGATTTAGTGTCCATTCGACCCCTAGCTGCTCGGCATCGGACAGATTGACCTCCGCCACCGTCACCTCGATCAACGCTGCCTTGGCGGGTTGGTCCAACTGCTGCAGAAGATTGAGAATGCCGGTGTAATCCTCCGTGCTGCCCTGAAAGATAAGGCTGTTCGTAGCCGCATTGACTACCACGCGCGATCTGGCGGTTTGCGCTTGCGCTGGAGTCCCGGCCGTCGCGGGAATCGCGGTCGTTGCCCCAAGCAGTTCACGCGCCGTGACCGCCAGTTGCTGTGCATCGGAATAGCGTACCTTGTAAGTGAAGAATCCCCCTTGTTTGCTGGTGGGCTTGTCAAGTTCCTTTGCCCAGTCGACCGCATGCGCAACGATGGCGGGGTCGCCGGCGAACACGATGACCGCATTGATCCCCTGAATCGGCAGGATCATGACAGGTGTGTTGGCGTTAGTGTTATTGGACACCCGGTAACCTTCGGCTGAAAGAATTTCGATGAGTTTGGCACTCATCTCCTGCGCCGACCAGAACATCGGGTCGATACGCGCGCTGTGTTGCCCCCGCATTCGCGGTTGATCAAGTACGCTTATAGTTTCCATTGCCGAAACCACTTCGTCCGATTGGCCGCTGACGAGTAGGGCGTTTCGAACGCTGTCTTCAACGATGGTCACCCTTTGACCGTACATCCTGCCTAGCCATGCCGCAACCTCGTTGGTCTGAACGGCATTCAGTTCAACCACCTGGAAGATTGGTCGAAGCGGCAAGGGTGTTTCGGGCAACGCACGTCCGCGCCGGATCTCGGGCGCGTAACCCTGCATCGTGTTATCGGGCACGATGCGCAGAAAATTGCCAACATCGGTCACCGCTATGCCGTAGCTTTTCAACAGCATTCTCGCGGTCTGTCTTACCTGCGACGGCGTTTGCACGCTTGGCGTGCGCAGCGTCACCAGATCGGTGCGCGTCGCAACCTGCTGATCGACACTGAAATTCGCCTTGAGGATAGTTCCGTAGACCAGTTGGATGAAATTGGGCAAAGACAACTGGTCGACCATCAAGGTGATCTCCGCCTTCTCGTCTGCGGCGGCCGTAGCGGGAGGGGCTTGCTTGACGGTGCTTGACTTTGGCGGCGCCGGAGGCTTGGGTGTCTCGCCGGAGACAGGCGTTGCAACTTCGTCCCGCTGGGCAGAATCGGTCGTCGTGTTCGGCGCGGCCTCCTTGCGCAGTTCAAGGGGCGGCGGAATCAGCGGCGACTCGGTCGCGCAGGAAGCTAGCAGAACGGTCAGCAAAACCGGAAGCGTGCCGCGAGTCAGGCCGCGGAGTTTCAGCATTGTCAGAAAAGGTCCAATTTGCGTTTCTTGCCGTTGATAAGCAGGCACAAATGATCATCACCGATGCGCAGGATTGTAGCACCCCCGGGAAGCTGGTCGCGCACCTTCAACGCTTGCACGGACTGCCCCTCGATCGTGATCATGACCAATTTTTCCTGCCCGTTTGCCACTACCCCGGAAAACCGCCATTCCGGGGCAATCAGCGATTCCGCGGCCGCCGTTTGAACGCTTCCCCAGAGGTTGGCCGCGACAATGGCGGCGACCGACTTCTCGGCCGACTTTTCCGCGCGGCTGTGCGCGACGGGCGGCAGCGCCAGTGATGCGTCCTGCCCCTGCGCCGGTTGCCATGCCGGTGGTTCCGGTGCAAGCCACCATGACAGGCCCGCGGCGAGCGTCAGCGCTAGCGCGGTCAGTTTGCCAAGGTGATCAAGAAAGGTCTGCATGGCTATTGGCCCGGCGATGGCTGAGGTTCGGACTTCTGGAAATACGCAGTTGCCACGATTTCGACGCGCGGGATCGGCTCCTTGGTGATACGCAGATTCTCGATTGCGACATGCTGCGTATGGCTTATCATCTGTAGGAGCAGCTTGTTAAGACTTTCGGGGTTGAAGTCGAATGCCAGTTTCGCTCTTACCTTCCACAAGTCGTCCAGTCCTGCCGCGCGCGCCTGCTCGCCCGGCGCTTCCTCGGTGGCGGTTCCCATCGAAATGACAGGGCGCGATACCGCGGCCCGCTGCATCTGTTGATTGAGCCAATCCTGAAAGGAAGCGTGCGCCAGGCCCAAGGTGTCGCCGCGCCAAAGCGCACCTTCCATTTGCGCCTGTAAGGTCTTCGCAGCATTCAACCGTTCTGTCCAGTCTCCTTGTTCGATGACCGATTGCAGCCTGCCCAATTTGACCGCGGCGCTGCGATGCTCGCGCGCGCTGTGGTCAAGCGCATCGCGCATCACGAGGATGAGGTAGAGCCAAAGCACGGCGAAAATCAGTACGATCGCAATGCGCAATCGTGCATTGCCCTTGAGCTCCGCCTGAAGTTGTTCAAGCATGGGGAACCGCGTTAACGCCGGCGACATCCATGTTGATGGCCAGTATCTTGGGGTCGGTGCCAGGCGCAGCCTGCACATTGTCGAAACCGCCGGCTTTCTGCAGGGCGCCGACGAGCGCGCTGCTTGAAAACGCTTCGTTTTGCAGCACCAGCACGATTTTCAGCTTTCCGTCACGGAAGTCCCACTCCTTGAGAGATGTGGCCCCCTTTGGCAGGGCGCCTGCGACCCTCGCCATCAATTCGAGCTGGTTTGGATACGGATCGAGATTGTGCAGGGCTTGGGAGCGCGCCGCCGCGCGCAGGGCCTGCTCGCGCGCCTTCATCTGCGGCGCGGCCTTACCCTCGAGCTCGGCAGTCGAGTCCAGGACCGCCCGCCTCGCCAGTTCTGACTTGATCAGCTTTGCGCCGGCCCATGCGGTGGGGATAAAGAGCGCCAGGACGAGCAGCGCATAGAGGACGCGCTCATCACGCCAGTTCGCGCCTTCGCCGCGGGCACTAGAGACGAACTGTGGCGCATGATGCAGTTCGAGCCCGAGCGGCGGCGGCGCTTCCGCTTGACGTGTTTCGCTGCCCAAGCCGAGGTCACGCTGAAACGCAAGCCACTCGGCTGCGTCGGGAACGTCTTTCCACCAGCGGGATTGCAGCAGACGACCATCCTGCCAAGACTGTCCTTCCACGCCCTGCAGATTCCTGATCAGACGCAATCCGGAATTACCCTGCGCGTAAAGAACGCTTTCCGGTAGCACCCGTACCCGCTCCGGCGCCAGCCCCGCCTCCCTCATGCGGCGTTGCACGGATTCCCGGTCCCAATACCAGACTAGGGCTCTGCCATCCTGCCACACCGTATAATGGTCGCTCCTCGCATAGGGGCTGAACTGCCCGACTTGCAGCGACAACGCCCGCGCACGTTCGCGCAAGGGAACGTGCGACAGGTCAATCAGCTTGAAATGGCACAACCCCCGGGTCAGCACCCATTCGATTTTGCCAAAACCGGCGTCCGGCTGCTGCACGTGGTCGGGGAAATGGACGAAGATCCTCGGATTGAGGCGCAATGCGCGCCGTAATTGGCTATACACGGTCAGAGGAATGGAACAAGGCTCCCAGGTTGAGACGCGGTGGGCGCCACGCGCGCCGGAAGAGGCCGTACGGGTTGCCTAGCGGCATCGAAGGATGGTAATTCAACACGATAAGAATAGTCAATGCGCCATGGCGCCGTATCGCTGACCGGTGTGAGCGTTACGTTGTATTCCCAGCCCCAACTCATCGCCTTGGGCTGTTGCGTGACGCGCACGCTGTTGGCGGGAAAAGCGAGTGCACCGGCCTGGAACGGATCGGTGGATATTCGGATTCCGGTCAGCGCTTCGATCTGTTCGGGATTGACAATGGGCGCAAGCTTGCGTGCCTGAACTATGGCTAGCGCCCCCTCAGGCGTCATTCCGCGCATGGTTGCCAGCACCTGCCAGGAGGCCGTGTTCGGATTGAGCGAATACGAACCGCTTGTGCTGGCGAGCCTGGGCAGCAGATTATCTTGCCATAGCTGCGCCACGGCTGCCCAGCCGTAAATCCTTCGTGCTTCCATCGGCGTGACCAGTTTGGCATTGCGCGGCGCGGGCAGGCCCGCCGCCGCGTAATCCGTGGCTTCGGCGCCGTTCAAATGCTTCAGGTCATCCTCGTCGATGTAATCGCGCAATGCGTCGATCAATGCGGCGCGGCTGGTGGCAGGCGCCCCCAACACATTGAGAAAACGATCGAGGCGATCATCGTCGGCTAGATTCAGATTGAGCAGTCCGCGGTTGTCCTGCAACCGGACTAGCGTATCGCCCGGCTCCAGGTAAGGGCGGTCGTCCAACGCGATCGCGTCGTTTGCCGAAGTGCCGAGGCCATAAATTGAAAAAGGGGTGGTGGCGATTCGAAACAGAATTTCGGCGCGCGTATTGCTGAGGTCCAGCAAGGCCGCTGCATGCGTCGCGGCCAGTTGTGTCAGTTCCCGGGCTCGCTGAATGCGCTGGGCGAAGTAGATTGCGAACACGGTCAGAATCGCCAGCATCCACAACGTGGCGGCCAGCACGAATCCGCGCTGGATGCTCCGGCCCGCTTGCACCGAGCGGAGCGCTGTCACCGCGTGGCTCCGACTATATCGCGCGGACGCGGGAACGGCGAGCTCGGCCCGAACGGCGCGGCGGCGATCAACCACGATGCGCCATTGCCTTCCCCCTCCAGGGTGATCGCCCGTGGCAGCTGCGGCCACAAGCCGAGCGGCGGAGGCCAGTCCTCGTGCGCTTCGCCGCGTTCATCCAGGTAGCGCAGGCCTCCGCGGTCGCCCGTCCAACTCAACAGGACGGATGCATTGTTTGCGCCGCCATAGCGCAACAACATCCTGTTTGTCGCCACATCGTGCGCAAGCGTCACTGCGAATGGTTGCAGCGCGCCGTAGCCGGACGCAAGCGGATTGGTGCTCAGGCCGGAAAAGCCGCGTGGCGACCCCTTGAAAACCTGCTTGCCCTCCGGGTAATCCGGTTGCAGGCCCTGCACCACCTGGCGCAACCAGTCCGCGCTCAAGGCATCGCCGCGCAGCGCTTTCAGTTGACGTTCGAGCCGCGCTTGCATGCCCATTAGCTGTGTGGCGCCTTCGAACAACAGGCCGCTGACCATGCCGACAATGATCAATACCACGAGCATCTCCACCAGAGTGAAGCCATGCTGGGAGCTTAGCTTGCGCCAAAGCGGGTGAAGAGAAGGGAGCATCTGGCATCCGTCAAGCGGGCAATTCGAGGCCGGCTGAACGCTATTGCATTTGCTTGCCAGCCAAAACCACCTTGATCCTAGCACGATGTGTCCAGCCGAGGTATCGCTCTGTTTCGAAGCAAATTTTCGGCGAATATAAAGAAAAATAGAAAGAAATGACAAGAAATAGCAAACCTGTTGTTTTTCTGCAACAGCCTTCCAGAAAAAGGTGGCTCGGCGTTGACACGTCGCTTCGCGTTGCTATACTTCGTCGACAGTTAAGGGTGGCATAGGTGAGTTGGTGTGCGGTGCTTGTGCTTGAGTGCGAATTAGTTCACTTGACACATTGCTTTAGCCTGCTATATTACCGATGTGCCTTAAATCTGTTTTTTTAAGACTTGCACGCAAGCTGCATGATGAACCAACCTAGGTGTCTGCACATAGTTTGATCAACTATTTTATGGAGTTAAAATATGAAAAGAAGTAATGTAATTCTTCACGCAGCTGTAGCCAGCGCCTTGCTGAATATGGCGGGCGGCGCGCAAGCGGGTGTAATGTCTGCTACAGCGGTCAAGTTTGCCACAGAGCTGTTCGGGTCGAGTGCTTCTGCTACGAACGTGCTCATTAAACCCTCGGCCGCGGTCTACACTTTCAATACCCCCGGCGGCATTGTCATCAACCCCTCCGGCGTTATCTATGCGTATCTGCGATTGAGCGGCGGAACATTCGCGGCCGCGACGGTCGCCGATTTTGCTTTTGGCGCCGGCATCTCGGGCTTGGCCGCAACTGCGACCTCGATAGTCACTGACTCGTCGACGGTAAGGGTTACCATTACCAACACCAGCACCGTTAACCAGACCATTGGCGTAGGCGGTACCATGACTTGGACCCCTGCAGCGAATAGCGTGGGCGCCGTTAACACCACCCTGGCTGCTGCTGCCGGTGCTGTCACGATTCAAGGCTCGATGGCGAGTTCCTCGAGTTCGCCTAGCGCGAGCACCGCTTTGCCGGCTGATCTGGACAATGGCGCAAGCACTGCCGTAACTTTGGCAACTTCTGGCTCGGCGATCACTGCCGCAATTGCTGCATCCAGCACTTTCGCAGTGGCGGAGACGCAGAAGGTGGATCTATTGGCGACCACTCCTGGCAGCCGCTTTACGGCGCCCGGTACGACGTCGTCCAACGCCAATTCCACGACCGTCGTTAACCTCGGCAGTCTCACATTTACGAACGTTGCCACGACGATGGCCGTCGACGGCACGACTGCCTATACAATAGCGGGCCGTGGCACGGCGGCGACTCTCGCCGGCACGGTTACCGGGACCTTCAAAGCCTCGTCCACCATGGCGCTGACCACGGACCTTGCTTGCACGGCTGGCATTGTCGCAGGTAGCTCGGGCACCCTGAACACCGCGTTGACGACCTTCACGTTCTCGGGCGGCACATTGCCGACATCAGGGACTGCTAACTACGTCTGCCTTACTGTGCCGGCTACCACGGCGCAGATACCGCTTGGCACGCCGACGGCGAGCTTTACGTTCACGAAGACGACCACTACGGATGCGGCGACCACGGCGGCTGGCAGCCTGTACACGCTGGCATACAACGGCTCGCAGGTGGACGTACGCAACTACGTGCCGGCGGCGAATACGGGCTGGTCGACGATTCTGCGCATCATTAATACCGGTACGGTCACGGCCAACGTTTCTGGAGCATTTATCAATGAAACGACTGGTGTTGTTGGCACATCCGGGACGCTTGTTTCGAACTTGGTGTCCGGTGGGGCCGCCACGATAACCTCCTCGGCTATCGAGGGAGTACTTGGCGCGCAGGCGGTAGGTGCGCGTCCGCGTGTTCGACTCACTGCGCCGACCAATGGCATGGATGTGCAGACCTACGTATTCACGCCGAGCGGCCAATTCTCCATCATTCACGGCAAGGAGTAATTGGTTCGCATACCTCGCCGGGGGTGGAAATACCCGTGTAACTTGGCGAGTGGTTGCAGAAGTAAAAAAAAAGGCGGCGCAAGCCGCCTTTTTTCATTCCAGTTCAGGTTCGACCTGGCGCGTGACGAGTGCTACCGGGAACTGGAGCCGGCCTTGTACGTCGGCTTTCTTCTTGTCCCGCATTTGGATCTCGCCGGGGCCGGAAGGAATGGCTATCATGTCGCGTTGATGCCGGTTTGAGGCTATGAAATGACGAACGCAGGCGCACAGCGGGCCGCGATGGTTGGGGAGTTGCTGGTGGCGCAGGGCCATGTACCGGCGGCCGAAGTGGAGCGCGCGTTGGCCTATCAGCGCGAATCCGGCGGTCGGCTGGGTGCAGTCCTGGTGCGCATGGGAGCCGTGTCCGAGGATGTGCTATTGCCGGTCCTGGCGCAGCAACTGGATCTGCCGCTGCTCGATGCGCAGGCGCTTTGGCAGCATTTCCCGCTGGCCAGGGAAGCGCTCGGCGCAGGCGTCGTGGCTGGCGAGTGGTTGCAGGCCCAGCAGTTGCTGCTGTGGCAAGGCGCGGAGGGCGTCGTCCATTGCGTCGCCCGCAACCCGCTGGATAGCGGCTTGCGCGAGGCGGTGGCGGCGGCTTTCCCGCAGCAGGCCAGCGTATGGTATCTGGCTCGCAGCCAGGATCTCGAGACCGCACTGCGCCAACTGCACGATGACGGTCAGTCCCCCGGCGGGGAGGATGTTGCCCACCTGCGCGAACTGGCGGAAGAGGCGCCGGTAATCGAATTGCTCAACGCGATCATGTCCGCGGCCGCGGATGCGGGAGCCTCGGACATTCACTTCGAGCCCGAACCGCGGCAACTTGTGGTGCGCTACCGGATCGACGGCGTGTTGCAGACGCATTTGGAACTGCCGCGCGCGCGCATGGATGCCCTGGTATCGCGGATCAAGCTGGTGTCGGGCCTGGATATTGCGGAGCGTCGCCTGCCGCAGGATGGCCGCATCACGGTGCGGGTGAGCGGCGTGGAACTGGATGTGCGCGTGTCGGTGATCCCCTGTGCCACCGGGGAATCGGTGGTGGCGCGCCTGCTGCCCAAGGAGCGGGCGCAACTGCAATTGGCGCACCTCGGCATGGAGCCGGATCATCTGGCGCAATTTACGCAGGCGGTTGCCCAGCCGCACGGCATCGTGCTGATTACCGGGCCGACCGGCTCGGGCAAGAGCACCACGCTGTACGCGGCGCTGGAGGGGGTGAACGACCAGTCGCGCAAGATTGTGACGGTGGAAGACCCGGTCGAATTCCAGATGCGCGGGGTGGTGCAGATTCAGGTGCAGAGCGAGATCGGTTACGATTTCGCGCGCGCGCTGCGCTCCATCCTGCGCCACGATCCGGACATCATCATGATCGGCGAGATGCGCGATTCAGAGACGGCGGCGATCGCCGTGCAGTCGGCCTTGACCGGCCACCTCGTGCTATCCACCCTGCACACCAACGATGCGGCCGGCGCTTTCAACCGCTTGCTGGATATGGGCCTAGAGCCGTTCCTAGTCGCTTCGTCGGTTCGGGCGGTGGGGGCGCAGCGGCTGGTGCGCAAATTGTGCGAGTGCGCGCAGCAGGCTCAGTTGGAGACGGCTTTCGCGCCAGGCATCCAGGTGCTGCAGGCACGCTTTCCGCATTTGATGGCGGCCCCTCCCCGGTGGCGCGCCCCGGTGGGTTGCAAACAGTGCCGTGGTACGGGCTATCGCGGCCGGCTGGGCATCTACGAGTTGATTGCGGTGGACGAGGCCATGCAGAAGGCGATCCTGCGGCGCGCATCTTCTTCCGAGGTGGCGCAGTTGGCGCGCGTTGCCGACAGCCGCAGCCTGCGCGAGGACGGACTGATCAAGGCATGGCGGGGTTTGACCAGCCTGGAAGAGGTTTTGCGCGTTACCGGCATGGATAACGAAGGCGGGTGAGCATGGAGTTTCGTTACCAAGCAACGGGGGAGGCTGGGCAGGCGGTTAGCGGCCACCTGCCGGCCGCGACTCAGGCCGAGGCGGTGCGCCTATTGCAGCAACAGGGGCTGACGCCGACGTTGCTGGAGCTTGATGCGGCTAAAGCGGCCAAGAAGCGCGGTCGGGCATCGGCACAGGACCGGCGCCTCGCGATGCGTGAACTGGCAACGCTGCTGAAGGCAGGAGTCCCTCTGGGCGAGGCCGTGGAGTCGCTTGCGGGAGCGCATGTGGCCAGCCAGATCGGCGAGGCTTTCTTGCGCGTGCATGCCGCTTTGCGCGGGGGGGCGCGTTTTTCGGCTGCTTTGTCGGATTCGAGCTTGATATTGCCAGCTTACGTGTACCAGATGACGGCAGCCGCCGAGGTGACCGGGAAACTCGCCCAGGCGCTGGCCGATGCGGCGACCCAGATGGAGTACGAGGAGCGGGTGCAGCAGGAGATGCGCAATGCCTTGATCTATCCGGGCGTGCTGGTGCTGTCCGGTATCGGCGCGACCTTGTTGACCTTCATCGTCGTCGTTCCGAAATTCGCCAACTTGCTGAAGAACAGTCGCGCCGATTTGCCCTTGTTGTCGGTTTGGGTATTGCAGCTGGGATTGTTCGTAAAGGAAAATCTGTTGTGGCTCGGTCTGGGAGTGCTGGCGCTGATCTTTTCCGTAGTGGCTGCGTTTTCCAGACCCGGCGTGCGGGCGTGGGCCTGGAGGCGACTTGCCCAGGCACCCTTGCTGGGACGCTGGCTGGTGGAGATGGAGATCGGGCGATGGGCGGCGCTGCTTGGGATATTGCTTGAGAACCGGGTTCCCATTGTGCGCGCAATGGAGCTGGCGCAGGAGGCCGTGCGGTTGGACGAGATGCGATTCAAGTTTCAGTTGGCGCTGCGCGATCTACGCGCCGGAAAACGCCTGGCGGACGCTTTGACGTCGACCGCCATGTTCGCCCCAACAGGCCTGAACCTGATCCGGGTCGGCGAGCGCTCTGGTGAATTGGCAACCATGCTGCGCACGCTGGCTACATTGCACGAGACAGCAGCGAGCGAGCGCATGAAACGGTTTCTGATTCTGCTGGAGCCAGTGGCCATTTTGTTGATCGGCGCGGTGATCGGCACCATCATGATCGCCATCATGATGGCCATAACAGGCTTGAGCACCTCGGTTCGATAGCCATTGCGTGTAAAATGGCGCAGATCGGTGCGGTATGGCTGCCACTGCTGTTCTACTTTTTTGGCAATTTTTTCTAGTGTGGTTGCGCAAATGAATCGAGATCGTCAAGTTGCTGGTTTTACCTTGATCGAAATGTTGGTGGTGTTGGTGATCATTGGGCTGCTGGCCGGATTGGTGGGACCTAAGCTGTTCGGAAAAGTCGATTCGTCCAAGGTGCAGACGGCGCAGACGCAGGTAAGAATGTTGAAAGGGGCGCTCGAGTCGATGCGTCTCGATATCGGGCGCTTTCCCACACCCGAGGAGGGATTGGTGCTGCTTAACACCTCGCCCAAGGACGAGAAGATTCGCGGCCGTTGGCGCGGACCGTATCTGGACGATGACGTTCCTCTTGATCCTTGGGGAACGCCATATCAGTACTCGGTGCCAGGCTCAAAAGGCCAGCCCTTCGCCTTGTATTCCTTCGGCGCCGACGGCAGGCGGGGCGGCGAAGGTACAGACGCGGACGTCGGATATCTGCCTGCCCCCTGAGACTGGGCGCGCGTCGCAATGCCAGTGCGCGGATTTACCCTGATCGAGTTGCTGGTTGTGCTTTTCCTGGTCGGGCTGCTGACGGCGGTGGTGTTTCCGTCTATGGAGCGAATGGCGCGCACTTCGCAGCTGAAAACAGAACGCGATGCGATTTTGGGCCGCTTAGGCGAATTGAGCTACGAGGCATATTTGTCCGGTAAATCGGTCACGCTGTCGAGCAGCGCGTCTGATGTCCGAGCGGAATATCCGATCGAAATGCCTGAGGGCTGGCAGCTTCGCGTGAAGCAACCGATCGTTTTTCTTTTCAACGGAATTTGCGGGGGCGGGGAAGTGACCTTGATCGCACCCGATAACGTAATGGAAAGATTCGATCTCGTTCCTCCCGCCTGCAAGGTGAGTTCCGGCAGTTGAGGCGATGACAAGGCAGCGAGGTTTTAGCTTGCTTGAAGCGGTAGTCGCCATGGTGTTGATCAGCGGCACGGGGGCGGCCTTGTTCAGCTGGATAAATACCGAACTCGCTTCGGTGTCCAGATTACAGCAATCCAACGCGCGCGCCCAGACGCTGGCAAACGTGCTGGAGCTCATGCACACGGTAAATCCCATGCTGACGCCGGAGGGGGCGTTTTCCTTCACGGCATTCCGACTGACGTGGAACGCGAAGGTGGTCACGCCGATCCAGGACGGCGTGAGCTATCCGCAGGGAATCGGTCTGTACCAACTCGCGCTTTACGACACAATGGTTCGTGTCAATAACCCGGATGGGACGCTCTGGTTCGATTTCACCTTGCGCCAGGTGGGCTACAAGAAAGTGCGCGATAACAAAGCGTTCTTGAAATAGCTGATCGCTGCGTGCCCGTTGTGCGATGCGCGCGGCTTGGCAATGTCCCTGGAGAACGTCTACTTTGAAATGTTTGAACGATGGTTAGATCAGAAAGATAATTAGAATTTGCATTATGGGTACCTTAAGCATCCGGGTCGCTGCTACTCTCCTCTCGTTGCTCCGGGATAATCGGCGGCTATTTGGACGCCTGCAGCAGGCAGAAAGGATTTGACGGTCGATCGTCAATCATTCTCGATAAGGACTATTTCACTGCCAACGTGCATTTGTTCCGGGGCGCAGGGGGGGAGCGGACTGGCTAGGGCTTGCAACATTCTAATTTTTTGTGGATAATGGCGATCAAAGAGAATGCGAGCTAGGCGGTTCAAGCTTGCAACTTTCTGGTATTTGTGGATAATGAACGTCCGATTACGTCCCATTATTTGGATGTTCCTTCGAGTTCGGTTTCTGCTCAGATAAATTCAGGAGAGAAAGATGAAGAAAGCGCTGGCTGTTTTGATTGCGTCCGTATTTGTTGCGGGCAGTGCCTTGGCGCAAGCGCCCGCTGCACCTGTTGCTGGTGCTGTTCCGGCTACAACCGTAGCGGTCGGCGGGATGACGGCCGGCATGATTGCCGCCACCGTGGCTATAGTTGCAGTAGCCATTGCCGCATCCCAAAACGACAGCACCGCGGCCGCGTCCACGACTACGACCACAACTACGACAAAGTAATTCGACTGAACTTAGCGAAATCCTTGGCCTGTGGCCAAGGATTTTTTGTTTCTGTAGCGTCCTACACGTTGCGGGCTTTGTGACGAGTTAGTAGAAGACGGGGCGGTACGCGGACAATACGTCGGAAAGGGGCCTATCGATCGCCCGATTGTTCCCACGGTGAAATCCCCCTTGTTCCCCTCTAGCAAAAGGGGGAGACGTATGCCGGCCAGGGCATTTTCCTCTTTATCAAAGAGGGAACCCATAGCGGCGAGCGCATGGCTTAAGATAGTGCCATTGAGTTCCGTCCCAGTACACGTGAAAATCCAAGTCCGCGCTGCGGTACTTTCGTTGGTCGCTACGCTATCCGCTTGCTCCGCGGGCGGCAATGCAATCCTGCAGACCTTGCCCTACGCCTATGGGCGAAACCTAGGCGTTGATAACGCCCGCCTGAATCCAAATTTCCGCTATCTCCGGGTCACCCTTGGTGGCCGCGTGGCTCTGCTTGCGCTGGGCAACCTGGACAGCCATGCACAGGGCCCGATCGAGGTGTGGTACAGCGCAGAACGGGAAGTGCTGCGGCTGCAAAATGGGCGCCTCGTCGGGGCGGTTGGCCTCACGACGGAATGGCGCGATGTGTCGCTGTCTGAACCTCCGTCCTGGTCTGCAGCGGCTCGTGCCAGTCAGGCAAGCCTATGGACGCGGGCTCGAGACATCATGCCCGGGTACCGGTTCGGGGTGAAAGACGTCCTGTCGCTTCGCGTTGTTGCGGCGCCGATGCGGAGCGAATTGAGGGGGCTAGATCCGCAGCGCCTGACCTGGTTCGAGGAACGGGTTGAGTCTGGATCGATTGCGGGGCTCGCGGCGATTTTCGGCAATGAACCAAGCGCAGATCTTCCGCTACTGCCCGCACGCTATGCGGTGGACCTTCGCGCGGGGGCGGAAACGGTTGTCTATGCTGAGCAGTGCCTTGCGCCGGACCTGTGTTTTACCTGGCAGAGGTGGCCGGTACGGGCGGGCGGGCAGAAGTGATGAAGGCGGGGTCATTTCAAGGCGCGGTTTCCCCCTCACCTCTGCTCGCTCCCCATCCCACGGGGACTCGCTTCGGTCGCAAGAGGGGTGAGCGAGAAAATCGCCTGTCGCTGCCGCGAGGGAGCTGGGAGCTAAGGGCGCTTCTGCATAAACTTGCAATTGGCCTTATTGGGTTACTCGTGCTGGCGCCCTCGCTTCTATACGCGCAGCTTGCTCCGAAACGGCTGAGTGATTGGCTGTTGGAACAGCCCGCCAGCGCGGACGCCTATCCGCTGGGTTTGAGTTGGCGGGTTCCGGGGGAGGTGACTGCTCAGAGCCAGCTGCGCCTCGACCTTTTGCACAGTCTCTCCGGCCTTGATCGCGGGGTGAAGGCCGATAGCGAGGTTTTGGGGCGGTTGCGCGACTGGGTGCGCACGCTTTCAGTCACTGGTCGCGTTCCGGTCGCCGTGTCCGATGCACGCTGGCTGCAGGCCAACCCGGCTCGAGACCCCGTGCTTCAGCCTGGTCATAGTGCGGTGTTGCCCAAGCGTCCGCGTACGGTTACGGTGGTTACTGCGCGCGGCAAGCGCTGCTCGGTGGTTCATTCCGCCGGTCTCGAGGCGATGGCCTACGTACAGGCTTGCAGCCCCGGCAGTGCGAAGCGAACGGAGTGGGCGTGGGTGGCGCAGCCGGACGGGAAGGTGCAGCGCTTCGGTGTCGCCGCTTGGAACCGCGAGACGCAGGACGAACCCGCGCCTGGCGCCTGGATCTGGGCGCCGCCTCGAGATGGTGGGTTTCCGCAGCACCTATCGCATCAGCTCATTGCGTTCCTGGCTACGCAAGGGCCCGCTCCCGATCCGCAGCCGCTCGCAAGTCCCCCAAGGTGGGAGACCGAAGGTCGGGACCACCCGAAGAGGTTGGGATTTTCCCCTCTCCCGTCTCCCGTCTCCCGTCTCCCGTCTCCCGTCAAGCGGGACCGAGGAAGCGGGACCGAGGAAGCGGGACCGAGGAAGCGGGGCCGAGGAAGCGGGGCCGAGGAAGGGGGATCAAGACCTTCGGGGCGCATGCCCGCTCCCACGAACCCTGATATGGTAGCTGAATCGCGTGTGAATGCCCCTAAGGCCGCTCCGGGGGGGGTATCCGAGGCGTGGGCAGCGGGGCTTCCTGAACTTGGTGGGGCAGCACCAGGCCCGGGAGACCGGTTGAGGCCCGGCGGGGCAGGCGTATCTGACGCGGACGGGATCGCCGTTCTGCCACCTCCGACTAGCGTTCCCTCGCGTTCACGCAGCCTCGAAACCACTGCAAGCGACTGGGGCGGGGTCGGTCTGTTGCAGACGCCCAGTGCGCGCATGGAGCAGGCCGGTCATTTCACTGTCAACTTCAGCCGCATCTATCCCTATTTTCAGGGCAACATCATGGTGCAACCGCTGGACTGGCTGGAGGCGGGATTTCGCTACACCAGCGTGAGCAACCGGCTCTACAGCAGTGACCCGGCCTTTAGCGGTGATCAAGCCTACAAAGACAAGAGCTTCGACGCCAAATTCAGGCTCTTGACCGAATCGGCCTATGTGCCGCAAGTCGCGCTCGGCATGCGCGACTTCGGCGGTACAGGAATTTTCTCCGGCGAGTATCTGGTGGCGAGCAAGCGTACCGGCGCATTCGATTGGAGTCTCGGCCTGGGTTGGGGCAACGTGGGCTCGCGGGGCAAGCTGCGCAACCCGCTGGCGCTCATCAGATCATCGTTCGAAACGCGGCGCGCGACAGATACCGCCGGCAATTTCGCCTTTGGGAGCTATTTTCGGGGTCCCACCGCCTTGTTCGGCGGCGTTCAATACCAGACGCCCTGGGAGCCGATAATCCTGAAACTGGAGTACGACGGCAACGATTATCAGCACGAAGGCCTGGGAAATAACTTGCGGCAAAGCTCCGCCTGGAACTTCGGCGCGGTGTACCGGGCCGGGCGCGCGGTGGATATCGCCTTCGGCGTCGAGCGCGGCAATACGGCCATGCTGGGCGTCACCTTGCACACCCAGTTGGACGGGCTTTCCATGCCCAAGTTGAACGATCCGCCGCGGGTGGCCGTGGCCGCCGGCCGTCCGCAGCAGGCACCCGACTGGTCGACGACCAGCCGCGATATCGCGGCGCAGACCGATTGGCACGTACGCAGAATCGAGCAGCGCGGGCGCGAGCTGCGGGTGACACTCGACGATGCGGGCGCCGTCTATTGGCGCGAGCGCGCCGATCGGGCGGCCGCGGTGCTTCACCGCGATGCCCCGGCGATTGTTGATCGGTTTGCGCTCACCTACCGCCAGCGCGGGGTGGATGTGGCCGAACACGTGATCGACCGCGACGCCTGGGTCGCGCAGCAGACGCAGTCCTTGGCGCCGCGGGAGCAGCGTGCAGCAATGATCGCACGCGCGGCCGAGACCGAGGCGCTCCAATCTACGCTGTATCAGGACACGCTGCCGATGCTCGAGACCGGATTGGCGCCCCACTACCAGCAGACCTTGGGTGGTCCCGACGGATTTGTGCTGTTCCAGGCCGGGGTGGCGGAGCAGGTCAAGCTGCGGCTGCGCGACGACACCTGGCTGCAGGGCAGCCTGCAACTCGGCCTGATCGACAACTACAATAAGTTCAGCAATCGCGGTTCAAGTGACTTGCCGCGGGTGCGCACGTATCTGCGGGAATACGTGACCACCTCGAAGCTCATCCTGCCTTATCTGCAGGCCACGCATGCCGGCAGGCTCGGCGGGAATCAATACTACAGCTTGTACGGCGGCTACCTCGAGTCGATGTTCGCCGGCGTCGGCGGCGAATGGCTATATCGGCCGTTCGCCAGCCGGCTTGCTTTCGGCGTGGACGCGAATCTGGTGCAGCAGCGCAATTTTGCACAGGACCTGGGCTTCGGCAATGCCGGTACGCAGACCCGCTATCGCGTGGCTACCGGACATGCGACGCTGTACTGGGATACCGGATGGAACGACGTGCAGGCCAATATTAGCGCCGGGCGCTATCTGGCGAAAGACGCAGGCGTCACGGTCGCGATGTCGCGCGTGTTTCAGAACGGCGTTACGGTCGGCGCGTTCTTCACCAAGACCAACGTATCGGCGGAGAAATTCGGCGAGGGCAGTTTCGACAAGGGCGTGTACCTGAGCGTTCCCTTCGACGCCTTTCTCACCCGATCCAGCAACAGTTTCGCCAACGTCCTTTGGAAACCCCTCACCCGCGATGGCGGCGCCAAACTGAACCGCAGCGTCCAGTTGTACGGCCTTACCAGCGCTCGCGACGATCGCACTTTGAGCTATAAAGCGGCACCGCCGCCGAACGATGAAACGATCCCCGCCGACCGGCGCGAGACCTGGAACCCGCCGCGTAAGGGGCCGGAGCCTTATTCACGCGTCGCGCCGAAACCGGCCGCGGAACAATGGGCAGCGGATGCGCCGGGCTACGAGCAGCGCCTGGTCGAGGCGCTGTACCGGCAGCAGTTCCGCAACATCCGCGTCGCGTACGATGCATCGCGCCGGCTGACTGTTGCACTCGCGGACCCCGTGGGAGCGCGCTTGCACGCGAATCCGATCAGCCGCGCGGTCGGGCGCGCGGTGCGCACGGCGCTGCGACTCGGGCCGCTGGACATGCGTGAAATCCGGATTGTATTCGCGCAAGGTACCGATCCCGTCGTGACCTACAACTTTGCTGATTTGACGAGGCTCCAGCGCTACTTTGATGGCAAGATCAGCGCCGCCCAACTCTCCGACTCCGTCGCCGTCGACTACCTGAATCCATCCGCGCGGGAACAGGATCCGCTCGCACGCATAGACGACGTGGATACCAAAGCGGAAGATTCGCGCCTTGCCGATCTGCTGGCGCTGGCGACGCAACCGGCCGGCCGGGTGGCGGACGACATCTCCGGCGCGGCCCGCGTTGCCGCGGATACCACCTGGCTGCGCCTGGGCATGTTCGGCACCGGCCTGGTGCTTGCGAGCAGTGCACTCGATCGACGTGCCGACCAGTTTGCCAAGGACCATAGCGGAAACCGATGGCTGAAAAGCGTGAACAGCATGGGCAATGCGCTTCCCTGGCTGGCGCTCGCCGGTAGTGCCGTGGCGGCCCTGGACGGCAGCGATCCTGCGCGTTCGCGCGCCGGCTACGCCGCGCTGGAGGCGGGGGGCACCGCGTTTCTAGCGGTGACGGGGCTGAAATATGCATTCGGCCGCGCGCGTCCGGGGAATGAACTCGGAAACCACGCGTTCAAACCATTTTCCACGAGAGCCGGTTACGATTCGCTTCCGTCCGGACACACCATCATCTCCTGGGCGGTCGCGACCCCTTTTGCGGAGGAATACAACGCGCCCTGGTTATATGGCCTCGCGGCGGTCACCAACCTCGCCCGTGTCGGCAGCCGCCAGCACTGGGTGTCTGACACCGTCGCGGGCAGCGTGCTCGGTTACGCCATAGGCAGGGTATTTTGGGAATCTTCCCGCGCGCCGAAAAGAGGCGAACCGCGCGTGCTGATTCATCCATCAGGCATCAATCTGGCCTGGGGGTTGAATTGAGATCGTTTTTCGCGTGCATCGCCGCAGCGGCGCTTTTTCCGCTAAGCGCGGGCGCACAGACCGCGTGCCGGGTGCACGATTCGGAACTCGCCGGGATCTACCAGGGTGGATGCAAGGACGGGCTGGCCGAGGGCTACGGTGACGCGAAGGGGTCGGCCGAATACCGCGGAGATTTTCGCGCCGGTCGCAAGCATGGCAAGGGCGTCAAGACCTGGCCTTCGGGCGACCGTTACGAAGGCGAGTTCGTGGAGGACCGGAAGGAAGGCGCCGGCAAGTACACCTGGAGCCCGCGTGGTCCGTCCGCGGGCGAGAGCTATAGCGGTACCTATCTGAACGATCTGCGCCATGGCCATGGCGTGTACGAGTGGCCCTCGGGCGATCGCTACACCGGGCCTTGGGCGCACGATGCGATCACCGGCATGCCGACGCCGATGATGATCGCGCGCGCGCGGGCGAAAACGGAGGCCCTCGCGGCGGTAGCAAAACCAGGGGTGAGGGTTTGCCGCGCGCTGCTGGTCGGCATTGCGGTGCGCGACTGGATCCGCGGTGAAGTGACGGCAGTGGACGCGGACCGGGTAGCGGTGCGCATCGACGATCCCGGCCGGCAGCCGCATGTCATCGACGATTTGCCGCTAGCCAGTGGCATGACCATCTGGTCCGCGGCGGCGGACTGGACGCCGTGTGTGTGAACGGCGCCTCGCCTTTCTAGGAGCTTGCCCGCCTACGTCGGCACGCCGGCTTCAATTGCCATTCGATTGTCGGGGGGCGTCCTGCCCCCCCGATCGATCTATTTCTTCGTCGTGGTCGTCGTGGTCGTCGTGGTCGTGGTTCCAGGGGTGCTCGTGCCGTCGTCCGAGGACGCCGCCGCGGCAGCCACGCCGACAATGGCGGCACCGGCTGCGACCATGCCTCCCGTAATGCCACCGGTCGCCG
>Ga0082335_1004531_pt1 | contig 20682 bp, 15 predicted proteins | sample Subgrocontami58m_FD_72375 | JGI IMG/M metagenome (GOLD analysis project Ga0082335, IMG submission 72375) | Subsurface groundwater microbial communities from S. Glens Falls, New York, USA - GMW37 contaminated, 5.8 m (SPADES assembly) (version 2) ... | reverse complement strand
GTGCCCGAATCGATCGCGACGCTGCGATATCAGATCAGCGTGCTCCTGCTCAAGGCCATGCCGCGCTGCCCGTGCTGCGGCCGCCCAAACGCAAAACTTCACTTATGACACAGTAGTACTAACGCTCTTTTTCGAGCAACGCGTAGTAGAAGCCGTCGGTTTCGGATCCCGGCAGGATCTGACCGTCGCCGAGTCCGGCCAGCGGCATTTGGAGCGCCTCGGGATGCCGGTCGAGAAAGCCGCGGACCTGCAATCCGTTTTCCTCCGGAAAGACGGAGCACGTCGCGTACAACAATGTACCACCGGGGACGAGCAGCCGCCACAGCGCCTCGAGCATGCGCGCCTGCGCATCGGCGAACCCGGCGATGTCGCCGCTGCGCCTCAACCAGCGGATGTCGGGGTGCCGGCGCACGACGCCGGAGGCGGAGCAGGGCACGTCCGCCAGGATCCGGTCGAAGGGCCTTCCATCCCAGAACGATTGCGGCGACGCCGCGTCGCCCTGGCGCACCGCGGCGGCGAGGCCGAGCCGCTGCAGGTTCTCCGCGACGCGCACAAGCCGCTCCGCGGACAGGTCGATCGCAAGCAGCTCGCAGTCGGCGAGCTCGAGCAGGTGCGCGGTCTTGCCCCCGGGTGCGGCGCAGGCATCGAGCACCCGCATGCCGGGCCGCACGTCGAGCAGGGGAGCCGCCGCCTGTGCACCTTTGTCCTGGACCGAAACCAGGCCTTCGCGGAACCCCGGCAGCGCGTCGATGCGGCACGGTCGATCGAGCACGAGCGCCGCCCCGCCGAGCGGGCGAGCGCCCATTCCCGCGGCGCCAAGTTGCGCGAGATAGGCATCGACGCTCGTACGCCGCAGGTTCACCCGCAGGGTCATCGGAGGATGCGCGTTCGCCGTGAGCATCGCCTCCTGCCACCGGTCGGGATAGGCAGCACGCAGCCGATCGATCCACCACTGCGGATGGCGGAAGCGTCCCGTCTCGGTCGCCTCGATCTCCGCGACCAGCGGGCGCGCGCGGCGCTGGAAATTGCGCAGCACGCCGTTGACCAGTCCCTTGGCGCGCGGTTGGCCGAGCGCGACCGACGCCTCCACCGCCTGATGCACGATGGCGTGCGCGTGCTGCGGCCGATCGACGAGCTCGGCGAGCGCGACGAGCAGCAGAGCGCGCAAGTCCTTGTCCTTGAGCGGCCGATCGAGGAGCCGGTCGAGCACGGCGTCGAGCAGCCCGTAGCCGCGCAACGCATTGAACGAAAGGTCCTGGGCCGCGGGCCGCAGGGTCCGCGGCCGGACCGCGTCGAGTCCCGCATTCAGGTTTTCGCCCGCCAGCACGCGTCCTACGGCGCGCGCCGCCGCCGCCAGCGATTCAGCCAGGGAGGAGGATGGATTCAGCACCCGGGGATATCCGAACGGCCTGCGCGATTATAGAGCGCTCGAATACCGGCCCGCGCGCGGCGGGCTTTCGGCGGCGCAGTTCAGGCCATCGCCCGCAGGCGTGTCACGCGTTCCTCGGGCCTGTCGCTGTCGCGGCCGCCGAAGAACATGCCGAACTGCGCGAGCGCGGAGATCGCGCCTGCGACCGTCGCCGATACGGTGGACAGCAGGATATCGCGGTGACGAACGTGCGCGAGCTCGTGCGCCATGACCCCGCGCAGCTCCCGCGCCGTCAGCAGCTGCAGCGTGCCGGTGGTGGCCGCGACCGCCGCATGCTCGGGGTTGCGTCCGGTGGCGAAGGCGTTCGGCTGCGCTTCGTCGATGAGGTACACGCGCGGCATCGGCAGTCCGGCGCGCGAAGCGAGATCGCGCACGATCCCGTAGAACTGCGGCGCGCTCGTTTCGTCGACTTCGTGGGCGTTGTACATCGACAAGACCATCTTGTCGGAGAACCAGTACGCCATCAGGTTCATGGCGCCGCCAAGAACGAGCGCCATGAGCATCCCCTGCGCGCCGCCGATCATGGCACCGACCATGCCGAACAGCGCCACGATGGCGGCCATGAGCAGGGCGGTCTTGAACCAGTTGAACATGTATCGATTCCTCTTGAATTTCGTGCCGACCCGTTAGATAGAGGCTCGGCCGAAAGATTCAATTCCCGAAGCGTTCCCCGGGAAGGACTTTGTGGCCGCTCAGAAACTCCCCGGGGTAAAGGCGCCTGCCGCCCGCGCGCTGGAGCTCTTGGATCCGCAGGCTGGCTTCGCCGCAGGCGACGACGATCCCGCTCGCGCCTGCCTCGAGCACTACGCCCGGGGTGCCGGACGCGGCGGCCGGCGCGGCCCGCCAGATCTTCACATCGACCTCGCCCAGGCGCGTCACGGCGCCGGGGTACGGATTGAACGCCCTCACTTTGCGCCAGACTTCCGCTGCAGGCCGCGACCAGTCCAGTCTCGCCTCGGCGCGGTCGATCTTGGTCGCATAGGTGACCCCGGTGTCCGGCTGCGGCCGTGCTGAAAGGGTGCCCCGCCCCAGGCCGTCGAGCGCCTGCAGGAGCAGGCGCGCGCCCAGCTCCGCAAGCCGATCGTGGAGCGTCCGGGCGGTGTCCTCGTCCCGGATCGGCAGCGATTCGCACAGCAGCAGCGGTCCGGTATCCAGGCCCGAATCCATTTGCATGATGCAAGCGCCGGTTTCGCTGTCTCCCGCGAGGAGCGCGCGCTGGATCGGCGCTGCACCGCGCCAGCGCGGCAGCAGCGAGGCGTGGATGTTGAGCGCACCCAGACGCGGGATATCCAATATGGCCTGGGGCAGAATCAGGCCGTAAGCCGCAACCACCACGAGGTCGGCCTCGACCGCGCGCAGGGCATCCTGTGCGGCGGGATCCTTCAGCGTCACGGGCTGCGCAACCGGGATTCGATGCGCTTCGGCCAGGCGCTTCACCGGACTCGGCTTCACCTTGAGACCTCGCCCCGCGGCCCGGTCAGGCTGCGTGAGCACCAGCGCGATCTCGTGCCCGCCTGCAAGAAGCGCAGACAGGGCGCGCGCCGCGAACTCGGGCGTACCGGCGAAGATGAGCTTCACGGGTTCAGCGTCTGGGCCGCTTCACGCGGATTGGCGCAACTGCTTCTGAAACTTGGCGCGGATGCGGTTCTGCTTCAGGCGCGACAGGTAGTCGACGAAGACCTTCCCCTGCAGGTGATCCATTTCGTGCTGAATGCAGATCGCGAGCAGCTTGTCCGCCTCGATCTCCGAGTACCTGCCGTCCAGCCCCAGCGTTCGCACGCGGACCCACTCGGAGCGCTCGACGGGCTCGTACACACCCGGGACCGAAAGACAGCCTTCTTCGCAATACTGCAAGCCTTCCCGCGCAAGTATCTCCGGATTGATCAGGATGAGAAGCTTGTCGCGCGCCTCCGAGTTGTCGATGACGATGACCTGCTTGTGAACGTCGACCTGGGTGGCCGCGAGCCCGATGCCGGGAGCCGCGTACATCGTATCGGCCATGTCGCGCGCCAAGGCGCGGATTTCGTCGTTTACCTCGGCAACCGGCGCCGCCTTCTTGTACAGGCGGGGATCGGGGTAGCGCAGTATTGGAAGCAGTGCCATAAAAACTTGCTAATTGAATGAATTAGATGCAGAATTTAATGAAGACTATAACTTGCATGCCATGTTAGAGTCCTATATGGGGTCGCTGCGCGCGTTTCCACACGAGGTCGCCATGCGAAAGTCTATCACATTCTTTCTGCTCGCTTTTTCGCTGAGTTCCTGCCTGGCTTACGCCCAGGAGCCGCTCAAGCTGCAGGAATCGGCTCCGGATCGCTACATCGTCCAGCAGGGCGATACGCTCTGGGGGATCGCCACGAAGTTCCTCAAGGATCCGTGGCGCTGGCAGGACATCTGGCGCCTCAACCGGGAACAGATCTCCGATCCGCAGCGCATCATCCCCGGCACTGTCATCGTCCTCGACAGAAAGGCAACGCCGCCCAGGCTCACGATCACCGAAACCGTCAAGCTGTCGCCGCGGGTCCGGGTCGAGCCTGTTGCTGCGGAGGCGATCGCTTCCATCCCGGCGAACGTCATCGAGCCGTTTCTCTCCCAGCCGCTCGTGATAGAGGAAAACGGGCTGGAAAAGGCACCGCGCATCGTGGGCACCGAGGAAAGCCGCGTGCATCTCGGCGCGGGAGGCGTGGCCTATGCACTGGGTATCGGAAAGTCGGGAGAACCGCTCTGGCAGGTCTTCCGTCCCGGGCGGCCGCTCGTCGACCCCGATGGAGGCAAGACGCTGGGATACGAGGCGACCTACCTCGGCATGGCACGCGTCACCCTCCAGGGCGAGCCCAGCACGCTGCAGATCGTGACGGCGAGACAGGAAATCAGCCAGGGCGACCGTCTCGTTCCCGCAGGGCCTGCCGTCATCAACCGTTATGCGCCGCATCCGCCGGCGAGCTTCCTGAAGGGACGCATCATCGCCCTGTACACGGGTCTGACGACCGGCGAAGGCGGAAAGGACTCGATCGTATCGATCAACAAGGGCCGGCGCGACGGCCTGGAAATGGGGAACGTACTCGCGATCCTGCGGGCCGGCGCCTCGATTCCTGACCCTCAGTCGACGCTCGCCCCGGACAGGGCACCATCGATTCGCCTTCCCGACGAGCGCTACGGCCTGGCGTTCGTGTTCCGGGTCTTCGACAGCGTCTCCTATGCGTTGATCATGGAAAGCGCGCGGCCTGTTGCGCCGGGCGACATCGTGCAGTCTCCCTGATCGCGCAAGCGGGCGCATGAGATCGAACGACGACCGGGCAGCCTGGATCGACCTGAGCCTCGTTCCCGGCCTGGGGCCAAGCGCTTACCGGGCGCTGCTCTCGGCGTTCGGCCTGCCTCACGCCATACGCTCTGCGTCGCGATCGCAGCTCGCCCGCGTCGTGCCGGAGGCAATCGCGGCAGCGATCGTCTCCGATCAGCGCGCGGCCACTGTCGCGGCGGCGCTCGAATGGGCCGAACAGCCGGGCCGGTCGGTGGTCACGCTCGCCGATCCGGACTACCCGCAGCAGTTGCTGCAGATCCCCGATCCGCCTGTGCTGCTGTACGTTCGCGGCGACATGCGTCTGCTCGGCGCGGCGTCGCTCGCGATCGTCGGCAGCCGCAACGCGACCCACCAGGGCGTGGCGAACGCGGAGGCCTTTGCCCGGACCCTGAGCGAAGCCGGACTGACCATCGTCAGCGGGCTGGCGCTCGGCATCGACGCGGCGGCACATCGCGGCGGGCTCGACGGGCGCGGCTCGACGATCGCGGTGCTCGGCTGCGGCGCGGACATCGTCTACCCGATGGGCAACGAGACGCTGTTCGAACAGATCGCCGGAAGCGGCGCGATCGCCACGGAGTTCCCGCTTGGCACGCCACCCTCGCGCGAGAATTTCCCGCGGCGCAATCGCCTCATCTCGGGCCTTGCGCGCGGCTGCCTGGTGGTCGAGGCGGCGTTCGCCTCGGGGTCGCTCATCACCGCCCGCCTCGCCGCCGAGCAGGGTCGCGAGGTATTCGCGATTCCCGGCTCCATCCATTCGCCGCTCTCCAAGGGCTGTCATGCGCTCATAAAGCAGGGCGCGAAGCTGGTGGAGTCCGCGAAGGACGTGCTCGAGGAACTCGGCCTCGCCGCCCTACCCTCGGCTGGACGCAATTCCTCGGGGGTGTCGGATGGATTCCTACAACATATGGGGTACGATCCCTGCACGATCGATTCCCTTGCCCGCCGCACAGGCTTGACGGCGGAGGCCATATCGGCGATGCTGTTGACACTGGAGCTCGAAGGAAAAGTGAGCAGCCTTCCCGGCGGCGCGTACCAACGCATCAACTGAGAGGCCCGTACACGGAAATGTTCGACGTCCTCGTCTACCTTTTCGAGAATTACTACCAGGCCGATGCCTACCCCGATCACGACACGCTGAGCCGAAAACTGCACGCCGCCGGATTCGAGAACGAGGACATCAGCGAAGCGCTCGACTGGCTGAACGGGCTGGCGCAGTTCAAGGAAAGCGACTTGCCGCAGTCGCTCGACGCGAGCGTCTCGCAGCGCGCGTACACGAACGACGAGCTCGCCAAGCTGTCCACCGAAGGGCGGGGGTTCCTCGTCTTTCTCGAATCGGCGCGGGTCCTGTCTCCCCTCCTGCGGGAAGTCATACTCGAGCGCGCGATGGCGCTCGCGGAGGATGTCGTCGGCCTCGAGAAGCTCAAGGTCATCGCGCTGATGGTGCTGTGGGCCCGCAAGGGCAGCGTCGACGCACTGATCCTGGAGGAACTGCTTCCGGACGGCGAAAGGCACCAGTTGCACTGATGCGCCGCTGCACCGCCGCCGCAGCGTAGCAGGGCACGATCCCACTCCGGCCGTCGCGGCCGGGCAACATTGTGCCTTGCTTGTCTGCAAGAAATGCTCTTATCATTCTGCGCTTTCCGGCGACGCGCCGGACCGACTTGCATAGTTATATCCCAGAGTGGCCAAGAAGCTCATCATCGCCGAGAAGCCTTCCGTCGCGAACGACATCGCCAAAGCGTTGGGCGGCTTCACGCGCCACGGCGACTACTACGAGGGCGACAAGTACGTGCTCTCGTCGGCGATCGGGCACCTGGTCGAGATCGCGGCGCCGGAGAAATACGAGGTGAAGCGCGGTAAATGGTCGCTCGCCAACCTCCCGGTGATTCCGCCCCATTTCGACTTGAAGCCGATCGAGCGGACCGAGGATCGCCTCAAACTGCTCGCCCGGCTGATGAAGCGCAAGGACGTCACCGGACTGGTCAACGCCTGCGACGCCGGCCGCGAAGGCGAGCTGATCTTCCGCTACATCGTGCAGCACGCCGGCAGCAAGAAGCCGATCCAGCGGTTGTGGCTGCAGTCGATGACGCCGGCGGCGATCCGCGACGGTTTCGCCTCCCTGCGCGCCGACGAGACGATGCTCCCGCTCGCGGACGCCGCGGTGTGCCGCTCGGAATCGGACTGGCTGGTGGGCATCAACGGAACGCGGGCGATGACCGCGTTCAACTCCAAGGAAGGCGGCTTCTACAAGACCACCGTCGGCCGCGTGCAGACCCCCACGCTCGCGATCCTGGTCGAGCGCGAGCAGCGCATCCGCAGTTTCATCCCGCGGGACTACTGGGAGCTGCACGCGACGTTTTCCGCCGGCGGGGCGACCTACGCCGGCCGTTGGTTCGACGAGAAGTTCGAGAAGCCTCAGCGCGACGAAGATACCGACCTGCGGCCCGAGCGCATCTGGGACGAAGCCAGGGCGAGCGCGATCCGGGCCAGGTGCGAAGGCAAGCCGGGTGTCGCGACCGAGGAATCCAAGCCCACCTCCCAGCTCTCGCCGTTGCTCTACGACCTCACCAGCCTGCAGCGCGAGGCGAACGGCCGTTTCGGCTTCTCGGCGAAGACGACGCTTTCGCTGGCGCAGGCGCTGTACGAGAAACACAAGGTCCTGACCTACCCGCGCACCGACTCGCGCGCCTTGCCGCAGGACTATCTCCCCACGGTAGCCTCGGCGATGCAGATGCTCTCCGGCGGCAAGTCGCGCAAGCCCTCCGCCCTGCTCGCGGCATACGCGCCCTTCGCCGCGCAGGTCCTGAAGGAAGGCTGGGTGAGGCCGAACAAGCGCATCTTCGACGACAGCAAGGTGTCCGACCACTTCGCCATCATCCCGACGCTCGAGACGCCAAAGCACTTGAACGAGATCGAGGCGAAGCTATACGACATGGTGGTGAAGCGGTTTCTGGCGGTTTTCTTTCCCGCCGCCGAGTATCTCGTCACGACGCGCATCACGCGCGTCGAGGGCGAACCGTTCCGGACCGACGGGCGCGTCATGAAGAAGCCGGGCTGGCTCGCCGTCTACGGCCGCGAGGCGCAGACCGGGGACGAGGCGGCGACGCTGCCGGCGATCGGCGACGGGAAAGTGCTCACCGAGGCGATCGAGCTTCGCGCAACCCAGACCAAGCCGCCGGCGCGCTTCACCGAGGCGACGCTGCTCTCGGCAATGGAGGGCGCGGGCAAGCTCGTCGAGGACGAGGACTTCCGCGAGGCCATGCGCGAGAAGGGCCTGGGCACGCCCGCGACCCGCGCGGCCGTGATCGAGGGCCTGATCTTCGAGGATTACGTCCACCGCACGGGCCGCGAATTGCAGCCCACGCCCAAGGCGTTTTCCCTGTTTTTCGCCCTCAAGCATTTCGGCATCAGCGAGCTGACCTCGCCCGAGCTCACCGGCACCTGGGAACACAAGCTCAAGCAGATGGAGCACGGCGAGCTCAAGCGCAAGGTCTTCATGAAGCACATCGTCGAGACCACGCGCGAGATGGTCGAGCGTATCCGCTCCGGCAACATTCCCGACGAAGCCTTCGCGACCCTCAGGACGCCTTGCCCGAAGTGCGGCGGCACGGTGCAGGAAAACTATCGCAAGTTCCAGTGCCAGTCGTGCGACTTCGCCATCTGGCGCGTCGTCTCGGGGCGCGAGCTCGCCCCGGAGGAAGTGGAAGAGCTGATCGAAAAGCGCGTCGTGGGCCCGCTTACCGGATTCCGCAGCCGCATGGGCAGGCCGTTCGCCGCCGCGCTCAAGCTCTCACCCGAGCAGAAGATCGAGTTCGACTTCGGCCAGGGCGCGGGGGAGGGCGAGGGCGAGGCGCCGGATTTCTCCGGTCAGGAAGCGCTCGGCGCCTGCCCCAAGTGCGGCGCCCGGGTATTCGAGCAGCCCATGGCGTACGTCTGCGAAAAGGCGGTCGGCCCGCAGCGCAGTTGCGATTTCCGCTCCGGCCGCGTCATCCTGCAGCGGCCGATCGAGCGTGAGCAGATGCTGAAGCTTCTTTCCATCGGGAAAACCGACCTTCTGCATCGATTCATCTCGAAGAAAGGCAGGCCGTTCTCGGCGTTCCTGGCGCGCGGGGCCGACGGCAGGGTGGGATTCGAGTTCGCGCCGCGCGCACCGAAGCCGGGGGCGGCGGCAAAGCCCGCGAAGCCGGCGCCCATCGCGAAGGCCCGCGCCAAGCCGGCCAAGGCCGCCGCAAGAACGAAAACGGCGCGGGCGACGCGCCGGAAAACCGCTTCCTGAACCGCTAGATGTCGAGGCGCGCGACGAGCGCGTTCTGCTCGATGAATATGCGCCGCGGGTCGACGTCGTCTCCCATGAGCTTGGTGAAGATTTCGTCCGCGGCGATGCCGTCCTCGATCTGCACCTTGAGCAGCCGCCGCGATGCCGGGTCCATGGTGGTTTCCCAGAGCTGCTCCGGGTTCATCTCGCCCAGGCCCTTGTAGCGCTGGACCGTCGCGCCGCGCTCGACTTCCCCGAGCAGCCAGCGGATCGCTTGCGCGAAATCCGTCACCGGCTGTTCCTTCTCCTCGCGCGAAGCCACGGCGCCCGGCCCGATCAGGCCGTCGAGCATCTTCGCGGTGCTCTCGATCTGCCTGTAGTCCCCCGAGACGAGGAAATCCTCGTCCAGGATGCTCGACCTGATATTGCCGTGGTGGTTGCGTTCGATCAGGAGCTGGTGGCGCTCGTGCTTCTCGTCGTACCGTGCGCGCACGTTGACGCCCCCGTTCCCGTTTGCCTTGCCCTGCGGCATCGCTTCCTTCAATTTGAGCGCGCTCGCCCCCGCCGCCTGCGGGCTTGAAAGGTCGATCTTCACGCCCCGCGTCAGCGCGCGCAGCGCTTCCCCGTCGATGATGCGCGAGAGCCGGTCGATGACCGCCTCCGCGAGCAGGTAGCTCCTGGCGAGCTGTTCCAGCGTCTCGCCGCGAACGGCTGCGACCCCGAGCCTGGGCACCAGCGCCGCCCCGACGAGCGCCTGCGTGAGCATGAACTGGTTGCGCTCGTGGTCGTCCTTGAGGTAGCGCTCGGACTTGCCGAGCTTCACCTTGTACAGCGGCGGTTGCGCGATGTAGATGTGCCCCTGCTCGACAAGCTCGCGCATCTGCCGGTAGAAGAAGGTGAGCAGCAGCGTGCGTATGTGCGCACCGTCGACGTCCGCGTCGGTCATGATGATGATGCGGTGGTAGCGCAGCTTGGAGAGGTCGTATTCCTCGGCGCCGATCCCGGTGCCGAGGGTCTGGATGAGGGTGACGATTTCCTGCGACGACAGGAGCTTCTCGGGCCGCGCCTTCTCCACGTTCAGGATCTTGCCTTTGAGCGGCAGGATGGCCTGGAACTTCCGGTCGCGGCCCTGCTTTGCCGATCCGCCCGCCGAGTCCCCCTCGACGATGTACAGCTCGCATTTCGTCGGGTCCTTCTCCTGGCAGTCGGCGAGCTTGGCCGACAGGCCGAAGGAGTCGAGCACGCCCTTGCGGCGCGTGAGCTCGCGCGCCCTGCGCGCCGCCTCCCGCGCCCGCGCCGCGTCGACGATCTTGGTGCATATCACGCGGGCATCGGCCGGCCGCTCCAGCAGGAAGCTCATCAGCTTCTCGGCCACCACGTCCTCCACCACCGGCCTCACCTCGGAGGAGACGAGCTTGTCCTTGGTCTGCGAGGAGAACTTGGGCTCGGGCACCTTGACCGAGAGCACGCAGGCCAGGCCCTCGCGCATGTCGTCGCCCGTGGTTTCGACTTTCGCCTTCTTGGCGATCTCGTGGCTCTCGATGTACTGGTTGAGGGTGCGTGTCATCGCCGCGCGCAGGCCGGTCAGGTGCGTGCCGCCGTCGCGCTGCGGAATATTGTTCGTGAAGCACAGCACCGACTCCTGGTACGAGTCGTTCCATTGCATCGCCACTTCGACCGTGAAGCCCTCCTTGTGGCCCACGGCGTGGAACGCGTTCTGGTGCAGGACGTTCTTGTTGCGGTTGATGAACTCGACGAATCCCCTGACCCCGCCCGCGAAGGCGAAGCTCTCCTCCTTGCCGGCGCGCTGGTCGACCAGCTTGATCTTGACCCCGTTGTTGAGGAAAGAGAGCTCCCGCAGCCGGCGGGCGAGAATGTCGTAGTGATACTCCACCGTTCCGAAGGTCTCGGCGCTGGCGAGGAAGTGCACCTCGGTACCGCGGCGCTCGGTCTTGCCCACCACCCGCAGCGGCAGGGCGGTCTCGCCCTTGCGGAACTCGACGAAATGGATATTTCCGTCGCGGCGGACGGTCAGCCGCAGCCAATCCGACAGGGCGTTGACCACTGAAACACCGACGCCGTGCAGACCGCCGGCGATCTTGTACGCGTTGTCGTCGAATTTCCCGCCGGCGTGCAGTTCGGTCATCACGATCTCGGCCGCCGAGCGGCCCTGCGGGTCGTCGCGGTGCACTTCGGTCGGAATACCGCGGCCGTTGTCGGTGACGCTTATCGAATTGTCGGTGTGTATGGTGACGACGATTTCGTCGCAGTAGCCGCCCAGGGCCTCGTCGATCGCGTTGTCGACCACCTCGAAGACCATGTGATGCAGCCCGGTACCGTCCGAGGTGTCACCGATATACATCCCAGGCCGCTTGCGAACGGCATCAAGCCCCTTGAGCACCTTGATACTGTCGGAATCGTACTGGTCGGCCCTGGTCTGTTCTGGATTCCCGGCTTCGCTCATTTTTTCGGTCTCAGATACGCATCGGCATGACGACATACTTGAAGTCGTCACGCCCTGGAATGGTGATGAGCGCACTCGAATTCGAATCACCGAGCCCGCAGTCGATCTCCTTCACCTCGACGTTGTTCAGCACGTCGAGCAGGTAGCCCACGTTGAACCCGATATCCAGCGTATCCCCTTCGTACCGGACATCGAGCTCTTCCTGTGCTTCCTCCTGCTCCGTGTTGCTGCAGATGATCTTGAGCGTTCCGGGAGAAAGCACCCAACGCACCCCGCGAAACTTGTCGCTGGTCAGGATGGAGGCGCGCTGGAGCGACTGGAGCAGCTCGCTGCGATCCAGGCGCAGTCCGCGCGGCTGGTTCTGCGGAATGACCCGCGTGTAGTCGGGAAACTTTCCGTCCACGAGCTTGGACACGAGCAGGACCTCGCCGAACTTGAAGCGCGCCTGGCTTGCCGAAAGCTCGATCGCCACCGGATCCTCGGTGTCCCCGAGCAGCTTCGCGAGCTCGAGGACGGTCTTGCGCGGCAGGATCACTTCCTGCCGCTCGAGGTCGCTGCTTCCTACGCCCTTGGCGGCATACGCAAGCCTGTGACCGTCGGTGGCGATCAGCTTGAGCTGGCCTTCCTCGATCACCATCAGCAGCCCGTTCAGGTAGTACCGGATATCCTGCTGCGCCATCGCATACTGGACAAGGCCGATCAAGCCCTTGAGAAGCTTCTGGGGCACGTCGAACTTCGTGGCTCCGCCCTCGGCCGCCGCCAGCCGCGGAAAGTCCTCCGAAGGCAGGGTCTGGAGATTGAAGCGGCTCTTTCCGGACTTCATCTGCAGGCGCTTTTCCTGCATGGCAAGCGACACCTCGCTCCCCTCCGGCAACGCACGCAGGATGTCGAGGAATTTCCGCGCGCCCACGGTAATCGCCTTGTCTTCACCGGCGGCGTCGGTCGTGGCCGACGCGGTGATCTCGATCTCGATGTCGGTAGCGACCAGATCGATGCGAACACCGCTCCGCACCAACAGAACGTTGGAAAGAATCGGAAGCGTATGCCGGCGCTCTATGATCCCCGAGACAGCCTGCAGCGGCTTCAATAGTACATCCCGGGCGATCTTGATTAAAGTCATATTGTTTTCCTTGATGGTGATGATGATGGCGGCCGATCAGGTGGAAAACCTGCCTGGGTTCAAGACTGGCGCGCCTTGGGCTGAAGACAAACCCTGTGGACAAGCTTCTGCGAGCCAGTGCACGAATTCTGGATATCTCCTGGCTGCAACGGGAACGGGGCGGTTACCCACATTTCCTCCAAGGCTGTTTCCGCAGAATCTCGTCCATTCAATTCATCCCTTCAGTACCTGCTCGAGAACATGGTAGTCGCGGTTGATCTCGTGATTCTTTTCGCGCAGCGCGGAAATCGTCCGGCATGCATGCAGTACGGTCGTGTGGTCGCGATTGCCGAACGCATCGCCGATGTCGGGCAGGCTCATCTGCGTCAGGTCCTTGGCCAGGGCCATGGCAAGTTGGCGGGGCCGGGCGATGTTCCGGCTTCTTTTTTTCGAGTGCATGTCCGAAAGCTTGATCTTGTAATAGTCGGCGACCGTCTTCTGAATGTTGTCGACGGTTATCTGGCGGTTCTGGGTCGAAAGGAGGTCCTTGAGCGCTTCCTTCGCCGAATCGAGCGTGATTTCCTTGCCGTTGAACCGTGCGTAGGCCATCACGCTCTTCAATGCACCTTCGAGCTCGCGCACGTTGGAGCGGATGTGCTTGGCGATGAAGAAGGCGACCTCTTCGCTGATCGCGACGGATACGGCCTCGGCCTTCTTCAGGATGATGGCCACGCGCATCTCGGGCTCGGGCGGCTCGATCGCAACCGAGAGACCCCAGGAAAAGCGGGACTTCAGGCGTTCGTCGATGCCGGCAAGATCTTTCGGATAGGTATCGCAGGTGATGATGAGCTGCTTGTGGGCCTCGATCAACGCGTTGAAGGCGTAGAAAAATTCCTCCTGGGTCCGGTCCTTGCCGGTGAAGAACTGGATATCGTCGATGAGCAGGAGGTCGAGCGAATGGTAATAGCGCTTGAACTCGTCGAAGGACTTCTGCTGGTATGCGCGCACCACGTCCGATATGTACTGTGCCGCGTGCAGGTATCTGACCTTGGCGCGCGGGTGATGCGCGAGCACGAAGTTTCCGACGGCATGGATCAGGTGGGTCTTGCCCAGCCCGACGCCGCCGTAGATGAACAAGGGGTTGTACGAAGTTCCCGGGTGTTCGGCCACTTGCATCGCGGCTGCGCGCGCGAGCTGGTTCGCCTTGCCCGCGACGAAGTTCTCGAACGTGAATTCCCCGATCAGGCTCGAGCGCAGCGCCGTCGCAGGCTTCGGGGGCTGAGGCTTGGGCGCTTCGATAGGGACTTGCGCCGAGGGCTCCGCGGTCTGCTGAAGCACGAGGGAGACCCTGATGGGCGAGGCGAAAAATTCCGCACCCATCGCCTCGATTCGCGCCGCGAATCGCTCCTTGACCCACTGCAGCACGAAGCGGTTCGGAGCGAGCAGGCGCAACTCGCCCGACGGGCCTGCCGACGCGTCGAGCATCAGCGGCCGTATCCACGTATTAAACTGTTGAGCCGGAAGTTCTTTTTCGAATCGGCTCAGGCAGGAATGCCAGAATCCTTGCATGGACTTACCGGGGTCTTCTCAGGCAGGTGAATCGAGCTTGAATTCTACTCTTTCGAGGGCAAGTTATCCACAGGCGCGTCATCACTCCCACGTTGACAGCATCCCCCGCGTCATCGTCTAATACCGGGTTCTTTGTGATACTCGGGAAAAACAATGAAGCGCACTTTCCAGCCGTCTGTGGTCCGTCGCAAGCGAACGCACGGTTTCCTGGTCCGCATGCGCAGTCGTGGTGGCAGGGCAGTGATCCGCGCGCGGCGCGCGAAAGGGCGGGCTCGGCTCGGCGTTTGATCCCCGACGAGCGATATCGCAAGACTCAACGGCTCGGCTCGGACGCGATTGCCCAGATACTTGCCTCGACACGGCCGCGCCGCGCCGGGGTGATCTCCGTCCAGGTGCGGCCGAACGGTTTCGCATTTCCCCGGTTGGGGCTGGTCGTTCCCAAGCGCCTGCTTCCACGGGCCGTCGACAGGAACCGCGTCCGGCGTCTCCTGCGGGAATGGTTCAGGCGCAATCAGGTGCGCCTTGGTGGACAAGATCTGCTGGTGCGCTTGGGCGCGCGGCCCGCGGATATCGGGTCGGTGAGCGGAGACATTGAAAGCCTGTTTGCTGCCGAGCGATGAAGCGAGCCCTGTCCGCGCTGATCCGCGCGTATCGATACGCGATAAGTCCGCTCTCTGCTCCAAGCTGCAGGTTTCATCCTTCCTGTTCGGCGTACGCGCTCGAGGCCGTTGAACGGCATGGCGCAATTCGGGGCGCGTGGCTGGCACTGAGGCGCCTGCTGCGTTGCCATCCCTGGCATCCGGGCGGATACGACCCGGTGCCTTGACCAGGCGGTAGAGATTGCTTCGCACATGGATACGCAACGACTGATTCTGTTCTTCGTGTTTTCCTTCTCGCTCCTCATGATCTGGGAAGCGTGGCAGAAGGAGAACCGCCCGCCGGAGGCGCCGGCTGCCGCCGGGCGCGCGCTGCCGACGAGTCCGCCCACGCCCAGTGCGGCGCCAAGGAGTGCTGCGACGGCGCCCCTTGCACCGGGGGACGCGACGCAACCCACGCACGAGCGCGTCCGGGTGAGCACCGACGCCATGGTCGTGGAGATCGACACCCAGGGCGGCGACATCGTCAGCCTGGAGCTTCAGGAGCACAAGGACGCCAACGACAAGAACAAGAATTTCGTCCTGCTCACCCCGGAGTTCCGTTACGCGGTGCAGAGCGGGCTGATCGGTCCGAACCTGCCGAACCACAAGACCCGCTATTCGGCGCAGGAGAAGGCGTATTCCCTCGCACCGGGCAAGGACAGCCTGCAGGTGCGGCTCGAAGCGCCCGCCGTGGACGGCATCAAGGGCGCCAAGATACTGACGTTTCATCGCGGCAGTCACATCATCGACATCACCCACGAGATTACGAACGGAACCGCGGAGCCGATCGCGGCTCACGCCTATTTTCAGGTGACACGGGACGGCAAGTCGCCTCCCGGCGATACGGCGATGATGTCGACGTTCACCGGCGTGGCGGTATACAACGACCACGACAAGTACGTGAAGGTCGGCTTCAGCGATATCGACAAGGGGAAAACGCCCTACGCGAAGACCGCCGACAACGGCTGGATCGGGGTGGTGCAGCACTATTTCGTGAGCGCGCTCCTGCCCCCCGGCAAGGAGCAGCGCGAGTTCTTCACCCGCAAGTTAGCCGATGACTTCTACGCCGCCGGGGTCATCGTCCAGACGCCGGTGATCGCACCGGGGGCGACCGCGAAGGTGTCGGTGCCGCTGTACTCCGGGCCGCAGGAGCAGGACAAGCTCAAGGCGATCGCGCCCGGCCTGGATCTGGTCGTGGACTACGGCTGGCTCACGATCATCGCCGCGCCCCTTTTCTGGGTGCTGCAGTACTTCCACGGCTGGGCCGGCAACTGGGGCGTCGCCATCATCCTGCTCACCGTGGTGATCAAGCTGATCTTCTTCCCGCTCTCGGCGGCTAGCTACCGCTCGATGGCCAAGATGAAGCTGGTCACGCCCAAGCTCACCAAGCTGCGCGAGCAGTACGGCGACGACCGGGTGCGCATGAACCAGGCGATGATGGAGTTGTACAAGACCGAGAAGATCAATCCGCTGGGCGGATGCCTGCCGATCGTGGTGCAGATCCCGGTGTTCATCTCGCTCTACTGGGTCCTGCTGGCCGCGGTGGAGCTGCGTCACGCGCCCTTCTACGGATGGATCACGGACCTCGCATCGGCGGATCCCTGGTACGTGCTGCCCGCCCTCATGATGGGCTCCATGATCATACAGACCAAGATGAACCCGACGCCGCCGGATCCGGTGCAGGCCAAGGTCATGATGATCATGCCTTTCGCCTTCGGCGTGATGTTCTTCTTCTTCCCCTCGGGGCTCGTCCTGTACTGGCTCGTGAACAACATCCTGTCCATACTCCAGCAATGGCAGATCACCCGCATGATGGGGGGACAGAAAGCGCCCGCGCGGCGCTAGCGCCGCGGAGTCCGCGTGCGGCCGGCTGACACCGACGTCATCGCCGCGGTCGCCACCGCGCAGGGGCGGGGCGGCATCGGCGTGGTCCGCGTCTCCGGGCCGGGTCTCGAGGGCCTCGTTCGCTCGATTGTTGGAACGCTGCCCCGGCCGCGGGTCGCCACGCGCGCGCAGTTCGTCGGCGAGGATGGGCGGCCGATCGACGACGGAATCGCCCTGTTCTATCCGGCCCCGGCTTCCTATACGGGCGAGGACGTGCTCGAGCTGCAGGGACACGGCGGCCCCGTCGTGATGCAGATGCTGCTGCGGCGCTGCATCGGCCTCGGCGCGCGGCTGGCGGAGCCCGGCGAATTCACCCGGCGGGCCTTTCTCAACGACAAGCTGGACCTCGCCCAGGCCGAGGGTGTCGCGGACCTGATCGAGTCCGCGACCGAGGCGGCGGCGCGCTGCGCGCTGCGCTCGCTGCGCGGGGAGTTCTCGGCGGTCATCGACGCCCTCGAGGCGCAGATGGTCGAACTGCGCATGCTGGTCGAGGCGACCCTCGATTTCCCCGAGGAAGACGTCGACGCGATCGACCGCGCGCAGGCGGGCGTGCGACTCTCGCGGCTTCGCGCCGAGCTCGCGCGCGCGCTCGCGCAGGGACGCCAGGGCGGCGTCCTGCGCAGCGGACTGCAGGTCGTGCTGGCCGGCCAACCGAACGTGGGCAAGTCCTCGCTGCTCAATCGCCTGGCGGGGGAAGAGCTTGCGATCGTGACAGCCATTCCCGGCACTACGCGCGACGCGGTGCGCCAGAACATCCAGATCGAGGGCGTGCCCCTCAACATCATCGATACCGCAGGACTGCGCGAGACGACCGACGAGATCGAGGCGATCGGCATCTCGCGCACCTGGCAGGCGATCGACCGGGCGGATGTCCTGCTGCTGGTGGTGGATGCGGCGCTGGGAATGGCCGCGCAGGATCGCGTCATCGTCGGCCGGCTCCCGAAGCGGCTGCCGCGCGTGGTGGTATTCAACAAGATCGACCTGACCGGGGAGGACGCCGCCGTCGCCTCGGTCGGAGGCGAGACGCACGTTCGCCTCTCGGCAAAGACCGGCGCGGGCCTGGAGTTGCTGCGCCGCGCGCTCCTCTCCGTCGCGGGGTGGCAAGCGACGGGCGAGGACGTGTTCATGGCCCGCGAGCGCCACCTTGTCGCCCTGACGCAGGCCACCGAGTGCCTGGAACGCGCCGCCACCGTGATCGAACGGCCGGAGCTGTTCGCCGAGGAGTTGCGACTTGCCCACCGGGAGTTGGGCGCAATCACCGGCGAATTCACTTCCGACGACCTGCTCGGGGAGATTTTCAGCAGGTTTTGCATAGGCAAGTAGGCGCGCCGTATCATTGCCATTCTCAGTCTCCTATCACCCGCGTGTTTGCGGACGTGGCGAAGATCTTGGGGTTATCAATGTCTCGCTATTTTGGGAAGTTGCAACTTCGCAACTTCCCAAAATAGCGAGATGAATGGGTTCTATATAAGAGACAAGCTGTTTGATTCCGGCAGTGCCGGCATAGGGGGGACGTATGAAATCTATCGCAGGGATTTGCTTTGCGTTACTTGTGGCCGCGACCCACGCGATTGCCGCCGACAACCTCAGGATCCTCGTGCCCGCCAACCCCGGGGGAGGCTGGGATCAGACCGGCCGCGCGCTCGCCCAGGCGTTGCAGAGCTCCGCCGCAGCGAAGAGCGTGCAGATCGACAATCGCGGCGGCGCGGGCGGAACCATCGGGCTGGCGCAGTTCGTGAACTCGGCGAAGGGGGACGGCAACCAGCTCATGATCGGCGGCCTGGTGATGGTGGGCGCAATCGAGCTCAACAAATCGCCCGTGAATCTCGCGCAGGTGACCCCGATCGCGCGCCTCACCGCGGAGTACGACGTGATCGTCGTGCCCGGCGCCTCGAAGATCCAGTCATTGAAGGACCTGGTCGCGCAGCTCAAGGCCAATCCCGGCAGCGTATCGTGGGGCGGCGGCTCGGCCGGCGGCGTCGACCACATCCTGGTCGCGCTGATCGCCAAGGATGCCGGAGTGGACGTCGCGAAGGTCAACTACATTCCGTATGCGGGCGGCGGCGAAGCCAATGCCGCCATCCTGGGCGGCCATGTGACCGCGGGCGTGGGCGGCTATGCCGAAATGGCGGCCCAGATCAAGTCCGGCAGGATGCGCGTGCTGGCGATTTCGTCGGACAAGCGGCTGCCCGACGTACCTGCGGTCCCGACGCTCAAGGAGCAGGGCGTCAACGTGGAGATCTTCAACTGGCGCGGTGTGTTCGGCGGTCCCGGGCTGTCCGAGGCGCAACGCCAGGCGCTCACGAAGACGGTCGCCGACGCGGTCAAGTCGCCGGCGTGGCAGGAGACGCTCAAGCGCAACGACTGGAGCAACGTGTTTCTCTCCGGCAACGAATTCAAGGCCTACGTCGATTCGGAGCAGAAGCGCATCGCCGCGGTGCTGAAGGAGATCGGGCTGGCGAAGAAGTAGGGCTCGCCGTGAAGGCCGGCGAGCTGCTGATCGGGCTCGGCGTCACGGGGCTGGGGCTGTTGCTCGCCGCACAGGCCTACGCGCTTCCCGATGCCCCGGGCTACGCGCACGTCGGACCGCGCCTGTTTCCGGGGCTGATCGCGGCGGGGGTGATCGCATGCGGCGTCCTGCTTGCGCGCGAGGCCGCGAGCGGCGGCTTCCGCAAGCTGCCCGGCGTCGAGCGCGCGACCCTGGATTGGCGAGGGTTCGGCTGGATCAGCGCGGGCGCGCTCGCCCACATGGCGTTGATCGGCAGCATCGGATTCATCGCTGCTTCCTCGCTCCTGTTCTTCGCCGCCGCGCGCGGTTTCGGCAGCAAGCGGCCGCTGCGGGACGTCGTCGTCGCCGTCGTTCTCTCGGGCGCGGTGTTCGCCGTCTTCACTCAGGCGCTGGGGCTCTCATTGCCCTCGGGGCTGCCCGCGCCGAAGGGCTGAAGTGGAAACGCTGAATGCGCTGCTCGCCGGTTTCGCGGTCGCGCTGACGCCGCAAAACCTTCTTTGGGCCGTGGTCGGATGCACCCTGGGCACGGCGGTGGGCGTGCTGCCCGGGGTCGGTCCCGCGCTCACGGTTGCGCTGTTGCTGCCGGCGACGGCCAAGCTCGATCCGACCGGTGCGCTGATCATGTTCGCCGGGATCTATTACGGCGGCATGTTCGGCGGCTCGACGACCTCCATCTTGCTCAATACGCCGGGGGAATCGGCGTCGATCGTCACGGCGATCGAGGGCAACCTCATGGCGAAGCGCGGCCGGGCAGGGCCTGCGCTGGCAACCGCGGCGATCGGCTCCTTCATCGCCGGCACGATCGCGACCTTGCTGCTGACAGTGATGGCACCGATCGTGGTGGAGTTCGCACTCAAGTTCGGGCCCGCCGAATATTTCTCGCTGATGGTGCTCGCGTTCACCACCGTGTCCGGGGTCCTGGGCGCCTCGGCGCTGCGCGGCTTCACCGCCCTGTTCCTCGGTCTCACGATCGGGCTGGTGGGGATAGACGCCATTTCGGCGCAGCCGCGCTTCACGCAGGGTGTTGCGGAGCTGCTCGACGGCATCGACGTGGTTGTCGTTGCGGTCGGGCTATTCGCGGTCGGGGAGACCCTGTACGTGGCGGCTTACGAGCCGCGCGTGGCCGAAACGATGGAAAAAGTGCGCGGGTCGGTCTGGATGACCGTGGAGGACTGGAAGCGCTCGTGGAAGCCGTGGCTGCGCGGAACGGCGATCGGGTTCCCGTTCGGCTCCATTCCCGCCGGCGGCGCGGAGATACCGACGTTTCTCTCTTACGCCATCGAAAAGAAACTTTCGCCGTGCCCCGAGGAATTCGGCAAGGGCGCGATCGAAGGCGTCGCCGGTCCGGAGGCGGCGAACAATGCCTCGAGCACCGGGAGCCTCGTTCCGCTGCTCACGCTCGGGCTGCCGACCTCGGCCACCGCGGCCATCATCCTCGCGGCTTTCCAGCAATACGGCCTGCAGCCCGGCCCGCAGTTGTTCGAGAATTCGCCGCAACTGGTCTGGGGCCTGATCGCGAGCCTGTATGTCGGAA
>Ga0082335_1004530_pt1 | contig 20689 bp, 19 predicted proteins | sample Subgrocontami58m_FD_72375 | JGI IMG/M metagenome (GOLD analysis project Ga0082335, IMG submission 72375) | Subsurface groundwater microbial communities from S. Glens Falls, New York, USA - GMW37 contaminated, 5.8 m (SPADES assembly) (version 2) ... | reverse complement strand
AAACGGCGGTACCCCCGCGCGGCCAGCCTGCCTGCCTCGGTGAGGAACGTCTCGGTGCCGGGATATGGCGTGTTCACGCTCACGTTGACGATCTCGGGGACGGAGAGGGCCCATTCCCGGATCACCAGGAATCGCGCCTCGTCCCAATCCGGGTCGGCGATGATGTTGACCGCCACCGTGATACCCAGGGAGCGCGCAAACTCGAGGGCCTCGAAGTTCGTGGATAGCTTGACCCGCTTCCGGTGCAGTTTGAGGCCCTCCTCGTCGATGGCCTCGAGGCCCAGGAACATGTATTTGAGGCCCAGCCGCTTCCAATACTGGAAGACCTCCTTGTTCCGGAGCAGCACGTCGCCTCGCGTCTCGAGGTAATAGTGCTTCCGGATGCCGCGCCGTTCGATCTCCCGGCCGATGGCGAAGCCGTGCTCGGCCTGGATGAAGGCCACGTCGTCCACGATGAAGACGCCGGGTTCCCTGATGGTCTGGAGCTCCTCGACGGCCGCCCGGGGGTCCTTCTTCTGGTAGCTGCGGCCGTAGAAGGTCCAGGCGCTGCAGAACACGCAATCCCACGGGCAGCCCCGCGTGAACTCGATGGAGGCGGCGGGATCGAGGACACCGATGAAATACTTCCGGCGCTTGGGGAGCAGGTCGCGGGCGGGCAGGAGGTTATCCAGGCTCTCGACCTTGCGGGGCGGCGGCCCTTCGCCGTCCAGCGTCACAACGCCGGGCAGCTTTTGGAGGTTTTTTCGGTCGTTCTCCGCCGCGAGGAGGAGGAGCGGGGTGATCTCCTCGCCTTCGCCCTTCACCACGCAGTCGATGGCCCCGGCGGCGTGCTCGAGGATCTCGTGCGCCGTGAACGACGCGCTGTGGCCGCCCACGAAGAAAAAGCAGTGGGGGAGTTTTTCCTTGGTCGCTTTGGCGAGGTCAATGACCTCCGGGATGTTCGCCAAGTAGTTCAGGCCGAACCCCACCACCTCGGGCTTCCACTCGTGCAGGACCCTGAAGTAGTCCGTGTGGCTGAAAACCTGCAGGTCGAGAATCCGCACGTCGTGTCCGGCGGCGCGGGCGGCTGCGGCGACCAGTTCGACGCCCAGCGGCTCGAGCCGCAGGTAGATCTGCGTGTACATGAGCCCGCTCGGATGGCAGCACAGGACCTTCATTGAGCTCCCTCCTCGCCGAGGCGACCGAATGCCCCCGGCACATCCCGGGTGCGGAGATAACGGGATGTGGACCAGCCGGATGGCATTTCACTCGGTCTTCCTCAGGTGTGTGCACGGGTGGGCCACCTCACGCGTTTTCCCGCGGGTGGGTGTTCCTCAGCAGCCGCTAAAGTATTACCCAAAGACAGCAAGGGTGCCAAGCACTTTTCGCCGGGGAGCCGGAGCGGCTGACCGACGATCCGCGGTTGGAGGGCTTCCAGGTAGGCCAGGATATCGGGAAGCTCTGGCATGGCAAATCCCTGGGCAGACAGCCGAACCGCATCCGGATGAATGACGTTGGGGCAAACGCTACCGGACTGAGGAGGGTCGAAGGAGAGGACGGGGCGCGAGCGGCGAGGTCAGGCCACGAGATAGATGGATCCGGAAGCGCTTTGTCAGAAACGGACTGCGACAGGGACGGGGCCGCCGGCCCCGTGGCTGTCAGCTTCAGCCAATCCCGTCAGCAGTGGTCGCGCAGCTCCCGCGCCCGCTGGTCTGCGCGGCGAAAGTGGACCAGAGCCGCTCGACCTTGTCCCTCCGGCATTGTGGACAGACCGGCACGGTCGTCGAATTCACGCGCTGGACGAGCACCTCAAAGACTTGGCCACACTCCAGGCATTGATACTCGTAGAGTGGCAACGTGGGTACCTCCCGTCGGGTCGTTTTCTCTGGCCTCGATAATATAGCAGGACAAGCCTGAAACCCCAAGGTAAACCGGATCGAGCGAGCCACGTGCCACGAGCCGCGAGCCGAGAAGCTTCGGACATTGGCGGGCTTTCTCAGTAGGTCACGTCATCGAGAACGATCAGGAGCCCTCGGTACGCCTCGTTATCCCAGAGGGGCCCGAAGATCCCCTTGAGCAGTTTCCCCCTCAGGCTGATGACGACCTCCTGTCTCTTGGACGTGGATTCGGAACGAAGCCGTTCCGCCGCCCTCTCGACCTCATCCTGGTAGGCCGGTCCAAACGCCTCCCACAGGCTCGCCCCGATCAGTTCGTGCTCTTCCTTGCCCAGCATCGCCAGGGCGGCCGGGTTGACGTAGAAAATCCGGTCTTCCTCGTCGGCCTCGAGCACCCCCTCGCTCATGGTCCGGAGCAGCAGGTCGTAATGACGCTTCAAGCTCAGCAGCTCACCGACCATGCGTCGCGGCCGGAAGCCCTCGTAGCCGTAGACGCTCTCGTCCAGGGGGATGGAGCGGCCCTGGGCCTCCAGGTGCTGGATGGCGGACAGGACGTTCTTGGTTACGATCTGCAGTGGCCCCTTGGCCACGTAGGCGTCGGCCGACACGCCGGGCAAGCCCGCGATATCCCTGGCCGACAGGCCCGAGAAGATGACGATGGGGATGTGTTGAAACCGGGGGTCTTCGCGGAGGTAGCGGCAGACCCGGCCGCCATCCACCTTGGGCATGATGAGGTCGAGGAGGATGAGATCCGGCGGCTCGTCTCGGACGGCGGCCAGGGCCTCCAGACCATTGGTGGCCCGCCTTACCTCGTACCCCTGCTCCTCCAGGAACTCCCCGAGGGTTTCCCGGAAGAACCGGTCATCGTCAACGAGGAGAACGGATGTCTTCCCCATGGGCTCAGCTCCTCCCCTGTTCCAGCAAGTACCCGATCACCTTCTCCAATCTCGGCCCGAGCTGGTCAGGGGTCGCGTGCGATCCCTTGTTGAGGTAGAGGGCCGGCTGGCAGCGGCCGATGAGCAGACGCAGGGTATCGTCGGACCGTGCGGCCGAGAGGAAGAGGACGGGGGTCGGATGGGCCACCTGCAGTCCCTTCTCCAGCGCCCGGAGGGCCACGGCGGTGTCGATCCCATCCAAGGGCTGCATGATGATGTCGAGGATAGCCAGCTTGAGGGGAAGCCCTTGATGGAAACGTTCGGCCGCCAGGCTCAAGAACTTGGTGCCGCTTTCGCAGGCGATGACGTTCGTCGCCAGGCCACGTTCGGTCAAGAGGTCGGACAACAGCGACAGGAAGAAGCGGTCGTCGTCGGCGATCATGATGCAGTCCAGGGCCTGGGGGGGAGGGCCCGCGTCCACACTCAAAGGGAAGCCGCAGGCGCTGCAGCGGGTCTCGGTGGTGCCCTCCTTCTGGACGGTATAGGTGTAGACCCCCTCTCCGCAGCTCGGGCAATCTTTGAAGGGGAGTCTCTGGTCTGTCGTCACGGGACCTCCCGGGAGCGGTGTGCCTGCTCCATACGCCTCGAGTTTGTTCTTCCGCAGTCACCGGGGCAGGGCGACCCCCCTGATCAATTCTCCGCTGTGGAGGCGACGCCGCGGACCTCGAAGGTGAGGGTGTCCAGGGGGCGCTCTGCGCCGTCGGCGAGGGACAGGATATGCCTCCCTGGATGAGGATCCCAGATCAGGGGTTCGGCAGCCGGGCCGATATCAGCTCCGTCCAGGATCCAGCGGAGGGGCGCACCTGCCACCTGGGCCTCGAAGACGATCCGTTGCCGCGATGCCGGGATGTCCGGGTCGAGGGCGATCACCGTTCCGCGGGCCGGGGCGATGATCCTGGGGTGGCTCGCGGTGAGCGCCTGGGTTGCCGTCCGTGGCTCCGTCCCCTCGAGGAACCACTCGACCCGCTTCGGCTCAAGCTCGCGTGGGAAGGCGATCGTCCTAGGGGTGACGCCGGCGGGCGGCTTCGGCGGAGGGCTCGGCGTCGCCCGGTGCAGCCTGGCCATGACCTCGAGCCAAATCGGCGCGGCGCCCGTGACGCCGCTCACGTCCTGCATCGGCTCGCCGGAGAAGTTGCCCACCCAGACCCCCACCGTGTAGCGCCGCGAGTAGCCCACGCACCAGTTGTCGCGCATCTCCTTGCTGGTCCCGGTCTTGACGGCGCTCCAGAATCGCGTGGCGAGAGGATTCTCCAGGCCGAAGGTCGCACTGCGGCTCTCCCGGTCCGCCAGGATGTTCGAGACGAGGAATGCGGTCGCCTGCGAGTAGACTGGCCGGCGCGCGGGTGCCTGCCGTTCATCCGGTGTCATCCGGAGCGGACCCCACACCCCGCCGTTCGCCAGGGTCCGGTAGGCGTTCACGAGTTCCCGGAGACTCACGTCAGCGGACCCCAGGGCCAGCGAGGGCCCGTAGTAATCCCCCGACTCCGTGAGACCCTCGAATCCCAGACGCCGGAGCTGCTGCACGAAGGTCTCCACACCGACGAGATCGAGTGTCCGGACGGCCGGGATGTTCAGGGACCCGGCCAGCGCCGTCCGGACCGTCACCAGACCCGTGAACTGCTCGTCGTAGTTGTGGGGCCGGTACAGGCCGCCGCCGACCGACAGATCCAGCGGCGTATCTTCCAGGAGCGAAGCGGGGGTGAGGAGGCGCTGTTCCAACGCCAGGCCGTAGAGAAACGGCTTGAGCGCCGAACCGGCCTGGCGTCTCGCCCGGATGCCGTCCACGTGGGGGGCGCCTGAGAGGTCGCCGCTCCCGCCCACGTAGGCCAGGACATCGCCCGTCGCATTCTCCACCACCAGGACGGCCCCGTCCTGGACGTGCCGCTCCTGGGCGGCGAGGAGGTGGCGTCTCAGGGTTTCTGCGGCGAAGCGTTGCGTCGCGCTGTCCAGGGTGGAGCGGACCGATGGCACGGGTGCGGACGACGCGACCATGGGCCGCAGCAGGCGCCGGGCCGCGTGAGGGGCGAACGCCACCCTGGGCCCACCGGCCGAGGCGACGTCGACGGCGCGTGCCACGGCCGCCGCAATCTCCTCGCGGCTGGCACGTCCGCCTTGCGCTTCACGCAGAGCCCAGGCCCGCCGGGTCACCGCCGCTGGACCGGCATTGGGTGAGCGGAGGAGGGCGGCCAGGACGGTAGCCTCGGCTTCGGTGATGCCGTGGGGCGCCTTCCCGAATAGGACGCTCGCCGCCGCCGCGACTCCCTGGACCTCGCCCCGGAAGGTCGCCAGGTTCAGATACGCTTCCAGGATCTCCGCCTTGGACCAGCGCGCTTCGATCGCCCAGGCCAGGCGCATCTGCCGCCACTTCTGGCCGAGACCCCTCGGCGCGCCGTTGTGGCCCAGATCGGCGCGGAGCAGTGCAGCCACCTGCATCGAGATCGTGCTGGCGCCCCGGCGTGGGCCGCCCATAATTCGCCGGACCGCGACAGTCCCGAGGGCCTTTCCATCCACGCCGCCGTGCCGGTAGAAGCGGCGGTCCTCGGAGGCGATCACCGCGGCCTGCAACGCGGGCGAGATCTCCGCCAGGCGGATCCAGCCGAGCCATCGCCGGCTCTCATCGGTGCGGAGTTCCTGCAGGACCTCGCCGTTGCGGTCCAGCAGGCGCGTGTCCGAGGGACGGGTGGCCGCACGCACCGCCTCGAAGGAGGGGACGGACGGGCGGGGCGTCCCGAAGGCGAGCCAGAGCAGAGCGGCCGCGCCGAAGGGGATGACCAGTAGCGTGCGCCGGATCACGGCAAGACTTCCAGGGACGTGTTCGGCAGCTCCCCGAACATCTCCGGCGCGTAGAGCGCCTCGACGCGCGTCGTCGGGAGCTGGAACCGGCCACTCTGGTTGAGGCGGATGGTGTACTCGACGATGAAGCTGCCCTTGGGCACGTAGGCGTAGTAGGCCCGGAAGGCCTCGAAGGCCCGCTCCTCGAAGGCAGGCCACACCCAACCCTCTTGTTGATCTCCCTGCGTGGCGATCTGGGAATCGCGGGCGAGGCCGGTGCCGAGGTGCGAGGCCCCGGCGGGCACCGGATCGCTCACCACCACCCAGGTCATGTCGCTCTGTGCCTCGATGGCCAGGCGGACCCGGACCAGGTCCCCGCGGCTCCACCGACCCGGCTGGCGCGGCTCGATCGGCGTCAGGCTCTTCGTGATCCGGTAGCCGCTCCCGAGCGGCGCCTTCAGGGGGATCGCGGCCTGCGCCTGGACGGTGATCCAGGGGTGGCCGCTCCCCTCGTGGTTCACGAGGAGATCTTCGCCCCTGGGCGGCCAGGGGAAGGCGAGCGTCTTCCCCCTCGGTGTCGTGGACCACTCCAGGCGGTCGGCGGCCCCGGCCAGCGACGCGGTGGTCGTGCCGGTGACCGGCGTGGCCTCGAAGGCGCGCGAGAACTTCTCCACGGCCAGGGCACCCCAGGCGTTGGCCACGGTCAGGTCCCAGGCGCCGCGCCGTTGCCGGGCCAGCGCGCCCCGGACGAGGCGCGGTAAATCCTGCTGCCACTGGGCCGCCTCGAGGAGATGCAGGATCAGCCGCACGGCGTTGACGTCGGAAGAGATCATCAGCCACCAGAGGTGGTCGGACCGCTCGGTGGAGAAGCCCATCGTCGTCCCCTGGAAGTTCAGCCGGGCGCGGACGAGCTGCTCCACCTCGCGCAGGCGCGCCTCCCGGTCCGGGATCCCGGGCATCCGCTGCAACAGGTTCCACCAGTCGAGGAGGGCGGAGGTCGGCCACAGATTCGGCTCGATGGTGACGCTGCCGAGGAGCCTCGGCTCCGCCTTTCCATGGCGAGAGAGCGCCTCCAGGGCGGCCAGCTTCCGGATCGAGAGATCGGCCGTGGGCAAGGCGGAGCGCCGGAGGATGGCCCCCTCGACGAACCGCTGGAGCCCCCGTTCCATTCGCTGCTGGACTTCACTCGGAATCGTCCAGCCCGACTCGTGGACGAGGGCCATGACATAGGCGGTCAGGACCTCGCTCCCCTGCAGCATTCGCGGGAAATACTTGAGGAGACCGTCCGGGTCCAGATACGAGGGCAGGGTCGCGGCCAGGCCCTGCCAGCGGGCCTGATCGCGCAGGGCCACGACGCGGGAGACCTCCTGCTCCAGGCAGGTGTACGGGTAGCGGCTCATCCACTCCCGCACGCCCTCGAGTCCCGCGGTGAGGGCGGGAACGGCGGCGACCTGCACGCCCCCCCGACCGGGGAGGGCATCGGCCGGGCGCTCGACCGGCTGGCGCATGACCTGTTCCCATCGGAAGAGCGTGGCCTGGAAGGTCCGGACCGGAACGGCCGGGATCACCTGTTGCGTCACCCGGACCCGGTCCGCGAGGCCGCCCTGCTCTTGGGCCTGGACTTCGTACCGCAAGGCAGAGACGCCGGCGGGTACCGCGATCTCCCATCCGGCAGTCTTGGCCTCACCGGCGGAGAGACTGATGGCGCGCGGCGCCAGAGATTCAGGGAGCCCTTCGACCCGTGCCCGGACAGCCACCTCCATCCGGCGCTCTGTCGTGTTCCGGACCGTGAACTCGGCCTGGAAGCGGTCGCCCTCGCGGACCAGCGGGGGGAGGCCCGCCAGGACCATCAGGTCCTGCGTGGACCGGATCGTCGCCGAGCCAGTTCCGAACAGGCTGATCCCGCCGGTGGCCACGGCCACGATCCGGAAGCTGGTGAGCGAATCGTTGAGGGGCACCTCGACCGAGGCGTCGCCCGTGGCATCCAGGGGAACGCGCCCCTTCCAGAGGAGGAGCGTGTCGAAGAGTTCCCGGGTGCTCTGGCGCCCGCCCCCGCCTCCCTGCGGCAGGGCCTTGAGGCCGAAGTGCCGCTTGCCGACGACCTGCATCTGGGCCGTGGCCGTGGCGACCCCGTAGCCCCGCTGCCGCATCATCGCCTCCAGGAGATTCCAGCTCCGGTTGGGCAGCAGCTCCAGCAGCCCTTCGTCCACCGCGGCCAGTGCGACCTCGCTCCCCGGCGGGGGAGGTTGCCCGTCGGCCTTCCGCACGGCGACCTTCACGACGGCCTTCTCGCGCACTCGGTACGTCGGCCGCTCGGGGGAAACCTTGACCGTGAGTTCATGCGCCCGCCAGCCGACCCGTATCTCCGCCACCCCCAGCTTGAAGGACGGCCTCCCTAGATCCACCAGCGCCGTCGGTTGAACGCCGCCCACCCGCCCGCGAACGGCGAGGACTGAAATGAAGACGTTGGGCGCGTGCTCTGGCCTGACCGGGACCTCGATGACCGGCTCCTTGCCCGACAGGGGGACGACCGAGGCCTCCAGGACTCCTTCCCGTTCGATGGTCAAGAGGGCCGTGGCCTCGCGGAAGGGCATCCGGACCTGAAGCCGCGCCGTCTCCCCCGGTTCGTAGCGTCGCCGTTCCGGCAGAAGATCCATCCGGTCGCTGTCCTGGACCTCGAACCACCACTGCTCCGAGCCGGCAACCCACACGTCACGATGGGCCGCGGCGATGTTGCCGCCCTGGTCCGAGATGGATGCCTGGAGGATGAGATTGCCATCCACGGGGGGCTTCCCCTCGCAGAGGAGGCGTCCCTTCGCGTCGGTCGCGCCCCGGCATAGCTCGCCAATGCGTCGCGTTTCCTCCACGTGCTCGTAGGCGTAGAAGCCCCCGACAAGGCGCTTGCGGTGGGAATAGGCCTTGCGCTCCAGGAGGTCAACCGTGACCGCAGCGCCCCGGACCGGTCGTCCCGCAACATCCACGACGGCGACCCAGGCCTTCAGGCGCTCCCTGGACGCTACCCACGAGTCGGGCTGGATGCCCACCAGCCACTGTGCCGCCCACAGCGGGACCGTGGAGGAGACGGTCTGGACTTCGCCGTTGGGATCGCGGAATTCCAATTCCGCCAGGACCTCGAGCGGTGTCACCGGCCGGGGCAAGCGGGTGAAGGTGGCGCGCGCCGCGCCGGCGGCATCCAGGACCAGGTTCTCCCGCTGGTGGATCGCCGGTTTCCCCCTCGGCAGGGGGCGGACCGCTTCATCCTCTCCTTCGCCTTCCGCCTCCCACCCCTCCTCCGGTGTCCGCCATCGCGAGATTCCTTCCTTGACGGGACCGTTGCCGAAGGTAAAGTCGGGGAACTCCTCGAACGGGGGAAGGTATCTGGGCCTGATCTGGGCGCGTAGGATTACTGGAAGGTTCCCTGCGCCGCCACCGGCCAGGTATTGAACGCCGAGGTGCACGGGAAGCTCGGAGACCGCGACCTGGGGATCGGCCGGCAACTGGAGGATTCCCTTCATCAGGGGGACCCGAAACTCCTCGACCCGGAATCCGCCGGAGATCCACTCGCGGCTCCGGCCGCCCCCGAATTCGTCATCTAGCTCCGGCCGGGACGAACCGGCCGGTGGCAGTTCCGGCTGGGACGGCCCAGTCAGCGCCTTCGGGGCAGCCGGTCGCACCATCACGGCCTGGTAATTGCCCAGCTTGACCTCTTTGGGAATCCGCCAGGTGGTTTCGGCGATGCCGGCCGCATCCCACTGGATGGGCATATCGTACTTCTGGTCACTCCCCAGATGCCGGATGGAGACGACCGTCGGGCGCTGTTTCTCAGGAACCGATGAGAATCCCCGCATCGTCTGCAGCCGGAGCAGATGCTTCATGTGGACCGTGTCTCCGGCGCGGAAGAGCGGCCGGTCGAAGATCGTGTGGGTTAGGGCCGGGCCGTAATAGCTTTCGGGTGGGAGGCGGAACCGCCAGGGCTCGATCCCCCGGCTCCAGCTCGAGTGGACGAAGCTCATATCGTCCTGGGTCTGGGCCATGACCAGGAGACCCTGACTCAGACCGACGAGGGCGTGACTCTGGGGGTAGTCTTCGAAGTTGCCCTGAGGATCGAGGCAACGGGGAAGCGCCCTCCAGGTCGGCAGCTTCCCCATGCGGGCGATGCCCTGCGGGTCGGTCTCGCCCTTCCACAGGACGGTCCCCTGGCAATCCTGCACCGTGACGTGCGCCTGGGGGACCGGGCGGCCCGCATCCAGCGTCGTCACCCAGGCCAGGGACGCCTCGCGTCCCCACTTGAAATGCACGGAGAGGTTCGTCACCAGGGCGGCCGTGGGGACGTACATGGGCTGGGGCTTCCCCAGAAGGGAGGCGCCCAGGCGGGCACTCTCCAGCTCCACGATGTAGAGGCCCGGCGCCTCCAGGGGAATCCCGACCACCTCGAACGCCTTGGTGCCCAGCGGCTTGGGGAGCATGAACTCCTTGGCGGTGCTGCCCGCTATCCCCGGGCCGAATACGGAAGTTTCCCGCTTGGCCGTGGCCACCTTCCGAAGCCACGGCAGAATTTCCCGGCTCTGCTCGGGAGTCACTCGCCAGATCCTGCCCTTGACCCGCTCTAGCAGTTCCTGGAGCTTCCCCGTGAGTCCGGCGCGGGGCTCTCTGTCCACCCGGAGGAGCCTCGTCCGGATCTGCGGTTCGAGATTCCGGAGCGTGACCGGCAGCGCGGGGTCGGCTTTCCATTCCACGATGCCGAAGCGGGCGGAGAACTTCGCCAGCGGCGGGAACGGGTCGGTCTTTATGAGGAGGGGGAATCTGCTTGCATTGCTCAGGGGGCGACCGGCGTCATCCCTCATCCCGGTGGGGATCTCGACCTGGAAGGTCGAACTTTCGGGGAAGGGACCCATGAAGACGACGCCGGTGACGAAGGACGGGGGCGTTTTCTCCACCTCCGCCTTCCACCGTCGCCCGCCGGGGCCGACCAGGGCGACCCGCTGCGCCTGGTCCCAGGACACCGGCGCGGAAAACTGGACCGTCATGGGGGTCACGGGAATGCAGCCAGCCTGGCGATTCTCCCGTTCGCAGGAGAAGGTCGCCATGAACGGGCCGCGGGTCTTGAAGGGGAGGACCTGGTCCTGATCGGTGGTCACGCCGTTCTGAGACGCCACCCCCTTCCCCCAGATGAGGTTCACCCTGGCCCCGTTGGGGAAGCGCTGCGTGGCCTGGAGGATCACGATGGGCTCGGCGGCGGGTCCCTGGTAGCGCGTCTTGAGGATTTCCTCCCGCTCCTTCCCGGCGATCAGGCGGATGCCGATTCGCTCCGGGATGCCTTCCACGGAGAACGAGACGTGCTGGAGGACGGACGCCTCGGTCGGCTCGGCGTCCAGACGCAGGAGAAACGCCTGTTCCTCGTCAATCCCCTCGTGGCCCTCGTTGGGCACGGAGGATCGGATGGCCGGGCCTCCCGTGGAGAAGGCGAATACCTGCTGGCCTGCGATCGCCTTCCCCGCCAGGCTCATCAGGCCTGAGCTGATCCGGAACGTGCATTGGACCCCGGCCGAAAGATCCCGTGCGAAATCGTAGGCCCAGTTGCGGCTGTCCACCCAGCGGGCCGTCCCCGGCTCGGGGCAGGTGATCTCGAAGGGGTCACTGGCGCCGCGAGGATCGCCCAGGGGGACCATCGGCTCGGAGAACCGGGCGGTCACCTGCCGGACGCGCTTGACGGTGCCCTGGGGAGTGAAGTGAACGACTTGGGCGTCCGAGGAGTCTGCAGCAAGGACGTCGGCGGGGGCGGGGAGGGGAGAAAGCAGCAAGAGGCACGCCGCTCCCACGGTCAACCGCTTCAGGAACTGGATGCGGGCTGGTTCGCCCAAGACGGCCTCTCCCGGAGACAACGAGGTGGCGGCCGCGGGTTCTATCTCGGATGGATCGGTAGGAGTTGTCTAGCGGACTGTCTTGAAGGGAGCAAGGAAAATCGTCACCATGACTGGAGAGCCGGGGACCCAGCCGAGCCAGCGCCGCCCGGCGTCGGCTGGGTGGCCGGGACCCGAGCGCCGAGCGCCGGGCGCCGGACGAGGCGGGGAAAATGGGGGCGGAGGAGAAGGGGAGGTAGACGAGCCTAGAGCCGAGAGCCGCGAGCCGAGCGGCGAGACGCAGAGGGGCCGAGGTGCAGAGCAGGGGACCTGGGCTGAGAGTCAGGGGACGAGCTGGGTGCCGGCGGCGTCAATCACGATCAGGGCATCCACCGGGCAGACGTGGCACGCCTCGATCAGTTGGTCCCGCTCGATGTCCTCAAGGGGATCCTTGAACGCACAGATCTTCTCGGCGTCGAACTCGAACACCTCGGCCCCGAGCTTCATGCAGTTGCCGGTACCGATGCACGTCCCGCGGTCAATGCGGATCGTGAGGTCGCTGATCTTTCGTTCGAGGAACTCGGCCATGGCGCCGGCCATGTTACTGGGGTTCCCAGCGTGGGGTCAAGCCCTTGGGAGCGAGCCGAGAGCCTTCTGGCGGAGGGCGGGGGATTGGGGACCGAAGACCGGAGACCGAAGACCGGGGACCGGGGGCCGAGGACGGTGGATGGGTGACAGGGGACAGGGGTTGGGGGATGGGGGATAGGGAGTGGGGGATGGGGATCGGGGAAAAGCAGAGGAGCCGAGGGGCACAGGGGAATGGGAAACGGGGAAACGGTGAACCGGGGAATCAGAGAGCCGGGGAGCGGGGGCCGGAAAGCGGGACGCGGAAGGCGGAACCACTGCGGAATCCAGGAAATTCTGGGGACCAAAAGACTTGGTGCCCGATGGGTAGGCCCAGAATCGGCGAGGAGGCGGCCCGGGCTACGGGCGCAAGGGCTCGCAGCGTCTCGTTCACTGCCTGGCCGTCGGGGAACACGTCCAGCACATCAGGATCGATGATGACCACGTTCGCTCCTTGCGCGTAGCGTGCTGCCATCACACCGCGGACCGCTTGGGAAAAGTCGTACTCGGGCCGCATCGTGTCCCGATCGGAGGCCCTACGTGGTTGACTACCCTTTCTCTTCATATCGCCTCCGTTCACGTGGCGTTGCCCGCCGCGCAGAAATCAGTCGAGTTCGCGGCGGCCGCTCCGCAAAAGCTACCACCAAGAGGCGCTGCCGATTCCAAAAAGGTACCGGACACCTTTTAACCTCCAAATGCTTGAATTTGCGGAGGCACGGGGAGAATTCTTCGTCGCAGTGGAGGGAGATAGCGAGCCGGAAACGCGGCGCTCCGCACGGCGCGCTGGGTGGTCCAGCGGGGGTCCCGGGCGTCGGCCCGGGGCATAGCCACCCGCAAGACCGGGCGCAGGAGTTCCTCGGCCAGCGGATACGGCTTCATCTTGTTCCTGCTCGAATCCCCGCCCCCGAAGAATCCAGAATGCCCCCCTGAGTAATCACGCAATTACGTCCCGAAAGGTGTCCGGTACCTTTCTTAGGTGGCACCGAGACCGAGGAGAGTCGATCCGACATGCGCTTGACATCAACCGACGGAGCCCATAGACTGAAGATGACGTATGGCACGACCTATTCACAGGAGGGAAACCTTGGATATCACCGAGTATCGCTACACGGTGGTCTTTGAGCCTGCCGAAGAAGGCGGCTACGTTGTGACCGTGCCTGCCCTTCCCGGCCTTGTCACCGAGGGGGATTCCCTGGAAGAAGCCCGGGAAATGGTGAAGGACGCTATCCGCGGCTACCTGGAAAGCCTCCGAAAACACGGCGAAGAAATCCCTCTTGAGCGAGGGGAGCCCGTGACCGAGCGCGTCCTCGTCAGCCTCTCCCCCGCATGACCCGCCTCCCTGCCTGCACCCCCGAAATGGTTATTCGGGCCCTGGAGCGGGCAGGGTTTTTTCTCGATCACTCCACCGGATCCCACCGCTTCTACAGGCACCCTCACCGGCTGGGAATCGTCACCGTCCCTTTCCACCGTAAAGATCTGAAGCGGGGCACTCTCCTCGCTATCCTGAAACAGGCCGGTCTCACGCGGGAGGAGTTCCTGAAACTTCTGTAACCTCAAACCGTGGCTTCCTTCTGGATGTGCTCGCCCACGAGGGCGAGCTTTTTGTTTTGGCCTTCTATCTCCCCGTATCGGAGCACTCCCTCCCGGTAGAAGGTGCCGCGACTCAAGATCGCCGCGACCTGGCGCTGGCTCCATGGTTTCCCATTCCTCCGCTGAAGACCCCTCGAATTCAGAAGCCGACCGATCCCGGATCTGCTCTCGTCAAACAGGACGTTGCCAGGTAAGTCAGGTTACGCTCCGAAATAGGGGACCCGGTGTCACGGGATTACTTCCTCTCCCCAACTATTAGCGTCCACCACCGGGCGTGCCCTCGCAGAGATCCGGCGTCGCCGGCAGTCGTCCCCCGAAGCGCCGGTGAGGTTCGAGCCCGCGGATCCTCAAGGGGTGGAGGACGCCCGGGACATCGCGTCCGAGGTGCGCACCATATGGCAGGTGAGAGCCAGCTACAACCTGTCGTACCTGGCCGGGTCCCCCTTTACTGGCGGCATGACGTATGGCCGCGCCTATTCCCCTGCAGGTCTTCGCGCGAGTTCCTGACGCCGCCACGTCTTTTTCCGGGCGATCTCCTCGGTTCGTTCCTCGTTAGACATGACTCGGTCAGGTCGGCGCTTGCCGAACCGGCGCTCGTACAGCACTTCGATGAACTCCGGCAAGGGCCGCTTCCACGGCTCCTGCCTGTGGTTGGCCAAGCCACCGAGTTTCTTCGGATTCATGCCGAGCTCACGAGCCATCTGCAGGTGCGCATGAGAGAGGTGGTAACGATGTCGAGCCTCGATCCAGGCCTGAAGATTCGCCGGCACTCTTGGTTTGACCATCGGGAGATCCTCGGCTCAAAGGTGGCGGCCTAACGGGGCGGCGGCTGAGCCGCAGGCGGGGGGGCCGGGGCATCACCACCCGCAACGCCGGGCCGAGGAGATCCTCCGCCAGCGGATACGGTTTCATCTTGTTCCTGCTCGAACCCCCGCCCTCGAAGAATCCACAACGCCCCCATGGAAAATCAAGTAGTTACGTCGAAAAAGGTGTCCGGTACCTTTTTTAGTACCTTTTTTAGAAGAGCGGATCCAATTGAAAGGCAGGCGCACTCATCATTGTGTGGCCTAGGCCGCTCACCCGTTTTGACCTCTCACTTCTCACCAGTGTTTCGGCAATGTCGCGTGCATCGAGCGTGGTGAACTTGTTCCCTGAGCGTGCGGACACTATGCCATTCTCAGGTGTATGATGGGCACCTGCAAGTGAGGGAACGTGCCTGTCCACCTTCTCTCTACAATTGACTCGAAAGAATCTTCAATTGTAACCTCGCCAAACGTCCTTTGTTCTCGGATCAAGGTTGATAACCTGGGATTTTGTTCTCCTCGACCGTAGGTAGTGCTGTCTCTTCGCTAGTGATGAATTCCAGCAGTACCGGACGCGCATCCTCCTTCGAAATCCGGGCGGCCCGCTGAAGTGCGGGCTTTATGTCCGTGGGACTTTCCACTCGTTCAGCATACCCTCCGAGCGCCTTCGCGATATCTGCGTAGTTGCCGATAATATCGCGAGTGCGGTAGCGTTCATGAGACACCTTCATAAAGGTAACATTTGAACCCATTGTAAAGTTATTCAATACAATGGTGATGATAGGTATCTTATTTCGGACCGCCGTCTCAAAATCTAGTCCTACCATCCCGAAAGCCGCATCTCCCATGACGTTTATGGTGATCTTCTCTGGCCGCGCCAGCTTGGCGCCGATGATAAGACCCAAACCCGTCCCCAGCCCGTGGGATTTTCCCCACCCAATGTAGCCTCCCGGCTCTACTGCCCGGTAGAAAGGCGCTAGCTGGTCACGGGGGCTCCCTGAATCGTGAGTGATGATGACATCCCGGGGATCGAGGGTATGCATCAAGTCCCAGATGACCCGAAATGGATTCAACGGTACCTCATCTGACGTGAATTTGGGCATCCACGGACCCAACCAGTCTTCTCTTACCTTCTTAATTTCCTCAACGACCTCAGCTCTACCCTGATTTCCACGATTTCCTTTGTGGTCTTTTACTGCATCAATTAGCTGTCGCAGTACCAATTTGGCATCGCCCAGGATGGGATATTGCGTCCGGTAGTGCTTATTGATATCTCTTTCATTGATGGTGGCGTGGATAAAAGTCTTGTCAGGTGGTAACTGCATTGACTGATGATGGCTCGAGAAGCTACATCCGATGCCGAATACAACATCAGCGAGGTTCATGAAGTGAGACACCGGTTGTGGCACTATCCTGTACCCAGGCCCCAGTGAGAGAGGATGGTCTTCAGGAAAGGCGCTCTTGCCTAAAAGGGTCGTCATTACCGGGATTTGAAGGAATTCGGCCAATTGCCTCAGTTCGCTCCATGCTTCAGCATAAAGCACCCCCTGCCCCGCATGAATGAGCGGTCGTCGCGCCGCTAGTAAGGCTTTCGCGGCTTCCTCGATGTCGTGCGAATCAGGGGCGGCGCGTGCTACTCTAACCGGATGGTAGTCGAACGATTCTACTACTTCATTCGCCACATCCTCTGGTATTTCCACCATCACCGGTCCGGGGCTGCCCATCCTTAAGAGAGAAAAAGCACGGCGCATAATATCGGGCACTCTGATGGCTGAGTCTATCATCTCGACCGACTTGGTCACGGCGGCGAAACTGCGCACTGCACTGAAGAAGGGTGGAAGTCCGATCTTATCAAGGGTGTGCCCCGTCGGCAGGAAAAGCACAGGTACGCAGTCAGAAAAGGCAGTAGCGACCCCAGAGAACGCGTTCTCCGCACCGGGACCGCGTTGCATGGCGAAGACACCAATACGCTTTCCAAAAGACGCTCGGCTGTAGCCGTCAGCGATGCCTACGCCAACGCGTTCCTGCCGGCAAAGAATGGGCCGCAATCCCGCTGCCGCAGCGGCTTCTATGAGAGGAGTGGTAGGATAACAACTCAGAAATTGGGTCCCCTCTCGTTTCAGCACCTCAATAATTGCATCCGTTACGCGCATGTCCCACCTCGCTTTCATACCTGCTCGGTTCTCGTCGGAATGCTGAGCGGTGCCCTCCTCTGCGGTGAGGAAACACGGCGCATCTCCGGCGCTGGTTCGATCGTTCAGCGCAGCGCCACAAGCGCGTCCACGGCGATCACCCCCTTGCCCGCCGGAAGCACGAGCGCCGGGTTAATGTCCACCTCACAGACCTCGTCTTCAAGCTCGGAGGCGAGCCGTGATAGACGCATGACGGCATCGGCTAGGGCCTCGACATCGCCGGCAGGGCGCCCCCGGAAGCCGGTCAGGATCCGATACCCCTTCAACTCGCGCAACATCCGGCCCGCCTCGGCCACATCCTCCGGTACACGCGCATGGCCACTTCGTCTATCACCTCGGCGAAGATCCCGCCGAGACCGACCAGGACGACGGGGCCGAACTGCTCGTCCCGGGAGACGCCGAGCAGCATCTCGGCCACCGCCCCCTCGACTTGGTGCTGCACGAGAACACCCTGGAGCCGGGCCGCCGGTCTGTCCGCGGCCACCCGCGCGGTGAGATCCCGAAAAGCGTCGCGAGCGGCCTCCACCTCCTTGAGGCCCAGCGCCACGCCTCCCACGTCGGTCTTGTGCGGCAGATCAGGCGAGACGATCTTCATCGCCCATGGCGGCTCCACAGCTTGCAGCGCCACGTCCAGCTCGTCCAGGGACCCCACTTGCCGCGATGGGGAGACCCGCAGACCGTGCTCAACGAGCAACGCCGAGGCCTCGATCTCCGACAACGTCGTTCGCCCCTCCGCTCGAGCCACTGCCAATGGCCCCTTCACTTCCCGACCTCCTGCCGGAATTCGTCGCCCAGTCGCATATCAGGTACCGGACACCTTTTAGCCTCCAAGTGTATAAATTTGTGGAGGCACGGGGAGAATTCTCCGTCTCCGTCGGGGGAGAGAGCGAGCGAGAAACGCGGCGCTCCCGACGGCGCGCTGGGTGGTCCAGCAGGGGTCCCGGGCGTCGGGCCGGGGCATCGTCACCCGCTGGATGGGGCGGAGGAGATCATCCACCACCGGATACGGCTCCATCTTGTTCCTGCTCGAACCCCGGCCCCCGAAGAATCCCGAACGCTCCCTTTGGGGATCACATCACAAGTTGTTTCAGAACCAACGTCCCCCATTACAACTGCCAACTGCATTGCCGGGTTAGGCGCTCTTGCGTTTTCGCGCAGTAGGTCCCTTCTGCGGCCGGACAAAGGGAGCGAGAGCGCGTAGCACCTCATTGACGGTTGCGGGATTTGGGAATGCCTCGGCCACGTCTGGGTCCAAGAGCACGACATTGGTCCCCTCGGCGTAGCGCGCCGCATGCTTTCCCCGCACCCCGCCACTGAAGTCATACTCGGCCCGGAGATCATCCCCGTTACCGCGAGAACGAGTCTTACGGGCTAGCTTCTTCATACGTGTTCCTCTCCGCGCGGGTCGCCCTCCGCGCACTGATAATCCGGATTCGATTGCCCCGCTCCGTATATGCTACCACGAGAAGCCTGCCAGGGTGAGACAAGCCAACGTCCACGAACCGTTGTTCAGTCCAGGAGTGATCCGGGTCCCGGATCGTTATGGAGAGCGGATCCCCGAACACCGTCGTTGCTTCGGCGAACGCAATCCCATGCTTGGCGAAGTTCGCGTCCGCCTTGGCGGAATCCCATTCAAAGATGAAGCTCAAGTGGTCTGTCCCGTCCGCAGGTCCATATGCATCCGCCTAAAAGGTGTCCGGTACCTTTCTCCACGCGCCGCCGACCATTACGTTAAGGTTCTGGAAGTTTTCCATCGCTTTCCCGGGCGAACAGGGTCGTGGTCACGTAGCGCTCGCCCGTATCGGGCAAAAGCACCACAATCATTTTTCCGGCAGCGTCCTTGCGGCAGGCCACGGCGAGCGCTGCATGGAGCGCTGCGCCAGATGAAACACCAGCCACGATACCTTCCTCTCGCGCAAGCCGTCGTGTGCATTCAAATGCTTCCTCATCCGTCACGGCAATGACTTCGTCGAGGATGGTGCGGTTCAAGACCTCGGGGATAAACCCGACGCCGATGCCCGGCATGAGGTGGTTCCCCACGGGCCCACCGGACAGTACAGCCGCCCCGGCGGGCTCAACAGCGATAATGCGCACGCTGGGTTTGCGCTCCTTAAGCACTTCACCCACCCCAGTGATGGTTCCACCGGTGCCAACAGCAGAAACGAAGACGTCAACAGCGCCCTGCGTGTCTTCCCAGACTTCCACGGCCGTCGTTCGCCTATGCACCTCCGGGTTCGCGGGGTTTGTAAACTGGTCGAGCATCATCGAACCGGGGATTTCCTTTACGAGCTGCGTGGCCCGAGCGATGGCGTCACCCATGAGGATGCCGGGGGTGAGCACGACTTCTGCGCCGAGGTGCCGGAGCAGCGCGACTCTTTCCTTCGACATCGTCTCTGGCATCGTCAGGATGAGCCGGTAGCCGCGGATCGCCGCGACGAAGGCGAGTCCAATACCCGTGTTGCCACCGGTGGCCTCGACAAGCGTCATCCCGGGTCGCAGAACGCCCTGACGCTCGGCGTTTTCGATCAGCGCCACGCCGAGCCGATCTTTCACGCTCCCACACGGGTTTCGCATTTCGAGTTTGGCGACCACTCGGCCGGGCAGCCCCTGAGCCAGGCGTCGGAGTTCGACCATGGGTGTCCTACCCACCGTGGCCGTGACATCGCTAAAAATCACCTGACCTTAATCCTTCTAGGCAAACCACAAGCATGTCAAAGGGGGACCAGGTAAGTCAGGTTACGCTCCGAAATAGGGGGCCCCGCGTCCTGGGATTACTTCCTCTCCCCACTCATTAGCGTCCACCACCGGGCGTGCCCTCGCAGAGATCCGGCGTCGCCGGCCGTCGTCCCCCGAAGCGCCGGTGGTTCCAGCTCGCAGAGCTGCAAGGGATGAAGGACGCCCGGGGCATCGCGTCCGAGGTCCGCACCATATGGCAGGGGAGAGCCAGCCGCATCCTGTCGTACCTGGCCCTGTCCCCCATTACCTTTCCAGTCGGCTGTGGGTTACAGCAGGGGCTTGATGGCGACACTGCCGCCGTCCCTGGCCTGCACAGTCAATTCAAAGCCGTAGAGCAGGGACATGCCGACGAGCGGATCAATGTCCGCTGTGTCCACGGCAATGCGACGTGCCTCACCGTCCCAGACGACTATCGCCTCATGGATGTCAAAAAGACTTTCGCTCCCGTCTGCAAGCAGCGCGCGTCCACGCCTGCGCCAAACAAGACCAAGTGCTGCAATCAGTGGAGGAGGCAGGGTTAAGGAGCCATCGAACCCCGTGTCAATAACCGCCTCGATCTCCTGCTCTTGTCCCTCAGGACCGCGCACTATCAGCCGGATAATGGCTTGGCGGTAGGCGGTGACGATACCGGTTATCATGCCACCGCCGACCGAGGACGTGGCCCAAAGCGACGAGCATAGCGAGAGCCAACTCGCGTCACCCATATCTGGGCGTTGGGATTACGGGCCAAGAGCCGGTCCGACGCTGCGAGTTCGTCCGGGTCTATTTCATAGGCCCCCGTTTCGATGTCAATGGCCACGAACTTACCCTCATTACCCAGTTCAATCCTTGGGCGTATATCGCGCTCGTAAATCTCGTCGCCGCGCCGAGCAAACTCCTCTTTGCTGTAACGTGGCTGTGGTCCCGACATGGCTTTCCTCCCACTTTCACATGCAGCGTGCTTGACGTTTCGTCTGCCCTCATTATACGCGACATGCCCCGGCGCCACTTGCGCCGCCGGAGGGCCTTTCGCCTCACGCATCCCACTCAGGGTATATCTGCCTGACGGGGCGGGGGCTGAGCCGCAGGCGCGGGGGCCGGGGCATGGCCACCCGCAGGATAAGGCGGAGGATATCATCCGCCAGCGGATACGGCTTCATAATCGTTCCTGCTTGACCCCCGCTCCCGAAGAATTCAGAACGCCCCCCTGAGAAATTATGGAGTTACTAACTAGTTCAGAATATAGGCTACACTCGGAGCCCGGAAGAACGACCGCAGCAAGGCCGGGCGGCGCTTGATGGCGGCGAGATCCTGATCGACGCGCTCGTGCAAGGACTCGTTCTG
>Ga0082335_1004529_pt1 | contig 20694 bp, 20 predicted proteins | sample Subgrocontami58m_FD_72375 | JGI IMG/M metagenome (GOLD analysis project Ga0082335, IMG submission 72375) | Subsurface groundwater microbial communities from S. Glens Falls, New York, USA - GMW37 contaminated, 5.8 m (SPADES assembly) (version 2) ... | reverse complement strand
ACGACATCCCGACGCGATTGACAAAATTCATGATGCCGATGCAGTTTGGCCCCAGGATGCGCATGCCGCTGGAGCGGGCAATTGCGGTGAGGCGATGCTGTTCTTCGGCACCTTCGGGATCACCGGTTTCGGCGAAACCAGACGAGTAGACCACCGCGCCGCCTACACCGAGAGCGGCACACTGCTCGACTAACGGCAATACCTGTTCGCGCGGAACCGACAACACCACGCAGTCCGGAGTCTCGGGAACGTGCTCGATATCCGGGTAGCATTTGTGCCCGAGAATTTCCATGTGTTTGGGATTGACGGGATACACTCTGCCTTCATACCCGAATCCCGTATTCTCGACGCTGCGGTAGCCGAAGGAGCCCGGTGTTGCTGATGCTCCAACGATTGCGATACTTCGAGGATTGACGAGCCGGGTCAGTTCTTTCTTGCCATAGAGACCGCGTGACGGCAAAGCTTCGAATTGACTGGCTGTATCCATGGTGGTGGTTTCTGTTGAGCGTTGATCGTTAGTAGGACTTGGGCAAGCCCAATACTTTCTCCGCTATGTGGCAAAGTATCAGCTCCCGGCTGACCGGCGCGATGCGAGGGATAAAGCTTTCGCGCAAATAACGCTCGACGTGATATTCCTTCGGCATGGCAATACCGAGAAAACCCGCATCGGCAAACGCTTTGTGAAACTCGTGAGGCCAGCCCCCCTCGGTATCTTTATTGAGCCAATAAGCGTCGTCAAACGGTGCACACAGCTTTAACACGGCATCGCGGATCGCCTGTTGTTCCGCTGTAAATTCGATATTCACGTTAAGTGGTTTCCTGCTTTGGCCAGCAATAACACCGTGGTTCTCATTGCAGCGGAATACCGGCAACCTTGATCACGTTGGCCCACCTTGCAAGTTCCGCCGCCACGAGAGCAGCCAGCGCTTCGGGCGTGCCCGCCGCCTGCTGGAGGCCCTGTCTCTCGAAGATTTCCAGTGCATCCGCCTGTCTCAGCCCTTTACCAACATCCTCGCTGATGCGCTTCACGATGGCTGCAGGGGTGCCGGCAGGTGCAAACAGCGCATTCCACGAGGTCACCTCGTAGCCCGGCAATGCAGCTTCAGCGATCGTTGGCGCGTCCGGAAAGCCGGGGAAGCGCCGGGCGCCGGTAACGGCGAGCAGAATGAGCTTGCGGGCTTGTATGAACGGCACAACGGTGGTGCTACCGAATGCGAGCGCCACCTCGCCCGAGAGTACCGCGGGTAACTGCGGACCAGTGCCTTTATACGGGATATGCGTCATTTTCACACCCGCCATGTACGAGAGCAGCTCGCCCGAAATATGCGTGGTCGTGCCGGTACCAGCCGAAGAGTAGTTGAGATGACCGGGTTTCGCTTTGGCGAGTGCGATCAGCTCCTTGACAGAGCGCACGGGCAGCGACGGATGGCATACCAGGAAAAGCATGTATGTGCTGATGGTCGTGACAGGCTCGAAGTCCTTGATGGCATCGTAGGGCACTTTCCGATATAGACTTGGATTCACCGCGAAGGCGCTCGGCGCTACCAACAAGGTGTAGCCGTCCGCAGGGGATTTGGCGACCAACTCAGCGGCGATATTGCCGCCCGCGCCCGGTCGGTTATCGATGATGACCGACTGTCCCAGCCCTTCGCTCAGTTTGGAGCCGGCAACACGCGCCACGAGATCGGCTGATCCGCCTGCGGAAAACCCCACCACGATACGGATCGGCTTGCTCGGATAAGTCTGGGCCATTGCCATCGCGGGCAGCAGCGCTGCAATTACGGCAAGCACAAACCCTGATGAACAATCTGATTGGTGTCTTTTCATATGCCTCCTCGTGTACGGTGGACTTGTTTGGTGGTTCGATTTGGGGAGTGATCCGTTCTGACGCGGGATGGCGCCGCTCAGTACATATATTGACCGCCATTGACGTGGATCACCTGCCCGGTAACGAAGCCAGCGCTCTCGCCCGCAAGGTAAAGGCATGCAGCGGCAATCTCGTCTGCGGTCCCGAGCCGATGCACCGGGATTTGACTTAGACGCATCTCCAGCCAGTTCTCCGGATACTGGCTCCAGTCACGGGTCGTATCGAGTGAACCAGGTGACACGGTATTCGCAGTGATGCCGTATTCGCCGAACTCCACCGCCAGCGCTTTCGAGAAAGCATGCATGCCCGCTTTGCACACGATGTTGTGCGCGCGGGTCGGAATATGTCCCGCAAATCCGTCGATGCCGGAAATATGTATCAACCGTCCCCAGCCGCGCGCTTTCATGTCCGGGATGACCGCACGCGCCATGTAGAAGCAGGAATTGAGATTGGTGTTGAGCGTGCTGTGCCAATCCTCCAGCGAGATGTCGAGAAAAGGCTGTTTGCGGCGCATCGACACATTGGATACGGCGATATCGACCGCGCCGAAGAGCGCCTTCGCTTTCGCCACCATATCGGCGACCGCGGCGGGATCACTCACATCGGCCATAATACCCGCCGCGATGCCTCCCGTGGCTTTGATCTCCGCAACCACCGCGTCCACGATTTCGCGGTTGCGGTGACCGTTTACTATTACGCTTGCGCCCTCGCGCGCGAAATGCAAAGCAATTGCGCGTCCGACGTTCTGCCCTGATCCGGTTACGACAGCCGTACGGCCGGCGAGCGGTGCGCTCGCGCTCGTAGACTGGCTTGCCATTGTGGGTCCCTCCGTCCTTTGGTTTAGTATGTGAATACAACATGATACGTGGCATGTGGCACGTCGGTATCCTGCTGCGGCCAGGCAGCAGGACGCGTGAATGCCAATCACGTATATGGGCTTGGAGGAATACTAGCAAATGCGTGGGCACCGTGGTTGGCGTTCCAAGCATTGGAACTCGTCCCAGTGATAGATATTCTCCGCCATAATGCATTCAACCGAGGAAGGTGATGCATGGATTTTCACTTGCCTGACGAAATACGCATGATGCGTGAAACCGTTGCGCGCTTTGTGCGAAGCGAGCTGATGCCTCTTGAATCGCTTGTGATCCGGCGCGAGGCGGAACGCGGCCTGGGGGATGCGCCGCTCATTCCACCCGAGGTCGAAGCGGAGCTTCAGGAGAAGGCGCGCAGCATCGGGCTCTGGGGCATCGATGTGCCGGAGGAGTACGGTGGGCAGAATCTCGGCTACTTGATGAAGTGTGTCGTCTGGCAGCAGCTACGTTACAGCATTGTGCCTTTCGTGCTGCCGCCTGACAGCCCGAACCTGTACCTTCTGAAGCAGGCCTGCCGGGGTGATCAGATCAAGGAATACCTCGAACCGTATGCGCGAGGAGAGAAGAAAAGCTGCATTGCGATCACCGAGCCATCTGCGGGATCGGACGCAGCGGCCATCGAGACTCGCGCGGAGTGGAAAAACAACAAATGGGTCATCAACGGCTCGAAGATTTTTATCAGCCACGCGCGCAAGGCTGATTTCATCATCGTCATTGCGGTCACCCATCCCGCCAAGCGCGCGCATGGCGGCATGACGGCCTTCCTTGTCGACAAGGGCACGCCGGGCCTCAGTATCCCCTCGAATTTTGCGATGATCGGCGAATACGCGCCGTATGCGATTTACCTGGACAATGTTGAGGTGGGGGACGACAAAGTCCTGGGCGAGGTAGGGCAGGCCTTCGCGCCGATGCAGAACCGGCTCAGCGTGCGTCGCATGGAGCTGGCGGCGCGCAGTCTTGGCATGGCCGACCGGTGCCTTCAACTGATGATCGAGCAAGCCAATCGGCGATCGACTTTCGGTGCGCTGCTGGCCGACCGGCAGGCGGTCCAGTGGTGGATCGCCGATAGTTATCAAGAGATCGAGATGTGCCGGTTGCTCCTGTATCGTCTCGCCTGGCGCCTCGACCAAGGCGCACACGATTTCCGTCTCGATGCTTCGATGGTGAAATTGCAGGCTACGGAGATGGTGCAACGAGTGGTGGACCGCGCGATCCAGTTGCATGGCGGCATGGGCCTGTCCAAGGATCTTCCACTCGAATACATCTATCGCGTAAGCCGCGTCTACCGCATTGTCGAGGGCGCCAGCGAAGTGCACCGCTGGGTACTGGCGCGGAATCTACTCAAGAACGGTGTGCCAGCAGACTGAGTCGCCGGACTGAATCTGTATCTGCTAATATCGGCCCAACCAGCTCAATCGTACCCCAATCGGCCGATTCGTCTGGTCGCACCGTATGCCGCGGGCGGCGTTACGGATACAGGTTGCTGCAATAGCGGGCGCACGATCCATCATTGCGCGCTTGACATACACGTTGGGATGATTCACTGCTGATTTATCTCGGGAGAACAAAATGGCACGACCCGTTGTAAAGACCGCGCTTTGTGACTTGCTCGGCATCGAGTACCCGATCTGCCTCGCGGGGATGGGCTCGCGTGGCAAAGCGACGCCGCCCGAGCTGGTGGCTGCTGTCTCCGAGGCGGGCGGACTGGGTGTAATCGGTGGATCAGGAATTCCCGCACCTGAACTGCGCGAGATCATACGCCAGGTACGCACCATGACCGATAAACCGATTGGTGTGGATCTGTTGTTGCCGGCGAAGCTCGCCGAGGCGCCGCCCACCCGCTCGGCCGTACGCGAGGAGATCAAGAAAAAGTTTCCCGACCACTATGCATTCGTGCGTAAGCTGATGGAGCAGCACAAGATTCCCGAGGCGATCGTGGAAAACGACATGGTGGTTTCGTCCGGTCCGTCGTCCAGCGGACAGAAGACGCCACATGAAGAGCAGGTCGACGTGGTGCTTTCGGAGAACGTACAGGTGTTCGCCGCCGGACTGGGCGACCCTTCTTGGGTGGTACCCCTCGCTCGCAAGAAGGGCGTCAAGGTCATGGGGCTCGTCGGCACGGTACGCAATGCGCAACGGCAAGTGAAAGCGGGCGTGGACATTATCGTCACGCAGGGTTACGAAGCCGGTGGACACACCGGTTCGATTGCCAATTTTCCGCTGATTCCTCAAGTGGTCGACGCGGTAAGGCCTCTGCCTGTGATTGCGGGCGGCGGGATCGCAGATGGCCGTGGTATCGCTGCTGCGTTTTCGTTGGGCGCGGTGGGCGTCTGGGTTGGCACAGCGTTCCTCGTTTCTCACGAGTGCCAGATTCCCGAACGCTCCAAGGAGGAAATTCTTCATGGCGGTTCAGAAGATTTCGTGATTTCCCGCGCCTACACCGGGAAAACCATGCGCTCGTTCAAGAACGATATCATCAAGGCCTGGACGGAGTCCGGTCTGCAGCCGTTGCCAATGCCTTACCAGAAGATCATGATGGATGACTTCAACGAGGCTGCGGCGCGCGCTGGAAGGTGGGATCTGCGCAGTAACCCCGCCGGACAGATCTCTGGCATGGTGAAGGAGCGAAAGCCCGCAAAACAGATCATGGAGGAGCTCGTGGAGAGCACCGTGCGGGCCCTGCATCACGTGCGAAACAGCGTAAATGTCGGCTAGCATCCTGCCGGACTTTCGGTCCAACACGCTGCCAGAAGCAACACCGCCCGCAGAAGAATTGTTGTTTCCGATCGTCAACTCGATGAAGTATGCATGGCAAGAGCCCGAGAGCTCGCGGACGGGCCGGTGAGAATAATGGGGCTGGCAAAACTGTTGATGGCGCACGGTTTTGAAACGAATCTGAACGAGATGTTTTTGCTGGAAGGGCTTGGCCAATCACTCGCGATGTCCAGTACAGAGTTTCAGGAAGGCGTCAACGCCATGATCGAAAATCGGCCGGCCCGGTTCCATCCCGATACGTGACCTCGTTCGGATTAAGACAAGGAGGGAGGATCGATATGAAAACAACAGGGCCGATACGCCTTTTCCTGATTGCATTCATCGGTGGCTGCGCAACGCTGGCGGCTGCCCAGTCTCAGACCCCCGCGCCAAAAAGCGGCTATCCCGATAGACCGATTCGGCTCCTGGTGGGCGTTCCCCCTGGCGGGAGCACCGATATCACCGCACGCATCGTGGCGGGCAAATTGGCCGAGGCGCTTGGCCAGCAGATCGTCATTGACAACCGGGGGGGCGCAGGCGGCATCATCGCTGGGGAAACCGTCGCACACGCATCACCGGACGGTTATACGCTGTTATTTGCCTTCGCGGCGCATACCACCACACCGTTCCTGTATAAGAATATCCCCTACGACGCAGTCAAGAGCTTCACGCCCATTACGCAGGTGGCAACGCAGCCGGTGGTGCTCATCGCTTACCCGCCGCTGCCGGTTAACTCGGTCAGTGAACTCATCGCCTACGCCAAAGCGCATCCAGGCAAGCTCAGCATCGGCATCTCAGCGGCGGGGGGCGCAGGCCACATCGCCTCAGAGCACTTAAAGCAACTGACTGGAACTGAAATCACATCAATTATCTACAAGGGCGCCGGTCCAGCGGTGGTCGCGTTAATGAGTGGGGAAGTCCAGCTGGCCTTTGCCGCCACGTCCGGCGCAATTTCCTTTATCAAACAGGGTAAGATGAAAGCGCTCGCGATCACGAGCAAACAGCGCGTGCCTTATTTGCCCGGAATCCCTACGATGGAGGAAGCCGGGTTGGGAGGCCTCGAAGCCACCTCCTGGCAGGGCGTGCTGGGGCCGGCCGGGCTGCCCCGCCCGATAGTCAATCGCCTTTACACGGAAGTTGCAAAAGTGCTACGCCTGCCTGAGGTGCGCGAGCGCCTTGCGGCGACCGGAACCGATCCGGTCGGCAGCACTCCCGAGGAGTTCGCGGCCGAGATCAAGCGCCAATTGGAGATATTGGGCAAGGTCATCAAAGCAGCCGGCATGAAGGCGCAGTGAGGGGATCTTCAAATGCCTGACCTGCGTTCTCTGCTGTCGCCGCGCAGCATCGCCATTATCGGGGTTTCGGAAGATCCGAAAACGATTCGCGGCCGACTGTTGCACGTAATGCTCGAACGCGGTTTCGCCGGACCGATTTATCCAATCAGCCGCAAACTCGCCAAGGTGCAGGGTCTGCGCACTTATGCTTCCATTGCCGAGCTGCCGCAACGCGTGGATCTGGCCATCCTGTGCACGCCAGCCGAGGCGGTTCCCGAAGTGCTGGAAGAGTGCGGACGGGCGCACATCCCCGCCGCGCTGGTCATCGCATCGGGATTCGCGGAAGGCGGCGGCCAAGCGGGAGGCGAGCTGCAGCGCCGGATGCGCGAGATCGCCAAGACTTACGACATTGCCGTATGCGGCCCGAATTCGACCGGCTTTCTCAACGCGTTTGCGCCGCTTGCCGCGTGTTTTAGCCCGGTGGTTGAAAACGCCAATACGTCGATTACCCCGCCCGCGGAAGCGGCAAAACGCATCAGCGTGATCTCGCAAAGCGGCGGATTCACGTTCGCGTTTCTGAGCCGCAGCCAGGCGCGTCCGATCGGCTACAGCTACATGGTGAGCAGCGGCAACGAAGCTTGTGTGGACGCTGCCGATTACATCGATTTCATGATTGACGACGCGCATACCGACGTTTTCCTGATGTACATGGAAGGCGCCGCGCGCCCCGCCCGGTTGCTGGCGAGCGTCGCCAAGGCTGCTGACGCCGGAAAGCCTCTGATCGTGCTCAAGGCGGGCCGCACCGAGATGTCCAGACGCGCTGCGGCTTCCCACACCGGAGCCATGAGCGGCGAGGCCGGCGCTTTCCGCGCGGTTTTCCGCGAGTATGGCGTTGTGGAAGCAGACGACATCGATCAGATGCTCGATACCGCGACCGCGTTCACCTTTTGTCCACTGCCGGGCGGCGGCCGCGCTGCGGTGGTCAGCGCGTCGGGCGGCGGCGCGGTGCTGATGGCGGATGCGCTCACGGCACAGGGACTTGAATTGCTGCCTTTCGATGCGCGGACGCAATCGGAAATTGGGGCATTGCTTCCCGCCTACGGCAGCGCGCAGAATCCGATCGACCTGACCGCGACCGCGATCCGCGATCTGGGCTATGCGCGCATCATCGATATCGTGCGGCGCTGTGAGAGCGTCGACATGATTGTCGTCATCGGCTCGCTTTCCTACGAATACGGCATCGAAAAGGATCTTGACGCGCTCAAGCGCGTCGCCGGCAAGAGCGATAAGCCGATCGTGTTTTGCACCTATTCGACCGCTTCGGCGCGCGCGGTCAGTCTGCTCGCGAGCGCCGGCATCGCGGTCTATACCTCGATGCCGGGCTGCGCGCGCGCGTTACGCTCGCTGGCGGACTACTCGGCCTTTCAGCGTCGCTGGAAGCGCGACCGCCAGTTTATGCGTGCGCCGCTGCGACCGCCGGCGCCGTCATCGCGGCTGGCCGCCGCCGGGCGCATGATTTGCGAAGCCGATGCCAAGGAAATACTTGCCGAGTACGGCGTGCCGCGCACTGCAGAACGTCTGGTCCAGTCGGCCGACGAGGCGGTCGCGGCTGCGGCCGAGATCGGCTATCCGGTCGCGCTTAAGGCACAATCCCCCGAACTGCCGCACAAGACCGAGGCGGGCGCGGTGGTCCTGTCGCTCGCATCGGAAGCCGCGCTCCGGAAGGCCTACGAGGGCGTGATGCAGCGCCTGCCGCGGCCCGCCAGAGAATGCTTGCGCGGAATGCTGGTGCAGCGGATGGCGCCTTCCGGTGTCGAGGTGATCGTCGGCGTCAACCGCGATCCGCAGTTCGGGCCGATGATAATGATCGGTCTGGGCGGCATTCTGGTGGAACTCATGAAGGACTTCGTGCTCGCGCCGGTGCCGGTGATCCAGGAGCGGGCGCGGGAGCTCATCCGCACGCTGCGCGGGGCGCGAGTCTTCGACGGGCTGCGCGGCAGGCCGGCGGTCGACGTCGAAGCGCTCGCTGCGCTCGTTGCCCAGCTTTCGCGGTTCGCAGCCGAGCATTCCGAGGTGATCGAGGAAATCGACCTTAATCCCGTGATCCTGCATGAGCATGGTCTGTCGATAGTGGATGCACTCATGGTCAAGACCGGGGAATCGGTCCCTTCGGGGGCAACCCGCGCCGTTGCCGTGTGAGGGAATGCCGGGCGCGCCGCCGGGAGGGTTGCATCGTTCCCGCGGCAGCGCCGGCTGATGCCGGAAAGTCATTTTTTTAACGATCGGAGTATGCCCCGTGAAACGCACTACCTCCAATGCCATTGATTCAGCGGTAAAGACTTTGCCTATCGAACGGCTGGATATCATTCCTCTCGACCTGACACCCAGCAAGAAGCGCAGGATACCGACGGGCGTTCTCAGCTACGGCGGCGCCGGCAGCTGGGTTGGCCGGCCGGTTCTGGTGCGGGTCAGCGCGGGGGGCATCAGCGGCTGGGGCGAGGGTCACCCGATCAATCCGTTCATGGGGGAAACCGCCTCCAGCATGTTCGCAAGCCTGCGCGATTATTACGGCCCGCTTTGCATCGGGCGCGACGCGTTTCAGATCGAGAGCATCCTGCGTGATTGTGAAAGCAAGTTGCCGCGAAATCCCGGCGCCTTGGCGGTGCTGGATATCGCACTGCACGATCTGATCGGGAAGGCGCTCAATCTTCCGGTTCATGCGCTGCTCGGCGGCGCGTGCAAGGATCGCATCGCGCTCGAGTGGTCGGTGGGGCTCGATAACGACAAGGCCATGATCGATGAGGCGGTCATGGCGGTCGAGAAGTTCGGCGCCAAATATGTGTGCATGAAAGTCGGGCCGGCAGCAAGGATCGATGCCGATGCGGAAGTGGTCAACGAGATCGGCAGGGCCGTCGGGGACGGCGTTTTTCTCGGCCTCGACGCCAATACGACTTATGACCCGGTGAGCGCCGTTCACCTCGTGCAGCGATTATCAGGCCTCAATCTCGCCTATTTCGAGCAGCCGGTCCCCGCGCAGGCATTGCGCGACATGCGCTGGATTTTCGACCGCGTCAACGTGTCCATACTGGCCGATGAATCGGTGTACTGCGCCGCCGACGCGGCGAACGTGATCGCCATGGGCGCCGCCGACGTGCTGGGGCTCAAATTCTACAAATGCGGCGGCCTGCGGCGCAGCCGGGAAATCGCCGTGATCGCCGCGGCCAGCAATCTGCGGGTCAACTGCGCGGGAACGGCGAACGGCAGCTATATCGAAGCGATCGCCGGCGCGCATCTGTGCGCGTCGATACCGAACCATGCGTTCGGCGCCGAGTTCATCATGGGCCTTCCGTCGGTGGCGGAGGATGTCCTCATCAAGAACAGGCCAATCGATGTCCGCGATGGATACTGCAATATTCCCGCAGGAGCGGGGTTGGGTTTCGAGATAGACGAAAGCGAAGTCAAGCGACATGAACTGGCGCACGCCACGGTGGACTCGAAGTGACCAGGAGTTTGTCGGTCTTAGCCCCGACAAACTCCTAATTGGCGGCGTGATGCGTTTACAAAGGAGGAACAACATGAGAACCGGAATCGTTCCCGTGGCACTGATCTGGACTTTGGCATCCTTTCCCGCCCTCGGACAGCAGACGTCGAATTACCCCCAAAAGACGATTCGCTTCATCGTGCCGTATTCGGCCGGCGGCGGCACTGACATTGTCGGGCGCGTCGTTGCCAAGCAGCTTTCCGCGACCCTCGGAGAGCAGGTGGTGGTGGACAACCGCGGCGGAGGCGCAGGCATGATCGGTAGTTCGATGGTGGCAAAATCCGCTCCCGATGGCTACACGTTGTTGATGACCAGCGGGGGGCCCATCGTCACCGCACTCAATCTGTTCTCGAAGATACCCTACGACCCGATCCTCGATTTCGCGCCGGTCACGCTGGTTGCCACCTACTCCAGCATCCTGCTCGTACATCCTTCCGTGCCGGTGCGTAACGTGAAGGAACTGATCGCGTTCGCGAAATCGCGCCCCGGGCAGCTCTACTTTGCATCGGGAGGGATAGGCACCACCCAGCATCTGTCGGGAGAGATGTTGAAGGACATGACCGGCATCGACATCGTACATGTGCCCTACAAAGGCAGCGGCCCCGCGATCATCGATCTCGTGGGCGGGCAAATCTCTATTTACTTCGCGACCCCGGGAGCGGCATTGCCTTTCGTGAAAACCGGGAAAGCCCGCGCGCTGGCGGTAACCAGCGCCAAGCGCTCAGCGGCCTTGCCGGAACTTCCAACCGTCGCAGAGACCGTGCCCGGCTTTGAATCGGTGGCCTGGATCGGATTGCTGGCGCCTTCGGCTACGCCCCGGGAGATCGTCAACAAGCTTCACGGCGGGGTCGTCAAGGCGTTGGAGCACGCGGAGGCTCGCAACATCCTGGCGGCGCAGGATTACATCGTGGTGGGCGACACTCCCGAGGAGTTCGCCGATTTCATCAAGACGGACATGGCGCGCTGGGCGAAGGTAATCAAGAACGCAGGGATCAAGGCCGACTGACAGCCTGAAAGACCGACCATGGACGCAACGCTCAAGAAGATTACCGATTTTTCATTTCAATTGAACTATGAGGACCTGCCGCCCGCGGCAGTGCACGAATGCAAGCGCCGCGTCATCGATTCGCTCGCCTGCGCGCTGGGCGGATTCGACGCGGAGCCGAGCAAGATTGCGCGCGCCGTGGCGGCAAGGGTGAGCAGCAAGACCCCGGCCAGAATATTGGGAACGCTGGAGCCATCGTCTCCCGAGCTTGCGGCGTTCGCCAACGGCGTGATGATCCGTTATCTGGACCTCAACGATGCGACCGGCAGCGGCGGCGGGCACCCCAGCGACATGTTTGGCGCTTTGCTCGCGGCCGCCGAAACGACGAAAACCGACGGCAGGACCTTTATCACCGCCGCGGTCCTCGCGTACGAGCTTTATCTTGGTTTTTTCGCGGCGGTTCGCGTCCGAAACAAAGGCTGGGATCACGTGGTTTATACCGTGCTGGCCGCCGCCGCCGGTGTCGCGAAGATCATGAAGCTCGACCGCGAGGCCATGGCGAATGCGCTCGCGCTGGCGCTAACTCCGAACATGGCGCTCGAAGTCGCGCGCCGGGGTCATTTGTCGATGTGGAAGGGATGCGCCGGTGGGAACGCTGCGCGTAACGCAATATTCGCGGTGTTGCTTGCCGCCGAAGGCATGACCGCCCCGCAATCGGTGTTCGAGGGCGAGCATGGCGTGTGGAACGCGGTGGGGAAATTCGATTGGCCGCCGTTCGCGGGGCCGGACCGGCCGTTCCGGGTCGCCGCCAGCCAGATCAAGATATATCCCTGCGAATACCACGGCCAGTCCCCGGTCGAGGCGACCTTGGCCATCCGGCCGCGGATAGATCCCGCCGATATCGAGTCGATCGTGATGCGAACCTACTGGTTTGCGTGGAGCGAGATCGGCAGCGAGCCCGAAAAGTGGGCGCCGACCACCCGTGAAACGGCGGACCACAGTATCCCGTTTCTGATTTGCGCCGCTTTGCTCGACGGCAAGGTCGATGCCGCCACGTTTAGCGCGGAACGCATAGCCGACCCCCGGTTGCGGTCGCTGATGCAAAAAGTACAGGTGATTCACGACAAGGAGTTGGACAAGCTGCAGCCGGCCAGCAATCCGTGCCGGCTGGAAATCACGCTCAAGAGCGGCGAGAAGAGGACTGGCAGCGTCGATCATCCGAAAGGTCATGTCAAGAACCCGGCCAGCGACAAGGATATAGAGAACAAGCTGGCCGGCTTGAATAACGGTTTGCTGTCGCCCGGTCAGATATCCGGATTGCTTGAGGCGTGTTGGCGGCTCGATGCGCTCGATGACGTTAGGAAGCTGGTTTCCTCGATGCGGATCGGAGCCTAATGCAAGACTGTTTCCAGTAGAATTTCGGAGTGAAAGGAGAACACAGATATGAATACCATGCGACTGATGCGCTGTTTTCTGATCGCGTTGGCGGCCTGCTGCGCGGCGGCTACCGCAGCGCAATCCCAGACCGCTGCGCCAACGAGCGGCTATCCCAGTAAACCGATCCGGCTTCTTCTGGGTGTTCCCCCCGGCGGCAGCACCGATATCGTTGCCCGCATCATCGTGGTCAGGCTCGACGCGGCGCTTGGCCAGCCGGTCATCATTGACAACCGGGGAGGCGCGGGTGGCGCCATCGCTTCGGAAATCGTCGCGAAGGCACCGCCGGACGGCTACACACTGTTGTTTGCCTACGCCTCGCATACCACCACGCCGTTTCTGTACAAGAACGTTCCCTACGACCCGGTCAAGAGCTTCACGCCCATTACCGAGGTGGCAACGCAGCCGCTGATTATCACCGTTAACCCGTCGCTGCCGGTCAAAACGATTGGGGAACTCATCGCCTACGCCAAGGCGAACCCGGGCAAGCTCAACATCGGCATCGCCGGGGCGGGCAGCGGGCGCCACATCGCATCGGAATACTTCAAGCAGCTGACCGGAACCCAAATCGTACCGATCATCTACAAGGGCGGCGGGCCGGCGATGATTGGGTTGCTGAGCGGGGAAGTGCAACTGATGTTTGCCAGCACGAGCACCGCCATGGCCTTCATCAAGCAGGGCAAGTTAAAGGTGATCGCGACCACGAGCATGCAGCGCCTGCCCTATCTGCCCGATGTGCCGACGTTCGACGAAGGCGGGGTGAAAGGCCTTCGTGTTTCTCCCTGGCAGGGTCTGCTCGGGCCGGCCGGGCTGCCGCGCGCGATCGTCGATCGCCTTTACACCGAAGTGGTGAAGGTGCTGCGGATGCCCGACGTGCGCGAGAACCTCGCGGCCACCGGAACCGACCCGCTCGGCAGCACACCCGAGGAGTTCGCGGCCGAGATCGATCACCAGTTGGATCGCCTGGGCAAGGTCATCAGGGCAGCCGGCATGAGGGTGCAATGAGCCGTTTGTTTGGGTTGATGTTTCAATAAACTGCCAACTCGCGGGAGAAGTTTCGTGGCTGAAAACCTAATTTTTGAAATAAAGAACAGGATTGCAACGATTACCCTTGACCGGCCGGAAAAGCTCAATGCCTTCACCGATGAAATGCTGAGCGCCTGGCTGGACGCTCTGGAGGAATGCCGTTCCAGCGATGCCGTCAACGTTATTGTCATTACCGGCAAGGGACGGGCGTTTTCCACCGGCGGAGATGTAGGACGCTTCGGGGAAAACGCCGCCAGCACGGCTGCGAATATCAAGAGCCGCATCGCGGAAAACGTCCAACGGCTGCCGCGCATGCTGGACGACATTGATAAACCTGTCATTGCCGCGCTCAACGGGTTTGCCACCGGCGGGGGACTCGACGTTGCCTTGATGTGTGACATTCGATTCGCGGCCGAGAGCGCGCGTTTCGCGCAGACCTATGCTCGAATGGGGCTGATTCCAGGGGCCGGCGGCACCTACTATCTGCCTCGGCTGATCGGTACCGCGAGGGCTCTTGAAATGTTCTGGAGCTGCGATTTCATCGATGCCCGCGAAGCGGAGCGTATCGGCCTGGTCAACAAAGTGTTCCCCGATGATCAGCTCATGGCCAAGACCTACGAGTTTGCGGAACGCGTGGCCAATGGGGCTTCTCTTGCAATCCGGTTGATCAAGCGCATCCTGTATCAAGGATTGAATACCGACTTGAAAACGGCATTGGATCTTGTGGCATCCAACATGCCTGTGGTCAGAACGAGCGAAGACCATCTGGAGGCGGCCCGGTCTTTCAAGGAGAAGCGCGCCCCGCAATTCAAAGGACGTTAGCAGCCTGTCGGACTTATCTGTTATCCTCTTCTGCAATTCTACTGGAACCGGTTTTGCATTAGGAGTTTGTCGGGGCCAAGTCCGGCAAACTCCTGGCGAAGGAGTTTTTGTCATCATGTCGATCGATTTGACGCGCGTCGAGGAATTCGCGCTGATCACGTTAAACCGTCCCGAGGCATTGAACGCGCTGTCGTTCGCGTTGGTTCGCGACATCGGACGTGCGTTCGACGAAGTCGCGGCGGGCGGCGCGCGCGCGCTGCTGATTACCGGCGCCGGAGCCAAGGCGTTCTGCGCCGGCGCCGATATCAAGGAGCTGACTGGTCGCACATTGGCGGCCCAGAAGCACGACGCTGAAATCGCGCAGGCGACGTTCGCCAGGCTCGACCACCTGCCGATGCCGTCGGTCGCGATCATCAACGGCTACGCATTCGGGGGCGGGCTCGAACTCGCGCTTGCGTGCACGTTCCGCATCTCGACGCGGAACGCCAGGATGGGCCAGCCGGAGATCAAGCTCGGCCTGATTCCCGGCTACGGCGGCACTCAGCGTCTGCCGCGCCTAGTCGGGGAAGCGCGCGCGCTCGAGATGATCATGACCGGACGCACGGTCGATGCCGAGGAAGCGCACCGCATCGGGCTTGTCAACCGTCTGATCGACGGTGATGCCGTAGCGCAGGGCATCGCTTTCGCGCGCGAGTTTTCTGGCTACAGCCTGCCGGTGCTCGGTTTTGCGCGCGACGCGGTCAAGCGCGCGCTCGACAACCCAGTCAGCGAAGGCCTCAGGATCGAGGCCGATCTGTCGACGCTCGCGTTTTGCACCGAAGATGCGGCCGAGGGCATGGGTGCGTTCATCGCCAAGCGCAAGCCGCAGTTCGAAGACAAATGAGCTAAAGCTTTGCCTTTAATGAACGTATTTGACCGTTTCGACGCGACGCTCAAGCTTTCGAGCGAAGAGCAGATGCTCGTCGACAGCGTGCGGCAGCTCGCGCGCGGGAAGATCGCGCCGCGCGCGCAGCACTACGACCGCAGCGGTGAATTTCCGCACGACAACGTCGCGGACATCAACGCGCTCGGGTTGAACGCGATGTTCATACCCGCGGCGTACGGCGGCGCGCAGCTGTCGTATGCTGCTTACCTCGAATGCGTGCGCGAGATCTCCAAGGCATGCGCTGCGACCGGCGTGATCTGGGCGACTAACTTTCACGCGGTGAGGCCGCTGGTCGATTTCGGCACGGAGGAGCAGAAGCAGCGCCTGCTGCCGGTGATGCTGAACGGGGGGCTCGCGTCGCTCACCATCACCGAGCCCGCGGCGGGGTCGGACGCGACCGGCATGAAAACCGAATTCAGGCCCCACGGCGACCACATCGTCGTCAACGGTACCAAGACCTTCATTACCAACGGCGCGTACGCGGATCTTTACATGCTTTTCGGCAAGTGGAGCGGGATCGCCGATAGCAAGGGTGCGATCTCGGTGCTGGTGTTGGAGAAAGGGACGCCGGGCCTGAAGGTGGTGCGCGAGGAGGACAAGATGGGTCTGCGCGCGTCGAGCACCGCGGCGCTTGCGTTCGACAATTGCCGCGTGCCACGCGCCAATCTGCTCGGCAAGCCCGGCGACGGACTGAAGATACTGCTTGCGTCACTCAACAGGTCGCGCCCCAGCGTTGCCGCACATGCGCTTGGCATCGCGCGCGCCGCGTTCGAGGATGCGGTCGGGTATATCAACGAGCGCAGGCAATCCGGCCGGAAGATCATCGAGTTCCAGGGCATCCAGTTCATGCTTGCCGACATGGCGACCGATCTGGCGATGTGCGAAGCATGGCTGTGGCATGTCGCGCGCATGGTCGACGGCGGCGCCGCGGATTTCGGCGTCGAGGCGTCGATGCTGAAGCTGCGCGCTTCCGACCTCGCGATGCGCATCGCTACCGACGCGGTGCAGCTCTACGGCGGTTACGGTTACTGCAAGGACTACCGCGTCGAGCGGCTGATGCGCGACGCGAAGATCACCCAGATCTGGGAAGGCACCAATCAGATCCATCGCCAGTTTATTGGCAGAAGCTTTGTGAGAAAGTGAATTTATGACGATGGAAATAAAAACCGTAGGAATCGCCGGCAGCGGCACGATGGGCGCGGGCATCGCGATCGTCGCCGCGCGCGCCGGTTTCAAGACGATCGTTTACGATACGCGCCAGGAAGCACTCGACCGCGCGCGCAAGCAGACCGCCGGTTTTTTCGCCAAGTCGGTCGAGCGCAAGAAGCTCACCCAGCAGCAGGTCGACAAGATCATGGGCGATCTGACCGGCACGACCCGCATCGGCGATATGGCCGGCTGCGACATCGTGATCGAGGCGGTGTTTGAAGACCTCAAGATCAAGCACGAGCTACTCGGGGAATTGAACAAGGTGTGCCCGCCGCACACGCTGTTCGCGTCGAACACCTCCACGCTGTCGATCACCGAGATCGCCGCCGGGTCCGGGCGTGACGAGCGCTTCGTCGGGACGCATTTTTGCCTGCCGGCGCAACTGATGAAGCTCGTGGAAATGTCGCCGGGAATCAGGACCAGCGATGAATCGTTCCAGCGCGCGTGGGATTTCTGCAAAGCGCTGGGGCAGACGCCGGTCAAGACCCGGGACAATCCCGGCTTCATCCTCAATTATTTCCTGGTGCCGTTCAACAACGACGCGATCCGCCTGGTCGAGGCCGGCGTGGCGCAGCCCGCCAACATCGATCGCGCGATCAAGTCCGGGCTCGGTTATCCGCTGGGACCGCTCGAGCTGATCGATCTCGTCGGCCTCGATACGCAGTTGCTGGTATCGGAGGCTTTGTACGCGTCGACGCACGACCCGCGCGCGAAAACGCCGGCGTTGGTGAAACGCATGATTGCCGCCGGCCATCTGGGGCGCAAGACCGGCCAGGGTTTCTTCAAGTATTCAGGCAGCGCGATGTTCGGAGGATGAATAGATCATGGCCTATACGATCATCGACACCGGCGGCAGCCGTTCTTTTCCGGCGGAACACGCGATCACAAAGGGCGCGGCAAGGGACGGCGAGGTCGTCATCATCATCGGCAGCGCAGTGGGCGCTGCGTTCCGCGGGCTCGCCAATCACGAGTCCAAGGCGGCGGTGCTGCTCGAACTTGGCACCGAGTGCCTTGGCGTCTACACCGGTGAGAGCCGTGGCGAGGAAGGCTCGAACGTGCTCGGTTTCGCGCGCTTTGGCTTGGGCAGCGGCGAACCTTCGAACCTGGTCGAGCTGGTGCGCCAGCCGCGCACCAGTGAAACGGCGCTGGCATCGGCGAAGCAGATTTTTGAAGCGGCGGGATTGCAGGTCGCGGTGTGCGGGGACTTTGCGGGCCGCATCATCGACCGCCTCGTGCGTCCGTACTACAACGCCGCGCTGCGCCGGCTCGACGAGGCGCTGGCGAGTGCCGATGATCTCGATACGACATTGAAGCTCGGCCTCGGCTATCCCGAAGGCCCGATCGCGCTGCTCGAACGCACCGGGCTTGCGCATCATTTCGATGTCACGCAGGCGTTGTTCGAGGCGTACGGCGATTCGGCGTACGCACCCGCGCGCCGCGCCCGCGTCGCGAAACTGAGGCAGGAATCAGCGGCCGCCAGGAAAGCGACCTGAGTGCGACCACTTGAAGGAATTCGCGTTCTGGACTTCAGCACGCTGCTGCCGGGGCCGCTCGCGACGCTGCTGCTCGCCGAAGCCGGCGCCGAAGTGATCAAGATCGAGCGCCCCGGGCGCGGCGACGAAATGCGCTCGTACGCGCCGAAGTTCGGCGCCGACAGCGTGAATTTCGCGTTGCTCAACCGCGGCAAGCGCTCGATCGCGCTAGACCTCAAGCAACCCGGCGCGGTCGAAAAACTGCTGCCGCTGCTCCATTCGGCCGACGTCGTCGTCGAGCAGTACCGCCCCGGCGTGATGGACCGCCTCGGCCTCGGTTACGCGGCACTGAACGCAATCAACCCGCGCATCATCTATTGCGCGATCACGGGCTACGGCCAGTCGGGGCCGCGTGCCGAGGTCGCCGCACACGATCTCAATTACGTCGCCGAGGCCGGCATGCTTGCGCTCGCGGCAGGCGTTGACGGCGCGCCGGTGGTGCCGTCAGCGCTCGTTGCCGACATCGGCGGCGGCACCTATCCGGCGGTGATCAATATCCTGCTCGCGTTGCGCGATCGCGACCGCACCGGCCGTGGCTGCAAGCTCGACATTGCGATGGGCGACAACCTGTTTTCGTTCATGTACTGGGCACTCGGCAACGGCCTGGCGGGAGGGCAATGGCCTGCGCCGGGCGGCGATCTCGTTACCGGCGGCAGTCCGCGCTATAACGTTTATCGCACCAAAGACGGCAGGTTCGTCGCCGCCGCGCCGCTCGAGAGCAAATTCTGGGAGAACTTCTGCGCGCTGCTCGGGCTTGCGCCTGAATTCACGGACGACAGCCGCGATGCCGCGGCGACCCGGCGCGCGGTGGCGGAGAAAATTGCCGCGAAGACCGCTGATGAATGGCGCGCGTTGTTTGCCGGCAAGGATTTGTGCTGTTGCATCGTGGGTTCGGTCGAGGCGGCGCTCAGCGATCCGCACTTCGCCGCGCGCGGCGAAGCTTGCGGCCGAAGGCAGGCAGATCGCCGCGCTGCCGGTGCCCGTGGCGCCGCAGTTCCGTTCCCGGCCCGGCGTGGAGGGATACCCGGCGCTCGGCGAAGCCAACGCGCTGCTCGACCGCAAGCAGTAGATTTGTTGCTCATTCGTATTTCGACTCCGCTGCGCTACGCTCAATACGAACGGTTTGTGGAGTTTTGCATCAAGCTGCTCTAGTACCACAAATTATTAATTACGAAACATAATGGTGACGCAACTTTCGATCCGCATCTTGGCGAGTAAACGTCCACTCGATGCCGCGTCGTTCGGTGTTGCGTTTGCGTTGCCAAGCATTGACCTCACGCCTGGCAGTCGCTTTGTCCGCCAACCGTCGCCTGAGGCATTGGCGATCCAGGATACCGATTTCGATCTCCGCCATGTTCAACCAGCTTGCGTGCTTGGGCGTGTGGTGGAAGACGACTCGTCGCAAAAGTGCGGTGGCAGCCACTGGGCCGAGTTCCTCTTCGAAGCACTTGCGGAAATGCGTGTTGAGGTTGTCGAGAACCAAATGAATCTTTCTGGCGGAGGCGTAGGTGCGCTCAAGCAGTCGCTGTACGAAGCTGACGAAATCCGATTTGGTTCGGCGTTCGGTAACCTTCACCACCCGACGCCCCCCTCTGGGCTCCACCGCCACGAATATGTTGCAGGTACCCTCGCGAACGTATTCGTAATCGAGCCTGGCGGGGGCGCCAGCTTTCAGGGACAGTGGCGCGCGGCTATCTCGGACCAGTTGCTTGCTTTTCTCATCGATGCAGATCACAGGCTCGCGCTCCCGATAAGGTCGCGCGTACACCTCAAGCACATCGTACATCCGCCTGCGGTATTCCTCGGTCAGCTTGCCAATGCACCACATCACTTCGCGCCAGGGTTTGAGGAGGTTTTTTTTAGCAGCTGGCGGATGCTCTCGCGGCTGATCTGGCGCATAGTGGGATGGCGACGCGCTTGTTGGGTGAGCAATGCTATAGTCCAGCGCTTGGCACCCGCTGGAGGCGAAGAACATGCCAATGCTGTAACGTGTGCCTCCTCCGGAGCGCGATATCGTTTCGGCTGGCCTGGGCGTTGCACGTCGCTCAGCGCGTACTCAAGTCCACCCTCCAGATACGCGGCTCGGGTTCGCCAGATCGCGGTACGGCCAACCCCAAGCACTTGCATGATCAGGGATTCCGGAATCTTGCGATCGAGGGCCGCCAAAATGTGGGCGCGATTGAATTCGCGCGCCATGTGTTCACCCTTGGATCGAAATCCCTGCACCGCTTCACGCTCCTGTTTGCTCAGTCGAAGTTCGGTTTGGCGCATCGCACGCACTCCTTCGGTGATGGAGATGCACCATTATAATGTTTCGTAATTAACTTGTCATGGTACTAGACGCGGCGATCGCATCGCTGAAGAAGGCCGCCGTGCGATGAGCGAAGGCGGGGCGGGCAAGGCGGAGTGGGGTATCTCAATGCGAGAGAAGATCTTGATAACCGCTTAACGCG
>Ga0082335_1004525_pt1 | contig 20709 bp, 20 predicted proteins | sample Subgrocontami58m_FD_72375 | JGI IMG/M metagenome (GOLD analysis project Ga0082335, IMG submission 72375) | Subsurface groundwater microbial communities from S. Glens Falls, New York, USA - GMW37 contaminated, 5.8 m (SPADES assembly) (version 2) ... | reverse complement strand
TCCTCGACGCCCTTGCGGCCCTGGGGCTGATCGGGAAAAAGGGGGGAACGTACCGGAACGCGCGGGTCGCCCGGGAACACCTGCTCCCGGGGTCGCGCTCCATGGAGTCCATCCTGCTTCACCACCTCGACGGATGGGGAGAGTGGGGCCGCCTTTCCGCCACGGTCCGGGCGGGCCGGTCGCCTCGCGGGGGTTCGTCGGGGGACTGGCAGGAAAACTTCATCCGCGGGATGGAGGAAAATTCCCGCGAGCGGGCGGCGGCCGTCGCCGGGCAGATCCCGCTCCGCCCCGGGGATCGCCTCCTGGACCTCGGCGGCGGGCCGGGGACGTACGCCGTCGCGTGGGCCGATGCCTGCCCGGGCGCCGAGATCACCGTTTTCGACACGCCGGCGACGCTGCGGGTCGCGCGGAAGATCCTCCGGGAGAAGGGAGCGGACGGCCGGGTGCGCCTCATGGCGGGGGATTTCCTCGAGGATCCGCTGGGCGGACCGTACGACTTCGTCTGGATCTCCCAGATCCTGCACGCCTACTCCGGGTCGGCCTGCGTGAAGCTGCTTCGCCGCGCGCGCTCCGCCCTGGTCCCGGGCGGACGTGTGGCGGTCCAGGAGTTCCTGCTCGCGGAGGGGAAGACCTCCCCGCCCGGTCCGGTCTTCTTCTCCGTCCACATGGTGGCGGTGACCGAGGGGGGACGGGCGTACACGGCACGGGAGATCGCGGCGATGATGAAGGCGGCGGGATTCAGGAAAATCTCCGCCGATCGTCCGGACCCGCGCGGTGTCGGGATCCTGCGGGCTTTCCGGTAGGTCGGCGGCGCGCCGCCGGGAAGGGGCATCCTGCGCGCGCGAAAAAGGAAAGCCCCACCGGGGCATGCCGGCGGGGCTTTTGCATTCATGGTGGGCACTGTTGGAAAGTGGTCGAACCGCCGCTCGGATCCCCTTCGAAGTGGACTTGGTGGAGGGGAGGAATGACTTCAAATACATGAAGGTCGCTGAAAAAGCCCTCGAACTTCATGGGCTTGGAATGACCTACAGGGCCATCGCCACGCGACTTGGAGTGGATCATTACACGGCGCGCAAAGCGGTTTGTTGGGCAAGGCGATCGCGGCGGTAAGCTTCCAGCGGCAATTGTTCACGGAGTTCAAGGCGGAGACAGCGTCCGCGTTCCGTGAACTCCCAGATAGGAAGATACTTTTTATTACTGTCCAGCCACAAGGACACCTTACCCCTACCGACCGGTGTATTTCGTGGGGCGGAAAAACCTGATCTACATTACCGCCCCCGCCATACGTCCCATCGCCGCTTCCGGTGGCCTTTCGCCGTCAGTATACTGGCCAGGGAATGAGATGCAATCCGATATCTACGCACACGTTGAGTGCCGATGCGGAAGGGGGGGATATCGGAAGTCCGGCCCCCGGTCGTCTTACTGCGGTCCGTAGCCCGGGGACGGGTATGGGCAGAAATCGTCCTACAGCGGTGGCGACCGTCCGGGTAGTTTCAGTGGGTCGAAGTTCCGGCCGACGTGACCGACCAATTCAACAACCGGCACCCCACGGCAACTTTCCGGGCCGGTTCGTACTGTACTCGAACAGTAGCGGCGCGCGACTGAGCAATGCATCTCCATGCTTGCCAACTGTCGAACGCGGGAGGACGTACTTAATGCGTTTCGTAGAGCTGGTGAGCTTCTCAAGGAGCACAGCGACCCACTGGCCGAGGCCAGGCAAAAGGTAACGATCTCAGTGGACGCGTTACCGGAGAGCCATGTGTTCCAACTCAAGGACGACTTTCTTCGGCAGCTGCGATCGCTTTTTGGGCCACCGGGTAGGCACACATAAATTTGGCCGTAACGGCAAAACAACGGACTTCATAGATTGACATAGATAATTGAATATACCTAAATGGCTCATTGGTTTCTTGCGTCAGGTAGGGGGGCATCGTCAAGATACAGCTATGGGCCTACTCCACGAAGGACAAAATCTGAGAGGTACTTACGAGGTGGAACGTTTCCTCGGCGAAGGTGCATTCGCCGAGGTCTATCGCGTGAGGCATCGCTTTCTCGGGCGGCAGGCCATGAAGGTTTTCAAGATCATCGGAATGAGCGTTGCTGAGATCGAACAGTACCTTGAAGAAGCTATCGTTCTCTCCCGAGTCGGGCATCCGAACATTGTCCGCGTCTTCGACGCGAACGTTACGGAGACGTCCAAAGGTATTTGCGGCTATTTCACGATGGAGTATGTGGCCGGGGGGAGCCTGGAGCAGTTCTGGAGATCATACGGAGCGCAATTCGTTCCGGTCGAAACGGCGGTGGAGATCATGCGGCAAGTCTGTGGCGGACTTGCCGTCGCACACAGCGAGCATCCGCCGATCATTCACCGCGATATCAAGCCGCAGAATATTCTTGTCGGCTACGATGCCGACGGACTGCGCGCCCGCGTCTGCGATTTCGGCCTGGCCAAACGTGTGAATCCATTGACCCTCATGGCGAGTGCGAAAGGAACCCGTTGTTTCAAACCGCCGGAAGTATTTCTTAACTGTCAGAGCGACTCCTGTGCCAGCGACGTATGGGCGCTCGGTTCAACGCTCTATCTGTTGTTAACTGACCGCCTGCCATTTTCGGAACTCGGAGATATGGACTTTTTTGAAGGCAAGAGTTTCGGCCGGCCCATGATTCCCGCGAGTCGACTCAACATCCAGGTCGATCCGGCACTTGACCAGATCCTCTTCAAAGCTTTAGCACTGAAACCGGGAAATCGATACCCAAATGCAAAGGATTTTCTATACGACCTGTCGAAGTGGAATCCGCCGGCCCCAGGCATGGCGGCGTCGCAACCCAAAATGCGTATTTCATCCGATATGTCGAAGAGCGCCTTGGGATCCCATTCGCCCGCCGACCAAGTCGTTGGGGACAGGCTAGCGAAGCAGGCCAGAAAACTGGCCCGCGAGGCCGGAAAACTCATGGAAGCTGCAGATTTGATGGAAGAGGCATTCAACAAATATCCCGATCTGCGGAAAAGATACGAAAGCCAACTGAAGCTCTGGCGAAGAGGTATTTGCATGTAGATGCTGATTATTAAGAGGAAAAATAATCAGTAGGTGGTATGAGATATGAGGTATGGAACATTTGATCCGACAAATTGGGATCATAGGGTATGTTGTCAAAATGGTAAATGTGTTGGCATCATTGGACCAGACGGTATATGTACAACGTGCGGTTTAGAATATAAAGGAGAATTGCCATTTATTAGAAATTTCAATAAATCTGTTGAACCAAAAGTAAATACATCAAATCAAAAAAAGACGAAATCGGATACGTCATCGGAAGAACGACCTGCTGTAAGTGTTTCTCCTTCGCTAACTCATAAACTAAGCAGCATTGAGCCGGAAGGCTGCCCCGCGCTCCTGGAAGCAACGCACCCAGAAGTCTATCGACACAATGCCTTCCGCGTTGCCGGCTTGTCCGTGGAAGCGACCCCGCGTGACATCTCACGGCATACGGAAAGACTCCGCATGATGCAGAAGTTTAACGCCAACAGCGGTTTGAAGACCCCTCTTGCCCTGATTCCTGCTCCTGACGAACATGCTCTTCGGGAGGCCCTTCACAAATTGCACGATCCTGAGAAGCGTCTGATCGACGAATTCTTCTGGTTCTGGCCACACCAACTCGGCCAATGCGGAACCGATGAGGCCCTGGCGTGGCTTTCCAAAAATGACTTGGATCGCGCTTCTAAGAAATGGTTGGATATGGAACGCTCCAGCGAAAGTTACGTCTCCAGACACAATCTGGCGGTCTTGTATCATTGCCTCGCTCTCGACTGGGAACATTTAGCTCTGAGTCGGAAACTTAACGAAAAAGAAGCGAACACGTTACAGAATTACTGGGTCCATGCCTTCAGAAGATGGAATGATGTCCTTCAACACGAATTTTTCTGGAGCCGCTTATCGGCGCGAATCCGCGCCCTTGAAGACCCAAGGCTGACAACTGGCCTCTCTCGGCGTATGTGTACATCCCTGCCATATGCGCTTCTTTCCATAAACGCGGCTCTTGCCGTCCGCTATGCCGAAGCCGGGGATATGGAGTCTGCCAAGCGGCAAGTTGGAATTATGAAGTCGTGGGCCGATTCATCGGCCGCACACAATGTTCGTGAGGCACTTAGGCAAGCCCTTGAACCTATACGACGGCGTATCAAATCCATCTGCGAGAACGCGGAGAGTCAAGCGGACGAAGACCCCATCCACGGAGACAAGGCAACGAGAGAACTCATTGATCATACCAAGCCACTCCTTGCCATTTTCAGCGGTCTTCTCCCTGCAGGGGACGCCATGCGTGATGCCGCCCACGACGAAGTTGCCGGGTATGCACTCCGCTGCCAGATTCCCTACGGCAACAAGACCGAGAACTGGAAAGTGTCGCTCGAACTCCTTGAAATAATCCTCCCAATAGCCGCAGGACAGAACATCCGCGATCGTATTCAAGAGAACATCAACACCGTCAAAGGAAACTTCGAATTCGGTATGTGCTGGTTTTGCCAACAGAACCCAAATGACGAAAATTCTTCTATCGAACTGAAGATGCACGGGGATGTCACTAGAACCAGGCAATGGAATGGTGTTCAGGTTAATTGGAGGTACTTACCGGTAAAAGTACCACGATGTGAAAGTTGCCTTAGGACGCACGCAAAGGCAACAGTTGGGAGAGGTTATTGCGTAGCACTTAGTGCGATCATCGGCGTTGGTTCTTGTGGCGTGGCATCGACGTATAACGCGGGGGGGACTGGATTTATATTATTTTTACTCAGTATTGTAATGGGTTTCGCAATTGCTGAAGTGCTTAAGGCGCGCCAACAATCACCAGATATCAAGCCAGAATCGGCAAAGAAAGATTTCCCGTATGTCAAAAATATGCTTGCCAAAGGTTGGGAATTCGGCGAAAAACCAAACACGCAATAAGGTGACCTCAGGATGACAATATTATCAGCAATCAGACAGCATTGCTTTCCACAAGAATTCCGCATTGCGACAGTACCGTGGCCAGCCAACATGGGCCAACTGCTCGTTTGGCTGAAGCAATTAGCTGAAGTCGCCAGCGAACCACAGGTTATGGCCCCGACCGAGCAGGATCCACGTTTATTTGCGGATATCGGCACGGGTCTCTGGCGTTTGCGCGAAAAGCTAGTCAAGCCCGGTACGACGCAGCCACTGGACGAGATGCGGCGTCCCTACCGCCACCTGGAATCGGTATGGGATGCTCTCGCACAGGCCGGGGTGGAAATACAGGACCACACGGATAAGCCCTTCGATTCCGGTATGTCCCTCAAAGTTGTATCGTTCCAGCCAACTTCCGGACTTGGGCGCGAACGGGTCATCGAGACGATAAAGCCGACCATTTATTTCAAAGGTAAATCGATCCAGATGGGAGAAGTTATTGTGGGAATACCGGAGAAAAATTATTAACTGCAAGCAGGAGGGGGGGCAAATGGCGCGAACAACGATTGATTTCGGTATCGACTTGGGCACAACCAACAGCGAGATCGCCGTACTTAAGGGCACAGAAATAGAAGTCTTCAAGAATAACGAAGGATTTGAATACACACCATCTGCCGTTTGGATTGACCAGAAGAATCGCTTATGGGTAGGGCGGCAGGCCAAAGAACGACTGGAAGAAGACTCTGAAAACGCCTTCGGTGAATTCAAACTTCAGATGGGAACCACAGAGGAAAAGTTGTTTGCACGAAGCGGGAAACGTATGAAACCGGAAGAACTCTCCGCAGAAGTGCTCAAGGCGTTGCGCACCACAGTAAAGCAAAGAACGGGTGAGGACCTGGAAGCGGCCGTCATCACAGTTCCAGCTGTCTTCGAGTTGCCGCAGAGCGACGCTACCAATCGCGCCGCGCAATTGGCCGGCTTGAAGCAGTCGCCACTGTTGCAGGAGCCAGTGGCGGCTGCTCTGGCACATGGCTTCCAAAGTACGAGCGATAAGGTTTTCTGGTTGGTTTACGATTTTGGAGGCGGCACATTCGATGCCGCAGTGATCCAAGTTCGCGATGGCGTTATTCAGGTCGTAAACCATGGGGGGGACAATCACCTTGGCGGAAAATTAATTGATTGGACAATCGTGGATGAACTCCTCATTCCGGCGATAACGCGGGAACATAAATTCAACGATTTTCGGCGGGGCAATAATAAGTGGCGGTCCGCTATCGCCAAATTGAAGACGAAGGCTGAGGAAGCCAAGATCAGAGTTTCAGAAAATGAGTCAGCGGAGATCATCATTGATTTTCTATGTCAAAACGACGATGGCCGGCCGGTAAGTTTCGATTTCGAACTAAAGAAAGCGGATGTTGAGAGGCTGGCAGAACCGTTTATCCTGAGATCGATCAACATCTGCAAGAAGGTCTTGGCTGACAAGCGCCTTGGCGCAGGCAACATCGAGAAGGTCATTCTTGTGGGTGGACCATCGATAATGCCCTATCTCCGAAGCCGACTATCGGACAAGAATGAAGGCTTAGGCATTCCGCTTGATTTCCGGGGTGACCCGTTGACAGTTGTTGCACGCGGCGCCGCTGTGTTCGCAGGCACCCAACGGTTGAAGGTTGGGGTATCCCAGCCGGTGGCAGAAGGTCAATTCGCGGTGGAGCTCGACTACAAGCCAATGGGACCGGATACGGAACCTCTGGTCGGCGGGAAAGTAATCGCCGTTCGCTCGAAGGATTTCACGGGTTTCACGGTAGAGTTCATCAACGCCACTACAAGACCACCTTGGAGAAGCGGAAAACTCGGGCTCGGTCCGGATGGGTCCTTTGTTACGAATTTGTTCGCCGAAAAGGGACACCCCAACACGTTCGAAATCGAGTTGTCCGATCCGACGAGCCGCCGTATCTATACTGTTCCAGCAACCTTCCAATACACCGTCGGCATGGTAATAACGGACCAACCGTTAATTCACTCTGTCGGTGTCGCAACAGCCGGAAACGAAATACGCTGGTTCTTTGAGAAAGGTTCACCGCTGCCCGCGCGCCGAAGGGACTTGTTCAAGACGGCTTTTGAAGTCCATCAAGGCAAGGCGGGCGACGTGATCCGCATACCAGTCATGGAAGGGGAAAACCAGAGAGCCGACCGGAATCGTAAGATTGGCGCACTTGAAATATCGGCACTCGAAGTCAAAAGAAACGTTCCAGCCGGAAGCGACGTTGAGGTTACGATTGAAATTGATGAATCACGTCTGATCCGGGTGAAGGCGTATATCCCTGTATTGGACGAGGAGTATGAACACATCCTTAAATTGGGATATGAGAAAACCGATCCGACGGAATTGAGAAAGGGTTTGGATCGCGAGAAAGAACGTCTGAATGAGCTTCGCAAGCAAGCCGAGGAGACTCATGACGCAACCGCCCAGAGGGTCCTCAACCGCATAGATACGGAGCGCATGGTCCATGAAGTCGAAGGCAGTCTTTCGGCGGCATCGGCGGACCAAGACGCAGGACAGAAGGCCAAGAATCGGCTCGGGGACCTCAGGGTTGCATTGGACCAAGCCGAGGACGCCGTTGCCTGGCCTGCTTTGGTTGCTGATGCCGAGAAACTCATAACGACGTCAAAAGACTTGGTTCGAGATCACGGCGAAATCGGAGACGCCCGCTCTTTGGAAAACCACACGGCCGAAGTGGAGAAAGCCATCCAGACCAAAGATCCAGATATTCTCCGCAGGAGGATGGAGGAATTGAGAGGTTTTGTTTTCCGCGTGTTGGACAAGAAAGGGATTATGCAGGTTATCCATTTCCAAAATTTAAGCAGCATGAAAGGCGAGATGCGGAATCAGGACTTGGCTGAACAACTAATTTCCCAAGGTCAACGCGCAATGAACGGCAATGACATTGACGGCCTTCGCGCGACGAACCGACAGTTGGCCGCGCTCTTGCCATCACCGCCGCCGCCGCCCGACATAAGTACTGTCCACTAAGCGACGCAGAAATAAGGAGGTAACTTCTCCGTCATGACGGTCTTAGCGAAGGATGCGAAAGGCGGGTCTCGCATGGAGGTGAATATAGCGCTGGAGCTCAAGGCTGTTCTCTTGCAAGCCTTATTGTCGAGGGCCACCGTACTTGCCGGGCGAGGACAATATGCGGACGCCGAGAATGTCCTCAGGGATATAGAGAATAGCGGGCCGGACGCGTCAACGACTCTTGACCTTATTGCTCGGATTCGCGCTCAACAAGGCCGATATTCGGAAGCCATGGTTCTGTGGAAGAAAGCCTTGGAGTTGAACCCCGATAATGAGACTTACCGCGCGGGTATCCGGCGCATTGAAAAAATCCTTAATCGGCCTTTGTGGACCCGCGCGGTCGTGCCTTTGGTCGCGGTGCTTGTCGCGGGAGTGGGGATCTGGTTTTTCGGAAAACCGGTCAACCGAATACGCGAGGCATTTTTTTATGATGACGCACGCGTAGTCCGTGATGCCGGTCAATTAAATCGATCAACGAAAGCGTCAACCTTGAAGGCCGTTGACACTTTGCCGCAGATCGCAATCAACGTCCCGGGTGTGTCGGTTAGAAATCAACAGAACTCGATAGTTGTGCAGTTTGAGGAGGGACTGTTCCGCTTTGCGGCCAGACTTAAACCCGAAGCGAAAGATATACTCTCGACTTTTGGACTTCAACTTAAACCGTACGCGGGGAGAATCGCTGTTTCGGTGACGGGCTGCACGGACCTTAAACCGATTCCCGATGGATGGATATACCCGGACGACGCGGCATTAGGAATGGCTCGTGCAGTGGCCGTTGTTAATCATCTTCGGAGCAAATCCGGGCTCCTGCCGTCGATGTTCACACTGAAGAGTGCTGTTGACGCAAGCGCGCCATATCCGAACGATACGAAGGAGAACATGCTGAGGAACCGCACAGTGATCATCAGCATTTCTCCATCTGAGGATAGGAATATTGCCCCGTGACTGCACCGCGGATCCATTCTTCGCTTCAACTATCGTGGGTTCTAGCCAACAGGGAAGCCCATTTCTCGGGTAGTTCCACGATTGGGCCGTTTCATTTTCTTGTGGCGCTACTACTCATCATTGACGACTACTATCTCCAAGACGCCAAAGCGCTAGGCATGTCTAAAGGTGCGATTGAAGAGATCGCGAGTCTCTCATCGGCAGCCCGCAAAATCATTTCAATACCCGAAAATCAAATAACGGCGATTCGTAGAGAACTCACCAAGTCCATGCGGCGGGTGTCACATATCACTGATCCCATCCTGTTGCACCGTTCCTCGGAATCTCGCGCACTTTTCCAAGATGCGTCGAGACGCGCAGCGGATAGCGGACACGACACTATCAACCTAGTGCATCTATTGGAGGCCCTGTTAGAACGCATGCCGATTGCCGGTTCGGCGGAATCCGGCGAGCGATTTATCTCTCTCGTTGAAAAACTTCGGTCGCAAGTGGAGTTTTCTTCTGTCGATCCCGGTCAGGGGCGATGCAGCAGTGGCGGCAAGACACCTTTTCTGGATGAACTCGGGCGCGATTTGACCTCCTTGGCGCGCGGTGGCCGCTTGCCACCGGTCGTTGGACGCAAGAAGGAAATTACGACGCTGGCGAGATACTTATTGCGCACCACAAAGCGGAACGTCCTGATAATCGGAGAGGCCGGAGTGGGCAAGACTGCCATCGTCGAAGGCTTCGTGCAAAAAATCGCCACGGGCCGAGTTCCAGAATTTCTACAGCCCTTGCGTGTCATACAAATCAACATCAGCGACCTAGTTGCCGGGACGCAGCATCGCGGTGATATGGAGATTCGTGTAAAGCACGTCATTCAGGAGGCGACCGGTGATTCCAACGTGGTTCTCTTCCTGGACGAAATTCATCTCATTGTGAAGGCGGGAACCGGCGGAGGCGCGCCCATGGATATTGCCGCCATCTTGAAGCCGGCTTTGTCCCGAGACGATTTTCGCTGCATCGGAGCGACCACGGTTGACGAGTTCGAGCGTCATATCAAAGGAGACGTCGCATTGCTGCGACGCTTTCAGGTCCTTAAGGTGCCGGAGCCAACCAAGGAGGAAGCTCTCCAAATGTGCACGGCATGGGCGCGTAGGGTCGAGCGTCTTCAAGATGTTGTGTTTGCGGAAGAAACGGTTCCAGCTGCCATTGAACTGTCCATGGAATTTATCAGAGGTCGTTCACTTCCGGACAAAGCGATCGACCTGTTGGAAAACGCTGCTGTCCTCGTGAAGATTTCATCTCTTTCCGGCGAAGCGGTTCCGATGCTCAAGACACTTCCTACAGTTAAGCGAGAGCATGTTGTTGCCATAATCGAAGAACAGTATGGTGTCACCGTTAATAAGTCGGAGTTTCTGGCAGCGGAAGAAATCAAATCCGTGCTTCAGAAAGAAATCATCGGACAAGACCTGGCTATTGAGGCGCTTATGCAGGAGGTCGTTGCTATTGGTACCAAGACCGAGGATGTAGAAGGACCAGTCGGCGTGTTCCTCTTTGCGGGCCCAACCGGCACGGGCAAAACGTATACGGCGGAGTGTTTCGGAAAGGCCACATTCGGGGATGACAGAAACGCTGTCATTCGGTTCAACATGAACGAATACAAGGAGCGGCACGAAATTGCGCGGCTCATCGGTGCACCACCCGGTTTTGTTGGTCATGATCAACTGGGAGCCTTCTTCAAATTCGCTGAAGGCAATCCCCAGGGTTTAATCATCCTCGATGAGATGGAGAAGGCGCATCCTGAGATCCAAGACTATTTTCTTCAGATCTTCGACAAGGGGGAAGCACAGGACTCGCGCGGGCGAAAGGTCGATCTCCGACCATATATATTCATTATGACGTGTAATTTAGTAAGAGGGCCGGCAAGAACCCGAATAGGGTTTGGAGCGCCGGATGATGCGCAGAATGAGGTAAGGAAGAGTAGCACCCACGAAGTCCTGTCGCAGCATTTCCGGAACGAGTTCCTGGCCAGGATACGACGAGTCATTGAGTTCCAGAAGTTAAGGCGAGAGGATTACTTGGAACTTCTCGAAAGGGGAATTGCAGCTCTCGTTGAAAAACTGGAACGTGAACATTCCGCTTCTTTCCATATGACCGACACCGCGAAGTCCATGTTTATAAATTTCTGCCTGGACCAACCTGATGGATGCCGAGGATTCAGTAGATTGTTCGATAGGCTCATTTCTACACCAACTCTGACCTACATCAAAGACCATTCTAGAACATTTGCCGTAACATTGGTAGAGTACATTTACGGTAAGCCACTTCTTCAATCTGAAGATAAATAATGTAAGGATAAATATCGAGCAATGAGTATGGTGGTTTTCTTTAATATATTATTGCTCAATGTCCTGTCCGCCGAAGAATAGTAGCAAGAGAGAAGGAACGGCGGAACAAACATGCCTTTCTTAGGAGGTAATACATGAACAGTATTGAATCGTATGACAATTTAAAAATAATAAAGGAAGAACTGCTTAAAAACATTGAAGATTCAATCAAAAAACATGAATACGAGATTGATCAAGAAAAAGATGAGGTCACCAGGAAGATGTTAAGAGAAAAATTTATTTCTTCTTCCAAATTTATATTGGCCTCTCTCAAGTATTTTGGCAATATTAAAGACAGGAATGATGAGAAATTTGTTTGGGCTTGTACGGCATTATCCTCCAACTTTTTAAGAGAAAAGTTTGAAACGGATAAGTTTGGACAAGGTTTTAATAAAGAGCTCTTAGTTGTAAGGACATATCTTGCATTTTCCACAGCAATTAATCTTTGTGCAATAAAAGCTTATCCATGGGAAAAGGCAGAAATGCTAAATAGATTATGTTCTGGCATGGAAGACATCCCAGAAAACCTTGTGGCAGAGTGGATCACTAAGCAAAAGCAAGAGGTGTTAAATGGAGAATTAGAGCTGGAATTTGGAAAAAATATCGTTGATAAAATTAGGCGATTGTTAAATATAAAATATTTTGTGGATGCCTGTAATACGCCAACCCTAAGATTGCTTTCTGAAAAGTTAAATAATGCAAGGACTGTTAAAGATTTAATCAATATGACAGCAGACATACTAAACGTAAAACATATAAAGATAACCTTCTCTCTCCCAGAAGAGATGACCCATCAATTTAGCTTCTTAGATGGCGATGGTTATCCGGGTGCGGAATTATCTCAACTTGACGATACTATAATTATTAAGGTTGACATCAGAATTATGAATTCTGATAATTATTGGCGATCGGATACAGAAATTCTTATTGCTAGGCTACTGTGCGATATAGTCTTGAAATGTATGGAAACGCATGATTTTCCTTCCTCGCTTCACCAATTTCTAATTAAGAAAGTAGCACCATTGATTCGTATGGGTGGGGTCAGGGGATTTAAAAGAACAAAATGGGATAATGTATTCGCTCAAGCTGAACTTAAGCAGTAATATTATGTGAGATTAATTAGACAATTATTGACCCAAATACATACATTTGAAGGCCAGGAGGGTTATATGAGCAGCCCCATGCAGTATACGCAGGTTTCGATGAAACAACTTGACCTCGGGGGTATTAATTGCGCCGCTTGCCAAAGCCCTCTTCAAGGCGGGAAGATTGAACTCAACTATCACCGTCTTGACAGGATCATATGTCCCCTATGCGGTCAGGACTATGTGCTTTGCTGCACATGTGGCAGGTTATCCACGTTTTATCCAACAGGCGATTGGGTCTCCTGCGATCATTGTCGTCAAGGTTTTCTCCACGCCGGAAGCTCGTTAATCCAGAATATGTCTAAGGAGCAGTTTGAAGTAGCAGAAAGGGAGAGAGTACTATACAATAAGTTGAAACAATCAGTTAGGGAAAAGTACAAGAATCCAGTAAGACTTATACTTTCCTGCGAGGCAGAGAAGCCCGGCGCTAATGGGTGTGCCCAACAGACCCCTTGGTGGAAAACACTTTTTTCAAGAAGAGGGCACTCATAACGCGTTAGATCTTTGCATTTGCAGGGGTGGAGCGATTGTGGCAAGTACCTACAGGGAGAATAACTCCAGTGAAAGAGTATGAACAAAGAACAAAAAAGGATATGGATGATATTCGTGTGTTCAAAGAAGAGGTAAATCCATATGCCAAAATAAGGGTATTGCGAACATTTAATCCGATTTTTAAACAGCATGATAAGATTTTATTTGATGAAGTCGTAAAATGCGCAGATCCACGGGTTACGTTAGCGGCCTACGTTAGATATCCTTTAGATATTACGAAAAAGTTAGGAATTGGCGGTGTAAGAAGATGCCTTGATTTATTTTTTGAAGCTGATTTCATAAAAAATACAGATCCGAGTCTCAGACATGATATATTGTACAACATTTCGAGTATGTGTGATACTAGTGGGGTTATAAAGGAGTTGTTACCTAGGTTATTTGATGACACTGATTCAATAATTAAAGGGCAAGCGCTAATACTTGCGTATAACTTGAAAGAAGATTCAATAATTCAGGATAAATTGCCATCTCTCATAAACGATTCAGAACCACTGCTTTCTACGCCAGCGAGAGAAATATATATGCTTCTCTCATTGGAAACAAATAAAACAAGAAATATATTGTTTGAGTTGATGACAGCGTTTCTTTCTGGCCCAATTGGAGACGACAAGAGCTCGCTTCGTATAGTAGTTGAGCCTGAAATTCTGCTTGGCAAACGTTTAGCAGAGAGAAGTTATATTTCACTGCTACAATTTGCAGGTGGTCACTCTCGGAAAATCTTATATTATCCAAGAATTTTTATGGCAGGTAATGCGGTTGTATTACGGTTAAACAATCTTGATGCAAGAGTAATATTGGAAAATAGAAATAGAATAATATCAGTTTATTGTGGGATATGTACTAAGACACATAATGATCTAAAGTATGGTAGTTACACCCATGTACACAATGACACCATCTTCCGCTCGGCGGCGACACAAATAACTTACCAAACTATCGAGTGCCCATTTGGTCATCACATTCTTTGTGTGGGATAAGACGTGTTGGAGTCGGAGTAGGATGTCATATAAATAAGCATTCTTAAGTCTGATACGGCACTGACAAAAAAGTTCAGAGAACCCACTTCTGTACGAGATCGGAGGGAGGCGCTTAGCAGGGTGATGAAAAGGAAACGCAATGTTGAATAACTGGGATAGGTTAGTCAACTGGGTTAGAAAGATGATCAGGAAAGACTGGGTGTTAGAAAGGAACGCGCCTTGCCCTGCCTGTGGTGAATTTGGGTGGACCGTCATCGTGCGCGTGTGCTGGCCGTTTCGCCACTTCGAAGGAAAATGCGCTCGCTGCCAGTTAAGTGTTCCACAGTTCTTCGACATAAAGCAGTACAAAGTGTGTGGGGGCAGAAGCTGGCTGGTGACAGTGGTTGGGGGATACACTCACCCCGGCGCCACTATCTCCGTGGGTCCCAGCGGAAGATGTGTGCGCTGTGTCAATGATTGTTGAAAAAGTAACCTTTGGGGGGGTATTATTCCGCGATCAGTGACACGCTGCGGTGATTCATGGGATGCTTACGCATTCCATAGATCATTTGGCGCCGGATAATGACGTAATGAAGAGATGTAGCATCTGTGGTCAGGAAGTTGAGAGAGAAGCGATTCAATGTCCAAAATGTGGCCGTGGGATGTTTGAAAGAGAGCAACAACTCCCTACATCATCAAAAGATACCAAAGGAAACTATGAGGCCACAGTAATCGATAACAACAATAAAAACGCTGAAGGGAAAAACATTCAAAATATCCATGATGCGGTGAGTAGGGGCGATCTCCCTTCTGTCAAAGCAATCCTCGCAGCATCGCCAAATCTTGTTCACTCCGCGGACGGTAGAGGATGGCTCCCATTGCATTCCGCTTTGAACGGAAGGCATGGCGACATAGCGCGATTGTTGGTCGAGAGAGGAGCTGATGTTAATCGGGACTGTGGGGCAATTTTCATGTTTCTGAAACCTCTCCATATTGCTGCCGCTATTGGAGATGTTGACTTGGTTCGTTTCCTTATTTCAAAGGGCGCAGTAGTTGACTGCACTGATCTTGACTATCGGACGCCTCTTCTGATGGCAGTTGATAAAGGTCACAATAGGGTAGCGGAACTATTGGTGGCCAGCGGGGCCAAAAATGAAGCCGCGGATATAACTGGAAGAACACCAATTTCTCTTGCCAGGGATAGGCATAATGATCCTATGATCGGCGCTCTTACAAAGACCAGCAAGAATCCAGTCAGAGATAACCAGCCCAGACAAACTTCTCGTGCAAAATGGTGGCAATTCTGGAAGTAGTCTATCAGAAGATTAAGAATGGAGATTCCGGGATACTCGGTCAGTCTGCGCATGCGCAAACGAGTCGAGGAGATCTTCGGCTGGATGAAGACCACCGGCGGGATGCGCAAGACGCGATACATCGGCCAGAAGAAAGTAGGCTGGCACTTCACTCTGGTGGCCGCGGCGTACAACCTGGTACGGATGAGGAATACGTGTTATAGGAGATACAAATGGGATGGTTAAGTGTTGAGTGCCACGACATCGTGGACAGATTTTCGTGCCATAACATCGTGGACACCCGGTTGTTCAGCGTAACGAATAATCGAATTCCTCGATCTGGAACTTATTGAAGAACATCCTCAGTTTCTGATCTTTGACATCGATCGTCGCAACCACGTATTCGAGTTTCGTTTCCGGCGGGACGGGAAACAATTCGCCGAAGATGTTGATCTTCAAATCGCTTCGGATGAGCCGCACCAAGTGGTAACGACCGGTCTCCGGTTTTGTCAGTCGATGCCGCGGCGCATCCTCCTGCGTCGGGAATCGCAGCGTGGCGTTCGCGGCGGCGAGTGCTTTCAGCGGGGTCTTGCCGCCGAGTTTGCTGTAGCGATACCGGCTGTTGTGGCGTTGCTCAAACGCAAGCGTCCCGGTTCGAAGGTCGTCCGTCGTCGCCATGACGACCTTGTCGAGAAACTTCTGTTGGTAGTGATCGTTGAACTGCTCGATGACGCCATTTCGCCAAGGCTCGGACATCGGTATGAACCAGGGCTCGACCCCATGATGCAGGCAAAGCCGGATGAGCGGCCCCATGCCGCGCGGGTGCGCCGGACTGCCGAAGAACGACATGGCGTTGTCCACTTGGATGTTCTCCGGGATTCCCAGGCGCGTCCAAATGCCCCAGAAGCCGTCCAACACGTCCTGTCCGGCCTTGGAAGGCGACGCATGCAAGCCGCAACGTGCCGTAGCCGTGTCGACGACATTGAGTCCGTAGAAGCGTATCGGTCCCTTGAGATAGCACGGGCCGACCAAGTCCGCCTGGTGGGTCTGGTTCGGCAGCAACGACGACAGTTTGGGATATGGCGTTCCCTTTGCCTCGTACTTCCCGGTTCGGCGGTGCGTCAACTCATTTCGGCTCAGGATGCGGCCGATGGTCCGCAACGAGGGTAGAAGCACAACACCGAGATCCTCCAGTTCCCAGAGGATTGCCTGTGCGCCACAGAACAAGTCCTGGTTGTAGAGATTGAGGCGCACCATCTTGACTATCTCCTCGATCTCCTTCGATGTGCGGGAACCCGGAGCAAGCGGCCGACGGGACCGGCTCTCGCTCCATGAGTCGTCATTCCCGGTACAACGCGAGACCCACTTGTAGAGCCATGCTTTTGATCGGCGGAGCGAAATGCAGATGGATTCCGGATTCTCGCCGTCGAAAAAGCGCTGCACCGCCAAGATCCGTTCTTGCTGGGCGTTATCCTTCATGAACACCTCCCGGTTGGGTTCGATGTTCAGCAGGATGACGCGGAAACTATTCGATTGTCAGAGAGCGTTGTCCACGATGTCGTGGCTCATTTTTTTGTCTACGATGTCTTGGCCTTCAACAGTTAAGGAATAGGCGGCTTCGGAAAATTAAAGAGAAATTTACAAATGATTATACACGATTCTTGTGTGCCAGCCGATGGGCTGGTGAATTCACTAGGCTTATCGAGGGTGATCGGGCCATCTGGAAACGAGGAGACGAATATGAGCAAGTTTTCCGGGTGTTGAAAATCGATAATCCATCATCCTGTTTTGCAGAATCAGAAGCTATGATTCGCTCTCTGAAAGCCGCAGACCAGCAGCTACTGCGAGAACTGATCGATCAAGACCTGTTGCAGAACGGAACCGACAATATTTCAAAGTTGGCTCGATCTCTTCCTGCGCTCGTCGGGATAACGCCACGGGGGCTTGAGGAGGACGCTTTTGCTACGTCACCTCAACTAGTATTGGCAATGTACGATCTGATCTGCAAGAACGAGATACGGAAAGCGTGAGATCCCCTCTGGCGATCAGCATGTTGGGCCGGCATCGCTCAAGCCTTATCGCCCTGCGCTGGATGAGCCGGGAACCTTCGTCGCCACTCCAATTATAGGGCCGCCAACACGCGGATTGGTGTACGCAGACCTACAGGGGATCGTGAAGATTGCTCGCCATGAAGTCCGCCTTCTTCAGTACGGCAAGCAGTGGAAAAGGCATTCGAATAGCCCGACCCGACATACGAAGTGTACCGCAGCGCCTGTTCACTAATCGCGGGCTTGTGGATTGTTCTCGGCATCGAAAGGATGCGGTCCCTGGTTTCAAGGGGAAGCCGCAGGAGCGCCATGACCTGGTGTTACCCGAGCTCGGGCGATCCCCTCCCGCCGAGCAATCTCAGCCCGGTTCCGTACCTCGCCAGCGTCGAGCTGTCGCCGCCACTCGATGGCCTTGCGGAGGAGTTCGGTTACGTGGGGGATCCTGGGCTCTCTGGGCAGCTTTGGCTTTTCGCGAGGCGGCGGTACGGCATTCACTACACCATCGGCCATCACCTGCCGTGTCAAGGCACCGATGGTGGTGTTCTCGAACGCCCCCTTGTGCCCGAAGGCAATTTCGACCGTCTGATCGCGGTAAGTGGCCGTAGGATTGCCACTTAGGAGATCCTGAGCGAGGTGGACGATCCGGAAGCAGATCTCCGTTTCGACCCGCCCGGGGCGGGTTCGCATACTGTTACACTTGGGGAGCCATATAGGACTAGAAACGATTGGAAACAGCACCTACTTAAACAGTCTTCTTAACGCTGGATACATTTCCTTTAAGGTTTTACCATCCAATTGCGCGATTCTTTCCGAAATCCAATTCTTTATTTGACTCTCACCGATTGGTCCCGTCCAAAGAAAGACTTCTTCGGTTTGCAAGTCGGTATCGGGCGGCAGTCCGAAAAAATTGCATATCTGCTTCAACTTTGTTTTCGTCGGTCGCTGAGCGCCGTTGAGCCACCGGGACACCGTTGTGACATCGATTCCGAGCTTGGCGGCGAATTTCTTCTTCTGGCCATGGGGGAGGGTGTCGATGAGATGCCGGATATTTTCGGTGAGTACATCTACGCCATGTACCGTCAGGAGGTCGCCGGAAAGTTCTCCGATCTTGATCCCGGTTTTTTGGGCGAGGATTTCTCCTTCCTTTGCCGTCAGGGCTTCGCCATCTTCCTCGAGTAACTCCGAGGCCCTCTCCAGGGAGCACCCCAGCCAGACGGAGAGCCTGGTTTCCCAGTTTTTCCGCTCTTCGCCTTCCTTCCAGAGCAGATAGCGGATATTCTTTGCGACCCCGTCCATTCTCCAAGTTTCGCATATGCCGAGATCCAGTGCAAATACTCGACTTTTTAAGGAGCAAACGCAGATAACGCTTGACGTAAATAAGCGCTTCGTGCCTATAATACAAAGTATGAGCGCTAATTATAGGCGAATCTATTGCGAGACGTGGATTTTTAGGACGCGGGGTCGTGGAATCGGGTGATGGGGGACCCGGCGGGCGACATTTGCAGGACGGCAGAGAACTCTCCACGCGATGTGTGGTGTCCTGCCGACAACCCGTATTTACGGGAGTTTCTGGATCTGATTGCCGAGATTCTCGTCGCCGAATATCTGAAGTATGCGAAAGCGAACGACCAGAAAGGAGACCATTCATGAGAGCTGCAATTTATGCGAGATACAGCACCGACCTTCAGAGCCCCACCAGTATCGAGGACCAGGTAACGGCCTGCCGACGAGCGGCCGAACGACACGGCTACACGGTCCTTGAGGACCAGATCTACTTCGACAGCGCCGTTTCCGGGTCCAGGGATGACCGGGTGGGACTCAACACGCTAATGGAGGCGGCGAACAATGGAGCCTTCGACGTTCTCCTGGTGGATGACCTGTCGCGTCTATCAAGGAATCAAATCAAAGCGCTGACGATCTTCTCCAAATTCCAGTTCATGGGTCTTGCGATCCTGTCGGTTTCGGACAACATCGATACCTCGGACGAACGGTCCTTCCTCCCCGTTGCGACAAAAAGCATGTTCAACCACATGATGCTCTACGACATTCGAGACAAGACTCTACGGGGGCAGAAGGGCCGCAAAGAGCGCGGGTACTTCGTCGGGGAGGGAACGTTCGGATACAAGTCTTTCCCCGTCGGCAAAATCTACGTTGACCGGAAAGGCCAGCAACGCCCCGAGGGCTACGATATGCAAATCAATCCCCAAGAGGCGGCTGTCGTCCGGTGTGTTTTCGAGGAATATGCGGATGGAGTTTCTTTGACGAGGATCATCAAGAGGCTGAATCAGGACGGAACTCCGACCCGCAAAGGGAATGTCGGGAAATGGGCGACGAATCCTGTTTTCGGGATGGTGAGAAATGAAAAGTACATCGGCAAGTGGGTATGGAACCGCCGCGGATGCCGACGGGAACCGATTACAGGCAAGGTCCGGACCTACGAAAAACCGCAATCCGAGTGGGTCGTGATCATGCGTGAAGATCTCCGGATCATCCCGCAGGGTCTTTGGGAGCGTGTCCAGAAACGTCTTGAGGAGAACAGGCGCGTCTGGCCGGGTGGCAAGGGGCGGCGCGGGTTTCACGGTCAGAAGGGTAATGCAAAAGCCATATACCCTCAGGAACTGTTGTCCTCCGCGATGACGTGCGGGGTCTGCGGAGGTACTATCGCCAAGGTCAGCGGAAAGGATAGAGGGTATTACGGATGTATCAACGCGGCGAGGAGATCATGTGGCAACCGGGCCTTGGTCCGAAAAACGATTGCGGAACGGATTATCCTTGGAGCGGTATACGAGAAAATCTCGGATGCCGAGGCGCTGAGCTACCTGTTCCGCCGGGTCGAAACCCTAACCGCGAAGGAATTGGCAAAGAGCCCGGAAACTATCCTCCGGAAGGAAGCGGAGCATACGGATGAAAAGCGCAAGAGGGACAACCTGCTCAAGTTCATTATGGAGGGGAAGGCCGGTCATCTTAAGTCCGTCGCCGACAGCCTTGGCTTGTGCGAAAAGAACGTCGACCGGTTGGAGGCCGAGCTCGAAGCCCTTCGGATGAGCGACAAACACCGGTTCAAGGCTCCGCCGAAGGAGTGGATCCTGGAGCGGGTGACCGACTTCAAGGGAATCCTCGAACAGAAGACGGAACGGGCGGCATTGCTCCTGAGGAAGTTGTTGGGGAAGATTCGTCTCGATCCGGTCACCTCCCTGAAGGGGCGGCCGTTCTACCATGCGACGTCGACCCTCGACGCCCTTGTGCTCGTCGAGCACAAAACGCAAGAACCGGGGCCCCCCGTAAAGGGAAGCCCCGGTTCGACGACTTTCCGGTGGTGGGCGCTACAGGATTTGAACCTGTGACTTCCACCGTGTGAAGGTGGCACTCTACCGCTGAGTTAAGCGCCCCGAGAGACCCCTATTGTACCT
>Ga0082335_1004523_pt1 | contig 20711 bp, 22 predicted proteins | sample Subgrocontami58m_FD_72375 | JGI IMG/M metagenome (GOLD analysis project Ga0082335, IMG submission 72375) | Subsurface groundwater microbial communities from S. Glens Falls, New York, USA - GMW37 contaminated, 5.8 m (SPADES assembly) (version 2) ... | reverse complement strand
AACGAGATCGCGCAGTCTTTTGGTTTGTGAAACTGTTTCCAGTCGCGCTCTTCAATGAACTGCTGGATGGCATGAGTAAGTTGTTCAAAATCGGTCATATGAAAATTTGTCACTATTGTGTGGAAATCACTTTTTCTAAATCACCATGCGCCGCGAGGCAGGAGATATCCCTCCAAAAAAATGAGGCGATCAATCGCCTTCTCTTGGGCTTCATGGATTAAGATGCCTGACCAGGCGGACAGATATCTGGTAGCTGGATCGTAATCCGGACGGGTAAACAAGATCGTACTTAAGCTAACCTCTGCTTCCATGAACGAAGCCAAGATAGCTGAATATCTACAATCTCACGACCAATCTCATCATCTGCCTCCACACGTTGAATAAGTTCGTCGCGAGAAAAACTTCCATCTGATCCGATCGAAACAGAGGTATCCGCTGAAAGAACCGCCAGACGTGCGACAACTAATTTACGAACCTCCTCGTCTGTCATGATTTGTTTTGCATCTCTGGTGCTCATATGATTTCCATCTTAACTAATTTCTCTAGCAACTTCTGTCCAAGCGGCGTGTCGTTCTCCACCTCGATGTAGGCCACCTCCCAACTTACAGGACCTAGGGGATCATCTAAAACAGCGACAATCTCTTTACGGACGCCTAATGGAAGTGTTGAGTAGATCTTCAAAAACGACTGCTTCTTATCCATAGTTGTTAACCGCAATATACGGGAATTTGGATTGATAAACAAGACCTTTTCACGATCAGTGCTCTGGCTTTTCAAATGATTGATTCGTCAACTCGAGTCGCCATTATTTTACGCTATTCGTCCAGCTCTTTCATGCGCTTGAACCACCATCCAAACTCATCCGGATACGCTTTTGCGTTCTCTTCAAACCATACGTGAACCGCGTTGACGTCGAGAGCTTCACCTGCCATGGGTCCATCTTGCACAACAAATGGCTCGTCCCAATCCGATCCCAACCCCATTCGAATCGCAAGGATGAAGTTGCGCGCTCCCTGATTATCCCAAACATTTGCCCGTAACAGCCGACGAAAAATATCCAGCGCCATCTCGTTCATTCCTTTCTCCCACACAATCAACGCGAATCGTTCGATCATGCGCATGAGGTGTCGGTTTTCGAGCCATCCCCACGGCATCTCGACCGGCCAATCTCCGCGCGCGTCCGCGATCCTCATGACTGCGCGTTCAAAGCCATCTTGAATCAACTGTAAACCCTTCTTCACATTCCCTGCTTCAAACTCCAAATCTGCGACAAGCATGTAGGGATCATAAAAATCCGAATCTTTTGCGATGAGCGCTTCCATTTCTTTTTTCAGCTCTTTGTCGCTTCGTGAAGACTCAAGCAACTCATAATACGTAGCCATGACGGCGTGAGCTTTGTCCGTGAATGTTTCAATGCGCTTTCTTCTGCGTGCGTTCATAATCGGGTACTGACCGGCTCCTTCTGCCTTCATGGCAGCTTCGAGTTCCTCGTGCGTCACTTCCCGCCCCTCCAACAAAGCCTTCTTCTGCGCCTGACAGACCTCGCAGTCATCAAACAACATATCCTCCGGTGCCGTACCCGAATCCGGAACAAACCTAACGGACCGCTGACCGAGCATCTGATTGAGACTGCGCACCACTCGAGGAATCGTTTTAAATTTCTTTGTCGTCTTCAGTTCGAAGTGAAACCTCTCCGCGATAGACTGAAGCGCGCCCAGAAGACGCTCATCCTTTACAAGGAGCACATCGGGCACACATCCGTGCTGCTGAATTGCCTCGACGAGCGCCGTCCCGACATCATCGCTGTCTGCCGAAACCATCTTCATGTTGAGAATGAGCTGTGAATTTCGATCGACGATCATGACAACACGCAATGTGGGATCATTGAGATATCCGCCCAATCGAGACGCTTCCCGTACGTCAAACTCCCACACACCTGCTTGCTTAGACATGATCTGTTTAGGTTGTTCAATGTCGGTCATAGCGTTTTCAATTTACTTTTTTCTTGGTCGTGTCCCCCTATCATCTTCTTCACTTCCTTCTCAAAATCCGATTCGATTTTTTGTGTCTTGTTGAACTCTTTGTATTCCTCGAGGGCTTTTTGTTCTGCCTGCGACATAGAGATCGTACCCTTCCCATCCAAAATGCGATACTCATTAAATGTCAGGAACTTGTTCACGCTCTGTGCGAATTCTGCCATGGTAAATGCCTGTCGGTTCTCGATGATGTTTTCAATGTAATCGAAAAAACCAGACACAGTGCGTTCTAATCGTTTAATGTCCGCTTCCTCGAGATAATTCTTTGCCGTCTTCACGTCTGTCGCAAGCACGCGTCCTTTGGGACTATGCTTCCACGTCGTTAGCCCCATGTTTGGTTTTGTCTTATCCGCTTTTGTGTAGATGATCTCTGCTGCTGTCTGACCTGTGATCGCGAAATGAAATGTGTTCTGGATGGTGGCGAAAAAATCTTTTGTCACGTCAGCATGTGGGTCGTAATCGACACTGCACTCCGCGAAGATGTCTGTGATCTGTAAATAGATACGCCGTTCGCTCGCGCGAATGGAACGGACGCGTTCTAGAAGTTCTTTGAAGTAGTCCTTACCAAATACATGTTCACCTTGCTTTAGGCGTTCATCATTCATGACGAACCCTTTAACCATGTACTCTCGCAAAACCTGTGTCGCCCAAATACGAAATTGTGTGGCGCGAGCAGAATTCACACGATATCCGACGGAAATAATCGCATCAAGGTTATAGAAGTTCACCTCTCGCTCAACATCCCTTTCTCCCTCTTTTTGAACTATTCGAATTTTTCTAATGGTTCGATCTTCGCTCAGTTCAGCCGACTTATAAATTTCTGCCAGGTGGTAATTGATTGTTGGGGTCTCAACACCAAATAACTCCGCCATCATCTTTTGCGTAAGCCAAATCGTCTCGTCTTGCAAAAAGACCTCAAATTTCACATCTCCCTCCGGGGACGTGTAGAGAATAAAGTCGGGCTTTGGAATGGGTTCGCTCACAGAGGAATGCGTTCACCAACCTCTGCTTCGTCGCCGTCAGAATCATCTGAATCCTGCTCGTGCATCATAAAAGATTCCGCGTCTTCAAGCTCATGGCTCACCACGTCGACGAGCTCGTCAAAAAGCTCGGCAGGGAGTGAAGTAAAGCGCGGATCCGTGAAGTGCTTTCGCGCTTCTTCAAGCCACGCCTCGCAAAACTCCAATTTCGCCTCCTCCTGTCGAAGATCAACTTCCAACATGTCCCGCGCATACCCATTCACTTCGATCTCTTCTTGAAAGGCATCTTTATTCAACGTCGTTGAAGCATCGCGCACATGTTCCAAGACATTCGTCTCAAACGCATTGCGCGCCAGACGCTCCTTCACGCTTTCAATCTCGGCATGAGCGTTCTCTCCTTTCCGATAATACGAAATGACCTCGCGGAACTTGTACCATTCACTCTTTGGATTGTCCGGTCGGCCCATGGCATAGAGAAGGGATAGACGGTCAAACTCTTCGACGGCTCGCTCCATCTCGTCATCATCGTGAGCTTTGTCCATCGCTTTCCAGAGACGAATGAGTGTGCGCGGATCTCCTTGGATAATTGACTCAAGAAGATCGAGGTTCGGTGTTGATTCCATATGTGTGTTTATGCTTATTGTGTAATGGTGATTTATGGTCGTTGGGCGATTTTCCACTCCCCCTTTTTCATAAAAGCAGGGATGGTTTGACGGTGTGCCTTGTTAATCAGGTTTGAGTGCGACTGTTTGTTGTCTTTGGCATACTGGACTAAGGAGACAATGTGCTTACCCTCCAAGTACGCGAGTCGTTTGTGATAGCTCATGGTGAGAGCTCGACCGACCAGCTCCTCCATAATGGCTGTCTTGTTTGTTGTCTCAAACTCTTTGAACGCATCGTAATATCTGGCGCGATTGATGAAGGCGATATTGATCGGCACGTAACCCTCACGGATGAGCGCGTAATTATTCAGTACACGACCAATGCGTCCATTCCCGTCACAGAATGGGTGAATGTTCTCGAAGGTCAGATGCAGACGGGCGATACGCTTTACAATATGCTCACTGGCGCTTGCGTGGTATTGCGTGAGCATGTCGGTGAGTAATGGCTCGACCTGTTTGGGATCCGCGCCTAGATGTGTGCCTACACGCACCCACTCATCATCCTTTCTGAAACGACCGGCTATCTCGTCGCGAATATTGGCAATGAGCATCTTATGCAGGAATAGCATGAGAGGAAGCGAGATCTCTGCTTCTTTTGCCTTGCCGTCTATATACTCGGCGACGCGCGCAAGATTCTTGGCTTCGAAAATTTCTCGCTCGCTTACAAAACGATCGAGATCGATCTGGAGAAGAATTTTCTCTGTCTCCTCAAGCGTCAATGTACTGTTCTCAATGGCGTTGGAGTTATAGACCTGCTCGGGGATCTCCGCCTGCGCGATCAGTTTAACTAAAGACTCCTTACCAGGAAGGACTTGGTAATACCGGTCGCGAAGTGTCTGAATGACAGAAAACGTTTTTGGTGTGCGCGCCATAGTTTCGTTTACCGCATAATAGCTCAATTTTCACGTTTATGTCAATCATAATCGTGAAAAAGTTGTTTTTATCTTCTATTTTCACGGTTATACAAACAGTCCCTATACCAAAGATTTCCAGTTTTCCGGTTTCTCAAATGATTGATCTGTTAATTCAATATTTGATATACGGTCGAAACGAAACTTTCGAGAAGCACCTCGCAGGTGACACCAGCCGATCCCATACGGCGTGCTCGTCGCCCATGGATCGACAAGGCGCTCGGTCGTTTCCGGTTTCTCCGAACGATACTTCATCAACACGCTCTTGCGTTGTCGCACACCTTCGCGCCAGACCTGTGCCAGACGCTCATCGTAATACACCGGTTCCCAATCGTATCCGCTATGCACATCATCGATCCCAGACGGCTGAACCAAGATATCAACGTACATCTCGAGCAACTCGTGAGCTCGTACACTCGCGGCGTATCGATCTTCGTGTGGTAAGCCCATAGCCGACCGCGCAATCATTTGTCGTAACTCACCCACACCCGCTTCTCCTTCTGTTTGTTCGATAATCTCCTGAAGAAGAAGCAATGCTGTATGGATCGTCATGTCGTCTTGCTTGCGAGGCATATCACAACTCCATATCCCCTCCAACAATTCCCTTCCCTGAATTCTTTGCCTTCTTGAACGCCTTTTTCATCTCATCGAATGTGGGCTCGCGACCATCTAGTAACGCCGCTTTCTGCGCGCGACAAATCTCGCAGTCATCAAACAGCATGTCCTCCGGCGCTTGATCCGAATCCGGAACAAACGTAACCGGTTGGCGACCGATCATCTGTGTGAGCTCCCGCATGATCTGCGGGATCACTTCAAACTTTTTTACCACTTTGAGTTCAAAGTCATATTCTTGTGCCACCGGAGTGAGTTCGCGCACGAGTTGTTCATCCTTCACAAGCAGTGCTCGGGGAATCATCCCACGATTTTTTATGCCTTCTGCGAGTGCGTCCCGAGCATGGTTGGGTGTCGTCTCAAGTTCAACCTTCATGATCACGACAAAATGCGAGTCGCGATCGACGATCGTCACTAACCGCATGGGCGTCCCATCCGGCGCACGACCATACTGCGGCTCAGGCCGTTGATCCAGTTCCCAGATACTGGACCTACGAATAGAGGATGACTGATCGGTCATATTCTACTTCTTGCTTAATAACAGTAGGATCAACCCTACCATTTTTTCTTTCTCTTTCGGGTTGCTCTCAGCAACAAAGAGGGTCAACGCAGTTAGTGCCTCGGCAGACATGCGCGCCGGGTTGAGAATGCCTGCACGTCGCAAGAACCAGACAAATGCAAATGCTCCGCTTCGCTTGTTGCCGTCTGTGAATGGATGATTCTTTACGACAAAGTAGAGCAGATGAGCTGCCTTTTCCTCGAGTGTTGGGTAGAGATCATGACCACCAAAAGATTGAAAGACATTCCCTACAATTCCCTCAAGACTTCCGAAGCTTCTCTCTTGACCAAAAATCGTTGTCGCCTCTTTTTTCTTCACCAAGTCTCTCTTCAGTTCCGCGAGAGCGTCGGCAAGTTCCGTTGCGGTAATGACAATCTGCTTTTTCTGAGCACCACGCTTTGGCAGGGTCGCTTTGTCGTACGCATCAAGAGAAAACCAAGTCGAGGCAAACATCTTTACCAGTTCGAGTGCATCTTGTGCCTGCACTTGCCCACCGGATGGAAGGAGTGCCTTTACGTCCTCCACGGCGTGGAGAAATGCCTCGTAGTTTTTGGCGAGGCGTTTTTTATTGATGGTGTACCCGTCTACAATGTGGCGTCGCAGAGTTTTTGTGGCCCATTGTCGAAACATCGTAGCCTTTTTTGAGTTCACTCGATATCCAACAGAAAGGATCATGTCGAGGTTATAGTAGGCAATCTGATAGGTTTTTCCGTCACTGGCAGTTGTTGCAAAAAATGCAACAACTGACTTCTCCTCCAGTTCTCGCTCGCTAAAAATGTTCTTGATGTGACGCGAGACGACTGACTTATCTCGACCAAACACAAACGCAATCTGGTCAAGGCTTGCCCAAATCGTCTCTTTTTTGAAATCCCCCTTGAATTCAATCGCCCCTGAATCTGCTTGGTACATGATCATTTCTTTTTTCATAGAGAGTCGATAACCGCGAGCAACTCAGGAAACGCATCCGTGCCCATTGAGTCCATGGTGAAATGCCCGCGGCCGGAGAGTTCGATGAGTTCGCCGCCTAAGGCGCGGTGAAAAATCTCGACGCTCTTTTTGCCGTCTTCGTACTCGTCGTCGGAGACAAACATCACGATTCGCTTCACGCGCTCTTTGATCGTCTCGTCGATGGGAAAGCCGTAGTACGCATCGCGACCAACCTTCTTGGGATCCGGAATTTTCCATGGTGCGACAAGAATGAGCGTGTCAATTTTTTGTTTGGTGTCTCCCAGCCATCGCACCAGAAACGCGCCACCACAAGAATGGCCGATCAGAATCGTCGATTCGTTTACGGGATATTTCTCAAACTCGGCCTTGAATTTTTCGTAGACTGGTGCCCAAGGTTCTGGCAACAAAGGAACCTGCGTAGGAATCCCGCGTGCATTGAGCTCGCGACGAATCCACGGAATCCAGTGCTTGGTGTATGTGCGTTCACTCAAGTCCATCAACGACTCTTCGTCCCCCGGACATCCATGCACCACAAGGCAATTCTTTGGTTGATCCATATGGGGGTATCTTAAGCGTCGCAATGGAATGAGTCAAAGTAAATCAATCGGACGTCCCCCTTCTCCGGTCTCCCCCCTGCCTGAGGGGGGATTAAGGGGGGAGGGAGCGGGGGTTGCCGGCAACCTCCCCTAGCCCATCCTTCCACCTTCGCCAAGGCTTCGGTGGACAAGTGGAAAGGAGGGGGACCGGATAACTATCTCAATCTCGATGCGAGAAAAATATTGGGGTCCAGGAGGTGTGTGATGTCTTGTCTCCCTTCATTGATCGCATGCAACATCACCGGCTCGTCCACACCGATTGCGTAAGCCACCGAGATGAGACACTCGCGGGCAAGTCCTCGACGAACAAGATCGACGGCCACCTCTCGCGCTTTGTGTGTAGCTGAGCGGTCGACTTTAGAATTGTCTTTGCCATGTGTCGACCCACCGCCTCCTGGCAGAATTCCACCGTACCCATCCACCGCGAGTTTGCGGCCGGTGAGACCAGAGTCCGCATGGAAGCCGCCGATGGACCAGGCGCCGGCAGGGTTGATGAGGACTCGGGGAAGGATTGCTTCGTCGCCCCTCGACAGGCTCGTGGCTCCTCGCAATGACACACACAATGGTGAAACAAGTTGGTCGGTAAGAGTCGTACGCACCTCCTCGAGACCCACCCTCTCGTCATGCTGCGTGCTCACAACGATGACTTCAGGGACACCGTCGCGGATCGTCACTTGGCTCTTGCCATCGCTCTTGAGCCACGGCAGTTCACCGGACTCGCGCAGGGTTTCGAGGCGATCCGTAAGTCCGCGCGCGAGGTCAACGCCCAGTGGCAAATGGCTCGCTGTGTCCGCGGTCGCGTATCCATACATAATCCCCTGATCGCCCGCTCCCCCTTCACTCACCGCCGCACTGATCTGTGGCGACTGTTGGTTCATATGTAAACGGAACTCGACAGGATCATAGCCAACGCCCTCGAGCACTTCGCGCGCAAGTGCCTCATAGTCGACACGCGCACTCGTGGTCACCTCTCCCCCGATCGTCACGACTCCCTTGCACCCAAACACTTCGACCGCAACGCGCGCGCCTGGATCTCGACTCGTTATCTCGTGAAGGATATGGTCGGCAATCTGATCGCACACACGATCAGGATGACCCTTCGTAACAGACTCAACGGTATAAACGGACGGAAGTAAGCTCATATAAAAAATCTCTTCCCATCGGAAAGAGTCATTACGAATTATCTTTCCCTTGCGGGATGGAGGTGGCACCTTCTGCGATAAGCGGGCTGAAAGCCCTGAGCTTGTCGAAGGGTTGCCGACGGGTCGCAGGGCCATGTCCCTCACCGTCTCTTGATAGTCTTCAGTTGTATTCACAGCATACACTTAGAAACATAAATAGAAAAGCTCCGACGCGTGGTCGGAGCCGTGGCCGAAGGGGCCTACAGGAGTTGGGTCAGGAGGACCAGGAGGGGGATGAGGATCGCTCCCACCATGGCCTCGCCTGCGATGAGACCGGCGGCCAGAGGGGCGGCGAAGCGGCCGTAGCTGTGGCTCTCCCCGGGGGAGAACGTGCGCCAGGTCGCCGAGATCACACTGCCGACCGCCAGGGCGATGGAGATGGTCGGGGGCAGGATGAAGGAGAAGCCGACCGCGGCGGGAACCGGGAGCCAGGAGAAGCGCTGGACGTCGTGTCCCGACGTGTCCTTCGTGCGCAGGGACAAGAGGAGCTCGACGCCCACGCCCAGTACGATCGCGATGATCGATGCCTGCAGGGCTCCGTGCGGGAGCGCGCTCAAACCCTTCTCCATGACCATTGCGAGCGAGGCGATCTTGAGGCCGGTGGGAGCCGAGAGCTGGCCGGGTTCGAGCCCCACGCCGTAGGTGTTCACCAGCAGCGTGAACACGATGGGCAGGATCAGCGACCCGATGCCGATCACCAGGAGCTGCGCCACCATGAGGATCCAGAAGCTCCCACCGACACGGCGAGCGACCCAGAAGGCCACGATAGTACTCTCCGAAGAAGCCTGTGGGTCAGCGCTCACGTGTGCGGCGTTGAGGTTCTGCTGGATGTGCGCCGGCCAGATGAGGCCGAAGAGGAACTGGGTCGCGTTGGCCATGAGCGACACGGGCCCTGTCCCCGTAATGCCCAGCACGCGCGCGCCGGCGATGATGAGGATCGGCTGCAGCGCGATGGCGAAGAGGACTTGCTCCCAGGGCATGTTGAACCACGCGCTCTGGAGCCACACGAGCAGGACAACGCACACGGTGATGCCCCCGGCGATCCACGACAGAGGGACACGTTCGTCCGCCTGGCTCACGGGGAGTTCGGCAGCGACGCTCTTGCGCGACATCCAGTTGCGAATGAGCGGCACCAGGACGCTCGTGAGTGCTGCGGCGATCATCATGGCCGTGGCCGGCCACATAAACCACTGCACAACGTACTTGAAGTGGCTCTCGGCCCCCATGAACTCGGCGGCCTGGCCGCAGTTCATGATGACGAAATCGTTGACCTTCCCTTCAGCCATGAACGCCCGGCAGTACCGCCAGTGCTCCGGCGCAGTGCCGCTAAGAGCCGCAAGTCGAGCAACGCGCTCGCCGAAGGTGTTGATCCCCCACACGCCGATGAGCCCGGAAAGGCCCACCGCAAGCGGGACGAGCATGCCCAGTCCGATGCCGGCGAACTCAAGCCCCATACTTACCATGAGCATGGGCTTTGCCACGATCGCAGGGATGAGCCCGAAGGCGTCGCGCAGGAAGGTGAGGAAGCCCGCGACCGCGGTCGAAGCGGTGAGCACGCGCCGGCGCTTGGCCGTCGTCTCGTCAGCGGCGGGATCCGAGAGAGTATCGACCACGCTCATGACCGCCTTGCCGCTGGGCCACGGAAGGGACGCATCGTTGAGGAGCATCCGACGCGGAAGCGCGCCCATGAACACGCCCAGGTTCGCCGAGACGAACACCCACACCGCGATCTGCCACCACTTGGGGTCAAAACCGATGTCGCGGTCGAAGACCCCTTGGATGTAGTAGAAGGCGGCGAGGATGACGCACATGAAGCCCACACCCGTGACCGCGTTGATCATGGTCTGCAGGATGTTGAGCTGGATGGCGAGCTCCTTGCGGTTGATCGCGGACTTGGCGAGCAGGACCGAGGCGAGGAACATCCCCGCGAAGCTTAGGTCCACGCTCATGCCGAGCTTGAGGACCACATAGGGGGTGGCGGCGGCCGCCAAGACGCACAGGAAGCCGCCAAGAACGAGCAAACGCCACGTGAACGGACCAGTCTTCATGGAATCCTCCAGGGGTAACGGGATCTGCCGATGTCCGTCCGGCATTGAGCAAGACTTTGCCTGGAAACCCTCTCCCTGTCAACGCGGAATCGCCCACCTGGGACAACCATCCTCCTCGAGCTATAATAGGAACACTAGCCCCAAATCTCTATGAACGACACCCCACAAAAGCCTCGATTCCCAGCCGTGATCGCCGCCATTGTGGCGATCATCATTCTGGTGCCATCGCTCCTCTACGTGTTCCGTGATTCCCTGCCGGAATCGTCCTTGGTCACGCTGGGTGAACGCGCGTTTGGCGAGCTCTCTGCCGACCAAGCGGCGACCGAGGAAGCCCTCTCTGGCAAAGGCGGCTCCGCGAACGAATCCAAACTCAGCGCCTACCCCATTGTCGCGGACGAATTCCCCTATCCCGAGTACATCGAAAAATACGAATACCTCTATGAAGGAACGTTGCCTGATCTCTCGACGATCGACCCCACTGTCTACCGCCGCGTGGGGACGCTTGCGTTGCCAAGTTCTGTCTCCTCCGCGTTCTCGGATCTGACTCTGGGCATCCTCCCCCTCTCTGGTTTTCAGAACCTTGAGCTGCTCAACTTCAGCCTCGCGGAAGAGGACGACAATGGGTACAGCGTAAACGTGGATATCGCTTCCAACTCCTTCTCGGTCTCTCGCAACCAAGGATACTGGCTCACGTTTGATTACGGCAGGACGCTCAAGGCCTCGGATATCCCAAGCGACGAGTCCCTCATCAACACCACCAACCAATTCTTCCGCGACTTCGGGATCGACCTTTCCGGCTTTGGTACTCCTCTCGTGGATCGCTCCTACCTCGACCTAGACACGTGGATCCCAGAATCGATGAATGTCATATACCCGTATCTCGTCAATGGACTCAACGTATGGTCCACGTGGGGCCAGCCATCTGGGATGAGTGCGACGGTGAATGTACGCACAGGCGAGGTCGATGGATTCTGGACGATGGGACCCTCCACGTTGGAAGCCTCAACCTATGCGCTTGCGAACGATCCATCGGAGATCCTCGAGATCGCCAGCCGCGGAGGCCTGGAGGAATACGTACCAGAAAATCCAACAGTCATTTACACCTACACATTGGGTGAGCCAGAGATCATCCTAGCCGAGCACTACCAGTCTGCGGACGACGGAACTTTCTCCGCGCTCTACGTCCCAGCATTCAAATTCCCTGTCACACAAGAGGACCCGGATGCTCCCTACCACCAACGCTCCTGGGTCGTCGTGCCCTTGGTGCAAGACATCTTGGACGAAGCCGCTCCTGTGCCCATGATCCTGGAGGAGGACCTCGAACGGACCGAGATCGAGAAATAAAAAAGACGCCCCCGCCTAGGGGGTGTCTTTTTTCTGGTCAAGTTCAGCCACTATAGCCTCCAGATGCTCAATGGCTTGCGCGAGGGTGGGGCGCGCTTTTGGATCTTCCGCGCGCATCGCCGGGATCCCAAAGCGTTTGATGTCCTCATGAAACTTCTCCATCGACTCGTATGGAGCCCTGTAGAGCAGAACCAACAGAAGCGATCCAAATTCATACACCATCTCGGCCTGCGTAATCACTCCAGCCTCAATTTTATTCGTGCGCAGATCCGAGAGCATATCCGTAAAGTGCTGATATTCCAGGCGTTGCTTCTCGGCGAGAGAAATCCTCTCGGGCGGAAGAAACCCACGATGCGCCGGGTACCAATCCACGATGTCGTCGTGCTCGCGCAGGCCGTCATAGTCAAAGAGCATGCCTGTACCTGTCGCCGTATCAACCATAATGTTGTCCGGCGCGAAATCCGTGAGGCGCAACCCGTGCTCGACCAAGAATGCCGCGCCGCGCATCGCGTCTATCACCGCGCGCACGCTCGCCTCCAAAGGTATGTTGTCCAATGTCAGTTCGTTGAGCGTCTGTATGTCGAGCTTCCGTTGCACCTCCGCGCCTCGACGACTGTCGAAATTGTGCTCAAGCGCGACTACGTGATAGGCCAAGTACGGACTTCGCTCTGGCAATTCAAACAACCGTGAGGTGGCGGCAAATCGCGCACGCTTGTGCTCCTGGGGTTCCGGATGCGTGCGAGGATCCACGTCCTTCGCCTCCTTCAGTACGCGAGCGTCATAGGCCTCCCACACGCGACCCTCATGCAATTCTTTTTTGAGCAACAAGAGCGTAGAGGAATCGAGTACGTTTTTGAGTTCTTCCAACACGGCCTCGCGTATGGGAGCCAAAAATGATTCCAGCTCGTGCAGGGTGAGCGTGGCCGTGTGCGGCTTGCCTGCGTGTTCCCAAGAAAGCTCCAGTCGTTCCTCGAACGTCGGTATCTTTCCCTGCTCGTTCTGCTCGGGAGGAGCAAAAGGATTAGGAGGCGGAAGATCCAATCGTTTCACGCGATACCCCCATGCCTCTAAGCGCTGGAAGAGGTCGACGGCATCGAGCATTTGGAAAACGAAGTACACCTGCTCATCCGAGCGAGCGGACGCAGGAATGGTCTCCTGTATCCCTTGCGCGATTTCCTGCGCGAATGCCTTCACCTCCTCGCGGGTAAAATATCCTTTCTCATCGCCGATAAACCGCTCACGCATCTGGTCGATGGTGTCCCACGTTTGATCGGAAGGCTCAACGAATCGGGCTTCTTTCATACTGGTACGTTATGGGGCAAATCGGATGGGGATCTCCACCGCGTCGTCGTTTTGGGGGAGACCTGAAGGGTTGTCGCGTTGCAGGATGAGCACGCCAGTGTCGCCGTACTCGGGTCTCGTAAATTCAAGCGTCGCCACAAAGGGAACGTAATCTTCAGTCATCCATTCTCCCTGCGCGGTCGCGTAGCCTTGCGCAATGATGAGTCCGTCCCAATTTACGAGCACAACCGGAAACGTCGCTTCGAAGTACCAGAAGCCTGGTGCCTCGCCTGTGATCGTCAGAGGCGAAGTGACGACCGAGCCTTTCGTCGGCGAGGTGACGATGATCTCGACATCCTTCTGAGATCCGTAGACCTGTGGCCTCTCTTCCACCTGTGCCACCTCTTCCACCTGTGCCACCTCTTCCACCTGTGCCACCTCTTCCACCTGTGCCACCTGCCTCACCTCGACCCAAACGAGAACAGCCACACCCAACACCAGGACGATCAAGATGATTCTTAAAAGTTGACTCATAGTTGAATAGAGACCATTGAAAGACTCGATGAGATTGGCTTGAACGGGGAAGCGAGCCGCCGAAATGTAGGTCAATCCTACATTGAGGTGGTCGCGGGGCCCCGTGAAAGTCAAGATCGCGAGTATTTCAATGGTCTTGGTCGATGTAACTTTGCACGATGAGCATGGCGGCAAGCGCGTCCTCGTTGGCGAGCGCGCCCTCCTCGCGCTGGAGACGAATGCTCTCGGCGCTCGTAAACGACTCGTCCTCTTCCACGACGGGAACCGGGACAGCTTGTGCGAGCGTAGCGATGAAACCTCTCGTCTTCTCTAACTGTACGCCCGAGTGGTTGCCCTGGGGAAGCGGCACACCCACCACGACTCGGTCGATGTCTTCGTCGCGGATCTTTTCCTCGAGTTTCTTGATCGTCGCGGCGCCCTCATTCACGATCACTTCCAATGGCACCGCAACCCTCGCACTCGAGTCCCCAAACGCGAGGCCAATTTTTTTGTCACCGTAGTCAATGCCCAGGATTCTCATACAGAAATGAGTTTCATTCCTCGGATGGTCTTAAAATCCCTCACATTCTGCGTCAGCAAAGGGATGCCATACTCTAGAGCTGTCGCCGCGATAAGAAGGTCAGCTCTTCCGCGGCGGTACGTCCGAGCCAATTCGCCTGCTCGCTTAGCTGTGCCGGCCAAAATCGGAATGGGAGGATACTTCTCCAACACGGACGAAATCGTCTCCAACTCGTCGTCCCCCAACCCAGGCAAGGCAAACAACTCCATGACGGTCACCACACAAACCCGTCCCTCACGCGACTTCAAAAGAACGGACGGGTCAAGTCGTCCATTCAAAAAACCGATTACGATATTGGTATCCAACAAAACGATCACACGCCAAACAAACGTTTCCGAACCTGTTCAACGGCCTTCTTAGAAATGGGAGCGTTTTTCCGCAACCCATGGAGCTTCTTCCACCCTTGTTGATCCACTCGCTTTGCTGGCACCAGCCTGTGCCTAGGAGCAACGTGCCGTTCCAGCGAGCGGAGACGCTGTTCTAATCGACCAACTTTTTGTTCAAGCGTTTTTATCGTCATACAAAATACTTGTATCACTTTTCGAGCAGCGCCGCAAACGCCAAGCCAATTTTTTTGTCGCCGTAGTCGATGCCCAGGATTCTCATATCGTTTGGGCGTACGCCTCTTTGATCCGTTGCGTAAGTCTCGTGAGCCCTATCTTCTCCAGATCCTTCACGTCTGACACGGGCGTCACGGACTGATACGCCGCCTCTGCTGCCGTGATCAAATTCTCGTCATCCTCCGATGCGAGAAGCAGCAAATCAACGGGAACTCCGTCTTGCTTCAACTGATCGTTCGCGTGCTTAACCAATGCCGAAAGATCCGACCCCCCGTCCGCGGTTGCAACCACGAATCGTCTTGTCCTCCATCGATGATTTTTCAACGCTGGCTTTTTCCGACGCGCCTCCTCCTCTTCCTGTGTCGACTTCGTAATCGTTTCTCTCAACCTGGCAAGCGCAAGATGATCAGGCGTGCCTCCGCCCGCTCCCGCGTCCAGTGCCCGATACAATGCGATCTGTTCCTTTGGTCCCCAGGTATCTGTCAGGGGGAGCACGATTTCCGTCTTCTTCCCAAACACCACCACACTCACCTTCACCGGCATGGAGGCATTGAGCTGACGCTCGCCCCGCCTAGCCACGACGGCCGCATTCATCACGGAGTCCACAAGCAGGAACACCATGTCCCTCTGCGCGTCCGCTTTTTTCACGCCGTTGATCGTATCATTCATGCTGCCGCTCATGTCAGCGGCAAGGTATACTTCGTACCCGCCGAACCAGTGTTCTTTTTTGCGCCTGCTCTCTTCGCGCATGCCGATGAGAGGATCCTGACTCCCAGCCAGGATCTCAATATATCCTGCCACAAGCTCATCCTGATCAATTTCATCCATCTGCGAGAGGGGCACGGGTCCACGGTCTACGATGCGCTCGCGCATATTCTCTCGCACCAGCTTTTGCCACTGCCCATCCGCATCGCGTAAAACTTGCGCATGCTTCACGCGCAGCTCGGCAATCTTTTGAAGAACCGCGCGCGCTTCCTCCGGCGTGCATCCCGCTTCGCGCGCATACGCGAGTTCGGGATCCTGACTTTCGATTTGCTTTTGGTCGTCCGCTTGTGCCTCTTGGAGCTTTTTCTCCAACTCCTCCTCGCTCATAAGCTCCGCCTCCTGCTCGCCATAATCTCCTTCGCCCAGTTCCTCCTGCTGCTCTTCTTGATCAACATTGGGATCTCCTGCGGGCGTTGCGTCCAAGCGGATCCATCGACGATCCTCTGAATCCCACGCCATGCCCCACGCGTGGCGATTGCTCTCCAACAACATCGCCGCGCCTGTTGGCGATTTTGTACGCACACTATGTCCGCCAATAAACCGCGCGTGCATACCCAGTCGAGTGAGCAGTCGTGTGAGCATCGTGTTTGCCTCATCGCACTTGGCTTTCTTGTTTCCCCACACCGCCTCGAAATATCTGGACGGATCCGCCTTGTACACCGCTTCCCACGTGGGATCCTGGTCGTATTCAAGGTGACGATGGATGAACGAGGCTATCCTGCGCATCTTGATGCCCGAGCGAGCGTCCGATGCCATAATGGCTTGCGCGTGCGAGAGCAACTCCCCCGGGAACCGATCGGGAACGTCAACGACCTCTCCCTCTGGCGGCGCGAGATCAATCGCGTCCGCACTGGGCGCGATGTCGATATCAAACGTCCCGCTCTCACCCGCCTGTGCGCGTACGCGCACTATGCCATCTTGATCGACCAACAACTCCCACGACGATGGCTCGTTCCCCGACCACCGAACGCTCTCCCTGTCCGCGCCCCACCCGCGCGCTAACTTCACGCTTCCGTAGGCGCCATTCACCGTAGAGCGATACCGACGCAGGCGCGCCATGTCCAGCGACTGCTGCGGGAGTTCTTGCAAGTGCCGAGGAGATTTTTTCCATGTGAGCGTCGCTGGATGATATTCGTCATACACGGCATCGGCATAGTGCCCGCCAAAAAACGGATCAACAGTTGCGATCGCTTCGGAGGGCAGCCCCTCGACCTCTTGTTGCGCAGCGCGGTGCGGCGTGTATTCCTCTTCTGCCTGCTCGCCGGTCACCTGCGTCTCGCGAGCTTTCTCGCGTGCCTGCCGCGCCATTCGTCGATCGCGCTCGCGCAAAAAATCCAGCCGAGGCAGAAGTTTTGTCCGAACATAATTTTCCTTCACGGCAAACCCGATCTCCTGATCCGCAAGCGCGGCAAACAGGTTGATCTGTCCTTCCCCGATCTTCATCTGCCGCAGCGCGGAAAGCTGGCGCTTCACAACGTCTGAAACCTCAAGCGATTCAACGGCCGCATCGGGCGCCGCAAGCATCTGCCTCATTCCTCGATAGAACTCCACGACCGACGGCATGTCACTCGTATCCACGCGAACGTTTACGCCAAGCACATGTCCCTCCACCAACAACCGCACGCGCGCGGGAACCGTCTCCTTCCACTGTTTGTACGCAACAAGCTCCGTGGTGTCCATCTTCAACAGAGAACCTTCGGGTTCCCTTCTCGCCTCACGCGCTTCAGGCGGCGCAAATCCTTGTTCCGGATTAGGCATATCGTCGAGGCATCTCTGTTACAAGATAAGTTCCCGCACCGCCGTACGAACCTCCCTTTCAAAAAATTTCTTCACGTCCTTCCACGAAACAGAGGAAAGCATGTTCGGCATGGGATCTGACTCCGCATCCACAAAATAGACCAAGCTCTTGAGAATATGATGATAATCATGTGCGACTTCCGGATATTGCGCCGGCAAACGACGCAAGACGTCCGTGAGAGGCTCACAGTGAGTGGCATACCAAAAAAGATCAACGAAGTCGCGCTTCCGCCCCCATTGACTCACGGCGATCACTTTCCCGTACTTCTCTGGCGGTTCTTTAGCAAGCAACGCCCGCTTTGTCGATGTCGGAAGCACCGAGGTGATAAATGATTCTATGCGTGCGTGAGGACTTTCCATAACGCGCGTGTTGGTGGGTGAAGAACTCGGGAAGTCTCTACGACCTGACGGATTGTTGGCTGCGGGTATGTCTTCCATAGCCACCGGACTTCCTGATCGGTGCCAAAATCCAAAATTCGCTCGATCACATATTTCGCGTTCTTTCGAGGATGCACGGTCTGAGGATCTACATCCCAAAACAACGATGCGCGGCGTGGCATCCGAAGATGCTTCTTCTGTATTTGTTTCACCTTTCCCATACGACCTATATGTTATCGCGAACATATCGACCGGTCAACGCATTTGCGCGAGAGCACGACGCGGACTGCCAGATTCTCATTGCGATTGTCGCGATGGTTATCGTTCACGTTGCCGGCACCGCCGTTGCCGCGGTAACCGCCGATGAGGCCGTTGCGATGACCGTCGTCGTGCGCTCGTTGTGGGGGCGGCCAAACGGATCACCGGAAAGCGACGCATCACCTTCCTGCCTTTCTTCGCCGTCCACACCGCAAACTTGTTCTCGCCTGCCCATACGCCCTCGCAAAAAGTATTGCTTCTCGCCAATGGGCACGCGGCAGCTGACGGCAACAGAGGAGTTCACACCACCCCGTTGTGCTGTAGCCAGCCGTAAGGGAATCGTATCATGTGCCGCGGAGCAGCGCGATGTCTTGCAATAATTTCTGGTCTAACGCGCGCCGTGCCGTGCCGATCAGGAGACCGTTGTAACTTGCGACGGATCTGCGCACACCATCGATATCGTCAAGCAGCACGCTTCGTTCCACCCGCTTTATGATCCTTCGTCGCGTGGTTGGACGTAACACCGCATACCCCGGCAGCAGGACGCGACCAAGCCAATCAATACCCCACGTACTTTTGCGTTGGTGGATCTTTCCTGGATGCAGGGTCAAGCATAACCGATCCAACAAAAACAATCTAACATGGTCAAGTATCCCGTCCGCCTCCTCATGCGAATCGCACAAGAAAAGAATATCGTCCGCGTAACGGTAGTACCAGCGCTGCTTGAGACCATGCTTCGCAAACCAGTCCAGCTCGTGAAGGTACACATTGGCAAAAAGCTGGCTTGTCAAGTTCCCAATGGAGAGTCCCTTCCCTGCACACGTTGAAAAACTTTCGATGATCACGGTAAGCAACCACTGGATAGACGGATCAGCGACATGACGGAACAACAACTTCCGCAAAACATCGTGATCGACGGAATCGAAAAACTTTTTCACGTCGAGCTTGAGCACCCAACATTCGCGCGACCAGTTCTGCGTGGCTTGCCGCAGCCCCTTCTGCGCGGCGGCGATGGAGCGGCGCTGGCCAAAACCCGGTCGGCAGGAAAAGGAACAATCCAGCCAACGGGCATGGAGTTCCGGCAAAAGCTCGTTATAGACAAGACGATGCACAACCCGATCTCGCACGGACGCCTTGTGAATGACCCTTCGTCTAGGATCGTGAACGACGAACCGCTCGTACGCTGCGTGCCTGTATTCGCCTGATTGAAGATCATACAGAAGCGAGAGGAGTTCATCTTCCACGTTGATGGCAAATCGCATGATATCTGTTTTCTTTTCCTTCCCTGCGCTAAAATCCTTCCACGCTTGATAGAGCTGACCAAGAGTTAACATTTTTTCAAAACGCATACACATGCTCTATGACCCAACCCTCACTCATCGACCAGCTGCGAGAGACATCCATCGAGGCGCCCCCCCCCCCCACGGTGTTGAGCGGCTTTGCGCCATCCCAATCATCCACGAGCTAGGCATTGTGTATCTCATCCTTCACCATGCCATTCGAGATTTTGAAAAGCTGGAACGATTCACAATAGGCGTGATGATGGAAAAAGTGTTACTCGAGTGTATCGAAACTTGTTTTGCAGCAACGACTGCGCCGATCGCGGAGAAACGATCTACACTCACGCGAGCTTCCGCTCTGTTTGACACACTCAAACTTTACATCCGCTTTTCTGTCCGTCTTCATTGTCTACAAGAACCAACCTATCTGAAACTCATCCCGCACCTTGGTGATATTGGAAAAATGCTTGGTGGCTGGATCCGCTCACCAGCTGCAAATCCAACTCCAAGCTCCAAATCTGAGTCCAACTCCAAATTCCAAGTCCAAATCTAAAGTTTACGCGAGAGCACGACGCGGACTGCCAGAAGCTCATTGCGAAGGCCGCGAAGGTAATCGCTCACGTCGCCGGCACCGCCGTTGCCGCGGTAACCGCCGACGAGGCCGTAGCGATGACCGACGTCGTGCGCATTATACCCTTCAAAGTGCGTCCAGAGGTTCTTGGCGCCATACCCTTGAGCTTGTGCAGCGCGAGCGTACTCATCATAGCGCAGAAGGCGCAGCTCGTAGTCGTCGGGATTCTGATCTGCATGGAGGAGGTCTGCGATGACGGCTTTGGCTTTGGGGCTTTGGATGCGAGACTCGTGGTCGCTCCACAGAGCCGCGTTCACTTCAGTGCGGTTGATGGAAGTTGGGTCTTCTTTGCCAAAGAGGGTTTGGAGGATCTTCTTGGTTTGGGGGGTGAGAGCAGAGGCCTTCTCGGCGGCGTTATCGTAGTCAAACTCCTTGAAGTCCATGGCAAGGAGGAAGGCTCTCTGGGCAAAGCCTGGGATGTGGGATTTGGTGTGGTTTGTGAGGTTGTTGGGGTCGTCAGAGTCGATGGTATTGGAAAGACGGTGGTCGGCAAGCGATTGGAAGTACCACAGGGACTTCTCCGGGGTGGGAGGGAGGTCACGACAGTTGGAGGCCCAGTAGGCTTTGAGGGCGGCTTCGTTGAGTTTGTGCTTGTCCTTCGCGAGAACGGCTGGCGGAGTGGAAGTCGAATCCGGATCCGGAGAGCCGGCACGGTGCGTGGTGACGAACCGAGGATCGCGAGCGAACACGGCGTCGATGAGCACTTGTGCCTTGGGGTGGGCTTCCACCGTCATCTCGGTGAAGCCGAACTCGCGCGCCTTGGCGCGGTCGTAGGCGAATCGGGCGAGCTC
>Ga0082335_1004522_pt1 | contig 20712 bp, 15 predicted proteins | sample Subgrocontami58m_FD_72375 | JGI IMG/M metagenome (GOLD analysis project Ga0082335, IMG submission 72375) | Subsurface groundwater microbial communities from S. Glens Falls, New York, USA - GMW37 contaminated, 5.8 m (SPADES assembly) (version 2) ... | reverse complement strand
TCACGGCCACGGCGCGTCTGGTGTCGGGCGCCGCGCTCGAGCGCGTGCGCTTCTGCGTGGAGCTGGATCGCCCGGCGCTGCTGCATTCCCCGTGGGAGCGAAGCGTGGGCCGACTGGAGTCGGGCCAGGAAGCCTCCGCCGAGTTTGCCGTGCGACCGGCCGCGGGCATCCGCGCGGGCGCGCTCCCGCTCCGCGTCGTCCTGCGCGGCTCCGCGTCGAACGTGCCTTACCGGTGGACCTACGCGCTCCCGTGCTCGGTCGCGGCGGCGACGCCCCGACTGCGCCATCCCGGCGCGGTGGTCGCGCACGTTGCCAGCGTCCTGGTGGAGGAAGACGGCGTTCCCCTGACCTTGCCCCAGGGCGAGCCGGTGAAGGGGCCGTTCGTCGAGACGGCCGTGACCTTTCCCGAAGGCCGCGTGGCCGTGGAGGTCCGGCACGTCGATCCGCGCACGACCTGCCTGTCGATCGCGGTGAAGCTCGACGGCGCAAGCATCAAGCCGGGCAGCGAGGTGGAGTTCGCCCCCGGTGCGCGGCTGGAATTCACCTGGGACGTCAAGCCCACGGTGGTCTTCGGCGCCTGGGTGCGGATCCGACCCGATCGCGTCGTCTTCGAAGTCATGCCCGCGCCGGTCGGCATGGTCTTCTTCCCGGAGGGCGACGTCCGGCTCGGCAGGGACGGCGGCCTGCCGGAGTACGGTCCGGAGCACACGGTGACGCTGCCGGCCTTTGCGATCGACGCCTACGAAGTCACCAACGAACAGTATGGCTTCTTCCTCCGTCACGGCGTACGGGACCATGCCCGCTGCTGCCCGGAGGAGCCGGCGAGCAAGGACCACACGCCGCTCGGCTGGTCGGAGGAGCTCCCCCGCGCGCGACCGAATGTGCCGGTGGTCGGCGTCGACTGGTTCGATGCGATGGCCTACGCCGCCTGGACGCAAAAGCGGCTGCCGACGGAGGCCGAGTGGGAGCGGGCCGCGCGCGGAGCGACCCCGGGCGCGCCCCCGGGCGAGCCCAAGTTTCCCTGGGGTGCGGACGAGGAGTTCTGGAACCGCTGCAACACGGGGCGGATCTATCCGGGCCCGCTTCCGGTGGGGACCTTCGCCTCCGGGCGCACGCCGGACGGCGTGTACGACCTCGCGGGCAACGCCGCCGAGTGGTGCGCCGATTGGTACGCGGGCGACGCTCACGGGACGGGCAAGGCGGTCGACCCGACGGGCCCGGAGGCCGGGAAACTGCGGGTGCTGCGCGGCGGGTCGTGGGACGGTTACGTGCTGGAGGCGCATACCTTCGCACGGCGCAGCGCCGACCCCCGACTGCGGCGGCCGGACATCGGTTTCCGCTGCGCGTACGATCCCTAGCCTCGGCCGCAACCGACGGAATTACGGATGATACGGATTGCCCAGCGCGGCTGCCGCCGCAACCGACGGAACTACGGATGATACGGATTGTCCGGATTGCACGGATTGTCCAACGGCAGAAGGTGTGATTCCTCGCAAGATCGTCGAAAATGCGACGATGGGGCCGGAGTGTAGTATGGGGCGCAGACGCGGCCGAGAAGGCCACCTGCCGACGCGTCCCAATCCACTGATTCGAGGTTGCTAGCCGTCGCGAGGGCCATCCGGACGGGAAATCGCGTGGGGGGCGCCGACGTGGCTGACGAGCAGGAATCGCGACCGGCGGACGGGGTCGTCCGGCAATACCGGGAGGCGCGGGGGCATCTCGACTCCGGGCGATTCGCCGAGGCAACCCGAGCGTTTGCCTGGCTGTGGGAGAACATGCTGCGGGCCGCTCCGGCGATGGTCGGCGTACGGGGCTCGTACATGGTCGGGGAGATCGCGCGGTTGGTCGTGGCGTACCCTCCGGCCCGCGAGGTCTTTCAACGAATCCGGGACGAGACCGCGAGTCAACTACAGGATCCCGGCGCTGACCGCATCGAGGCCCGGCGCGACTGGGTCAAGCTCACACTCGCGCTCGGCGAGGAGGATCGGGTCATCGAGTGGTTCGAAGCCGCTGCGGAGATGCCGGAGGCTCGGGGGGAACTCGAAGGTAGCGAACTCGACTTGAGTCAAGCGCTGATCCGGCGTGGCCGGTGGGCCGATCTGGTCCGGCTGTGTAACGACCCGGTTGCGCGCCTCTCGTTGCACCGCACGTTTCTGGCCAGACTCCGGTCCAGCTCGTTGGCGCCCGGGGAGATCGAGGATGACGAGTGGGCGCAGCGTTGGATGTACGGCCGTTGGTACGCGGGACTCTTGGCCGCGGGATCGCCAGAGGCAGATACGTTCGCATCGCGGTGGCGCGAGACGTTCCAGAATCAGAATCCGCGAACGATCCTCGATCTGCTGCGGTGGGCGCTCCAAGCCGGCGAAGCGCGCCCGATTCACCGCGAGTGGCTCGACGATCCGGCGGTCGCATGGCTCCCGGAGGCGACGGAATTGCGGAAGACGTTGGACGCCGCACTCGGTGACGTCGCCTCCGGCGAATGACCACCGGCCATCCGCCCCATCCGGCGCGCGGCGCCGAGCCTGAATTCACGGAGGGCCGCCCGCGTTCAAAGGCCGATCATGGCGCAGTCCCCGCCTGATCGCCAAATCTCCCGACTTCGGCACTTCGGCACCCCGCGCACGGGGTCGGCGCCGGGCGGTATGGGGGCGCAACCGGTCCCGCGCACGGCGAGTCTGACGCGGCCCATTCGATCCGGCTCCGGTCTTTCCGTCCGCTCGCGGCGGTCTGCCGGGAGGGCGGCCGGCTACGGCCGGTTCGGAGGGGTGACCGCCCGGCGGATCCGTTCCTCGACCATCGGCAGGAGAGTCGAGCGCTCGACGAACAGGGAGTAGATCAGGATGAGGAATTGCGGGATCGTGATCGAAGATTCGAGATAGAAGATATCCAGGGTGCTGGGCGCGAACCCGAGGACCGGCACGAGCAGCGCCGTCAGGCCCAGCGCGGCGTAACGGCCGCGGATGGGCCGGCGTCCGGCCCGGGCCCGGGCGAGCCCGGCGATGCGCAGGAGCGCGAAGATCAGCACCAGGTCGGAGATGCTCCAGGCCAGCATGAGGAGCTTGGTGGTCCAGAGCTGGGGCAGGTCCGTGAAGTTCTTCGCGGCCCAAAGCATGAGGGCGACCATCGACGGCTCCGATCAGGAGGCGCGCGCCAAGAGCCGGTACGCGCGCACGGCGTACACGGCGCAGGCGGACTCGATGAGGATCCAGAGCGCGCCGCAGATCTTGATGTAGAAGCGCGAGATGTTCTCGATCTGGTCTTCGCCCAGGCCATGGTCACGGACCACGGCCACGAGGCCGAGGACATAGGCGAGCCAAAGCGCGTACGAGCCCGCGGCGAGCGCGACGGCGCCCCAGCGGAGCGACTTCAACCGGCCCGGCGTCGCGACCTCCCCGCGGAGGAGGCCGAACAGGCGCACGATGTAGACGAGGATGACCAGCTCGAGCGCCACCCAGAGCGTCACGCCGAAGTTCCACAGCGCCCAGTCGAAGATCATGGGGGCGGGAGCCCAGCGCCGTGCGAGGCGCGTCCAGAAGAGGTCTTCCCACCCGAAGACCAAGGCGGCGAGGAGGAGAAGGAAGGCGACGCCCAGGACCGTGGCGGTTCTCGAGGCGCCCCGGCCGCCTTCGAGACGCGAGAGCCAGGCGCGCACCAGGAGCACCAGGGCGACCTCCGCAGCCGACCAGAACAGCCAGACGCCCTTCTCGAGCAGGATGATCATCTTGCGGGGAATCCCCTCGGTTCACCCTGCGACGCGAGTGAACGCGCGGAGTGCGCGAATCGGCGCGCCCAAGTGCTCGTGCGTCCGGGCCGACGAAGGGCATCGCCCTTGCCAGGAACCCGGGATGCAGAATCCCCGACCCGACCGATCGCGAGAATCGTTGCGCGACGCGACGAAGTCGTGGAGCAGAGTCGCAACCCAGCATGATTGCCACGCGTGGCATGGGAGGATTCTCCCAATCTGGTCGTTCCTGTGACGATGGTGCCGGTGTGCAGTAGCGGGCGCCGGACGTCGCGGGGCAGCGGGACAAGATACTCACTGGGCGCGGGAATGTCACGTACGCGCGAGTCCCCCTGAGTCCCCCCGGGTCCATCCCCGTCGCGAGGGAGGCCGCGTAGGCGACCGTCGTTTCCTCCGTGAGCAAGTAGATCGGGTGATCCAGCCGACGAGTACGATGCCCACCAGGCGCGACCCAGGACAGGGGCACCCGATGCACACGAGAGAGATCTCGGTGGTGACGGATGCATAGAACGTCAGGGTCGCGGAGGACAGCGCCAAGACGATTACGCCTACGCCCTCGGTGGCGTCTGACGCCGTCGCCTTGGGCCCAAGACAAGCACCCCCCACGGGGCCACGGGGACGGGCGTCTCCGCACCCCGCGGAGGAAACCCGTGAGCGGCTGAGCGGCTGAGCGGCCGTCATCATTGACGGATCGGACAGGGCGCCATAGACTGGCTGGGCATGAGACACGAGGAAGTCAACCGCGCGTTCCAGCGCCGCCCCTTTCAGCCCCTGCTCGTGCGGATGGTGAGCGGCGTCGAATATCGCATCCGAACGCCCGAGAGCATCGTTTCCCCACGCTTCGCCGCCTTTCTACTGCACGACGGCACCATCGAAACCGTGGCTTTGGAGTACATCGAGGCAATTCGTTCCATGGTCCGGAACGGTCGCAGGGAACCGAAGGATCGAAGGTAGCCTCCAAGCGCCCGATCACCTGCCTCGAAGAGAGTGTTTGACCAGGACAGCGCCGGGCGATCAGCGCTCTTTCCCGGCCATTCGCCGCGCGTTTCGCGTGCAGTGCCCGCTGATCGCCGAGAGCGTTCCGTCGGTCAGGGCGAGAAGCACGTCCAGCGTCCCGTCCCCGTCCAGGTCAGCCAGCACCGGGTCCGCCTCGACGTGTTTCGCGCCCGCCTGGATACGCCAGAGCGTCGCCCCCGTTTCCAGATCGAGCACGGCGAGTCCGCCCGTCCCCGTGCCGACCACGACCTCGCGCTTGCCGTCTCCGTCGAGGTCGCCGACCGCGGGCGAGGCGCCGACGAACTCGCCAGCGGGCCCGCGCCAGACGATGCGGTCGGTCTTCCACTCGTAGGCGGTCACCCCGGCCGCGCCCTGCGCCGCGAGGATCCACGGTCCGCCCTTCTCGTCGGGCAACACGATGGGCCGCCCCCACGGACCGGCGGGCGCGGCAACGCTCGCCACGACACGAACCACTGTTCCCGTCCGGCCGTCGAACACGGCGAGCGCGCCGGTCGCGGTCGAGACGACGAGCGCCTCGGGCGTCCCGTCGCCGGTCAGGTCGGCGAGCGCGGGCGCGCCCTTGCTGGGGAAGCCCCCGCCCTCCGGCGCGGCCCACAGGAGCTTCCCATCCGGCCCGTTGAGCGCGTAGATCCAGCCGTCCAGCGACGGCGCCACGAGGTCCGGCCGGCCGTCCCCGTTCAGGTCGCCGCACGCCATGCCGCCCATGTTCGGCGCCTTCGTCGCATGGGTCCAGAGGATCTTCCCGGTCCGCCCGTCGACGGCGCGGATGTGCGCGGGTTGCCAGAATTGCGCCGCGAAGTCGACCTGGCCGTCCCCATCCAGGTCGGCCACCGTCGGCGTGGAGTACATGTCCCCCCGCTCGGTCGGCAGCGCGGCGATCGGTCGGCCGTCGCGGGCATCCCGCGCGTAGAGGCAGTGAGTCTCCCCGTGGCCCTGTCCGTAGAAGACGAGATCCGCGACCCCGTCGCCGTTCCAATCGGCGGCCGCCTGGGCGCGATTCGGTGGACACTGCTCCTGTACGGACCACTTCTCGGTCCCCGTCGCGGCGTCGAAACAGACGAGGCTGCGCTCCCCTTGCCAGAAGCCGGACTGGACCACCGCGCGTCCCGCCTTCCCGCCGAAGTCGATCAGCACGGGCGAGGCCGTGAGCGGCCCCAGCGCGGATGCCGACCAGAGCGTGCGCGGGACCCGCGCGACTCCGAGGGCGGTACCGTTGGCGCCGGCCAACGCCATCTCCGGGACGGTGTCCCCGTCCAGGTCGGGAATCAACACGCACCCGGACATGCCGTGCTTCGACCGCAACGTCCATCGCGCCCGGCCGGCGAGGTCGAGACAGACTATGCCGACCTCGTTGAGCACGGTGAGGATCTCGGGCGCCCCGTCGTCGTCCAGGTCCGCGAGGAGGGCGCCCAGCTGGGAGTAGCGACCCGGACGCGTCCAGAGGCGTTGTCCCGTGGCGGGATCAAGCGCCACCAGCGATTCATCGGATCGGAAGAGCAGCAGACCTCTCGCGGCCAAGGCACGGTCCCCCTGGCCAAGAGCGCCCACCGGCATGAGGCGATCCGCGGTCGCCGTCCGCCAAAGCACCTTGCCGTCCGACAAGCGCAATGCGTAGAGCCGACCCGACGCTGTGTGGCTCGGCATCCAGTCCACGATCCCATCTCCGTCCAGGTCCATGATCAGGTCCGCGCAGCCTGCCACGGGCAGGAGATCGGCGGAAAAGGCTCCCTGCCATCGGACTGCGCCTGAGAGCGCGTGAAAGACGCGCCATTCCGCAAGCGTCTTGCTGAACCGGTGCGGTTCTCCGTCCAGGAGGAAGGTCCCGCTCGAGGAGGACGGGCCGCAGGCGGCCTGCCACACCACCCGACCTTCCACGGCATCGATGCATCCCATGACCTGCGGGTCGGTGGGCCCAAAGTGGCCGGCGACCACCGGGCCGATGAAGGAGAGCACTCTGGGATGCCTCGGATCGACGCGGTTCACCTCGGGGGGATAGGCCGGTACGACGCAGCGGCCGATCGCCTTCCCGGAGCTTCCCCCCAGAATCCAGACCACGCCGTCCATAGTGCCGAGCGCGAAATCGTTGATTCCATCCCCGTCGACATCCCCCACCTTTGCCGGATGCAGGCTCCGGGCTTCGGTCTTCCGCGCAGGCGACTCCGTCCATTCCCACAGCACGGTGGGCTTTCCGTCCGCGACGCGCGGGTCGATGAGATACGCGTACACCCCGTGCTCGAGCTCGCGAGCCACGAGCGCCGCAAACCGCCCTTTCCCGTCGAGGTCTTCCACAAAGAGGCATCCGCCATACTCCCCGCCCATCTCCCGGGACCAGAGCAGCCGGCCATTCACGCCGGAGCGGAGTTCGAGCGTGTTCGCCTCCTGATAGAGCACGTCCCACAAGCCGTCGCCATCGGCGTCCGGCACCGGCTTGGGACCTCCCAGCATCGTCCCCTTCTCCATCCAGAGCAATCCCTTTTCGAGCCAGAAGGAGGTGCGTGAAACCGCGCCCTGGCTGACCGCAAGCGTCTGTGCCTCGTCGAAACAACCGTACGCCCAGGCGGTCACCTGATGCGTCCCGGTGTCGGTCTCGCGGTTGCGGATGGCCGAGCCGATGGGCGTCCGGTCGATCGCGATCTCCGACCCCGGCGGCTCGCAATCCACTTCGATCATCCCCTTGTGGTGGGTCAGCGTGACGCTGACGTCCTGCGACCCGCCGCGCTCGACACCGACCGTGCGGACATCCGGCTCGTGATCGGCGTGATCGACGCGGAGCGAGTAGAAACCGGCCGGCAGGGAAACGGGGGGAGCGTCGCCCTCCGTCGGGATCGTCCATTCTCCGACGCCGTCGATCCTCACGACCGCCCCGGCGGGCTTGATGCGGAAGTTGAGCTGTCCCTGCGTGAAGTACCATCGCGCGGCGAAGCCGAGGAGCGTGGCGCACAGCGCGGCGCCCAGGGCGAACGGGACCGGGTTCCGCCGCACGCGTCGCACCAGGCGAGCGACCGCGGTAGTCGGCCGGGCCTGGATCGGCTCGCCGCGCAGGGCGTGATCGAGGTCTTCCGCCAGGGCCTTCGCGGTGGCGTAGCGCAGCGACTTCTGGCGCGCCATCGCCTTCAGGCAGATCGTCTCCGCGTCCCGATCGATCAGGGGATTGATCGTCCGTGGCGGTACCGGATCCTCCTGGAGGACCTTCATGTGCAGGGCGCCCGCGGTCGCGGCGGTGAAGGGCGGGCGGCCCGTGAGCAGCTCGTACAGGGTGGCGCCGATCTGGTACACGTCGCTCCGCGCGTCGATCTCGCGCACGTCGCCGCACGCCTGCTCCGGGCTCATGTACGCCAGCGTGCCCATGACCGCGCCTTCCGCGGTGCGGCCCGCGTCCCCCTCCTCGTCGGTCAGCCGGGCCAGGCCGAAATCCATGACGCGGAGCCGTCCGGACGCCTCGCGCAGCACGTTGCGCGGCTTGAGGTCGCGGTGGACGACGCCCGCCTCGTGCGCCGCCTGCATCGCCTCCGCGATGTCCTTGGTCATCGAGATCGCCGCGACCGCGTTGATCCCGTTGCGGGCGGCGTCCTGTTCCCGCGGGCGCGGCGACGCGGCCGGCATGATCCCGTAGCGCAGCGGATCGGCGAGCACGGCGTCGAGGTCCGCCCCTTCCACGTACTCCATGACGATGTAGAAGCGGCCCTCGTCGCGGCCGAGGTCGTGCACGGAGACGATGCCGGGGTGTTTGAGCCGGGCCGAGGCGCGCGCCTCGCGCTCGAAGCGCTGCACCAGCTCGGGCGAGGCGTCCTGCCCGGCCAGGAGCACCTTGACGGCGACGTGGGTGCGCAGTTCCTCGTGCCAGGCCTTGTAGACGACGCCCATGCCGCCGTGGCCGAGCTCCCCGACGATCTCGTACTTGCCGATGCGCCGGCGGGGCGTGGGCGCATCGGAGACCAGGGCGGGCATCACCGTCACAAAGCCCGGGCGCGGCGCGGCGTCGACGCGTTCTTTCCGGATCGTGAGCGCCTGGGCCGCCGCACGCAGGGAGAATTCCTCGCACCGGGCCACGTCGAGGCAGCCGCGGGTCGCGAGGATTTCCTCGAGCGGCCGGCCGCGCAGGCGGTCGAGCCCCTCCGCGTCCTTCTCCATCAGCGTGTGACCGAGCGCAAGAGAGCCGTGTTCGCGGATCGCCAGGCACTCGGCGAGTTTGAAGGCCGGGATGCCGAAGTGCTCGGCAGCGGCGCGGAGATCGGGCGGAATCCGGTCGGTGTCGCCAGGGGAAGTCATGGGCGATACTCGAGTCCAGGCACAGCGCGGCTGCCGCCGCAACCGACGGAACTACGGATTATACGGATTGTCCGGATTGCACGGATTGTCCAACGGCAGAAGGTGTGATTCCTCGCAAGCACGACGCTCGCAGAATCTTGCTGCGCCGCGGAGAATCTCACGGATAGTAGAACAGAGGTCAACCGGAGGTTGCGAGCTTCTTCCCGTGGCACCTCGTGCCCTCGCCCTCGCCCTCGCCCTTGCCCGACCTGCGCACACGGGCACGGGCACGGGCACGAGTCCACCCGGTTGCGCTCATTGCCGGCCACGGCGATACTGTATTGGACGAGCGTGGCAGCGGGCCAGAATTACGAGAACCACCGCCTGCTGCTCTGGATCACTGCCTTGCCTGGCTGCCCATCTTCCCGGAGACCCGGAATGACCCGAAGTTTCCCCCGGATTCGTTCGACGTCGGGGCGGACATGGCGACCGGGGAGCCTGCGATGACGCCCGAACCGGGAAGCGCCTCGGAAAGACGATCCAGCGCGACCCGGCCGCCGAGGCTTGCGAACCGCGCGTGCCGGAGCGCCCGTCGGGATGACCGCTCCGCACCGCGACGATCCGGCTCGCTCCGGAATCGCCCGAGCACACGGCGGATTTGCCTTGCCGAGAAGAGACCTCCCGCCTACCTTGGCGGTCCGCCTGCTTCGCGGCGTGCCCCATCGTCTTCACCCCACAGGAGGATTCCATGCGCCTGATCGCCCTGCTCGTCCTCTGCCTCGCGCTGTCCCTCGTGGCCCTGCTGGCCGTCTCGCCCGGCGTCGACGCCGCCTGCGCGGACTCGTACAAGATCGACCCGGTGCACTCCATCGTGCTGGTCCGCGCGAAGCACATCGGGGTGAGCTACTCGTACGTGCGATTCAACGACATCGCCGGAAAGATCTCGGTCGACGAGGCGGACCCGGGCAGGGACGGCATCGAGGTGACGATCAAGGCCGAGAGCGTGGACAGCTTCAACGCCAAGCGCGACGACCATCTGCGCGGACCGGACTTTCTCAACGTGAAGCAGTTCCCGGTGATCACGTTCAAGAGCACGGCCGTGAAGAAGACCGGCGACTCTGAGTTCGAGCTCACCGGCGACCTCATGCTCCACGGCGTGACCAAGTCGATCACGACCAAGCTGGTGCGGGTGGGCGCGGGCAAGGACCCGTGGGGCGGCTACCGGACCGGCGCCGAGGCGCGGTTCACGGTGAAGCGGAGCGACTTCGGGATGACCTTCATGCTCGAAGGGGTCGGCGACGAACTCGACGTGATCGTGAGCATCGAGGGGATCAAGGAGTAGCGTGTTCACTCCCTTTCTCTACGGGACGCTCGCCGCGGCCGCGGTCGCGGGGATCGTGCTGCTCGCCGCGCGCGGGCGGGCTCCCAGCGCGGTCGCCGTCGGCATGGCCTATGCCGCAGGGCAGGCGACGGTGTTCGGCTGGCCCTCCTATCCCATCGCCGACACCACCCATTGGCTCTTCTGGACCGGAGTCGCCGCCGCGGCCGCGGAAGTGCCGGAGTGCGCCTGGCCGGCCTCGAAGCCCGCCCGCTGGATCCCGCGCCTGGTGCTTCCGCCGCTCGTGGTGTTTCTCTCCGCGCGCCCGCGGATCCAGTGGGCCTGGACCACGGGAGAAGCCGTGGCCGCGGTCGCGGGGCTGGGCGCGGCGATGGCGGTCTTCTCGCTCGCGGTGTCTTCGCTCGAGCGCCGCGGCCCGGGCGCGGCCTTTCCCTTCGGTTTGGCGGCGGCAGCTGGAGCCCTCGCCGCGCTGCTGGCGGGGACCGGAAGCCTGCTGCTCGCCGCGCTCGCCGCCGGGCTTGCCGCCGCCCTCGGGGTCCGGTGGGCAGCCGCACGATGGCTCGGCCCGGGACGGGTCCCGCGCACCGGCGCGCTCGCGCCTTCGCTCCTGCTCGGGGCGCTCTGGCTCCACGGCCGGCTCTACGCGGAGACCCCCGCGTGGACGGGAGCCTTCTTCGCGGCGGCGCCCGCTTTGGCCCTCTGGGTGGCGTGGAGAGCCGGGCGGCAGCGTTGACGGACAGGTCTTGAATTCGCTGGAGCTGGCTGGGGGAGCGGTTGGCGGGCGGGCTGATGGTCTGCCGCAGGCTCGAGAGATCAGGTGCGGGCGGGTCATCATACTCTTGACGGAGATTCCGAGGAGTTCGAGATGGACCTTCAGCGATTCATGCGCCGATGGCTTGTCGTGCCGGCGGTGGCGGCGGCGCTCGCGCTCACCGGGGGCTTGCCCATCGGGGCCGACCCTGCGCCATTCGAACCGGTCCTCGAGGGGATTCCCGAGTCACTGCACGAAGCGGAGCGGGAGGCGTTCGCGCAGATCCGCGCGGCTTACGCCCGCCGGCGCCTGCGATTGATGGAATCGCATGATCGCAACGCCAGATTCGAGAAGCAACTGGATACCGTGCGCTTGGACCTCGAATTGAAGGACGCGAGTCTGTTTGATGTTTTGGATGCGATCCTCAACGTCCCCTGCTGATTTCACATCGCCCCCGAGGTGAAGGACCTCGGGACCCCGGACAGGTGTTCGGTCTCGGCGAAGCAGGAAACGATCCGCTCGATCTTCGACCGCGTCCTGCCGCTCTATGGACTCGAGCTGGACGTCGAGAAGGAAGATGACTGGCACCCAGCGATCTACTTTGCGCTCGGCCGAAAACTCGAATGGCCTGAATCGGAACGCGCTGTCGACGCTTCGCAAAGCGTGAATGCCTCCCCGGCGGCGAAGATTCTGCACGAGAAACGGGGCAAGCTCTCCTGCACCGATGCCCCCCTGACGGGGGTGCTGGAGGTGCTGTCGGCACAGGTCGGGATTCCGATCTTGACGGATCCGGAGTCGATTCCGACTCCGGACGACCTGCGCATCACCCTGCGGGTGGAAGACCTGCCGGCCGATCAGACTCTGGCCTTGCTCTGCCGGATGCACAGCCTCGCCTATGTCGCGCTTGCGGACCGCATCCTCGTGCTAGCCCGAGAGTCTGAGGTGGCCCAGATGCGCGAGGCCGCAGCGGCGGACCCGGTGGATCAGAGGCGGCTCGAGGCCCTCGGCAAGAACGCGCAGGGCTCCGAAGAGTTCCGGCACGATCTGACGGGGATCGTGCTGGTGCGGATCCCCGCCACCGCCGAGACGACGACCCCGCCCGGCGGGGAGGCCTTCCCCGACGGATTGTCGGTCGATCCCTTCGATCCGGCTCCCGTCGCCGGTCGGGCAGCACCGGCCGGCCCTGGATCCACCACCCGGTCGGCCTCCCGTCGCCGGGCGCGCGGTGCAGGTCCGGTCGAATCCGTCGGACCCCACGCCCGCGTGGCTACTCGCTTCGCAGCGACGCCAGGAACTCCATCGCCTGCTTCGTCGGCTCGTCGCCCGGCGAGCCGAATGCCGAATTCAGCGTCCCGTGCGTCTTTCCCGGAGCCGGCTTGACCTCCGCGCGCGAACCCGCGGCCTTCAGGGCCTCCGCCAGCTTCTCCGACTGCTGGATCGACTCTTCCCGGACCGCGATCGGCAGGATCAGGAACGCCGGGATGCTCTTGCCCGCGGCCACGTGCGCGATCGGCGAGGCGTCTTTCCAGCCCGCGGGTTCCTTCCCGAAGGCAGCCTCGTACATCCTCTTCTGCAGCTCCCGCGGCTCCTGGAGCAACGAGAAGATGTCGTAGCCCGCTCCGTCGAGCAGGACGACGCCGCGCAGGACGTCCAATCCCAGCCCGTGCGCCTTCAGGTAGCGGTCGTCCGTCGCGACCAGCGCGGCGAGCTGCGCGCCCGCGGAGTGGCCCATCACATGGATGCGCGCCGGATCGCCGCCCCACTTCGCCACGTTTTCATGTACGTAGGCGATCGCCGCGGCGATGTCCTCGATGTGGGCGGGATGTCGCACCGCGGGCGAGAGCCGGTAATTCACGGTGACGTAGACCCAGCCCGCGCCGACGAAGTGTCGCGCCTTGGTGAGGTCGCCACCGGCCTTGTCCCCCCTGCGCCACCCGCCGCCGTGAATGAACACCATCACCGGAAAGCCCTGCCCCTCGGTGGGTCCATAGGCATCGAGCGAAAGCAGGTTGGGGTCGACCCCGTCCCGCTTCGCATAGCGCAGATTGCGCGCGATGCGAGCCTTCGGCTCTTCGCGGTCCGGCGCCGCGGTGGCGCCTTCTTCCATCTCCGGTTCCTCCGCGGGATCGGCGGCGGCCGAGGGCGATCGCAGCGACAGGAGCGTGACGCCGGCGAGAAGAAGCGCAAGGGAGCGCAGGAGCATCCCTGACATGGACATGGTGGACCTCCCGGTGTGCGCACGATGTGGATCAGGTTCGGGAATTCGAACCCCCGAACTCGCGCGGAGTTCTTCCCGATTCGGGGAGTGCGCATGAACTCCGCGACCTGCGGTCCGGCGCCGCCGGGGTCCCCGCGGCCCGCGCTCGTTCGGCCGCTACGAGCTGCGCGTCGAGCTCGGCCACGGCGGCATGGGCGCAGCGGAGTGGCGCGTGCGTCCGAACGCCCCCGGTGCCGCACCTCCCGGAAATTCCGTATGGCGCCCGCGGGGCTGCGGGGTGCGCACCCGAACTTCCGGACGGCCGGCGCGAGGGTGTCGCGGCTTTCCCGAGGTTTGGGTAAGTAGGCTCCCGGCAACGTCGCGGGGACCTTACCCGGAGTCCGGGAACCCTCCCGCAGGCCTGCTGCACGCCTCCGCGCGTTTGGGTAAGGTCCCGGCAAAGTCGCTCCGGTCGGACCCGGGATCGGGGATGCCCGCAGCAGCATCTCCGCGCGCTTCTTGGAATTCCGGGGCCCTCCGTGCGCCGTCGCGGGGCGAGCGCGGGGGTTTGCGGGCGTCCCGGCTACGGGTTATGCGTCGTCTCCAGGTCGGCGGCCGCGGGCGCGCCGGGCTCGGCGACGGACGGGCGCGCGCCCGCACGCGCGCCGAGTTCGTGACAGCAACCGGCGGGCTTCGTAGAGTGAAGGAGTCCTCGTAACCCGCTCGGAGCCGGCCTGCGCCGGTCGGTGTGCCCCGTGAACCCGGTGCCATTCGCCCTCGCGCTCGCCTTCCTCGCCCAGGCCCCGGAAGCCGCGATCGCCCGACACCTCGCCGACCTCTCCGCCGCGGAGCCCGGCTTCGCGCTCGGCGACGACGACCGCCTGGACGAGGCGAGGGAGTTCTTTCGCGACCTGGTGGGGCGCGCGCCCAAGTCCAGCGCCGCCCGCGTCGGGCTCGCCCGCGCGCAGGTGCGGAAGGGGCTGGCGCGGGCTCACGAGGCGCAGCCCGGAGAGCCCGCCCTCCTGGCAGCGCTGGTCGACGCCTTGCCGCTCGCGCCCCCGGATCCGGACTCCGCGTCCCCCGGGGTCCCGAAGCGGGAGGCATTGCTGGACGAATTGGAACGCCTCGACCCGCACAACCCGTTCGCCGCCCTGGCGCGCGCCCGGACGGCGCTCGGTCGCCGGGCCGATGGGTATCGCATCGAGACGGATCGGGGCTTCACGGTGACCCTCCGGACGCGAACGGAGGACGCCGCGACCGCGACCGCGCGGCGGCACCTCGCCCCTTTCCTCGTGCCCCAGCCGGGCAGCCTGCTGCTGTGGCACGTCTTCCTCGAGGACATCTCGCCGGGCGGGGAAGAGGACCGCGCCGCGGCGGAGCGCGCGGTGGACGCCGACCCGAAGTCTCCGCTCGCCCCGAGAGTCCGGATGGACCTGGCGCTGGCGCTGACGAGCGGGCCCGAACGGTTTGCAGCGCTCGCGCGAATCGAAACGGAAAACCCGGACAGCCCCTATTGGGACGACGCGCGCGTCGCGCGCGCGAACCTGCTTCCGTCGGGACGCGACTCCGAGGCAGCCGCGCTGCTCGAGCCACTGCTCGCGCGCGAGCGCGGCAACGCGGTCAACCCGGGACTTCATTCTTTGACCGAGATTCAGCTGCGCCTCGAGCGCCCGGCGGACGCCCTGCGCACGGCGGACCGACTGAAGGAGCGCGGCAGCGCAGACGAGGATGCCGCGGTCCGCGCCCTGCTCGCGCTCGGCAGGCTCGATGAAGCCGAGGCGCGCTGCCGGCGCCGGATCGCGGAGCTCGAGGCCGCGCAGCAGCCGGACCAGGACCCGCCCTACGGCATCCACGAAGCCCACTGGCGGCTCGGCGAGGTCGTCCTGGCCGCCGGCCGGCCGCGCGAGGCCGTCGACCAGTTCGACGGTGTCCTGAGGGACGCCAGGCCCGGCGAGTACGGGCCCTGGTGGGAGCCCGGCGCCTGGAGCAAGACCACCCGCGCCCTCGTGCTGGCCTTCCCCTTCCCGATCGCGGCTTCCGCGCTCCACCTCTTCGTACTCGCCCTGACGTTCACCCTCGCGGGGATCGCCGTCGCGGCCCAACCGCAGCGCGTTCGGCGGTTCCTCCCCCCGGTCCTCCTCCTCGCCGCGCTCGCCTCCGCGCTCCAGGTCGCCTCGGCGTCCTGCACCGGCAGCGCCGCGGGAACCGACATCGCCTGGCTGCTGCTGGTGATGACGCACAACACCCTGCTGGCCGGCGCGGGCTCCCTGCTTCTGCCCGCCGTCGGGATCAAGCACGGTCCCTGGGCGCGCCTGGTCCTGCGCGGCGGCGCGCGGCGCCCCTCCCGCTGGGCGCCCTGCCTGCTGCGTCTGTTGCTCGCCGTCGCTCTCATGGCGGGCTGGACCGCGCTCTGCATTTGGCTCGCGGAGCCGCGGGTCGGACCGTTTTTCGAACGCATGAGCCGGCTCTTCCGCGGCAGCGAGTTCTCCATCCTCCTGGGACTGGACGGCGATCGCATGTCCGCCGCGATCCTCGCCGTAACCGCCGCGGTGCGCGAGGAGCTGGTCTTCCGGTTCGTCCTGCTGGGGATCTTCCTCTGGGCGGCCCGCCGGGTCCTCGGGCGGGGAACCGCAGCTCGCGCCCGCGCCGCCCCGGTCGCCGTCCTCGCGGTCGGCCTGGTCTGGGCCGTCATCCACGCCGGCATGGTGGAGCCCGAGTGGTTCAAGATCGTCCAGGTCACCGGGATCGGGGCCGTCCTCGGCTGGCTCACGTTGCGCCAAGGCGCCGGCTCCGCCGTGATCGCCCACGTTGCGTTCAACCTGACCGCGGTCCTGTCCGGATGAGGGTCCCTCGATGATCGAAACGCGCGGTCTGACCAAGCGCTTCGGGAAGCATCTGGTGCTCGATGAGCTCGACCTCCAGGTGAGGGCAGGAGAGTGGGTCCTCTACCTCGGTCAGAACGGCGCGGGAAAGTCGACCACGATGAAGCTGCTGATGGGACTGGGCGAGCCGACGGCCGGAACCGCCCGGGTCCTGGGGCTCGATCCGTGGCGGCAGGGGCCGGAGGTGCGCCGGCGGGTGGGCTTCCTGCCGGAGGACTTCCATCCCTACGACTATCTCACGGGGCGCGAGTACCTCCAGTTCGTCGGCGACCTGTTCGATCTCGGGCGCGAGCGGCGCGACCGCAGGGCCGACGAGCTGCTCGAGCTGCTCGACCTGGGGGAGGCGGCGCACCAATTCACGCGCGAGTACTCGCACGGGATGCGCAAGAAGCTCGGGATCGCCGCCGCGCTGATGCACGAGCCGCGGCTGCTGGTCCTGGACGAGCCTACCGCGGAGCTGGACCCGCGCACGTCGGATCTGATCCGCCTCGTGCTGCGCGGGCTGGCCGACGCGGGAACCGGAATCCTGATGTCGACGCACATCCTGGGGGCGGCGGAAAAGCACTGCGACCGGGCGGCGATCCTGCACGAGGGAAAGCTCCTGCGCTGCGGCTCGCCCGCGGAGATCACCGCGCAGTTCCCCGGGCTTTCGCTGGAGGAGGTCTTCCTGCGCCTCACCGGCACCGCGGACGCGGAGAAGGTGAAGTCTTTCCTGGAGAAGCGGCCTTCGTGAAGAATCCACCGCGATCGGGCACGCCGGGAGTCCCGTCCAGCCCAAGGTCGTGGGCTCCGCCCTGGCGAGCCTGGCCCTGGGGAAGGCGCCCCGCAGTAGCGATGCCAGGGGAAGTAGTCGCAACGAGGCGCAAGGAAGCCCCGCGCGAAAGGCACCCGACCGGGCCTGCCGAACTGAGCTGGACGGAAACTCGGGCCACCGCGGAGACGAAGCGCTTCCGGGTGGAGGAGCCGTCATGAGGCCGGCCGCCCGATTCATCCGCTGGGAGTTGCTCAACGCGTTCCGGACGGTGCGCTCCCACCCGATCGGCCTGGGGCTCACCGTGTTGGGCCTGCCGACGATCCTCGCGGCCTACCTGCTGATCGGAGAAGCGGTCGCGGAGAGGCTGGCCGGGCGCTATGCCGAAGGCGGCGCCGAAGCGCTGACCGCGGCGTTGCGGTGGGGCATGCTCGGATTCGCCGGGATCGTGGTGCTGATGGGCGCCGGGTCCGAGATCGGCTCTCTGATCTCGGAGTCGGAGCGCCGGATGCTGCAGCGCTGCCGGCGCCTGCCGCTGAGCGACCTCGGCGTGTTCGCCGTGCGCAAGTTCCTCAACGAGGGACAGATGTTCGCCATCCTCGTGCCCATGGTCGCGGTGGTGGCCTGGCGACTCTCGAGTCGAGGGCTGCCGGCCGGGACGATCGCGATGATGGCGGTGGCGCCGTGCCTGGTGCTGGCGTGGTGCCAGTCCGCGGTGCGCGGTGCGGGGCTGGTGGTTCTGCGGCTGGCTCCCGACTCGCGCTGGAGCTGGCGCAGCGGCGTCTGGCTGCTCATCGCCGGGATCGCGGTCCTGGCGCAACCTGCCACGGAGGTGGTGCGCGGCCTGGGAATCCGCACGATCGAGATATCGTTCTGGCCCACCGACTGGGTGGCCGAGATGGTGGGACATTCGCTCGCGGATCGGTCGGGGGCCCTGACGCTGCTCGCCGGCGCGATCGCCGCGACCGGCGCCTGCCTGGCGCTGGACTTCGTGCTCTTCCGCGCGATCGCGCTCGCGGGCTTCGACCGGCTCGGAGCCCGCGCCGGGGGCGATGGCCGCCCCCCCGGCGTCTTGGTCCGGCTGCTGGACCGGCTGCCGGCGCGTCTGTGCGGGTTGCCGCTGCGGGCGTGGACCCGGAAGGAAGCCCTGCGCATCTCGGCCGACCCGGTGCTCACACTCACTCTGCAGATCCCCCTGTTCACGTTCGTGCTGGCGTTCGCCGTGGCCCAGGTGCTGGTCACCGCGAAGTTCGGGGAAGAGGCGCTCCCCCCCCTCCTCGCCACGCTCACCGCGCGCGCTGCGCCGACCACGTTGGGGGCCCTGCTCATGCTGGCGGCGGTGTCGCTGCCGGCGCTGCTGATCCCGTGGGAGGGGCGCCGACTGGGCGCCGCACGCGCCGCACCGGCCGGCGAGCGGGAGCTGCTCTTCGGGAAGATCCTCACCGGGTTCCTGATCTCCACGATTTTCTGGGAAGTCGGCTATGCCTGCGTTGCGGTGGCGATCAGGCCGTTCCTCGGCTCGGCCTGGCTCACCTGGGCGATCGTCCCCGGCCTCATCCCCTTCGCCGCGGCGGTGACGGCGATTTCGGGGGCCGCGCTGGGGAGCCTGTTCCCCAACTACTCGAGCACGAATCCGCTGTACGGGCTGCAACTGCTGGGCCTCGGCTTCCACTGGACGCTCGCCCTGCTCGCCGCCGCCTCGATCCTCGCGGCGGGCGCGGCCGTGGCATGGTTCGGCCCAGCCTATCTCCTCTTCGCGCCGGCCCTCGCGGTCTTCTGGGGCGCGACGGCCCTGTTCCTGTGTGCCCATGCGGAGCGGGCGCTGCGCCGGATGCGGGTGGAGTGAGTCGCCACCTTGGTCCGGAACTCCGGAGTGCCGCACGTTTGGGCCGGAAAACATGCGGAACTCCAAATTGATTCGGGGGTTGAAGCCCTGCGTGACGGAGTCCCCGAGCGGAGGTTGGGAAATGCGGAATTGGATCGCCGGAATTGCCGTGCTGGCGAGTTGCGTGGCCTGCTGGGCCGAGGACGAAAGCGAGACGCGGGCCAAGGAGGCCCTCGAATCGTTCAAGAAGCTGTATGGATCCGCGGCGGACGAGCAGGGGCGGGCCGCCGCCGTGCCCGCATTGGGGGACCCGGCGCATCCGATCACCCTGAAGGCGCTCGCTGCGCTGCTCGTCTCCGACGCGGAGTCGGTGCGGATCACCGCCGCGGAGACGCTCCGGCACTTCGGCGGGCGGAAGGACGTGGTGCCCGCGCTCGCCTCCGCGCTCGACGCCAACGCGGCGCTGCCGAAGGTGCAGATGGCGCTCCTTACCACGCTCGGCACTACCGACGACCCGGCGGCGGCCGCGCTGCTCGAGCGCTACGTCAAGGAGATCATCCCCAAGAGGGATCGCGACCTGAGCGAGTTCGCGGAGGCCGCTTGCGGCGCATTGGGTACGCTGAAGTGGAAGCCCTCGGTCGAGTCGCTCCTCGATCTGCTCCAGCGCAATGCGGTGAGCGGCAAGCGCGGCAAGGAGGGGCAGGATCGGGCGCGGAGCGAGATCGGCGACGCGTGCCGCAAGGCCTTGAAGAAGCTCCTGGGGACGAAGAACGACAACTGGCGCGAGTGGAAGGACTGGTGGCAGGACAACCGCGCGAAGATGGATGATCGATTGAATCCGAAGTAGGCGCGGCCGTCCCGTCGATCTGCGTGATGGCCACGGCGCGGGGCCACGGCAAACCGGGCGCGGGGCGGCTGTCCGCGCGGCGGGCTGCCGCGCCGACTTGGTTGCGGCGGCCGCCGCGTTGGGATTGGGGTTTGGGGGAGCACCGACGAACATGCCCGGCCCCGCGTCACCCCCGCTTTCCGTGCCCGCGTCCCGTCGCGACCGCGGTGTGGAGTGCCGCCCGCAACCGTCGCCCCGACCGCCCGCCGGTTCCGCTCGCGGACCCTCCGGCTTCCCGCGGACCCTGGTCCCGCTCCGGTCGCTCGCGCTCAGCCTTTGCGCTTGCCTGGCCTTGGCTTCCCCCGCCTCCGCCTTCCAGGACCAGCCCTCCCCCAAGAAGACCTTCGCCTACCCCGTCGCGGACGGCCGGTGGCGGATCGTCGCGCGGGTCGAGTTCTTCGGCGACGGGCTCCCGCACGGCCCCCTCGGCGACGCACTCCTCCGCGCCTGGGTACGCGGCGTCGAGCGGCACTGGAACCGCGACGCCTGGGTGGACGTGACCGAACGCGGGGGCGCGCGCCGGGTCCGGCTCGAATTCCGCGTCCTCCCCCATCGCCGAGCCGCGGGCGCGCCGCCGCGGCCGGATTGTCATCCGGTCGAGATCGTGCGCACCCTGCCCGAGCTCTTCGGCCGCCTGCTCGGACGCGAGACGCGCCTGATCGACGGCTATCGTTCCTGGGTCGCGTACGACCGGAGCACGGATACGATGCGCGGCTGCTGGGCGAATCTAGCCTGGCCCACCGTCATCGCCCACGAGTTCGGCCACTTCTGGGGGCTCGACGACGAGTACGACCGGAGCGCGCGCGGGCTCGCGCGATACTTCAAGGCCTTTCCCCCCAAAGAGTGGCCGCCGAGCCTGATGGACTGGAGCTGGCTGCCCCTGTCCCGTCCCAAGCCACGCCACTTCCGCGCGATTTGGGAGAACCTCGACCGCTACGGCTGGCGCGTGCCGCACGCACCCGCTCCGGCCCGTCGGGAATGACCCGCCGCACCGCCCTCGCGATCGGCTCGACCCTGGTTGGCGTGTCGCTCGCCACGGCGATCGTCGCGTGGGCCGGAGTCTCCGAATCGCTC
>Ga0082335_1004521_pt1 | contig 20714 bp, 18 predicted proteins | sample Subgrocontami58m_FD_72375 | JGI IMG/M metagenome (GOLD analysis project Ga0082335, IMG submission 72375) | Subsurface groundwater microbial communities from S. Glens Falls, New York, USA - GMW37 contaminated, 5.8 m (SPADES assembly) (version 2) ... | reverse complement strand
CGCCGGGTGGCGGCCCGCCGCGGCTGGGGGCGGGCGCCGACCCCTCCGGCGCCGCCCCCCCCCCCGCCGTCGGCGAGGTCGTCCCGGTCGACGGAAGTCACCACGACGTGGCCGAGACCCAGCTTGCCGACCGCCTCGGCAATATTGGCTGGCTCGTGCGGGTTGAGCGCGCCGGGCTTGCCAGTGGCGACGTTGCAGAAGGCGCAAGCCCGCGTGCAGATCTCGCCCATGATCATGAAGGTCGCGTGCTTCTGCTTCCAGCACTCGCCGATGTTGGGGCACGCCGCCTCTTCGCATACGGTAGAGAGGCCGTACTGGCGCATCAGGCGCTTGGTCTCAGCATATTCCGGCGAATTGGGTGCACGCACCCTGATCCATTCCGGCTTGCGTGGAATGGGGCTATCCGGCCGATGCGCCTTCTCGGGATGGCGTTCGGCGCGGCTCAGGGGAAGCTTGTCGTGCGATCCGTCCATGACGTCCTAGATATGGAGCGTCCGGCCGTAGGCCGCCAGTACCGACTCGTGCATCATCTCCGACAGCGTCGGATGGGGGAATACCGTGGCCATGAGCTCGGCCTCGGTGGTCTCCAGCGTCTTGGCGATGCTGTAGCCCTGAATCAGCTCAGTGACCTCGGCGCCGATCATGTGGGCGCCCAGCAGCTCGCCGGTCTTGGCGTCGAAGATCGTCTTGATGAAGCCCTCGGGCTCGCCGAGTGCGATCGCCTTGCCGTTGCCGATGAACGGGAACTTGCCGACCTTGAGCTGCAGGCCCTTGGCTTTGGCAGCGGCCTCGGTCAGGCCGATGCTCGCCACCTGCGGCTGGCAATAGGTGCAACCCGGGATGCTCTCGGTCTTCATCGGGTGGACGCCTTTCACGCCGGCGATCTTCTCCACCACGAGCACGCCCTCGTGCATCGCCTTGTGGGCGAGCCACGGCGGCCCTGCGACATCGCCGATGGCGTAGACGCCCGGCTCGCCCGTGCCCCCCCAGGCATCGATCACAATGTGGGTCTTCTCGACCTTCACCTTGGTACCGTCGAGCCCCAGGTTCTCGACATTGCCGACGATGCCGACGGCACTGATCACGCGATCGACGGTGATCTGCTGGCTCTTGCCGGCCGTCGTGATCGTTGCCGTCACGCTGTTGGCGGCCTTCCTGAGGTTGGAGACCGTGGCGCCGGTCAGAATCTTCATACCTTGCTTTTCGAACGCCCGTTTGGCGAAGGCCGACACCTCCTCGTCCTCCACCGGCAGGATGCGGTCGAGGACTTCGCAGACCGTCACTTCGGCACCCATGGTCCGGTAGAAGCTGGCGAACTCGATGCCGATCGCGCCGGAGCCGACCACCAGAAGCGATTTGGGGAACTCCGGCGGCACCATCGCTTCCTTGTAACTCCACACCAGCTTGCCGTCCGACTCGAGGCCCGGGAGCTGCCGCGCACGGGCCCCGGTTGCCAGGATCACGTTCTTGGCGGTGAGCATCACATTGCTCTTGTCGTTCATCGCGACGGCGAGCTTGCGCAGGGGGCCCTCGCTGCCGGCCAGCTTGGCCGCGCCATCGAAGACCGTAATCTTGTTTTTCTTCATCAAGCCTTTGACGCCGTTGCTGAGCTGGCTCGCCACCTTTCGTGACCGCTCGACGATCTTCCTGGGGTCGAACGAAACATCCTTCACCGACAGGCCGAAGGCGTCGGCGTGCTTGATCAGGCTGTAGACTTCGGACGTGCGCAGCAGCGCCTTGGTCGGGATGCAGCCCCAGTTGAGGCAGATACCGCCCATATGCTCACGCTCGACGACGGCGGTCTTGAGTCCGAGCTGCGCGGCACGGATGGCGGCGACGTAACCGCCTGGTCCGCCGCCCACGACGATGATGTCGAAGTTCGCTTCAGCCACAGCTCGCTCCTAGGCCAGCATCGCAGCCGGCTGCTCGACATAGGCACGCAGCGTCTGGAGGTACTGCGCGCCCATCGCCCCGTCGACGACGCGGTGATCGACCGCCAGCGTGCAATTCATCATGTTGCGCACCACGATCTGTCCTTTGCGCACCACCGCCCGCTCTTCGCCCGCGCCGACGGCGAGGATCATCGCCTGCGGCGGGTTGATGATGGCGGCGAAATCCTTCACGCCGAACATGCCGAGGTTGGAGATGGTGAAGCCACCGCCCTGGAACTCCTCGAGCCTCAGCTTGCCGACCTTGGCACGGGCGGCGAGATCCTTCATTTCCGCCGCGATCTGGGCCAGCCCCTTCAAGTCGGCGTTGCGCAGGATCGGCGTGATCAGGCCGCGGTCGGTGGCGACAGCGACCGAGATGTCGACGGCGCCATATTGGATCATCTCGTCCTCGGTCCACGAGGCATTGCACTCGGGGTGATCGCGCAGAGCCTTGGCACAGGCCTTGATCACCATGTCGTTGATCGAGACCTTGGCGCCCCTCTTCTCGGCCACGGCGTTTATCGCCTGACGCGCCGCCAGCAGGGCGTCGATCTCGAGTTCGACCGTCAGATAGAAGTGCGGCACCTGCTGCTTGGACTCGAGCATGCGCCGCGCGATCACCTTGCGGACGGACGTGTGCGGGATACGGATGTCCCCCGCCGCCGCGACGATCGGCTGCGGTGTGAATGCCGGTACCGCCTTCGGGGCAGGCGCCGTTGCTGGCGCCGCGCCTGGCTTGGCCTGCTCGACGTCGGCCCTGACGATGCGCCCGCCGGGACCAGTGCCTTTGACCTGGGAAAGATCGAGGCCCTTGTCGGCGGCAATGCGCCTGGCGAGCGGAGACGCGAAAACACGCCCTCCGCCCGGCGCCGCCGCCGGCTGAGGCGCTGGCGCGGCCGGCGTTGCTGCCTTTGGAACCGGAGCAACGAACGTCGCAGGAGCTGCCGCGACAGGCGGCGGAGCGGCAGCCGCCGCTCCCGCAGGCACGGCGTTCTCGCCTTCCTCCAAGAGGACTGCGATGACGGCATTCACCTTCACGCCTTCGGCGCCTTCGGCGACGACGAGCTGGCCGATGCGCCCCTCGTCGACGGCTTCGACCTCCATGGTCGCCTTGTCGGTCTCGATCTCGCAGATCACCTGACCCGATCTGACCGCATCGCCCACCTTCACATGCCACTTGGCAAGCTTGCCCTCGGTCATCGTCGGCGACAGTGCGGGCATCAGGATATTGATGGCCATGGCCCTACCCTCCCCGCCTCAGCGATTGCAGACCGCGCGAGCGGCCTCGATGATGTTGTCCGATTGCGGCAAAGCCATCTTTTCGAGATTGGCCGCGTAGGGCAGCGGGACGTCGAGGCCCGCGACGCGCTTCACCGGCGCATCGAGCCAGTCGAAAGCGTGCTCCATCATCAGTGCCGAAAGTTCCGCGCCGATACCGGCGAAAGGCCAGCCCTCTTCGACCGAGACGAGGCGGTTGGTCTTCTTTACCGAGCCGACGATGGTCTCTGTGTCGAACGGGCGCAGGCTGCGCAGGTTGATGACTTCAGCATCGATGCCCTGCTTGGCGAGTTCCTCGGCCGCCTGCAGGGCCTTTCCGACCATGATCGAGAAAGCCACGATGGTGACGTCCTTGCCGGCCCGCTCGATCTTGGCCTTGCCGATCGGGAGCACGAAGTCGGGATCCTCCGGCACGTCGAAGGACTGGCCGTAGAGGATTTCGTTCTCGAGAAAGATCACCGGATTGGGATCGCGAATGGCGGCCTTGAGCAGGCCCTTGGCGTCGGCGGCACTCCACGGCGCCAGCACGCGCAGGCCCGGCACGTGAGCATACCAGCTCGCGTAGCACTGCGAGTGCTGGGCGGCGACACGCGAGGCGGCGCCGTTGGGTCCGCGGAACACGATCGGGCAGGTCATCTGGCCGCCCGACATGTAGTGCGTCTTGGCTGCGGAGTTGATGATCTGGTCCATCGCCTGCATGGCGAAGTTGAAGGTCATGAACTCGACGATCGGCTTCAGGCCGCCGAAGGCCGCGCCGACTCCAAGGCCGGCGAAGCCGTGCTCGGTGATCGGCGTATCGATGATGCGCTTGTCACCGAACTCCTCGAGCAGGCCCTGGCTCACCTTGTAGGCGCCGTGATATTGCGCGACTTCCTCGCCCATCAGGAAGATGTTGCCGTCCTTGCGCATCTCCTCGGCCATGGCGTCGCGCAGCGCCTCGCGCACCGTCATGTGAACGGTCTTGCCGGTCCATTCGGGCTCGGCTACCGGCGTTGAAACCGCAGGTGCAGGGCTCGACACCGGAGCACTCGGAGGCGGCGACATCTCGCTGCGGGGCGTTGCAGCGGCAGCGGGAGTGGCCGGCGCCGCCTTGACCGCATCGGCCACACTCTCGCCTTCGGCGGCCAGGAGGCAAATGGGCGTGTTGACCGCGACCCCTTCGGTGCCTTCGGCCACCAGGAGCTGCGCCACCGTCCCCTCGTCGACGGCCTCGACCTCCATGGTCGCCTTGTCGGTCTCGATCTCGCAGATCACCTGACCCGATTTGACCGCATCGCCCACCTTCACATGCCACTTGGCCAGCTTGCCCTCGGTCATCGTCGGCGACAGGGCGGGCATCAGAACCGGAATGGACATGGGATCAGGCTCCCACCAGGATATCGGTCCAGAGTTCCGACGGGTCGGGCTCCGGGCTGTGCTGCGCGAATTCAGCCGCATCGTTCACGATCTTGCGGATTTCCGCGTCCACCGCCTTGAATGCCGCCTCGTCTGCAATCCCGGCGTCGAGCATACGCTTGCGCAGATGATCGATTGGATCGCGTTCGTTCCGGTACTTGTCGACTTCTTCCTTGGTCCGGTATTTGGCCGGGTCGCTCATCGAATGGCCGCGATAACGATAGGTCTGCATCTCGAGGATGTACGGCCCCGCACCGCTGCGCGCATGCTCGACCGCCTTTTCGCCGGCCGTCCGTACCGCCAGCACATCCATGCCGTCGACCCGCTCGCCCGGAATGCCGAAGGCTTCGCCATGACGATACAGTTCAGTGGTCGCGGAGGCACGCTCGACGGAAGTCCCCATGCCGTAGCGGTTGTTTTCGATGATGTAGATGACGGGAAGCTTCCAGAGTGCCGCCATGTTCATGGCCTCGTAGACCTGGCCCTGGTTGGCACTGCCGTCGCCGAAGTAGGTCAGCGAGACGTTCTTGCCGCCAGAATATTTGTGCGCGAACGCAAGACCGGTGCCGATCGGCACCTGGGCGCCGACAATGCCGTGGCCGCCATAAAAATGCTTGTCGCGGCTGAACATGTGCATCGAGCCGCCCTTGCCTTTGGAATAGCCGCCGCTGCGACCGGTCAACTCGGCCATCACGCCCTTGGGAGCCATGCCGCAGGCCAGCATATGGCCATGGTCGCGATAGGAGGTGATGACGGCGTCCTTTTCGCCGATGGTCGACTGCATGCCGACGACGACGGCTTCCTGGCCAATGTAAAGATGACAGAAGCCACCGATCAGCCCCATGCCGTAAAGCTGCCCGGCGCGCTCCTCGAAGCGGCGGATCAGGAGCATGTCGCGATAGAATGAGTTGAACTCTTCTGCGCTGACGCTGTTGTCACCGGGTCCCGATGACTTGGGGGCCGCCTTCGATTTGGTGGGAAGAGATTCGACCTTCGGCTTCACGGCCGGCTTCGCCATAGCATTCCCCTCGGTGGCCCCGCTTCGGCTTATAGCATCGCTCATGCCGATGTGGTTGATCTAGCAGGAAAAAATCAGATTGCCCCGAGTGCGGCGCAGCAATTGAGCGATTGTTTGCAAATGGCCCGACGCGCCGGACAGTTTCTTTCGGTCGACCGCTTTGCGGTCTCTCTTCAGCGCGTCGGCGTGAAGATTATGGTGTCGTCCTTGCGTGCGAAGTTCAGCAGGATGCGCGCACGCTCATCCAGCATATCCGGATCGAGACTCTGGTTGCGCAATGCGGCCACCCGCCGTTCCCAGATCTTCCGCGTCGCTTCGGCCTCCGCGAGATTCTGTTCGGCAGTCAGCACCTCGCGTTGCAGATGAGCCATGGCCAGCAGGCCTCGGTCGCCATTCACGAGGTGGTAACCGAAGTAGCCAAACACCGTCGCAAAGACGATGGGAGCCAGAATTTGACGTGGTCTCAACAACATATGCCGTGTTCCCGAACTCATATGGCAACATGTTGTGGTCGGAAGTCAAGAATTTTCGTTTATTTCGAAGGTCTTAGCGCCAACCAAAGTCCGCCCAACACTGCGGCGAGCCCGAGCATCGCCGCGGACGGCAGCTCTTCACCAAGCATGAAGGTGCCGCCCAGCGCCGCGGTCACTGGGCTGAGGGACAGGAACATCGTGACCAAGGTCGGCGCCGCGTGGCCAAGCGCATAGACCCACAGGAAGAAACCAATGCCACTGGATACACCGATGAAGAGGATGGCCGCCCCGTCGCCCACGGTGAACCCCGGCATGGCGACGAAGAAGTCCTCCCAAGCCGCCAAGCCCCCCAGCGCCACGACAGCTGCCAGCATGGCGATCGCCGTCACCTGGAGCGACGAATAGCGGGCGACGTAGGGACGGTAGCAGACCGAGCAGACGGCGCCGCAGAACGCGGCACCAAGGGCAGCGAGTGTCCCGAGCCAAGGCGAACCTTGTCGCGAGTCGGCCGTCAGGGCAGCGCCACCGAGCGCAATCGCCACCCCCAGGAAGGTGAGCAGCGAGCCTGCGACCTTGCGGCGCGTCATCTCCTCCCGCCCGAGCAGCGCCGACAGCAGCATGGTCATCAGCGGAAAGGTCGCGAAGAGCAGCGACGCCCGGGCCGCTGGAATATGCAGCAGCGAATAGTTGAGAAGCACGATCAGCAAGCCGAACTGACCGATGCCGAGGAGCCCGATCGGCAACAGGTCGCGCACCATCACGCGCTTCCAGGGCGCAAGCAGCAGCGCCGGCGCAAGGCAGAGCAACCCGATAAGATAGCGCATGAAACCCAGCGACGCCGGACCGGCTGCATCGACGACGTAACGCGTCGCCACCATGGCAGCGCCTACCTGAACCCCGGTCGCGGCCGCGGCCCAGAGCGGACCGGCGCCCTTTCCAGTCACCGATCGCTCACAGATCGAGCGACCAGTATTGTCCAACCAGTTTCTTGCCGAAACTGTTGTGGCGTTCCTGCTTCACCAGTCGAAAGCCCGCCGCAATATAGATCTTGCGCGCCGAGACCAGGATGTCATTGGTCCACAGAATCAGTTTTCGGTAGCCTTTGGCTCGGGCATCCCCGATGCATTCGGCGACCAGGCGCTGACCGATCCCGAGGCCGCGCGCCGAAGGTTCAACATAGAGCATGCGGAGCTGGCCAGTCGTCTTGCCGGCTCGAACCAGGAACACCGATCCGACGATCTCGCCGTTGCGCTCGGCGATCCAGCAATTCTCCCGTTTGGGGTCGAACCTGGCGACGAACTTTCCCGCGATGTCGGCCAGCATTGCTTCGAAGCTGCCATCCCAGCCGAACTCGCTGGCATAAAGTTGGGTCTGGCGGCGGATGATCCAGCCCATGTCGCCGGGCTGGTGCGGACGCAAAATGAAGGGCGCACGCTTCTCCGGCGGCTGGTCGAGCAGCTTCTCGACGGTCTCGAGGGCCGCCACCAGCTTCTCCTGCCGACCGACCGGCAGATCGGCCAGGAGATTGGCGATGTCCTGGCGTGATTGTTCGTTCATGGCGCCCCACAGGCGCTGACCTTTGGCCGTCAGGCTGAGCTCGGTCTGGCGGCGATCTTCCGTCGACCGCTTGCGGGCGACGCAGCCTCGTTTCTGCAACCTCTGCAGCAGGCGACTGACGTAGCCCGGATCGAGGGCGAGGTCGCGGCACAGTTCCTGGGCTGTCGGCCGGTCCCGATTGGCGATCTCGTAGACCAGCCGGCCTTCGGGAAGCGTGAAAGGACTGTGCAGCAGGGTTTCTTCGAGCACCCCGATGCGACGGGTGTAGAAACGCGAAAAACGGCGTACCGCCTCGACTCTGGACGCGAGCGTCGACCCTGCCATGGCAACCTCCTGTACGGTTGCCATGGTCAATCAATTGATTGACTTCGTCAATGATATGTCAGGTACGCAGGATCGAGGTCCCGGCGTAGCGTGCCTGGGTGCCGAGCTGCTCCTCGATGCGCAGCAGCTGGTTGTACTTGGCCAGCCGGTCGGACCGTGACAGGGACCCGGTCTTGATCTGACCGCAGTTGGTGGCGACCGCGAGGTCGGCAATCGTGGCGTCCTCCGTCTCGCCCGAACGATGGGACATCACGGCACCGTAGTTCGCATTCCGCGCCATCGAGACCGCTTCCATGGTCTCCGTCAGCGTGCCGATCTGGTTCACCTTGACCAGGATCGCATTGGCCAACCCGTCCCTGATGCCGTCGGCGAGGCGCCTGGGATTGGTGACGAACAGGTCGTCGCCTACGAGCTGGATCTTCTTGCCGAGCCGCTCGGTGATGGCCTTCCATCCCTTCATGTCGTCCTCGGCCATGCCGTCCTCGATCGAAACGATCGGGTAGCGCTTCACGAGATCGGCGTAGTAGTCGACCATGCCGCCGACATCTAGCGACTTGCCTTCGCCTACCATCTCGTACTTGCCATTCTTGAAGAACTCGGTGGAGGCTGGGTCGAGTGCCAGCATGACGTCTTCGCCCGGCCTGTAGCCGGCCTTCTCGATGGCCTTCATGACGAAGGCAAGTGCCTCGTCGGCTGTCGCGAGGTTGGGCGCGAAGCCGCCCTCGTCGCCGACGTTCGTGTTGTGCCCGGCGTCCTTGAGCTGGCCGCGAAGCGCATGGAAAACCTCCGATCCCATGCGCAGCGCATCGGCGAAGCGCGCGGCCTTCACCGGCATGATCATGAATTCCTGGATGTCGATCGGATTGTCGGCATGTGCGCCGCCATTGATGATGTTCATCATCGGCACCGGCAGCACCGAGGCTTGGCTGCCGCCAACATAGCGATAAAGCGGCAGGCCGCTGTCCATCGCGGCGGCCTTGGCGACCGCTAGCGAAACGCCGAGAATCGCATTGGCTCCGAGCCGGCTCTTGTTGGGAGTGCCGTCGAGTTCGATCATCGCCCGGTCGATCTTGATCTGCTCCAGCGCGTCGAGCCCGGACAGCAGATCCATGATTTCGGCATTCACCGCCGCGACCGCCTTCAGCACGCCCTTGCCGCCATAGCGCTTCTTGTCGCCGTCGCGCAATTCGACCGCCTCGTGGGCACCGGTCGAGGCGCCCGAAGGCACGGCGGCACGGCCCGTAGCGCCACTTTCGAGTTCGACCTCGACCTCGACCGTGGGGTTGCCTCGGCTGTCGAGGATTTCGCGGGCGCGGATTTCGGCGATGGCGCTCATTGGACGGAACTCCTTGTAGGGCGCGCCTCTCTAGCCGCGCCCCCGGCCCGGAGCAAGTGACGGAGCGGCGCAGATTTCATATGCCGACGGCATACATGGCGGGGATGGTGCGACGAGGGTGGCCTCCAGAGGCGGGGCCGCAAGCGACGGTTCACGGTCGGCGAGCCGCGCACCAGGCGACAACGGCCGGATGGGCCGCGGCTAACGCCAGGCGCTCTTCAGCGCCTGATCGCTCTTCCATTTCTCGACGGCGGCGACGTCATCGCAGGAAAACGCCTGCGTGTTCTTGCGTGGCGTGGCCTCGACCCAGGCAAAGACGAGGCATTGCCGGTAGGTGTCGGCACCCTGCTTGGTCTCGAACCTGACCTCCGCTGCGGCAGCCGCTCCCGACTTGGCATCGCCATAGTCGTCGATCACCGGTACAATCTCTCCCACCGAACGACCTGCCGCCTTGTTGTCGGCGTACCACTTGGCGAAGGCGGCGAACTGCTCGCCGGCGGCACCCTTGCCTTCGGCGGCGACATAGGACTTGAGGTCACGGATCAGCGATTGCGTCGCCGCCTCGGCTTTCGGCTCGGCCGCCTTGCGGCGTGCCGCGAGCCTGTCACGCAGTGCCTTCAGCGTATCGGCATTCGAGGGCGCAGGTGGCGGGGCGGCGGCTTGGGCAGTGGGCTCGATGCGCCGGATGGGCACCCTGGCTGCCTCGGCGTTGAGTTGCTGGGCTTCGATCGGCGTGAGCTTGCCGACGGCCGGTGTGCCCCTCCCCTTCTGCCAATCGCCGATCGCCTTCACGGTCGCGTCCGATTGCAGATTGCCGTCGATCGGGCCGTTGTATTTGTCGAGCGTACGCAACGATTCCTGGATGCGCTTGCGATCGGGCTCCGGACCCTGCAACACGCTGGCATAGTCCGGCGGCGCCGGCCGTGCCACCGCGACAGGCGCCCCACCGCCGGTCCCCTGACCGGGCACGGCTGCCGCTCCGCCACCTGCCGTACATCCCGCGGGATTCTGAAAGCAGCGCTCGACTTCGCCGGCGCTCTGGCCGAACGCCGCAACCGGCAGGAGCGCGGCAAAGCCCAGGAGCAGCATCGCGCCGCGCATGTCAGATGCCGCCGTAGGTACCGGCCGCGAGCTGCGACGGCAGCCCGATCACCAGGACGAGCGGTAGGCCACGCGGGGTCTGGCCGCGGGCAATGATGTGGTCGTTCGGAGCACCCATCTTTCTTTCGTAGCTGCCGTTGCCGCTGAACTTGCCGCCGAAGCACGACAGCGAGAATTTGCCGCTGCTTGGCCCCTCGTTGGTGAAAGTGCCATCGCAGACCGGCTCGGCGCGCACGTTCTCCACGGTGAAGGTGACCGACCTGTCGCGCCCGATCAGTGCGCCGTAGCGGGCCACGCCGTTCAGGCGCGCAACGTTGCCGCGGTCATCGCGATAGAAAATCGAGGTCGGACCATAGGAGTCGTCGGGCAGCGTGTCGCGCGGTACCACGTAGGTGCCGTCGCTGATCACCACCTTGCACTGGCAATTCACGCTGTAGTTCTCACCGAGCGGCCCCAGCTCAGCCAGCCGGCGGGTGCAATTGGACAGCGCCACCTCCTGGACCTCGCTCTCGCTCATCTGCCCCTTCGAGTAGGAATCGGCATAGAGGAAAGCACACTGGCGCGGCAGCGGCACGGCGACGACCTTGTGGCTTGCGGCCATCGTCTCGGTGTTGACCCAGTAGCGGTCCGCCATTTGATTGAAACGCAGGAAGATCGGGTCGCGTCGCTCCGCCTTGCCATAGGGCGATTGGGCGGCGGGCTGGGCGCCGACGCCCGAAGCGAATGCCGTGACGGCCAGCAGGGCGAAAAGAAACGTGCGGATCATGGAGACGATCTTGCGCCGAGAAACATGACCGAAATACGACCTGCCGGACGGGGGCATCCCCGCCCGCCTTACACCAGCCGGCTCTGGTTCTTGGCTGCCCCGATGAACGAGGTGAACAACGGGTGGGGCGCGAACGGCCGCGACTTGAGTTCGGGGTGATACTGCACGCCCAGGAACCAGGGATGGCCCGGAATTTCCACGACTTCAGGCAGAATCCCGTCCGGCGACATGCCGGAGAACCGCAACCCGACCTGTTCCAGCCGGTCCTTGTAGTTGACGTTCACTTCATAACGGTGGCGATGGCGCTCGCTGATCACGTCCTGACCATAGATATCGTGCGCCATAGTGCCCGGTCGCAGGTGGGCGGCGTAGGCGCCGAGCCGCATCGTTCCGCCCAGATCGCCAGCTGCGTCCCGCTTCTCGACCTGGTTGCCCTTGATCCATTCAGTCATCAGGCCGACCACGGCGTCCTCGCACGGCCCGAATTCGGTCGACGAGGCCCCCTCGAGGCCGAGGAGGTTACGCGCCGCCTCGATCACGGCCATCTGCATGCCGAAGCAGATGCCGAAGAACGGCACGTCGCGTTCGCGCGCGAATTTCACCGCGTGGATCTTGCCCTCGGTGCCGCGCTCGCCAAATCCGCCGGGCACGAGGATGCCGTGCACGTTTTCGAGACGTGCCACAGCGTCGTCACGTTCGAAGATCTCGGAGTCCATCCACTCCAGGCCGACCTTCACGTTGTTGGAGAAGCCACCGTGCGTCAGCGCTTCCGACAGCGATTTGTAGGCATCGAGTAGCACTGTGTACTTGCCGACCACGGCGATGGTCACTTTCCCCTCGGGCTCGCGCACCGAGCGCACCACACCGCGCCAGCGGTCGAGATTGGGTTCGGCGTCGGCCTCGAGGCCGAAGTAGCGGCAGACCTCACGGTCGAAACCCTGATCGTGATAGGCGATTGGCACCTGGTAGATGGTGTCGACATCGCGTGCCTCGATCACACGCTCCGGCTTGACGTTGCAGAACAGCGCGATCTTGCGCCGCTCGTTGGCCGGAATCTCCTTGTCGCCGCTGCGACACACCAGCAGGTCGGGCTGGATGCCGACACTGAGCAGCTCCTTGACCGAATGCTGCGTCGGCTTGGTCTTGAGTTCCCCTGCCGTCGGCACCCATGGCAGCAGCGTGAGATGCACGTACATCGTGCGTTCGCGGCCGAGTTCGTTGCCGAGTTGGCGGATCGCCTCGAGGAACGGCAGCCCCTCGATGTCGCCTACGGTACCGCCGATCTCGACCAGGACGAAATCCTCCTGCGAGCAGTCAGCCTGAACGAACTCCTTGATGGCGTCGGTGATGTGCGGAATCACCTGCACGGTGGCACCGAGATACTCGCCGCGCCGCTCGCGGGCGATCACACCCGCATAGATCCGTCCCGTGGTGATGTTGTCGCTCTGCCTGGCGTCGACGCCGGTGAAGCGTTCGTAGTGGCCGAGGTCGAGATCGGTCTCTGCCCCGTCGTCGGTCACGAAGACCTCGCCGTGCTGATAGGGGCTCATCGTCCCCGGATCGACATTGAGATAGGGGTCGAGCTTGCGCAGCCTGACCCGATAGCCACGACTCTGCAGCAGAGCGCCCAGCGCCGCCGACGAAAGCCCCTTACCAAGCGAGGAAACCACGCCGCCCGTTATGAAGATAAAGCGCGTCATGGGCTTACAGCATACTAAACCTTGTTGGCTCCAGCCATGGGGATATCCCGCCGGCGGAAGATTTCTCCTCCAGGCGGCCGGCAGGTTATCGCCGCTGCACGTCCTAGCGGGTGGGCGCGGCAGGTTGGGCCGGCGCAGGAGCCGTGCCACCGGGCACTGCCGGCGCCGTCTGACCGGCCGGCAGTCTGTCCATGATCGATTTCGCGCTGCGTCCCGGATCGGTCATGCTCCAGGCCATAAGCAGGCTGAGAGCGAAGAAGATCGTGGCAAAAATCGCCGTCAGGCGCGACAGCACGTTGGCCTGCCCTCGCACCGAAAACAACGCGTCGGTCCTGCCCATGCCAAGGCCGCCGCCTTCGCTGCGCTGAAGCAGGATGACGACGATCATTGCGACTGTGACGCCGACAAAGATGATCAGCAACACCAGCCGCCAATCGTGCAGAAAGCCTCGTACCGCGTCCATTATTGTCCAGCGCTAGATGGGATGTCCGCCAAGCGGGCGCTTCTAGCCGCTTTGGGCGGCCTTGGCGATAGCCAAAAATTCATCAACCTTCAGGCTGGCACCACCGACCAGGCCGCCGTCGACATCACCTGCCGCCAGCAACTCGCCAGCGTTGCTGCCCTTCACCGATCCACCGTAGAGCAAGCGCACTGCGCCGGCATCCGGCGTCAACCCGATCAGCACGCGACGAATATGCGCATGGGCTGCAGCGACCTCGGCGACGGTCGGCGTCTTGCCCGTGCCGATCGCCCAGACCGGCTCGTAGGCGACCACCAGCCTTGCCGCAGTAGCGCCCGCGGGGATGCTGCCCGTGAGCTGCGTTTCCAGCACGTCCAACGTCCGGCCGGCCTCGCGTTCCGCCAGGGTCTCGCCGATGCAGACGATCGGCAGCAGGCCCGCGCGCCACGCCGCCTCGGCCTTGGCCCGCACGATGGCATCGGTTTCGCCGCAATCCGTACGTCGCTCCGAATGGCCGACGATGACATGGCTCGCTCCGGCATCCCTCAGCATCTCGGCCGAGATATCGCCGGTATGGGCACCGCTGGCGTTGGCATGGCAGTTCTGGCCACCGACCAGGACGCCGCTGCCCTTGACCGCTTCGGCCACGGCCATGAGCAATGTCGCCGGCGGACAGAGCAGGACCTCGCAGTCGGTCCGGCCGGTCTGCCTCACGCCCTCGGCGACACCCGTGGCCAGAGCCAGGGCGTCGGCACGCAGTCCGTTCATTTTCCAGTTGCCGGCGATCAGCGGCCGCCTCGAACGTGCCATTCCATTCCCCCTATTCGTCCTGTGGCGTGTCTAGCGGCAGCGGCGTTTACGGTCAAAGTCCGGTTGGTTGCCTGCCAATGGGGCCGGTGGTAGGCATGGCGCCCATTCAAAAACCTCCGCCGGCTCCGTGAATCAGTTCCGCAAACTCGCCCGCTTCATCATCCTGTTCGTGCTTTTCGGCATGCTGATCGTCAGCTTCGCCTTCTGGGGCATCGGCGACATGCTTCGCACCGATGGGCGCAGCACCGAGGTTGCCCATGTCGGCGGCACGCGCATACCGCTCTATGGTTGGGTCGGCGGCGCCCCGGTCTACGTCTCCGAGGTGCGGGACCAGTTCAACCGTCAGCTCGAGGCGATCCAGCGCCAGACCGGCCAGCGGCCGGAACCGGAGCAGGCCCTGCGCTTCGGATTGCATGTCCGCGCCCTCGAGGAAGTCATTCAACGTGCCGTGCTCGACTACGCCATCCAGCAGTTCGGCCTCTCCGTCACCGATGCCGAAGTGCGTGCCGCAATCGCCCGCAATCCCGCCTTCCAGGGCACCGGCGGTTCGTTCGATCCCCTCCTCTTCCGCAATCGCCTCCAGCAAGCACGCATCGGCGAAGCGCAGTTCGTGTCCGACACGCGGCGCGAGATCGCGGCCGGCCAGCTCTTTGCGGTCGTACGTAGCGACGGTCTCTCGCCCAAGTCCCTGCGCGACGACATCTTCCGGCTGGAAAGCGAGAAGCGGGTCGCCGAGACGATTTACGTCCCCGATTCCATTGTCGTCGACGTTCCCAAGCCCACGGCCGAGCAGCTCAACACCTACTTCGAGGCCAACAAGGCCAAGTTCCAGATCCCGGAATATCGCGCCTTTTCCTACGTCCTGCTGACGGCCGACGACGTCCTGCCGCAGATTTCGGTGTCGGCCGATCAGGTGAAGCAGGAGTACGAGGCCCGCGCCGCTGAGTTCGGCACGCCGGAGAGGCGCGACGTCGACCAGGCGATGGCCGACAGCGAAGCCAAGGCCAAGGCGATCATTGCCGCCGTCGCCGCCGGCAAGTCGCTCGAGGATGCCGCCAAGGAGGTTCTCGGCAACGCCGACGGCGTCATCAAACTCGGCCTTGTCACCAAGAAGGAACTTCCCCCTGGCCCGCTCGCCGACGGCATCTTCATGCTGCCCGAAGGCATCGCACCGGCGCCGATCCAGTCGCCGCTCGGCTGGCACATCGTGCGCATCAACAAGATCGAGGCGGGCAAGTCCGTGCCGTTCGACGAGGTCAAGGAGAAGCTGGAGAAGGACATGCGGGCGCAACAGGCGCCTGACATCCTGATCAAGCTGGTAACCGATTTCGAGCGCATGCTGGGCAAGACCCAGTCGATGAAGGCCGCCGCCGAGGATCTCGGCATCAAGGTGAAGACCTACGAGAACGTCGACGCGCGCGGCCAGGATTCGGCCGGCAGGCAGGTCGTCGTCGGCCCGGCCGCTGCCGAGCTGGTCCAGGCTGCCTTTGCCACACGCGAAAGCACCGAGAGCGACCTGCTGGAAACCCAACGTGGCGAGTACTTCGTCGTGCGGACCGATCGCATCACGCCCGCTCGCATCCCCACCCTCGGTGAAGTCGAACCAAAGGTCATCGACGCGTGGCAGGCCGAGGAGCGGCGCAAACTCGCCGACGCCAAGGTGAAGGCCGCGGTCGAAAAGGCCGATGCGGGCACGCCTCTCGTCGACATCGCCAAGGATCTCGGCCTCGAGCTCCGGACCACGAAGGCGGTCACCCGCTTCGAAGCCGATGCCGGGAATTATCTCACCCAGCCGGTCGTGCAGGAGCTCTTCAAGCTTGCACCGGGCAAGACCCAGGCCGTACGCACGGCGGAGGGCAGCGTCATCGTCCGCGTCAGCCAGATCGAGGCGCCCGACCTCACCAGGGACAAGGAAGCGCTCGACCGCTTCGGCAAGCAACTCGACACCATGATGGCCAACGACTTGATCCTCGAACTCGTCGCGGCGCTACGCGCCAAATACGGCGTCACGGTCGACGAAGGCGCCTTCGCGGCAGCGTTCCGCCCACAGCAGCAGTAGCCGCGCCATGTCGATCTCACCCGACTTCGACGCCTTTGCGGCGCGCTACGACGCCGGCGCTCCGCAGGTCGTCTCGACCAAGCTGGTCGCCGACCTGGATACGCCGGTTTCGGCCTATCTCAAGCTTGCCGACGGCCGCGCCAATTCCTTCCTGCTGGAGTCGGTCGAGGGTGGCTCCGTGCGGGGCCGCTATTCGATCATCGGCCTAAAGCCCGATGTCATCTGGCGCTGCACCAAGGGCAAGGTCGAGATCAACCGCCGTGCCCGCGCCGACGCCCAGGCCTTCGAACCGCTGGACGGCCGGCCACTCGAAACGCTGCGTCTGCTGATCCGCGAATGCCAGATGGAGTTACCGCCCGGGCTGCCGCCGATGGCCTCGGGCCTGTTCGGCTTCCTGGGCTACGACATGGTCCGCGACATGGAGCGGCTGCCGGACGAAAATCCGGACCCGATCGGGCTGCCTGACGCGATCATGGTGCGGCCGACGCTGATCTGCATCTTCGATCGCCTCGAGGACAACGTCACTCTGGTCACGCCTGCCTGGCCGCTGCCCGGCATCGGCGCCCGCGCGGCTTACGAGGCGGCGCAGGAGCGGCTGGCCGACGCCGTCTCCGATTTCGAGCGCACACTTCCCTTCCGCGGCGACGATGCCGCCGCCCTCGACGCCCTGCCCGAGCCGCAGGCCAACATGTCGAAGGACGACTTCAAGCGCATGGTCGAAACCTGCAAGGAGTACATCCGCGCCGGCGACGCCTTCCAGATCGTGCCCTCGCAGCGCTTCTCCCTGCCCTTCAAGCTGCCGCCGCTGTCGCTCTACCGGTCGCTGCGCCGCATCAACCCCTCGCCGTTCCTGATCTTCTTCGACTACGGCGACTTCTCCATCGTCGGATCGAGCCCGGAGATCCTGGTTCGCCTGCGCGACAACGTCGTCACCATCCGCCCGCTCGCCGGCACGATCCGCCGCGGCGCCACGCCGGAGGAAGACAAGCAACTGGCCGACAAGCTGCTCGCCGACCCCAAGGAGCACGCCGAGCATCTGATGCTGCTCGATCTCGCGCGCAACGACGTCGGCCGCGTCTCCAAACTAGGCTCGGTGCGCGTCGTCGAGCAGTTCACCATCGAGAAGTACAGCCACCTGCAGCATATCTCGAGCCACGTCGAGGGCACCCTGGAAGATGGGCTGGATGCCATCGACGCCCTGAAGGCGGGCTTCCCCGCCGGCACGCTGTCGGGCGCACCCAAGGTCCGCGCCATGGAGATCATCGACGAGGTCGAGCCCGTGCGTCGCGGCATCTATGCCGGCTGCGCCGGCTACTTCGCGGCCAACGGCTCGATGGACACCTGCATCATGCTGCGCACGGCCTTCGTGAAGGATCAGGTCATGTACGTGCAGGCCGGCGTGGGCGTCGTGGCCGATTCAGACCTCGAGGCTGAGTACCAGGAGAGCGTCCTCAAGGCGCGCGCCCTGGTTCGCGCCGCGGAAGAGGCCGTGCGTTTCGCCAGCTCGCAGCAGTGGAACGCCGGCAACACGCGGCGTTGAGTCGGCGGGACGAAGCGCGATAGGCTCCTCCCAACGGAGGAGACCCAATGTCAGACTGGCAAAAACGCTACCAGCGGCTCGCGTTCGATCGCCCGCATCCCAAGGTGCTGCGGGTGACGATGAACCGGCCGGAGAAATACAACGCCACCGACGCGACCATGCATCGCGAGCTGGTCGACGTGTGGCGCGACATCGACGGCGACGACACGGTCAACTGCGTCATCATCCAGGGCGCCGGCGGCAAGGTGTTCTCGGCCGGCGGCGACTTCGACATCATCGAAAAGAACATGAAGGACTACAACGCGCTGCTCCGCACCTGGAAGGAAGCGCGCGATATCGTCTACAACGTCATCAACTGCTCAAAGCCGATCGTCAGCACCATGCGCGGCCCGGCCGTCGGCGCGGGCCTCGTTGCCGGTATCCTGGCCGACGTCTCGATCGCCTCGAAGAAGGCCAAGATCATCGACGGCCACACCCGCCTCGGCGTCGCCGCCGGCGACCACGCCTGCATCGTGTGGCCGCTGCTCTGCGGCATGGCCAAGGCCAAGTACTACCTCCTGCTCTGCGAGGCCGTCGACGGCGAGGAGGCCGAGCGCATCGGCCTGGTCTCGCTCTGCGTCGAGGACGACCAGCTCGAAGCCAAGGGCCTCGAAGTGGCGACCAAGCTCGCCGAGGGGGCGCAGACCTCGATCCGCTTCACCAAGTACGCACTCAACAACTGGCTGCGCATGATGGGCCCGACCTTCGACACCTCGCTCGGTCTCGAGATGCTGGGCTTCCTCGGACCCGAGGTGAAGGAAGGCCTGGCCTCGCATCTCGAGAAGCGCAAGCCCAAGTTCGACCCCTACTCGCCCCTGTGAGGAACGATCCATGCGCGGACTCGACGGAAAGAACGTCATCGTCACCGGCGGCGGTGGCGCCATCGGCAGCGCCATCTGCCGCCGCTTCGCAGGCTACGGCGCACGCGTGGGCGTGTTCGACAAGAACCTCGATGCCGCGAAGAAAGTGGCAGCCGAGATCGAGGGCTTCGCCTCCGGCGTCGACATTGCCGACTACGAAGCCGTCGGCAGGGCGATCGCCGGGTTCGAAGCCAAGACAGGGCCAACCGACATCCTGGTGAACAACGCCGGCTGGGACCGCTTCGCCAACTTCGTGGACACCACGCCCGACCTCTGGGACCAGCTCATCGCCATCAACCTGCGCGGGCCGCTCAACATGAGCCACTTCGTGCTGAAGACCATGGTGGCGCGCGGCAGCGGCCGCATCGTCAACATCGCCTCCGATGCGGGACGGGTGGGCTCCTCGCAGGAAGCCGTCTACTCGGCCTGCAAGGGCGGCATCATCGCCTTCACCAAGACCGTGGCGCGCGAAGTGGCGCGCAAGGGCATCACGCTGAACGCGGTCTGCCCCGGCCCGACCGACACGCCGCTGCTGGCCGCCGTGGCCGGCAGCGACGAGCGCGGCCAGAAGGTGCGCGCCGCCCTCGTGAGCGCCATCCCGATGAAGCGCGTCGGCCAGCCCGAGGACATCCCCGGCGCCGTCTGCTTCCTCGCCAGCGACGATGCCGCCTTCATCACCGGCCAGACCATCAGCGTCTCCGGCGGCCTCACCATGCACGGCTGAGCAGCGGCACATGGAACGTGCCGCAAAAGCCCGCCAGCTGTGCCGCTGCGTGTGCCGCCAGGGGCAAATCCGCCTTACCGCGCAACGGCTTGACCATCACCGCCGGCACAGCCCCGGGTGCCGCCGGGGACAGGCCCGAATCGCGGAGCTGTGCCACCACAACCCGGGAGGCTTCCGATGAGCGAACTCTGGATTCAGCCGAGCGGCGGCGCGCTGGCCGCCGACGTCCACGGCGTCGACCTGTCCAAACCGGTAAGCGACGCCGCCTTCGCCTGCATCGCCGCCGCGTGGGCCGAGCATCTCGTGCTGCGCTTCTCCGGCCAAAGGCTCGACGATCCGACGCTGATGAAGTTCAGCGCCCGCTTCGGCGAGCTCGACCGCGTGCCGATCGCCGCCGCCAGCCTCGACCGCGCCAATTCAGGCGTCGTCCCCGAGGCCGTGGACTGGGTGGCGGTGATCGCGAGCGTCAAGAAGGACGGCAAGGCGGTGGGCAGCCTCGGCAGCTACGAGCTCGTCTGGCACACCGACATGTCCTACAACCCGCTGCCGCCGCGCGCCTCGCTGCTCTATGCGCTGGAAGTGCCGCCCGATGGCGGCAACACCGGCTTCCTCAACATGTACGCCGCCTACGAGACGCTGCCGGACGAGCTGAAGCGCGCCATCGAGGGCAAGAGCTGCATTCACGATTCCAGCCGCAACTCGGCCGGCGAACTGCGCAAGGGTTTCCAACGCACCGTCGACGTGCGCCACACGCCGGGCGCCGTGCATCCCCTCGTCCGGCTGCATCCCTCGACGAAGCGCAAGGCGCTGTTCCTCGGCCGCCGTCCCGGCGCCTGCATCCACGGCCTCCCGGTCGAGGACAGCGAGAAGCTGCTGGACGCGGTATGGGCCCACGCCACGCAGGAGCGTTTCGCCTGGTACCAGAAGTGGCGCGCCGGCGACCTGGTGATGTGGGACAACCGCTGCGTCATGCACCGCCGCGACGCCTTCGACGAGAACCTGCGCCGGCTGATGCACCGCACCCAGATCGTGGGCGAGCCCGTTCTCGCGGGCTAGCTCTCCGCACGCCAGAGAGCTGATGTCCTGATCGTGTCACACTCGCGTGTCACACCAAGTTGTGACAAATGTTGTGACAGTGACATGCCCGGACTCCGGGCCGAGCCCGGTTTTGCGGGCTTTTTTGCGACGTCGTTTCTTCTTCTTGTGTCACAGCCCGGCGCACCCTGTGACAGGTAGCGCGATGTGTCCGTTCCGACTCTTACGTTCCGACTCTTATCGGTGCTCGGTGGGGACGGGCTAAAACCGGACTCAGACGGCCTGGCGTGACGTACCATCCGTGGCAA
>Ga0082335_1004520_pt1 | contig 20717 bp, 17 predicted proteins | sample Subgrocontami58m_FD_72375 | JGI IMG/M metagenome (GOLD analysis project Ga0082335, IMG submission 72375) | Subsurface groundwater microbial communities from S. Glens Falls, New York, USA - GMW37 contaminated, 5.8 m (SPADES assembly) (version 2) ... | reverse complement strand
CGAGGCCACCACTTTTGCCCGAAATATACCTGGCCAGCGGACCCATATTCTTAGGCAGGTGCCCGGTCTCTGGGGAAATTATCAGCACTGCTGTTTTTGAATTCTTTTCCATCGTGCTCTTGTTATCTATATTAGCCGAAAATTTTTCAGGATGAACCAACTTAGCAATAAAAATTTTATTGTAGCAGGTCTGCTGAAACAACCGGAGTTCATATGAGGAAGAGTGTCAGTATCACCTTTCAAAGGCAATCAGCTTTCCATAAACAATCATTTTCACACTCTCGTTTTGTGCGAAAACAAGGGATGTTACCTTCCCTGCTCTGAATGTCCCTGATGATACCCTGCTTGGAACGAGTAACTCTTGCATCAATATCCCAGTTTTTAGCCGTCTTTCTGATTTCCTGAATATTCATTCTTTTTTACACCCCCCATCAGTTTCAAGAAGAAACTAATCAAATTCTCAGTTTAATCGACTTTAGCCATGTAAGATATTTTTTGCCAGGCTCCGTAAGACAGATTAATAAATAAGGATATAATGCTCAAAATTTTCATCTGTTTCATTATTCTCTAGGCGTTAGAATATGAAAAAGATATTGGACCTTGGTCTAATTGCCGCCATTGTATGTGGAAGATCGTAGTCGGAAAGGATAAGGTCGGGCGAAAATTCCTGGAGTGCTTGCACAAAATCTTCTTCTGTTATCACCCTTTTTGACTTAAAAGGGATCGTCGCCCCTTGCAGTTTAAATTCTATCAAGTTGGCATCGGTGACACAATCTTCAAGCATTAATATCCGGGGAGGTAATCTTCGGAAACCCTTTCGCACTTATGTTCGAACCGGAGAGAAACTCCTCCTCGGGATCACGAAATTCCACCGGAGAAACCCGGAAAGCAGGAAAGAGGCGATCAAAGAATTCAAGAGATGACCCATCATGTAGTAGAGCAGGCCAGAAGGGTAGCGAACAGCCTTTACAGTCGAGGCTTCAGGGAAGCGGGACGGGAACTCAATAGCCTTGTCTCTCTCGGGCAGAGGATCGTCAACCAAACGAAACAGATTCTCGTCGGTGAATTTCCCAAAAACAGGATATACTCTCTTCATGAGCTGGATGTCACCATCATCAAGAAAGGAAAGAGCCATCCAGATTGTGAGTTCGGCGCATCATTGCCCTCGCAAAAAATGACGATGGTTTGATCCTGTCGCACGGCGGAGTATCAACGCGCCGAATGGGCATCGAGGCATTGTACGTCAAGCCGCGGCTCTCTGGAAGAAATCTCGTTTTTTACGAGATTTTTTGATTTGTTTTTTTATTAAGAAAATGCAGCCTTCATAGAAATTATGATTGCTCGGGAAGAAGATTTACCATAGAGAGTGGTTCGCTATAGACCGCGAGCACCACCAATGAAGTCAAGGTGTTAGGCAATAATGGCCTAGGCCCTTTTTCTTTCTCTAGTCATTTTGTCCCGCTATAGTCCCCGCTTTTTCAATTTACAACGTTTAAAGACCAGGTTTTATCTAGGGCGTTATTCTGCCCCCCAGTCTATCCTACGGGGCTTATTTGTAACGTCCCTTCATTCAAGGGAAACTGCCTTCCTGCCCAGCATTTCATAAGATCAACGTGCCTTCTTCATTAGAGCCTCCTTAACGTATTATGCCCGAAAACTCTACTTTTGACTTTTCTTCTTTTGGGGGAAGCTTACGGTAGCTACGGTATTGAAAAAAAGGACATGAGGGGTTATCGTGACGGCATTACTTAATTATACCTGGTAGTTAGCTTATATTTTTACCTCATTGACTTTCAGATTTATGGTTATAAGTTAAATTAAATGTTGGATAACCCTATTCGGATCAGAAAATAGACTTCATAGAGCTGTCATGCATGGCGAAAAAACAGCATTAAAAATGTGTAGAACGTTACGTGACTAAAACCAATTGCAAAAAAGAGGCATGAAATGCCGTTAATAGCTAAAGAACTCTCCTGGATTAGACTAACGTCGGCTATTGCAATGCTGATGTTTTTTATTGGAACAGCCGAAGCGTTAACTATTGAACAGGTATTATATAACTCTTGGGTGGGCGTAAGTCATGCGGCTGTGAAGCATTATCAGCCATTTAGGCTCTTTGATGGTTCTCTCGGAACTCTTAATAAAGTGGAGGTGCACATAGATACTACGTTATGGAGTGTCACCCCCGACGATGGTGTGTTGGCGGCAAGTTCTTTTTACTCATCAAATCAGAAGTTATTAACTTATAAGTTTTTCACGCAGGATACTATGCTTGGCGGTTCTTACAGTAGGACGTGGAGCATTACTAAAGATACAGTCCCTGGATTCCTTTCCAGTGAAGACACTTACTTTCAGCAGTTACAGAATTGGGTAACCATGAGCGATGGGACCTTCATATTTTATCAAGATACTGACTCGGTCGCTCCTGCACCTTACACCTTCAGCTCAACAACTAGGCTGGTCTATGATTACACGCCTTTTGACAAGTCCGCCCAATTAAAAGGCCAATAGCTCCAGCGTTGCTCAAGTAAAATTTTATGTTCCTCCGTAAAATTTACTTCTTCGGGCAGCATCACCATATCAACTACCTTAGATAATAAAGGATATCGCGCCATAATCATTACTGATACCGGGATCGGTATACCCGATCAGGAAATATCCCGGTTGGGAGAAAGATTTTATTGTGTGGACAAGATGATCTTCCGTGAACTTAGCGGCGCTGGTCTGGGCCTGTCTATAGTCAAGCACCTGCTTAAAACCCAAAACGGTCGGCTTGAGGTGAAAAGCGAGATCTGGAAAGGAACGCCCGCAATATATCCATCATGCACAGGCCAAAGCCTTAATTGATAATAAGTGGTTTTGGCTAACCATGATCGGAACGAGATGTTTTCCCGCCCGACAAGATCCCTTTGATCCTCTGAACGAATGGAAAATTGAAGACTTTATGGAAGCCATGCTACATCATGCAGATAATGGTCATAAATAAGTCCTGCGGGCATTAATGCCAGGTTCTTTCCAAATCCTGCGCTTTTCATAAGTATTTTTGTTTTTCGTCGGGGACAGGAGTCAGATGATTTGTCTTTGGGTTAAGCAGAGACATGATAATTTGCAGTATATCATCGGAAAAGTCCTGCTTAGGATGTCCTATTCCGGCCAGAATAGAATGGAGGAGGAATAGCGAAAGATTAAAGAAGGAGTAGGCAATTTGTCAGATTACGTGCGTTTACCGACAAACTCCTACTATTTTATTGCTATTGTGACCCAATCATATTTTCTATATAATAAAAAATAAGTTATTATCCTCACAGTAAAAATCAGCGTTAGCTGCAAAAGATCTCTATGGCAAGCTAGGATTGCCTAACGAAAAGCATGTAACATTGTTGCTCTCATTAATAGGCTTAATTACCACTCTATACGCGAGGCTATTCCTGCAATCTGCCAAAATAGCGATCTGAGTGAGCTGCCGATGTCCTCAGTAATTACTAATATTCTTATTGTTTCCGAAGAGCAAAAAATATGCCAGATATTTGCCGAAATCATGGCAGTAGAAGGCTACAAAGTGCTTCTGGCCTCAAATGCAGACGGGGCAATGCGCGCGATTTGTGTTGAAAAACTCGATTGCGTCCTGGCAAGTATCAAGATGTTCAGCAATGACAGTTTGGGAATACTAAAGCAGATTAAAGACCTAGCGCCCAATCTCCCAGTAGTTCTCATTGACTCCTTAGCAGATGTCCGGCAAGCCGTGACTGCCATTAAGGGAGGAGCGGATGATTATTTAGCCATGCCGCTTGACAATCGTGAGGTGGTCCGAGTTATACGTGAAGCCGTTAAGAACGGCAAATTAAAAAATAGGCTCTCAACCTTTCGCACAGCTTGGGAAGATAGCAAATATGACAATTGCGACCTATTGGAATCCATGGGCTACAGTAACAGCGTGAGGCATCTTTTGGGCGATGTCAATCATGTTGCAAGGTCGAATTTTACCGTCGTGATCACCGGGGAAACAGGTACGGGCAAGGAACTGGTTGCCCGGGCCATTCACAAAACCAGTACCCGTGCAGACCATCCATTCATTCCCGTAGACTGCGGCAGTATTCCGGAGCACCTGCTGGAAAGCGAGCTTTTCGGCCACGAAAGGGGTTCCTTTACGGGAGCTGAGGTCCAGAGAAGAGGAAAGTTCGAAATGGCCCACAAAGGTACGCTGTTCATGGACGAAGTAACCAACATGTCCTTGGGCTCGCAGGCAAAATTCCTCCGTGTCCTCCAAGAGAGGCAAATCTTTCGCGTAGGAGCGACAAGGTCTATCAAGATCGATATTAGAGTCATTGCCGCCACAAATCAGGATCTGCAAGACTTGGCCGAAGCAAAGCTTTTCCGACCTGATCTTTTCTATCGTTTAAACGAATTCATGATTCATATCCCCCCCCTCCGGGAACGCCGGGAAGACATTCCCTATCTTGCCAATCGCTTCCTCGAAATGGTAAATATAGAATTAGGTAAGAACATCAGCGGGATTGCCGATGATGCTATGGAGCTCCTGCTGGCTTATCAATGGCCGGGCAATGTCCGCCAGTTGCGGGCCACGATTCGTGCCGCCGCGCTGGCTGCCCGGAACACCATCGAAATAGATAATCTTAATTTGAAACAGAGTCCCGTGAGAGCTCGTCAAATCGCCTCAACTTCACCGGAACTATCCTGGAAGAATGTCTCTCTGGGCGAGATGGTTTCTCAGAGCACTACAACCGTTGAAAGATGGGTCATCAGGGAGGCATTACGACGCACGGGCGGCAACAAAGCCAAGGCAGCCCGACTGCTTCAGATTGATTACAAAACCATACACTCCAAAGTCAAAAAGTATGAAATTTCATTTGACGCTTGACAGGCATAGGCATATATTTCTTGCGATATTTTCAAAAATTAAAACACTTATTTCTTCTATGGAACCGATTCACTATATATAGGGAATTAGTTCCATAGAATTTAATCAATATTTTTAAAAAGAAGCCTACCGAACTCCTGATCGTCTTTTTTTCACGGCTGTTAATTCTAAAGAAAAACCGATAGAAATGATCGCTTAGTAAAAAACCTGCCTGCTACATTGGTGAATCATTTGTCATTCCAGCGAACTAAGCAGGTTTCATTCCTAATGATTCGTGTACCTTACCTCCAGCACATTTTGCGAAGCTGCCGGATTCGCTCAGTTTGTTGATTGCTGTGACAATGCGATCATCTTGTCTGCCCTCACCTTCCTGAGGACAAGTTACGGCCGGAATCCAGCCATATTGGATTCTGGCTCAATTCGGGAATGGTGGTGTTGTTTTCATGCTCCGTGGTTCCTCTCTAGGTAGGATTTTTACTGGTCAGTCAAAACTAGGTGGCATAGTTTAAGCTTAACAATGAAAAGATGTGTATACGCATTTAAGAAGTTATCAAACTAATTAAAAAAGAAGGAGGTGAGGAAAGATGGAGAAAGTTTTTAAGTTCATGGAAGAAGAAGAAGGAGCGGTGGCTATTGAATATGGTTTGCTGGCTGGTCTGATAGCGGTGGCAATAATTGTGGGCGCCGAACTTCTCGGCACAAATTTGAATACTTTTTTCACGAATATTGCCAACAAATTTCCTATTGCGTTACCCTAATGGGCGAAAGCAACTTTTGGTTGCATCATGGGGTGTGTTGCCAAGAGATGCAGGCAACACACCCTGGATTCATCGGCTGACGGAGAGCCTCTTGCGAGGAGAACGTGATGAATGACTGGCAATCCGTTTTAATGTTCATTTTGATGATTGTCTCGACGATTGCTGCGATATGTGATTTGTATTTTAATAAAATTCCCAACTGGCTTACCTTCCCCGCGGCGGTTGTAGCGGTCGTTTACCATACCGCCCTAAGCGGCTGGGGCGGCTTCCTCTTTAGCCTGGAAGGCATAATCTTGGGAACTGCCCTCTTGGTACCTTATTATCTACTGGGCGGGATGGGCGCCGGCGATGTCAAGCTAATGGGGGCAGCAGGCGGTTTCCTGGGACCTCATGGTGTGCTGATGGCTTTTCTTTTCACGGCACTGACCGGCGGCCTCTACGCCTTCATTTTGCTGGCCCGGCATGGATCTCTGAAGAAAAGTGCCATTCGATTTAAAACCATGCTCACCACTTTTCTTCTAACCAAGAATCTTGTTTATATCCCGCCGCCGGAAATCAAACAAAAGCCCCGCCTGTTATATGGCCTGGTCATTGCGGTGGGTACGTTGCTGGCGATGGGCCTTGGGAACCGTGTCTCTTAGGTGTTATACCCTGTGCCGACAGCGTAATACTGTGCTTCGCGGTTTGGCAAGACGATTTTCTAACGAAGGAGGTACGGAATGGGAAAGCATAGACCATTCGTTTTGCTGATGGCGGCTATCACCATTGCTTTCGTAACAAGCATTCTAATCTATAACACCCTGCAGAAGAGGAGCAAAGGAACAGTTCTTCTGCCCACGCAGCTTGTGACTGTGGCCATAACCGACTTAGCCTGGGGTACCCCTATTACTCAAAACATGATTAAAACGGTCCCCTATCTAAAAGCCAACCTGCCCCAGGGAACTATTTCCGATCCCGCTTCGCTCACGGACCGGGTTTTGATTTATCCCGTCCGCAGAAACGAACCCATCTTCGAATCCCGGCTTGCCCCCACGAACATCAAAACAGGCGGCGTGGCCGCAGTCATAACCCCCAAACAACGGGCGGTGGCGGTTAAGGTAGATCAGGTGATCGGGGTCTCAGGGTTCATTCAGCCGGGAAACCGCGTCGATGTCCTCGTGACCATTGCCCCTGATAAAGGTTCCGGTTCCAGCTTGGTCACCAAGACCGTTTTGGAGAAGATCCTGGTCCTGGCTGCCGGCCAGGAAGTGGAAAAGAAAGGAAAGATTCAGAACAATGTTAACGTCATAACCTTGGAAGTAGCGCCGGAAGAAGCGGAAAAACTGGCCCTGGCCGCCACGGAAGGAAAGCTCCAACTGGCGCTCAGGAATTTCAATGACATGGAAGATGTCTCGACGCGAGGCGCAACGGTGCCAATCCTGCTGGCGTCGCTTGGCGCTGAAAAAGGAAGGAACCATCCCATTAAGCAAGCCGCGATACAGGGGAAAAGAAGCGCCAAAACACCGGTCCTTCAGAAAGCGCCTCAATCTGTAGAAAAGGAAAAGCCAAAATATATCGTGGAAGTAATTAGAGGAAGTAAAATCAGTGAAGTAAAATTTGAAAGGGAGGAAGGAAGCTGATGAATATCCATTGCGGCGAGAAAAGAATTCCACTCTTCTTGGTGTTGTTTTTCCTTATACTTTGCTTGATTCTTCCTCTGCCAAGTCAGGGAGAGGGGCCGGCCCGGATCAAGCTGGAGACCGCGACTCCCCAAACGGTCAGTATGACCGTGGGCAGATCCGTGATCATCAGCACTTCCGAACCGGTGAAACGGGTTTCCCTGGTAGCGCCGGAGATCGCTGATGCCCTTGTGGTGACCCCCAGGCAGATCTACCTGGCCGGCAAAGCTCCCGGGGCAACTACGCTGACTCTCTGGGAAGCGGATGGCAAAATCTCCGCCATTGTGAATGTGGAGGTTTCTCCCGATGTTTCCCGCTTCAAGGAGACGCTCCATAAAATCTTACCCGGGGAGAGCGAGGTCCAGGTCACTACCACTCACGAAAGCATCACCCTGTCGGGGAACATCTCCAGCGCCATGAGCCTCTCCCACGTATTGGCCCTGGCGGAATCCTATTACCCCAAAAAGGTCGTCAACCTGTTGCAGGTCAGTGGCGTACAGCAGGTCATGCTCGAGGTGCGGGTGTCCGAAATGTCCCGCAGCACCATGAAACGACTGGGCATCAATTTCAATTATATCAGCGAAAACGGCCAGAACTTCGGTTTGAGTCTGCTGAACAATCTTACCAGACTGCCGGAGCAGGGTTTTCCCGGCAATCCGCTATCCGTCAGCAGCAAAATAAATGCTATCTTCCGCTTTACCGGCCAGGGCGCCACCTGGACTGGCTTTATCGATGCTCTGAAAGAAGAGGGTTTGATAAAAGTGCTGGCTGAACCAACCCTGATTACGCTGAGCGGCAAAAAAGCAAACTTTCTGGCGGGTGGGGAATTTCCCATCCCTGTCCCCCAGGCTAGTAATGGGGGGCAAACCATTACGATTGATTATAAACCCTTCGGGGTCGGACTCAACTTCACCCCCACCGTTTTGAGCGGTAGCAAAATCAATATGCAGGTGGCTCCGGAAGTCTCGGAGCTCGACTTTTCCAATGCCGTCACCATCGGCGGCTTTGTTGTGCCCGCCCTGACCACCAGGCGTGTTTCCACGGATATCGAACTAGCGGACGGCCAGAGCTTTGCCATTGCCGGTTTACTCAGGAGTGATGTCCGAGAAATTGTCAGTAAATTCCCTGTTTTGGGAGACATCCCCGTCCTCGGGGTCCTCTTCCGCAGTACCAGTTTCCAGAAGAACGAGACCGAATTGATCATTATCGTGACTCCTCACTTGGTTAAACCGGTTGACCTGGCGAAACAGACCCTGCCTACCGATCAATACGTAGAACCAGATGATTTCGAATTCTACCTGCTGGGGAAGCTCGAGGGTGGGGAAAGGAAGCCGAAAGTGGGCCGTCCCGAATCACCGGAGGCCGGTCTGAACGGGGAGCACGGCTTGGAAGGGAAATTCGGTCATATCATCCAGCAATAAATTTAACGAGAGGATGGAAACGATGGGAAAAAGATTTTGGTCCTATGCGGTCATCATTGCCCTGTTCTTCATGTCCATAGCATGCAGTGGATTTTACCCCACCCGGTTGGAAATGGATTACGGCACTTCCGTTAAGCTCGCCCAGTTTAACCAGATTCTATATCCGGAAGCCGTAAAAAATCTTGATCCGGTAACGGGCCTTGACGGGGAAGCAGCTAAAGCCACTATGGACAAGTACCACAAGAGCTTTGAAGCGCCCGCTCCTGCACCTATTTACATGTTTGGTTTTGGCGGGGGCGCCTCAAAATAGGAGCAGACCCATGCGAATTAAAAATCAGGCCGGAGTGGCAATAGTGGAATTTGCCCTGATATTGCCGATCCTGATTGTGTTGGCCGTGGGGATCAGCGAATTCAGCCTCATGCTTTACGATCAGGCCATGCTGACCAATGCCAGCCGGGAAGGCGCCAGAGCGGGGATTGTCTCTCAGGATCCGCGGGTCACTAATACGGAGATAAAGCAGGTGGTAAAAGACTATTTAGGAAAATATGATAAAGACGGGAAGCTAATTAAATCATATCTGGTTAGCTTCAAGCCCGGAACTGAGCCGATTCCTGACTCGGATCCGGATCCCACACCCACAGAATTTGGCGATGAACTAACCGTTACCGTTACCTACGAATATACTTTTTTGGTTCTTCCCAAGTTTATTGTAGAACTTGCCGGGCTAAAAACCCTGACGGCAAAAACGGTAATGCGCATGGAATGAAGTGAGGGAAGGGAAGTATGAACAGCCTGGCACCACTCCACAAATATCGGCAGCAACAGCGGGGAGCAACCATCGTTGTCGTTGCCCTGCTGATGACGGTATTCATAGGATTCGCGGCCTTAGGGGTGGACATCGGCTATTTGAAGGTGGCCGAGAATGAACTGCAGAATGTGGCTGATGCCGCGGCCCTGGCGGCTGCGAGGCAACTGGGCCATGAATATGAGCTTCTCTCCTATCAGGAACAGACAGGCTACGTGTGCAATAGTGCGACAATTACCGGCGTTGCCGATGCCGTGGCGAGGCAAAACAAAGCGGCAGGGGTGAATATCGGGATAAATGAGGCCGATGTAAGCATTGGGCAATGGCATGCCGACACCAAGACCCTGATTCCCACCCTCGATCATCCCGATGCCGTGCGCGTCATCGCCCGGCGGGATGATCAAGGAAACAGTCCCATAGCTATGTTTTTCCTTCGAGTATTCGCCTGGATATTCAAACCTGAGGTGCCGAAAAATTATGAATCGATTGGCCGTTCGGCTATCGCAACTGCCGCATTAACGGCGGAGAGCACGATAGATGATGGTCTCCTTATTCCTGTTGGCATCTCCGAACAGTGGTTTTTAAACAAAGAGGAATTCTGTGACCAACCGATCAGATTTTACCCTACTAACACTCCCGAGGGGTGCGCCGGCTGGAATACTTATGAACATTGGCCGGCCAGCGAATCCTACCTGAGAAAAACCATCTTGGAAGGTTGGGTGGCGGAGACATTCACAGCCCCGGCAGCCGGCACCGGTGACGAATTTGTTTTTACCGGCGGGACGTTGGGCAATCAAACCTTCACGGCCTTTCAAAATCTTTACAATTACATGAAGGATGCGAAAGGCGAGTGGATGACATCGGTTGCGGTTTACAAGTCCGACTCCTGTTCCAACCCTTCAGGACGTTTGGAGATTGTCGGCTTCGCGACCGCCGTAATCACCCAGGTACTGCCTCCGCCGGATCAAACGATCGTGGCGAGGGTTATATGCGATAGGTTGGTTACCGGCCGGGGAAGTGGAGGCAACTATGGAACAAGGGGAACGATCCCCGGCTTAGTTCAATAGCCGGCTACTGAGAGGTCATATGATAGAAAATATCAGCGTCGAACTGAAAGTGAAAAATCCGCGGGTCGGAGCAGAGTTGACGAAAGTGATTGCCCCGCTCGCGGGTTTTCGCCTGGATAAAGCGTATCCAGCAAAATCGTGTGACCTCCTGATCCTCGAAATCGGGGACAACCTGAAAGAGGAGTTTAAACTTATCCATTCACTGCAGTCATCCGGGGCGGCTGGGGCCATCTTCCTGACATCCTCCCGCCTCGAACCGGCGATGCTGCTGGAAGCGTTGCGGGCCGGTACCAAGGAATTCTTCGCCCAACCGATTCAGGGTGAAGAAGTGCGGCAAGCCCTCCTAAAATTCCAAGCGCGCTGGACAAGAAATCCCGGGAGCAACGCGACAAGGACTAAAGGCGAACTCATCCACTTAGTCGGCAGCAAGGGGGGGGTGGGAGTCACTACCCTTGCCGTTAACCTGGCCGCCGGTCTCGCCTCACAAGACCGGTCCCGTTCGGTGGCCCTAGTGGATATGAACTTGGCCTTCAGCGAGCTTCCCATCTTTTTGAATGTCAAAACATCCTTTGACTGGGGGGACGTTGCCAGGAACATTTCCCGGGTGGATGCTACCCTGCTGAAGAGCTCGCTCTGCAAGCACCCATCGGGAATTTCCCTGCTTACTTCACCCACAGGGCTGGATGGGGTAAATCCGGTAACACCTGATATCATCGAGAGGCTTCTGGAAGTTATGCAGGAAACTTTTGAATATACGATAATCGACGGGGGGCAATCGCTGGAAGACCTTTCCCTGAAAATCCTGGGAAAGGCCGATATGGTTATGCTGGTGGCTAACCTCAACCTACCCTGCCTGAACAATATTAAAAGGGTCCTCCGGACTTTCGAAGCCCTGGGGTATCCCCAAAAAGAAAGCATTAAAATCATCATTAACCGCTATGAGAAGAATCCCGTGATTTCACTTGAGGAAGCGGCACAAAGCATTAGCCACCCTCTTTTCTGGCTGATTCCTAACGATTTTCAGACCACCATGACGGCCATCAACGAGGGTAAAATCATTTCCGAAGTGGGAAAGGGGAAGGAGATCTGCAAGAGCTATCAGGAATTAGCTCTATCTGTCCTCGGAGGGGGCATCCCTGGTAAAGAAAAAGTCGGATTTTGGAATAAAATCGCCAAATTTGAAAAAAAACCATCCGCAAAAGAGAACTTGTTCCTCAATAAGGGATTCGTAATACTCGAAGGAGAGAAAGGGCGGTATTAAGATGGCCTTGCTGAATTTTCATAAAAGCCCGGAGGGGGGAAAAGAACAAGAGGAAGCCTTCCACGAAAGAACTGCCGTTGCGAAAACCGCCCCCAATGGCAATCAAACCGTCATTGCCAATGCTTACCAGGAGTTCAAAACCCGGATTCACAACCGCCTTCTTGACCACATCGATCTTTCTTTAATTAACTCCTTCGACGAAGCCAGACTCAAGCAGGAAATCAGAAGGATAGTGGAGAAGATACTCCTTGAGGACAACGGATATCCCCTCAACGCTTATGAAAAGGAAAAATTTTTTCTGGAGATCCAGGATGAAGTGATGGGTTTGGGACCCTTGGAACCTTTGATGCGGGATCCCACGGTATCCGATATCCTTGTCAATACCTACAGGCAGATTTACGTCGAAAGGTTCGGCAAGCTGGAGCTTACGGAAGGACGATTTAAAGATGATATCCATCTGCGCCGGATAATCGATAAGATCGTCTCCGCGGTGGGGCGTCGGATTGACGAATTCTGCCCTATGGTGGATGCCAGGTTGACCGACGGATCTCGTGTCAATGCCATCATTCCACCCCTGGCTATCGACGGTCCCGTCCTCTCCATCCGGCGGTTCGCCGTGGATCCCCTGGAGCTGGATGACCTCTTGAGCCTGAAGACCCTCACGCCCGAGATAGGTGAACTCCTGAAGAGTGTCGTGAAAGTCAGGCTCAACATGTTGATCTCCGGAGGGACAGGAACCGGAAAGACTACCTTGTTGAACGTCCTTTCTCGCTTTATTCCCGGAGATGAACGTATTGTCACGATCGAGGATTCAGCCGAGCTGCAATTGAAGCAGGAGCATGTGGTCCGGTTAGAGACCCGCCCCGCCAACATCGAGGGGAAAGGTGAGGTGACGTCACGTGATCTGGTCCGAAACAGCTTGCGTATGCGTCCGGATCGCATCATCGTGGGGGAAGTGAGGGGAGCCGAAGTTCTGGACATGCTCCAGGCAATGAACACCGGACATGACGGTTCCCTCTCGACTATTCATGCCAACTCTTCCCGTGATGCCCTCATGCGGCTGGAAACCCTCATCGCGGTGGGCGGTTATAATTTCCCGAATAATTCCATAAGGAAATATATCAGCTCGGCCTTAAACGTCATCATTCAGTTGGCAAGGCTTGCGGACGGCAGCCGCAAGATTGTCAGTTTGCAGGAAATCACCGGCATGGAGGGAGAGGTCATCACCATGCAGGAAATATTTTCCTTCGAACAGACGGGGATTAACGCCAAGGGGATGGTAAATGGAAGTTTCCGAGCGACCGGGATCAGATCCAGATTTGTTGAACGCTTCAAAGCGGCCGGCGTGCCGGTCCCCTTCGATCTGTTTAATGCGGAGAAGGTTTACGAGGTTTAACAAGGGAGAGAATTAGAGACAGATTTTTAAGCAGAAAGGATGAAAATGGATATCTTGGCCGGAATGGGTGTCTTTATCGCCATGCTGCTGCTGATTGACGGCGGCTACGGGGTTTGGCGGACGCTGCATGATCCGGAAAAGAAAAGGGTGCGCCGGCGTCTCAAAAGCATGACTCAGCCAATGTTAGAAGCTGAAAGAGGCGTTCTGGAACGTCACACGGTGTTAAGCGCCATTCCCTTGCTGAACCGGTTCCTCCAGAAGCTTGCCTGGCCCCGGAGAATGAACCTTCTCCTGGAACAGGCGGGCATCCAAACGCCACTGGGTATTTTTATCATGTGTTCACTGGTCCTTGCCGTTGTCGGCTTCCTGATTAGTACCTGGGTGATTTCCGATTACCTGCTGGCGGGAATTATAGCAATGATCGGGGGAACATTTCCTTACTTATACGTGCTTACTAAAAAAAAGCGCAGGATGCAGAAGTTTGAGCGACAATTGCCGGAAGCGTTGGATCTGATCGCCCGGTCTTTAAAGGCAGGTCATGCCTTCACGGGGGGGCTGAAAATGGTAGCCGAAGAAATGGATGATCCGGTGGGCACGGAATTCGCCAAAACTATGGGAGAGATCAATTTCGGGATTGAGGTCGCGGAGGCATTGAAAAATTTCTCCCGGCGCATCGAGTGCCCGGACCTGAGATTTTTTGTAATATCCGTCATCGTCCAAAGGGAAAGCGGCGGGAACCTGGCAGAGATTCTCGAAAATATTTGTCGCCTTATTCGGGAGCGCTTCAAGTTGCGCGGGAGGATTAAGGTTCTTGCGGCAGAAGGGAAACTTTCGGCGGCGATCCTGCTGGTGCTGCCTTTTCTGATTGCCCTGGCTCTTTCCTTCTTGAATCCGGACTATCTGAAAGTGCTGGTTAACGACCCCATCGGCCATGCCATGCTGGGTTTTGCGCTGGTGATGATGGTCCTGGGGGTGTTCGTCATGAGAAAGATGATCGCCATTAAAGTATAGGAGGAGAGATGAACGAACTCTTGATAGCTGTTTTGACGTTTGTCGGGGTCGCGATGTTTATCATGGCCGTTTACCTTGAAGCGCTATATTACCAAGAGAGCCGCGCTTTAGCAAAGAGGGTTAGGGAAGCCGGAGAGAATGTCCCGGAAAGTAAGCCAGAAAAGTTCATCTCGGCGATCACAGGCAAATTGCTTAAGACGCTGGATGCCTTGGGCAGCTGGGCCAAGCCGGCCTTGGAAGAGAACCCCACTCATCTCCGGAATATGTTTCTGAAGGCCGGCATCCGGCAAGAGAATGCGGCGCTTGTTTTTTTGGGCGTCAAGATACTGCTCGCCACACTTCTTCCTTTTCTCTTTTTCCTGTTAAAGATTTCTTTTATGCCCGCCATGCTATCCCTTCCCTTCCTTTTTTTGACTATTCTGAGTGTGGTAATCGGGTTCTACTTGCCCGGCCTGTGGCTGCGCCTGAAGATTGCTCGGAGAAAAGAAGAGATGTTCCTTGGCCTTCCCGATGCGCTGGACCTGATGGTTGTCTGCGCGGAAGCGGGCATCGGTCTTGATGCAACGATCCGGAAGGTCGGTGAGGAGATGAAATTGCACAACAAAACATTGAGCAATGAATTCAATTTTATGAGCCTGGAAATGCAGGCCGGCAAACAGCGGCGGGAGGCTCTTAAAGGTCTGGCAATGCGCACGGAATTGGAAGATGTGAATAACTTGGCCTCTCTCCTCATCCAAACGGAGCGTTTTGGCACCAGTATAGTACAGACCCTGCGGGTCTACTCCGATGTCATGCGGGTCAAGAGATTTCAGCGGGCCGAGGAAGTAGCGGTAAAGATGCCCGTGAAGCTGCTCTTTCCGCTGATTTTCTTTATCTTTCCTTCCTTGTTTGTCACCATCCTGGGACCGGCGGTCATCCGCATAATTAGGATCTTGCTGCCCATCGTGAGCAAAAACTGAAGAACCGGGAGACGGCAAAATGAAGAATCAAATGAGAAAAGCCGGCGCCTTAGTGATGATTGCAATCGCCCTCGTCTTAATGAGCAGCTGTTCAACCTATGTTAAGCTCTGGCGAGGGAGTGCATTTTCCGACCCCCGGGAACTAGGCCCGGGACACCTAGGGATATTAACCCGCTTCATTCCCCATGTTCGGCCGATCCAGGGAAACCCGGGCTCTCACTACCTGCTGGCTTGCTATTACCAGGAGAGGGGTGAGCACGAAAAGGCATTGGAAGAATTAGAGAAAGTCCTTCTTATCGATCCAAAGCATGTCCGGGCCCTTAATGGCATGGGTGTTTCTTATGACCAATTGAAAGATTACTCTCGTGCCGACACTGCCTACCAAAGAGCTTTACAATTAGACCCTGGCCTTGATTATATTCAAAACAACCTGGGATATTCCTACTTCCTTCAGGGCCGTATTGATGAGGCGATTACCATGCTGCAAAAGGCCATCGCCTTGAATAGCCGGGAGGCACGTTTTCATAATAATTTGGGAGTGGCCTTTGCTGCTATAGACCGGCTGGATTTAGCCCTGAACGAGTTTATATTGGCAGGAAGCGAAGCGCAGGCACATTATAATATTGCCCAGTTCTACTATCAGCGGGGAATTTATCGGGTTGCCCAAGATCATTATTTACATGCCTTGAGGCTCGACCCTTCTTTTAACCGCGCAAGGCTTGCTTCTGAGGCAGCAGATGCCATGGGACGGGTATTTCAGACGACAGAAAAGAAAACTATGGCGACCCGGCAATCACTTCCAGTGTTAAAAAATACCCCAGCCCCTACATTGGCTCCACACGTCGCGACAGTCATTGTTCACGTTCCTCCACAACCAGTTAAGAAAAAAGCGTTTTTCGAACAAAGTGTGGGCATTGAAGTGTCGAATGGTAATGGAGTCGCCGGCGTGGCCCGCCGGCTCGCTCATTACCTGTGCGGCAGAGGGCTTGCTGTCAGCCGCATCACAAATGCCGAGCATTTTAACCATCGTGCTACCACGATCTATTACCGAAAAGGATATTATGAGGCAGCCTTACGTCTGGCCGGCGAAATACCCGGATCCCAGGACATTAAACAACAAAAAAGCTTTGACCGGTCCCAAATCAACGTCAAAGTCGTCATCGGTAAAGATAACCTTTTCGGTATGGTGCTCAATGAAGGAGAAAAATCATGATGTTACGTGACGCAATGAAATTGATGCAAACTTTGATCGTGACTTTTGCCGCGCTCTTTTTTTGGGGGTGTGCATCCTCTCCAACTCTCCAGAAAAATCTTTTCCAGGCAAACGAACACCGCCGGATGATGGAAAAACAGAACTTTGAACTGGCCGCCGAAGAAAAAGCGGCTCAAAAAATTCCCGCACTTAATGCAGACGGATACGAAAAACTGGGAGACGGGTATTGCCGGCAGGGAAATTACGATTTAGCGTTTATCCAATATTACAAATCATTGGACTTGGATCCCGATCGCGTGCGCATACATTATAAGATAGGACAGTTGTTCCTCTTGAAAGGTTTACAAAAAGAAGCCAGGAGCGAATTCCAGGCAATTATTAAAGTTGATGCTAGGTATGCAATTGCATATGAGGGTTTGGGCCGTACTTTTTTGCTGGACGACGACTATCAAAATGCCGAGGCAAATTTCCTAATGGCGATCCAATGCAATAATTCGCTATGGCAGTCCCATAACTTTCTTGGCATCATCTACGACCGACAGGGGAAATATGAGAAAGCGGTCACTACCTACAAAGCAGCCATTTCAATCCGGCCTAAGATGGGCTTTCTGTATAATAATCTGGGAATATCTTTTGCTTTGCAAGGGGATAAAGAAAAGGCGGCGGCCGCATTTTCCGAAGCGATAAGACTGGGGACTTCCAATCCAAAAGTTTACAACAATATGGCACTGGTACTGAGCCAGATGGAAAGATACACTGAAGCATTGGAGGCCTTCAAGGAAGGTGGAGAGGAAGCAAACGCTTATTTCAATTTGGGATGCATTTTTCTCTATAAGGGGAAACCCGAAGAAGCCGTCCAAGCCTTTGAGAAAGCCATCGAACTAAAACCAGGATTTTTTGTCCAGGCCCACCAAAAAATAATAAAAGCTAAGCAGACACCCCCGGCTTCCATTCAAAGTTCCCCTTCTCACGTTCCACCATTTTGAACAAGCTCGTTTTATGGTGACAAAAATCTAGTCGATTTGCAAAAGTATTAATTTTTTGCCGAGGAAGTTTTGGTTCTTACGGCATGTGACAACTGAATTATGGGGATGATTCCGAGGTGATCTTCCCCCGATTAAATGGACACACCGGATAATTGGCGTTATAAACGTCAATGGCCGTGGAGGTGTGTCATGGGAATTGGAGAGGATAAGAGGTACTTTGATAACCCATCATAACTCCAATCCCATTCATAGGAAAAGATATTCCCACTGGGAGCATAGGATCTACTGGCATCGAGAGTTATGGGTGTACCGACTGTGCCTGAATAAGGTCCACCAACATCAGCGAAAATGTCGTCTTCACTTTGACCGCGACATTGTCACAAGCATAATCTTGGCCCCATAGAATTTAGGGTTGTCTATGAAGATAATGTTAAACCACATGACTAAATCATATGATTAGATTGGGATTTTTAATTGTGCAGCTCACTTAGGCGCCTCTGAGCACGTAGGACATAGAGCTTTCGCGCCAGATCGCCAAGATCCATCTGGCGTGTCCGTTTTACGGCAGCCGGAAGATTTGTAATGAGCGGTGGGTAAACGGTTATAACGTGGGTCGTGACATGGTGCGCCGAATGGGCATCGAGGCATTGTATGTAACCGCGGATCTTTGTGAGAAATCTCCTAATCAGCAGGTAGCAATGGTAATTAATTATAAGGAAAATTACAGATATAAGTCGGTATTAAAGTAAAGAAATTACAAATATTAAAACATTAGAGTTTGTAACCATGATAGGGGGTATTTTCTGATTCTTATACAATTGGAAGATAAGCATTGTTATCTTGAGCAGTAAAAGAGAGATTCCAGCAAAACTTTTTTAACTAAATACATGAATTATGCATTGCCGTCTCATTGCAGTCTGGTATCCTGGGAAGGTAACGAGCCCTTGTTAGGGGGCGATGCGCCGCCACCCTACCATCTCGGTAGTGTCAAGAATCTTTCGCTTTTTTATTTGCAGTGCCCATTTCGGTATTAGATTGCCTCTTCCATTAGCAGCCTTTCGCTAAGTTCCTGTTCCCTGAGCAGATCCATATTCAGGTATCTTTTCGATCCCCACTGTGTCCCAGCCACATGCCGGAGCCGGGCCGCGCACAGCATCAGTGCCGAATGGCCATCAGGGAAAGCACCGACCACCCTCGTACGACGCCTGATCTCCTTCATAATTCGTTCCAGGGCGTTATTTGTCCTGACTCTGCTTCTGTGCTCACGGGGAAAGTTATAGTAGGTCAGGGTTTCCATAATCGATTCCCGCACTTTTTTGGCTGCTTCTCTGAGTTTCAGCGCCTCTAACTTTGCACAGACGACATCGGCTTTCTCAAGGGCTGCCTCACGATCCTCGGAGGCGTGGATCGCCTTCAGCATCGCCGCTACCTCACCCATCCTTTTTACCGGAACAACGCTGAAGACATTCCGGTAAAAATGAACCATGCAGCGTTGCCACTTGGCTTCCGGGTAGAAATCTGCAAGGGACTCTATCAGACCCATACAGGCATCCGTGATAAACAGCCTGACGCCCTTGAGACCGCGCTCTTTGAGGTGCCGAAGAAAGCCCGACCAGCCGGCTTTGTCCTCTTTTGCCCCTTCACAAACGCCCCGTATCCGCCGATAACCCTGATCGTTCACACCAATGGCAACCAGGACCGATACATTACTCACTTCCCCGGCCCAGGAACGTTTCAAGACGATTCCATCAAGGTACACATAAGGGAAATCTTCTTCGATCACTTGATTGCGCCAGGCTTCGATCTTCTCGTAAACCTTCTTATTGAGGTTGCTGATTGTCCCAGGGCTTACCCTGGTCCCCCACAAGGTTTCCGTTATGTTCTCTACCCGGCGAACCGAGACTCCCGCCAGGTACATCTCTATCAAAGCTTCCTCGACCGACGCTTCCCGGCGCCGATAGCGCTCGATGATCGCTGTCTCGAACGTCTGTTGACGCAGCTTCGGAACCTGCAATGTTACTTCACCGGCCTTGGTGTGCAGCTTGCGTTGGTAATGGCCGGCACGAGTGTCGCTCCGAGCTTCGCTACGCTGGTACTTCTCTGCATTGCACAACTTGTCGGCTTCCGCATCCAGCATCTGGTTTAGGGTCTCTTCCACAGTGTTCCGTACCATTTCACCTAAGTGGTTTCTGATCGCCTCTTCATTTAGCTGGATAATTTTCCCCTTGTTTGTTGTATAATCCTCTTCCACGGCAGTGACTCCTTTCTTCGGTTGATTGTCTGCTTGGTTGCATCAATCATTACCGTATGGGGCACTGCCGTGCTACTTAAAAAAAGCGAAACTTATTTTACGTTATCAAGAATCGAACTGGCGGGCGGCCTCTACCATGTGACTTCGCGCGGTGATCGCCGCGAGGATATTTTCCTCTGCGAGGCGGACTGGCACGTTTGGTTGGAAATTTTCGGTGACGTCTGTAGGCGGTTCAATTGGGCATGTCATGCTTGGTGCCAGATGACCAACCACTATCACGTTGTGGTGGAAACGGTCGAAGGGAATCTCTCGCAAGGCATGCGACAATTAAACGGAGTTTATACTCAGAGACTCAACCGCACTCATCGCCGCGTCGGTCACGTTTTTCAAGGCCGTTACCGGGCGATTATGGTGGAAAAGGAGGCATACCTTCTGGAGCTGATGCGGTATGTAGTGCTCAGAGCAGGAAGGGTCGCTCAGGCTGGAGACTGGCCCTGGAGTTCCTACAACGCCATGGTTGGCACGTCCCTCCGTCCGGACTGGCTGCAAACTGACTGGGTGTTGGAACAGTTCGGGAACACGCGCGGCAAGGCCGTGACGGCCTATATTGACTTCGTCAATGCCGGGATGGGACAGCCCAGCGCGTGGGAATCCTTGCGTGGACAGATTTATCTGGGCTCGGAGGCATTCGTGAACCGCATGCAAGCATTACTTGCCGACCGATCCGCGATGGCCGAAATCCCACGCATCCAACGTCGCCCCTTGGCCAAGCCGCTCGCATACTATCGCGATACAATGGCAGACCCCAAGGCTGCAATGGCCGCTGCTTATGCCACCGGCGACTATAGCATGCAGGAAATCGCCATGTTTTTTGGAGTTCATTATGCGACTGTAAGTCGGGTGGTGAAAAAGCACGAGGCCATGATGCATGATTGCAACGGGCTGTTGCCCAACGTTAATTTTACCGTCGCCATGGTTTTTAAGCTTAGGTCCCTCAAGTTGTTTGCAAAGAATGCTCATCATGCCCGCGAGATGTCAAAAACAGTATATT
>Ga0082335_1004519_pt1 | contig 20719 bp, 20 predicted proteins | sample Subgrocontami58m_FD_72375 | JGI IMG/M metagenome (GOLD analysis project Ga0082335, IMG submission 72375) | Subsurface groundwater microbial communities from S. Glens Falls, New York, USA - GMW37 contaminated, 5.8 m (SPADES assembly) (version 2) ... | reverse complement strand
GAGAGGGGCCCCGGTCCGTGGCCATGGGGCCCAGCGACAGCGCCGCGATGCGCACGCGCATGCGCTCGAGAAGAACGCCCTCGAGCGCCCGGGGCACGAGCACCCGGTTCACCGAGTAGCAGGCCTGCCCGCAGTTGGCGTACCCCTGCACCACGGCCACCTCGGCGGCCACGTCGAGATCGGCGTCGTCCAGCACCATCAGCGCCCCGTGCCCACCCAGCTCCAGCGACAGCGCCTTGAGCCGTGGGGAGGCCCACGCGGCGATCTGCTCGGCCACGCGCCGTGACCCGGTGAACGCCACCTTGTCCACCCCGGGATGTGTGCAGAGGGCCTCGCCCAGAATCGGACCGTCTCCCGTGATGCACGAGACGAGGCCGTCGGGGATTCCCGCCTCGGTGGCCAGGTCGCAGATCGCCCGGGCGGCGAGGGGTGCCTCGATCGCGGGCTTCACGATCACCGCGCACCCCGCGGCCAACGCCGGGGCCAGCTTCCAGATGACCAGCGCCACCGGGAAGTTCCATGGGGTGATGGCGGCCACGACCCCGATGGGGGCCGGGCGCACGATGCTGCCCGTGGAGAGGGTGGGGCCCGGAAGCTGCTTGGACCACAGCCGCTCAGCCTCTGATGCGAAGTGGTGAACCACCTCACAGGCGCGCGCGAGCTCGGCCTGGGCCTCGCCCAGGGGCTTGCCCTCCTCGTGGTGGAGCAGCTCGGCAATGCGCGCCTGGTTGTCGTCGAGCATCCGCGCGTACGCGGCGATGGCCTGCGCACGGCCCAGGGGGCCCAGGCCATTCCAGACCGGCAGCGCAGCCCGAGCAGCGATGACGGCACGGTCGACGTCCTCGGCGCGGCCGGCGGCGACCCGGGCGATCACCTCACCCGTCGCGGGGTCATCAACCGGAAGCCACTCCGGTGTGTCAACCCTCGCCGCCCCGATGACCAGCGGGTAACGGGGCGTACCCATGGGCCTCAGGCCTCTCCGGGTGCGCGCACGACGCTTCGTACGCGCCAGGCGGGCAGGTAGCCCTCGATGTCCTGAATCTGTACATGGGACAGCCGGCGGGCATCCTGGGCGTCGGCCGCCCAGAGCTCCAGCACGTGCACGTCACGCCGCTCGAACTGGAAGTCCTTTGCCTCCCACACCGCATAGACCACGCGGTAGCGGAAGGTGCCAGGGGCGTGCGGCGTGAGGGGCCGGAGCACCCCGAGCGACCAGCGCTCCTCGCCGCACGAGCGCTCCTCGAGCGCCTTGGCGGCGGCCCCGCGTGCACGAGCGAGATCCGGCGCCTCGAAGACGACGCGCCCGGCCACCCGGGGGCGTCGTGCTCCCGGCGGCCGACGGAGAAGTGTGATCTCCCAGGAGGGGCCCTGAGCCATAGGCGTGGCACCCTAGCGCGGCCCTCATGGCGATGTCCCATGCGATACGTAATCTTTCTTATGGTGCAATTGTCGAAATGGGGCGCCGCCACCTATCGACCGATACGGTTCAGTCGCTTTCGGTCGGTGGTCGCCCCTCGGGGCGCGCGAGAGGGAAGCCGGTGCGATACCGGCGCGGACCCGCCACTGTGACCTGCGAGCGCATCCGCTGGGCGAGAAGCCAGCCACTGGTCAATGCGATCGGGAAGGCGCGGAGGGCGTGATGACCAGGGAGCCAGGAGACCTGCCTCCGGCCGCGAGAAAAACCATCCTTTCGCGGACAGAAGGAGTTCATCGTGAAGCACACCACCCTCCGCCGGGGGGCTCTGCCCCGGCGCACCCTCGTGGCATCCGGAATCGTCGCCCTCGTCGCGACCGCTGGCCTCGCATCGGGAGCCCCGGCACTCGAGACATCGCTACGCATCGAGGGCCCATCGGCGAACGTGCTCGGCACCACCATCGTCACGGTGCCGGCCTCGGGCACCAAGGCGTTTCGCGACAGCGGCGGCAAGGTGATGCGCGCATCCACCCGCAGCGTGTTCGCGCAGTTGATCCGGGCCACGAAGGCGGCCAAGATCCCCGTGTCGTGGACCTACTACCCCTCCTTCAGGTCCCCGTACGTGTCGACCATCACCAAGGTTGGCCCCAAGGGTGCGAAGGGCTGGAACTACCGCCTGAACGGCAAGGCCAGCATGAAGGGTGCCAACGCCGTGAACCTGACCGAATCCGCGGACGTCGTGTGGTTCTGGGGCACCGGCAAGGAGTCCGTGCTCACGATCACCGAACCAGCCGCAGGAGCCGGGGCGTCGAACGCCACGCCCCTCGCCAGCCCCTCCCAGGGATCGGTGGACCTGCTGGTCAGCAGGGTCTCCCCGAAGGGTGTGGCAACGCCGGCCCCGGGAGCCACGGTGACCTACGGCACGGCAACGGGCACCACGGGTGCGGACGGCACCGTGACCTTCGGAACCGCCGCTCGCGGCGTCATCGTTCGCGCCAGCCTGCGGGGTGCGGTCTCCGACACGACCCTCACCTGCGCCATCCCCGACACATCCCCGTGCCCCGTTCCGGCACAGTAGGGGCATGACCGGGGATGACCATCAGGACGTCGCCGCGGGGGCCCGTGCCCTCGCGGCCGGCGGTCTGGTGGCATTCCCCACGGAGACGGTCTACGGCCTGGGGGCCGACGCGCTCGACCCCCAGGCGGTGGCCGAGATATTCAGGGCGAAGGGTCGCCCTGAGGACCACCCGCTTATCTGCCACATCGCATCCGCCGACCAGATGGATGGTCTGGTGGCCGCCGTGCCCGAGGGTGCCCGTGCTCTGGCCGAGCGCTTCTGGCCCGGGCCGCTCACGCTCATCCTCACCCGCTCGTCGCGTGTGCCCGATGCCGTGACGGGCGGGCGTGACACCGTGGCGGTACGCATACCCGGGCACCCCATGGCGCTCGCCCTGCTGCGTACCTTCGGCGGCCCCGTCGCGGCACCATCGGCCAATCGCTTCGGACGCCCCAGCCCCACCTGTGCCGATGACGTGCGTTCGGAACTGGGCGACGCCGTGAGCGTCGTGCTCGACGGTGGGCCCTGCGAGATCGGCCTGGAGTCCACAGTGCTCGATCTCACCACCGACCCACCGCAGATCCTGCGGCCGGGGGCGATCACGGCGGCGGCCATCTCCGAGGTGCTGGGGTCGGCGGTACGCGAGACGGCAACCGGGCCGGCGCGCGCACCGGGAATGCTCGAAGCCCACTACTCGCCGGGCGCCCGGGTCGAGGTGCATACCGAGGGCGGTGTCATCATCCGGGCTCGTGAGCTGGCGGACGCCGGCACGAGCATGGCGCTCATCGCACCCGGAACGGTCTCCCCCCTCCCCCCGGGCATGCTGGTGCTGGGCCCGGCAGGTGACAGCGATGCCTACGCGGCCATGCTCTACGCAGCGTTCAGGCGGGCCGATGCCGCAGGCTGCGCGGTGATCCTGGCCGTGCCCCCTGCGCCCGAGGGGATTGGCGTCGCCGTTCGTGACCGCCTCATGCATGCCGCCGCCGGATAGCACCACACACGGTGGCGGCGCAGCACGGGGCAGGCTTCCCACCCGCCTCCGTGACTGACCGCGATGGCGACGACGTTGGCGCTCGCCGCGTCGACGTCGACGGGAGCGGTTCCCGCATCCGACCGCGGCGCGCCGATCCCGTCGGGCACCTCCCCGCGGTTCAATGGAACCCCGGATAACCTGGCCCGCGACCGGGGCACGGTTGTTCTGGTCGCCAACACGGCCAGCCGCTGCCGGTTCGCAGAACGGGCGACGCCCCGGTCCTACGCCGATCCCGGACTTCTGACGCAGGCGCACCCCGTCGTGAACGTCCACCGCGAACATGCGACGCCGGGGGCGCATTCCCCCGTCGGAACTGAAGATCCGCCAAGGGCCAACGGTACGCAACACCGTTGGGGGCCACTACGCCGCCTCGGGGGTGACCGCGGCCGCCCCGTAACCCGTCGTCATCAGGAACCCCGCACCCAGGCGCTCGGCCAGTGCGATGACCGCCAGGTGGGTGTTGGCAGAGGGCACTCGGGGGATCACCGACGCGTCCATGCACCACAGACCATCGAGGCCGCGAATGCGACCGGTGGAGTCGGTCACCGCCATGGAGTCGTCGTCGCGCCCCATGCGCAACGTCCCAACCGGATGATGGAAGGTCTCGACCGTGCGCAGGGCATGGTCGTCGTCGTCCATGTTGGGCCACGGGGTGAGGACGTCGGCCAGCGGTGCCGTGCGCGCAACGGCCATGAGTTCGCGGCCGGCGGCGACCGCCAGCGCACGATCACCGGCGTCCTCCATCCAGCCCATGCGCAGCACTGGCTGGTCGATGGGGTTCCGCGACTGGATATCCACCCGCCCGGTGCGGCCCCGGGAGTCCGCCACCTGCACGTTGATCTCAGTGATCCGGTGCCCGCCGTCGACCAGGCCCACATACGGCATGACCTGGAACAGGCGCTCCTCTCCATTCACCTCGGCCGTCGACGTGAGAATCGTCTGAATCCATGGGTGTGGCCAGTCGGGGATATCCGTCGAGATCCAGAAGCGATAGGAGATCTTCGGGTGGTCCTGCATGCCGCGCCCGACGCCCGAGAGCTCGTGCGCCACGGGGACCCCATGGGGTGCCAGCGAATCCGCCGGGCCAACCCCGGAGCGCAACAGCACCGCCGGGCTCTGGTATGTGCCGAGGCACAGGATCACGTGGTCGGCCTCGTACGTGACCCGCTCCCCACCGGGCTCGCGCACGGCCTCCAGGCCCACGGCCCGATCGCCGTCGAGCAGCACGCGGTCCACGCGCACCCCCACCTCGAGCGTCAGGTTCCCTCGACCAAGGGCGGGGTCCAGGTAGTGGTCGGCCGGTGTCTGGCGCTTTCCGTCCTGCATGTTGAAGGGGGTCGGGCCGATGCCGATGGCCCCCGGTGCGTTGTGATCGTCCACCCAGGCGTGTCCGCGCGCCACCGCCGCCTCGGCGAAGCGCTCGATCAGGGGATACCAGGTGTCCCGCGGATGCCGCGCGATGGGAATGGGCCCATGGTCACCGTGGTATGGCCTGTCGCCGAACTCGACGTCCCGCTCGATCATGCGGAACCACGGCAACATCGAATCCCAGTCGAACCCGGGTGCGAACGCAGCCCACTCGTCGTAGTGCTGGGGAAGCCCACGCAGCGCAATGGCGGCGTTGGTGATGGACGACCCACCCACCACGCGGCCGCGGGGAACCAGGACGCTCCTCGGGGAGGCACCGGCCTGGGCGGTGAAGCCCCAGTCGTGCGTCTCCCGGATGATCCGATAGGCGTGTGAGAGCTCCGGTGGCCACTCACCCGGGCGGTAGTGCGGGCCGCTCTCGAGCAGCACCACCTCCACGCCCGGATCGGCGGAAAGGCGCGCGGCGAGAACGCACCCGGCGGTGCCTGCACCCGCGATGACGACGCGCATGGCCAGCTCCCTATCCGGCGGCCAGGCGACCGCCGTCGACCACCATGACCTGCCCCGTCATGAAGGCTGCGGCATCGGAGAGCAGGAACACGATCGGGGCGGCGACCTCATCAACCGACCCCACGCGCCCGATCGCCGTCTTCGCCACCAGGCGGTCGGCCAGTGCCGGGTTGGCCTGCATCATCTGGGCGACCATCTCGGTGGTGATCGTGCCGGGAGCGATCGAGTTGACGAGAACGCCCGAGGGGCCAAGCTCCACCGCGAGTGTGCGGGTCATGGCATCGAGCGCTGCCTTGGTGGCGTTGTAGGCCACGATGTTCGGCAGGCCCGCCAGCGCGCCGATGGAGGACACGTTGACGATTCGGCCGCCTCTGCCCGTGGCCAGCATCGCCGGCACGGCCTCGCGCGCGAACATGGCCGCGGCGCGAAGGTTCACGGCGATCACATGCTCCCACTCGTCATCGGTGGTCTCCGCAGCCGAGTGGTAGTACGGCGTAATACCCGCGTTGTTCACCAGACCCCAGAGGCCGCCCAGGGTCTCGGCCGCCTGAACCGCCCGGCGAGCCGTATCGGGGTCGGTGACGTCACCCACCACTACCGCGGATTCGGTGAGCAACTCTCCCGCGATGGCCCGCAGACGGTCCTCACCGCGGGCCACCAGCACCACGCTGCCGCCCGCCGATGCCACGGCCCGAACCGTGGACTCGCCGATGCCCCGCGAAGCTCCGGTCACGATGACCGTGCGGCCTGTCAGGTCGAATGATGCGCTCATGAACGCGAGGATACGCGCGCCACCGTGCAGATATCGGGGCATTGACCGACCCTCATGGGGCGTCTGTCCGTGCTCTGCCCGTTGTGCTGGTGCGCACCAGCACGAACGGCCCTACAATCCACGGACCTCTCGACCCGACGACCCAACCACCGAGGATTGCCAATGCTGAGCTATGCCTTCACCGAGGAGCAGGAGGACCTTCGCCAGATGGTCCGCGAGTTCGCCGAGGCGGAAATCGCACCGCTGGTCGAAGAGGCCGAGCGCAATGAGAGGTTCCCCGTGGAGATCATGCCCAAGCTCGGCGAGTTGGGACTCCTGGGAATCGTGTTCCCGGAGGAGTATGGCGGCATCGGCGCCGACAAGATCACCGAGTGCATCTTCGTCGAGGAGATGACCAAGGTGTGTGCTGGCATCACGGCTTCCGTCAACGCGCACGCCGACCTCGCCGCGTTCCCCATCTACAAGTTCGGCACCGAGCAGCAGAAGCAGAAGTACCTGCCGCCGGCGATCGAGGGCTCCATCATCGGCGCCTACGCGATCACCGAGCCCAACACGGGCTCCGACGCCGCCGGCCTCGCCACCCGTGCCGAGAAGAAGAATGGCGGCTACGTCATCAACGGCCGCAAGAACTTCATCACCAACGGCACCATCTGCGACTTCTGCCTGGTGGCCGCGTACACCGACAAGGAGAAGCGCGGCGAGGGCATCAGCGTCTTCATCGTCGACCGCGACACCCCCGGCTTCGAGGTCACGCGCAAGCTCGAGAAGATGGGCCATCGCTCCTCCGACACGGCTGAGTTGGTGTTCGAGGACTGCGAGGTTCCCCAGGAAGCGCTTCTCGGCGGCAGCGAGGGTTCCTTCGGCGCCCTGATGGAGGCCCTCATCACGGGCCGCGTCTCGCACGGCGTCAAGTCCGCCGCCATCGCCGAGGCCGCCTTCGATCAGGCCCGGAACTACGCGATGAACCGCGAGGCGTTCGGCCGCTCGCTCACCAAGTTCCAGTCGGTGCGCTTCAAGCTGGCCACGATGGCCACCAAGATCGAGGCCGCCAAGGCCCTGGCGTACAAGGCCGCATGGCTCTACTCCACGGGCCAGCCGTGCGTGAAGGAAGCCTCGATGGCGAAGTACTTCTCGGCCGAGGTGGCCGACGAGGTGTGCCGCGAGGCCGTGCAGATCCACGGCGGCTACGGCTACATCGTCGAGTACCCGGTGGAGCGCCTGTACCGCGACGCCAAGCTGGCTTCCATCACCGAGGGCACCTCGGAGATCCAGCAGATCATCATCAGCAGGGAGCTCGGACTGTGAACCCGCTGCCCCCGCACGCAGGTGCGGGGGCCCTCGGCGACGTCCTTGCGGGCGCCCCGGAAGGCTTCCGCGACGCGCTGAGCTATCCGTACTTCCAGTCCATCTGGGATCGTAAGTCACGGCGCGTCGGGCTCGGCATGACGGTCGAGTCCGACGTGCTGAACTACACGTCACCCTACGAGCCCGTGCCGCTCTCGGAACTCGAAGAGGCCCTCCTGGTCATGGCGGGAACGGGCCTGAACGGTCTGGCGCTCGCCGATCTGGACCCCAAGCGTGGCATGTCCACGTTGGTCCAGTGGACCAACCGCACGTGGCCGAGCGCATGCTCAAACCACGGCACGGAGCTCTTCTGGTCGAACGACGCCGGTCTGTGGTGGCTCAACATCTTCGACATGGTCCCGCAGCCGGACGAGATCTCCACGCTCTCGGGCCGCCCGCTCGAGGAGCAGGCCGACTTCGTGGTCGACATGTTCCGCCGCGCGAAGGTCAAGTTGAAGGATGGCCGCGCCGAACTCCCCACGGAACTGCCGGGGCTCTTCGACTTCAACCACTGGAATGCCAACAAGCCGGGCACATCGCTGTTCGTTCCCGTCACCAACATGACGCTCGAGTACATCAACGTGCTCTTCATCTACCTCGCGCGCTCGTACGCATTCTCGATCGTGGACGAGCAGCACGGCAACCGATCGGCCGGCCTGCAGAAGTACATCGACTCCGGCCGCGTCAACCCTGCCGTTCAGATGGGCATGGTCGAGCTGGAGCAGCGGGTGCTGTCCATGCTGGTGGTCGAGCAGGCCTTCGTCTGCCAGAACATGAACCTGGCCGTGCAGGCCCTCGGGCTGGGCGGTTGGACCTTCACCGGATATCTGCCCAAGTTCGTGATGGGTGGCGGCAACGTCCCGGGGCTCGGATTCCGCTTCATGGAGGCCAAGAACGGGCAGACGTTCGCGGTGGGTCGCGATGGGTTCTTCGAGGCTTACACCCCGCCGTACTACAAGGACATGCACGAGGCGGTCGACGCCTTCATGGCCGCCAAGTGGTCCGCCATGGACGACGACGTTCCCAAGCCGTACAAGGATAACGAGGCCTTCGTCAACGCCATCCCCCGTCCTCACGACGAGACCGTGGAGATGGTCAAGGACTACTGCCAGTACGTGTGGGACACCTACGGCCGCTTTCCGGCCTACATGGACCCCATGTACCAGCGCCTCACCTGCCAGGCGCAGCACCTTGACCCGGACTTCTACGAGCGGTTCTACCCGCCGGGCGCGATGTCCGGCCAGCATGTGGACCACTTCCGTCGCTGGCACCCGGACCGGTGCGACCACGAGGGCAAGCCACCGCGCGCATAGGCGCGGACGGCATGTGAGATGGAACCGACGGGCCGGGGGGACGCGTCCGGCCCGTCGTGCATCACGGGCAGGGGCGGCCCCCACCTCCGGGCCCGGGGCGAATTGGATCAGCGAGTAACGCGCGCGCTGCATCACACGCGGATTCACCACCGGCATCGGCGACTCAGAGACCCTCTCAGGACCCCTGAGATGCTCGTCGCCCACCTCGCCCGGCCGCACTGCACACGCCCCCGCCCCACCCATGGCGGGGCCTCACCAGATGGCGGGACCCGGACACGAACTGGGGACACCACGATTTTCCGTCATCCATGCATCGTGGCGCCATGTGGGGTGTGTGCCATGGGCTGCGCGTCATCTGCATCGGTGAGGCCGTCGCTCGCCCTCGGCCTCATCGCCACGATCCCGGTCGTTGGCGCCGTAGGTATTGGGCGGGTGCGTCACCCCGGCGGGGTCTCCCGGGCGAAGACCGTGGGACCTGCATGCCCCACCCAGCGCGCGGCCCGTGTGGCGGCACGTGCGGAGCGTGCGCGCATGACTGGGTCGTCGACCGGCTGGCGCCTCGCGGAGGGAATTTCGTCGCGCTCCGGCGCCGGCCGGAGCGCGGGGCAGCACGACGCAATGCCCTCTGGCAGTGTTCTCCGCCCGAGGATCGGCGGCGAGCGCCTCTCGGTGAGGTGGAGATGAATGCTGCCGCAAGGAGAGTCCACTGAGCGGCGATGCAGGGGGTGTCGATTCCGGTGCACATCGCGGCCCACGGCTCGATCGTCACTGCTCGCCGTTCCGCACGACATCCGTCGCACACGGCTTTGACAACGGAATCGCTCATCTGATGCCCGTCCGTCCAGCCCAAGCCGCCGCCTGGGCGAGCATGCTCCTGGCCGTGACCGGCGGCGGATGGGCGCCCGCCCAGGTCGTCGCAGCACCCGCGGTGCCGAGGGGTCCGAATACCGTCCGCCAGCGGATCGTGCTCGGCCACTCGGCCGCGGGGCGGGCAATCGTCGCGCGGCGGCTCGGGGACCCCGACAGCCCGCGCCGCCTGCTCGTGGTCGGCTCCATCCACGGCGACGAGACGGCAGGGATCGCGGTCGCCCGGCGCCTTTTCCATAGGGCTGCGCCAGCCGACCTCGATGTATGGATCGTCCCGACGCTGGACCCCGATGGGATGGCCGTCGGAAGGCGCCAGAACAGCCGCGGCGTGGACCTGAACCGGAACTTCCCCTTCCGCTGGCAGCGGCTCGCCGACCCGGGCGCCGTGCAGTACTCCGGGGAACGGGCTCTCTCGGAGCCCGAGAGCCGCATCGCCTGGCGGCTCATCAACCGCATCCACCCGCGGGTGACCGTCTGGTTCCACCAGTCGCTCGGTGTCGTTGACCTCTCGGGTGGACACGCCGCGCTTGAGCGCCGCTACGCACGACTGGTCGGCCTGCCGATCCGCCGACTGCCGCGTTATCCGGGAAGTGCCACCGGCTGGCAGAACCACGCCTTCCCGAACAGCACCGCCTTCGTGGTGGAGCTCCCGCCGGGCCCGCTCTCCGGCCGCCGTGCGGGCCGCTTCGCCGCGGCCGCGCTCACGCTCATGGCGGAAACAGGGCCGACGGGCCCCGTGGGGCCACCGCCGGCCTACGAGCGAAAACCGTCGGCGTCGTGATCCTTGCGCGCGGCCTGCTGTGCCACCTCCACGCCGCCACCCCGTCGGAACTCCCCGGACGATCCCGTCCGGGCGCATCTCGGACGCGCACATCCCGAGCCCGGCGCAGGGCGTCGCCGTGGCTCGCGCAGTCGACGCACAGACGGGCCGAATCGTCCAGGCGGTCCAGGCGAGCCGGAGCGGCGCGTATGCGCTGAGGGTGCCGGCGGGGGTCTACCTCGTGGCCGCCAGCGTGGACGCGCGTGGCGTCAGGCCACGCGCGTCGTTCACCGCGCCCGTCCGCGCACAGAGAGGGCGGCGCACCATCCAACGCGTGTCGCTACGGGGCCCACGCACCAGCCACGCCATGCCCTCCGGACCGCCCTCCGTCGCCGTCAAGGCCGTCACCGGTTCCGGACCGAACGCGTACCTCGGAAAGGGGCTTGCGGACATGCTCATCACCGGAGCCGTCCCCGGGGACGGCTCCGGGTGCACGCCCACCGTGCTGGAGTAGGAGAAGCGCGGCGAGATCTTGAAGGAGATCGCCCTGTTCGCAACGCACACCGCGACAGGCGATCTTGTCGCCAAGGTCACCGCCATGCCCCCTGCCGGCTCCGGGAAGCTCCCCGTGCGCTGGACGGGCTCAGGCCCCCTCGCCTACACGAATGTCTCCTTCGCCTCGAAAACCGAATGCACGTATGGCAGTCCGGTCGGGGGCGGGGCGTGGACCGTGACCCTGGGGGTCACGCCCGCAGGCCTGTTGCATGTCACGTGGCTGCCATCGCAGGATGTGATGGTGACGGCCACGATGTCGTGTCCCGGGTCTCCCCCTGCGTCCGTCCCGGGCCAGCCCGGGCCGAACGCCGTCGGCGTCACCCCGGTGGAGTTCGACCTCGCCCCCACCGAAGGCACCCAGACCATCGGCGGCGGCGTCAGCGCCGGAGGGAACGGCTTCTTCCACAGCGGCACGATCACCGTGACGCGCCGGAAATAGCCAGCCATCTTCTTCTGACAGCCACCGCCCTACGACGGAACTTCGCCGGGCATCTCCTTGGCATGGCACTCTCCTTGGAGAGCCAGCGACACGAAGAATCCAGTATCCCGATTCCACCGAACCCGGGGAAGACCAGAGTCTCCATGGTCCCCGGCGCGCTTCGGGGCGCAACGACCGCAGCGCCGAGAGGGAACCGGCAGGGGGCTGAGGCTACGGAGAGGCGGCCTCAGTGGTCGTCCCGTCTGCGGTCGTCGTGTCCGTGCTGGTCCCGGAGCTGTCCCCCGAGGAGGGCTCCGGCACCGCCATGGCATCCGACGAGCCAGAGTCAGAAGACGTGACCTCGCCAGGCCCGGGATCGGTCGACCCCGACCCGTCGTGCGACGAGCCGTCGGAGGCGGCGGCTGGGTGGTCGGCGCCACCGCCGGTCCCCGGGTGACCGGGGTTATCACTGGTGCCCGGGTGGCCGGGGTTATCACCGGTGCCCGAACGACCCTCGCGCGACCCGGAGGCCACCGAGCGGTGGGCAGGCGAGTCCGCCAGCGCAGGTGTCTGCGAGGGCGCGTGGGCGGCGGCGGCGGGCTTGACGCTGCTCACGGGGCTCGGAGACGACGCCAGTCGGGACTCGGCGTGCAGGGGGCCAGAGGTGTCCTGCTGCGGGAGCACGACGGCAGCGGGCACCCCCACCAGGGCGACGCCGGCGACCGCCGCGACCACGAGGCCCTTCGCCGCCCCGCCCGCCGCCGCTGCGGCGGGAAGGCCCACACCCTCACCGGCAAGCGTGGATCCGTTGCCGGCGCCGAATACCCGCAGCCAACGCAGAAGCGGCAGGGGAATGATCGCCCCCCAGACCAACTCCCGACGCTCCCGCATCTTCCGTCGCGCCCGGTGCAGGGCCTGGTAGCGGGCGTTCGCCATAGCCCCGTCGCTCTCGAGCCCGAACACGTCCGCCAGCAGAGCGGCGCGCTCGCGCACGGGCAGCGCCGCCATGCTCTCCAGCGCCCACAGCGCCTCCGCCCCCTGCTCCGCGCGCTCGACCGGATCGCCGAAAGACGATGCCAGCGCGTCCATGTCCGCCCCGCTCGGGCGCTGCCGCATGCGGTGCCGGGCAGCCAGCGTGGCCACGACGGCGTGCAACCAGGCGCGCGCAGCATGGGGCGACTCCCCCCCACGCACACGACCGAGCAGGCGCAGGTACGCCTCCTGCACGACATCCTCGGCCTCGTCGCCACGGAGTGCCAGCTCACGCCGGGCGCGGGCGATCAGCTCCTGGCGGAGAGCCGGATCCTGCGCGGCGAGCTCAGCCGCCCGGCGTCGGGTGCGCTCCATGTCTCTCCATCTCCGGTTCGCCATGGACGCTCCAGGGTGTGTTGGAGGCAAGGACCCAAGGCGCCAAGGGAGGAGCCATCTCCTCGGTCGCGGGATTGAAGGACCCTACCATTCCCCATTCATCAACCACGCTGATGCCGTCGTCGTCGGCCTCGATGATCGCCCGGGGGCGCTCAATGCCCTCATGCACGGTGAGAGTGTGCGCGGTCATATCCGGGCAGTCGACGACCGCCCCGCCGCACAGCGGATCCACGCGGACTTCCGCTGTGCGGCTGAGAGAGGGCGAGTGCTTCTCGGCGACCACGGCGTCCGGACTCCCGGGCCGTGCGACGACATCCGGCGGGAGGGAGACAACGGTGACGCGCTCCCGCCGGGCGAGGGTGCCCTTGCCCGGCCTCGACGACGCCTGCCTCGCGGTCCGTGAACCGCTTACGATGTCGTCCTGCGGCTCCCGCACCTGGCTCGGTTGTGCAATGGCGGGGGAAGCGTCCGTGCCCGACGGCTGGCTTGCGCGCCCACGGGCGCCGGACTCGCCCCAGGAGGCCGGCTCCGACCGATACTGCGGAAGGAGCAGCTGCTGTGCCAGCGCCCGTCACGCCGGGCGCTGGCACAGTCCCATCCAACTGGCTAGTGGTCTGCAGACTGCCCATCACCGCCCTGTGACGAGTGCCCACCGCCCGTTGTTGACGACGAGGAGCCCGTCGTGTCCGACGAGGAGGGGCCCGACTGGTCGGTTGCGTCCCCGGTCGGATCCCCGGCCGCCGGCTGGGAGCCCTGCTCGCTTGCGTCGTCGTCGGCCTCCTGCGAGTCGCCATTCTGCGAGCTTCCGACCAGCGTGTAGGTGCCGTCGGGGTTCAGGGTCGCCGTGAGCTCGACCTCATCACCCACGGAGTAGGCGGTGATGCCGATGGCTGCCGGGACCACCACCTGGAAGCTTGCGCTTGCCCCGTCGTCCGTCACCGACACGGTGAGAATCGAGGTCGACGGGTCGATCGCCGAGATCTGGCCCTCGATGTCGATCGGCTGGGTGGGGTCGGGGGCCGAGACCTCGTTCACGTCCTTCGACTCAAGGGAGCCTGACGAGTCGATCGAGACGTCGGTGCTCACCGTCGATCCGACGGGGGGAGGAGAGGCGATCTCGTTGGAGATCTTCACCCCGCGTCGGGGCGCACGGGTGATCGAGCGTGAGTGATGCACGACGAAGGTGGTGCCGCGGCCACTCAGGACGAAGGAGCCGCCAGAGAGATTCGCGACGACGGTGCCGATCACGCGAGTTCTTCGGGCACGGCCGACCTTTGCAAGCGACCCGGAGAAGGTGCCGTTTCCAAGCTGGGTGAGGGTCGCGAACTTCACCTTCGTGCCGGGCCGGACGCGCCGGGTGGAATGAACGGCGATCAGGTGGCCGCCGGGAAGCGCGAGCGTCGCGGTGTGTGAGTGCGCACGCCAGTCGACGACCACGCCCCGATGGGCCGGGTGAGCCTTCGTGGCGGCATTCGCCGCCGGGACGAGCGCGGTCACGCCGGCGAGAGCGACACATCCAAGTATCCGTGCCTTCATGGTGGGTCTCTCCTTCGTCTGTGCATGTCTCGCTCGGCATCACGCTGGGCGAGACAGGGGGATCGAGCGACCCTCCTACCTAGTAAGAGCATCGACCGGCTCGTTTCTTACGCGCCGGCTCTCGATTGCCTGCACGGGCGGACTGCCTCTGTCAAGAGGAGATCGGCGGCCGTGCGACGAACCGCGACGTGGAGGAGATCGAGGTCGGCGTCCATCGACGCCCATTGGTCAGCGGTGGGGTGTGCACCGTCGACCTCGACCCCTCTGCCCTGGACCCCCGCTCCGCGGCGATGTCCGTGGAATCAGTCATCTCGGCGCACTGCATGAGGGATGCCATACGCGAAGGGGCCAGCCGGGCCGAGAGCCCGTTCCCCATGGGGCCAGACGGGGTGCCTACAGGCGCGAGAGGGCCACGAGCAGCCAGTCCGAGGCGCGAGACGGCGCGATGCGACGGCGCCGGCGCCGGCGAGTCAGTGCCCGAGGCACGTCGACGAGCCGCGCGGCCAGGGCATCGCGCTCGATGCGAAGCGCCTCGAGCTCGGCGGCCATGCGATCCATCTCGGCGCGAACCACCGCGGCGCCGTCGCCCAATTGTCTGCCCACGGACAGGATGTCCACGGATGCGGGGTCGATCAGGGTGCGCTGCGACCCGATCTCGCCCACCGTCTCACCAGAGAGGCGTCCGGATCTGAGATACCGCCACACCGTGCGCTCGGACACACCGAGCCTCTCGGCGGCATCGGCGACGGTCAGGGCGGTTGCATTCTCCATGCCGGGCGCATTCGACGCCGTCCGGGCAAGTCCTTGCGTCTCCCCGGTGTTCCGCGTTTCGGAACGCCGGGGAGACGCAGGCAGGCCTCAGCCCTGGCGCTGGATCAACATGTTCCAGACGCCACGCTGTACGACCTTGTCGTCCTGGTTCAGGACCTCAACGTTGTACTTGCACCAGCCGGCCTTCGGGTTCTTCTCGTTCTCGGCCTTCTCGCCGATCGTCCGCTTCACGCGGATCGTGTCGCCGAGGAAGACGGGCGCACGGAACTGCCACGAGTCGAGGCCCACAAAGGCCGCCGTGGCGATCTTGGGCTCCATCTTCTCCACCTGCAGGCCGGTGGCGATGGACGTCACGAGCATGCCGTGGGCGACGCGCTGGCCGAAGACGGAGTCCTTGGCACCGACGTCATCAATGTGGAACCAGTTGAAGTCGCCGGAGACACCGCAGAAGTTGACGACGTCGGCCTCGGTGACCGTACGACGTGCCGACTCGGCGGTGTCGCCCTCGTTCAGCTCCTCCCAGAAAAGACGCTCAGCCACTCGGACTCCCTCAGACGATGATGGTAACGGCTCCCCGCGGATCGGCGAGACCCCGGCACCCTACCCCGCGAGGGGCGCATGGGTACAACGACGGAGCCCCCGGGCGGCATGACCGCTCCGGGGGCTCCGGGGAACCTGCATGGCGCGTGAGCCTAGAGGGCGTCCACGGCCTTCTTGATGCGGTCCAGACCCTCCTCGAGGATCTCGTCGGGAGCCGCGTAGGTGAAGCGGATGTGGCCCTCGCCGCGGTCGCCGAAGGCGTTACCGGCAACCACGCCCACACCGTGCTCCTCAATGAGGTAGTCGGCGAACTGCTGGGCGGTCATGCCGGTGCCGCGGATGTTCGGGAACACGTAGAACGAGCCGTCCGGCGCGGGGCACTCGATGCCGTCGATCTCATTGAACTTCGCAACGACCATGTCGCGCTTGGCCTTCAGGCGCGCCGTCTGCTGAATCACGTGGTCCTGCGGGCCGGTCAGAGCAGCCAGGGCGGCCAACTGCACGAATGCCGGAACGTTGGTGACGGAGTTCTGCTGGAAGATGTCCATGGGCGTGATCAGCTCCTCGCTGGCCACGCACCAGCCGATCCTGTAGCCGGTCATGATGTACGTCTTCGAGAAGGTGTCCACCACGATGGACTGATCCTTCATGCCCTCGAGGTACGAGATGCTCTTGTGCACGGAGGGTGCGTAGACCATGTGCGAGAAGATCTCGTCGGTGAGCACGACGATGCCGTGCTCCAGGCACATGGCGGCGATCTCCTCGAGCTGCCCCACGATCATGCCGTTCGGCCGCTGCGGGGTGTTGAGGATGAGCATCTTGGTCTTCGGCGTGATGAGCGAACGCAGCGAATCGAGGTCGAACGCGAAGTCCGGCTCCACGAGCGGCGCGTACACGACCTTGCCGCCGGCGTAGGTGATCCAGAACTCGTCGGGCGGGTAGCCGGGGTTCGGGAAGATGACCTCGTCCCCCTGGTCCACGAGGGTGAGCAGCGACTGCGTGAGCGCGTGCTTCGCGCCCATGGTCACGAGCACCTCTTCACGCTTGGTGGGGCGACCGCGGTTCGTCATCTCCTCCGCGATGGCGTCGCGCAGCTCCGGAATACCGGGCCCCGGCACGTAGCGCACGTGACCCTCGTGCACGGCGCGTGCAGCGGCCTCGCCGATGTGGGGGGCGGGGTAGAACTCGTCCCCCTGGAAGTCGCCCCTCTCGAAGTGGAGCACGCGACGACCGGTGTCACGCTCGAGTGCCTCGGCCTTGCGCATGGAGGCCCACTGCTTGGGGAGGACGAAGTGCGACGTGCGGCTCGACAGAGCGTCGCGAATATCCTTGGCGACAGTGCTCATGAGATGATGCTCCTTTCGGGTTTCGTGGACGCGCCCGCCTAGCGGGTGGCGCGCAGGACGGCCGTCGGCCGCGGGGTTGAGGGTGTGGTGGCCCGCACGCGGCGGGCCGCGCGGGTGAATGCGCGTGACTGTGTGGCGCCGAGACGGCGGGAGAGCCCGTCCGCGGCATCGATCACCAGGCGCGCGAGATCATCAACGCGCTCGGGGGTGATGCGGGTGACAGGGCCACCGATTCCGATGGCGGCGACGACACGACCGGTGTGGTCGCGGATCGGAGCCCCGATGCACCTGAGCCCCTCGTCATATTCCTCATCGTCGATGGCGAACCCACGCTCGCTCACCAGGGCGAGTTCGGCGAGCAGGCGGTCGGCGTCGGTGGTGGTCGTGCGCGTGTACGACGCCATCCCGTGGGCGCCGAGAATGTCGCGAATCTCATCCTCGCCCAGGTCCGAGAGCAGAACCTTGCCGAGGCTGGTGGCATGCGCGGGGTATCCGCGCCCCATGGCCGACGGTATGCGCAGCGCGCGACGCGCCTCGACCTTCTCGATGTAGATCGCCTCGCCGCGCTCCAGCACCGCGAGGTGGCCGGTCTCGCCCGAGCCGCGGACGAGCCCTTCGAGGAATGGCAGGGCCTCGTCCCACAGGCTCATCTGCTCGAGCACGATGCCGCCCATCTCGAACATGCGCAGGCCCAGCCGGTAGCGCTGCGAGTGCGCATCGCGCTCGAGAAGACCAACGGCCTCCAGATTCACCAGGAAGCGGTGTGCGGTGCTCTTGTGCAGCCCCGTCCGCTCGGCAACCTCCGTCACGCCCATCTCGGGATTCTCGGGGCTGAACGCGTCAAGAATGGCGCCCACGCGTTCCACCGCCTGGATGCGGTAGCGCGGTGGTGCGGCGTGGATGTCAGGGCGAGCGATGGTTGACATGTCTCGGAATGCGAAACGGCGTCTTGTGACGAGTGCGACGAAGACCTCATTCGTATCAGTCGCCACGTACCCGGGGCAAGAGGCAGATCATGGCCATTTGTCCCCGTATCGCCAGACGAGACACGGGCGCGCATCCCCTACTGCAACGCCGCACGGGTACGCTTCCGCTACCGCACGTACACGATGGGGGTTCAGGGCGTGGCCTACGAGGACATCATCTACGAGACCGGCGGCGGCCGGGCGACCATCACGATGAACCGCCCGGAGCGGCTGAACGCCTTCCGCCTGAAGACGATCATCGAACTGGGCGAGGCCTTCGAGCAGGCCGCCGACGACGAGTCGGTGGGCGTCATCGTGCTCACGGGTGCCGGCGAGCGTGCCTTCTGCGTCGGCGGAGACGTGGCCGACCCCACCCGCACGGCCGGGGAGAAGCGCCACCTGCACACGATGTCGCACCGTCTGGCATCCGGCATCCGTAATTGCGGCAAGCCGGTCATCGCCAAGGTGCGCGGCTACTGCATCGGCGGCGGAAACGAGCTGAACGTGATGTGCGACCTCACACTCACGGGCGAGTCCGGCCGCTTCGGCCAGGCCGGCCCCAAGATCGGCTCGGCCCCCCTGTGGTGGGGCTGCCAACTCATGCCCGCGGTCGTGGGCGAGAAGAAGGCCCGCGAGATCCTCTTCCTCACCCGGCAGTACTCGGCCGACGAGGCCCTTCAGATGGGCCTCGTCAACGCGGTCTGCCCCGACGACCAGTTGGACGCGCTGGTGGATGAGTGGTGCGACGACATCCTGCGCCGCTCCCCTCAGGGCCTGCGCCTGGCGAAGATCGCCATGAACACGGCCACCGATGCCCTGTATTCGTCGGTGCAGCACGGGCTGGAGCTCGTGGCCCTGAACCATGTGTACGGACCGGAGACCAAGGAGGGCATTGCCTCCTTCCAGCAGAAGCGGCCAGCGGACTGGCGCAAGTTCCGCGAGGGCGAGGGCCCCGATCCCACGAGCACTCCGCTGTCCGCCAGTGCCACGCAGCCCGCTGCGACGACGCCCGCGGCCAAGAAGCCGCCCGCGAAGAGGCCCGCTGCCCGCACCGCTGCAGCGAAGGCGCCTGCCACGAAGGCTCCGACCGCGAAGAAGCCTGCGGCAAACAAGGCCGCCACCCGCCGGACCAGCCGGTGACCGAACGGGGACTCTCATCGCTCGCGCCGGCCCGGCGCGCGGCCGTGGAGAAGGCGCTCGATGGTGAGCGCCTCACCCGCGCGGACTCCCTCGCCCTCGCGGGTGCCCACTCCGCAGAGCACCCCGCCCTGTGGGCGGCGGCGGCAGAACTACGCGACCGCACGCGACCGCCCATCGTCACCTATTCGCGCAAGGTCTTCATCCCCCTCACCAACCTGTGCCGCGACGTGTGCTCGTACTGCACCTTCGCGGTGGACGAGGACAGCCTGCGCGCGAAGACGCTCAGCCCCGACGAGGTGCTGGGAATGGCCGAGGAGGCCAAGCGGCTGGGCTGCAAGGAGGCCCTCTTCTGCATCGGCGACCGCCCCGAGGTGCGTTGGCCGAAGTACCGCACCGTGTTGCGCGGGTTCGGACACGGCAGCACCCACTCCTACCTGGTGGCGATGTGCCGCGAGGTGATGCAGCAGACGGGGCTCCTGCCCCACCCGAACGCCGGGATCATGTCCGAGCGCGAACTGAGGGAACTGCGCGAGGTGTCACCCAGCCAGGGGATCATGCTGGAGAGCACCTCGGAACGACTGTGTGCACCGGGAGGCCCGCACGAGCACGCCCCGGACAAGCGCCCGAAGACGCGCCTCGCCATGATCCGCCGGGCAGGCCGCCTGCGCATCCCGTTCACCACCGGAATCCTCATCGGCCTGGGGGAGACCGACGAGGAGCGCGTGGACGCCCTGCTCGCCATCCGCGACCTGCACGACGAGTACGGACACATCCAGGAGGTCATCGTGCAGAACTTCCGCGCCAAGCCCGAGACGCCCATGGCGGGTGCCGGCGAGCCCGGCCTGGTGGATCTGATGACCACCTGCGCCATCGCGCGTCTGGTGCTGGGCCCGGACATGAACATCCAGGCACCCCCGAACCTGTCCGCCGACTACGGCCCGCTGTTGCTCACGGGCATCAACGATTGGGGTGGTGTGTCACCCGTGACCCCCGACTTCATCAACCCCGAACGCCCCTGGCCCGACCTGGACCGCATGGCGGGACTGTGTCAGGAGGCCGGGTATCCGCTTCATGAGCGCCTGACCGTGTACCCGGAGTACGCCATGGACGACACCTGGATCGACCCGGCCGTGCGGCCCCACGTGGACGCACTCGCCACCCCCGCGGGAATGCCACGCGACGAGGTACTTCAGCCGGTGGCCGCATGACCGGCCGCGTCACCGTGCTGCGTCTGGGTGCGGACCGCGCAGATGGAGCCACCGCGCATGAGGGCGCCACGTGGGACGACGCCTCCATCGGCACCGCGCTCCAGGCCGGCGTACTGCCCGTGGCCGCCGGCGCCTCCGAGATCCCTGTGGCCGCCTGGGTCGTCGCCCCCGCGGACGCCCTGGCGCTGCACCGCCGGGGCATCGCCGGCATACGGATCACCGTGCGTCACGACGGCTCACGGGCTGATGTCCTGGATGCCGTGGTGCGCTCGGGCGCGGCGTTCCTGCGCACCACGCCGGCCCATCTCGCCGAAGCAGTGGACATCACCGGCCTGCCTGCCACCGCGTGCCGGGTGTCGGTGCTCGCCGCCGATACCGACGAGGCCGTGGCCGTGGTGCGCGGGGGTGCCCGCGACCTCGTGATACAGGGCTGG
>Ga0082335_1004518_pt1 | contig 20722 bp, 20 predicted proteins | sample Subgrocontami58m_FD_72375 | JGI IMG/M metagenome (GOLD analysis project Ga0082335, IMG submission 72375) | Subsurface groundwater microbial communities from S. Glens Falls, New York, USA - GMW37 contaminated, 5.8 m (SPADES assembly) (version 2) ... | reverse complement strand
GGGGGCGGGGCGGGCCCCCCCCCCCCCCCCGGCCCCCCGCCTCGCGGCGGGGCGCCAGCTCCTGGAGGAGAGGGGGGTCGTCGATGCCGCTGAACGTGCGACGACGCTGCCACGCCTCGCGGACGGTGCCTGAGGCGTCGACGAGCCACTCGGCGTAGGTCGCGAGCCCCCGAGGCGTGCGGACGACGACGGACCCCTCGGGCGCGGTCTCGCGCGTGCCTGGGATGCAGCGGCCGTCGCGGAGGAAGAGGCCGTCCGGCGGGGCGGCGGGGGAGGGCGCCTCCTGTTTCGGCGGCGTTTCGGCGCCGATCGTGTCGTCCCGCCGGAGAGAGGCGACGTCGGCCTTGGGAAAAGTGAGCTTGCCGAACCCGACGTCGATGGTGACGGAGGCGTCGTCCTCGGCGACGATCTTCCCCTCGAAGCTGCTGCCGGTCTTGAGGCGCAGCTCGTCGGCGGCGGCGGTGGCGGCGAGGAGAACGAGGCAGAGTCGGAATGCGACGCGGCCCATGCAGTCACCTCTCGAGATGGGCGGAGGGGGGTGGGGGAGGCGATCTCCGCCGGTGGAAGTCACGGGAAGTCTACCACACGACGAGGCTCGCATGTCCAGCTTGACGCGGAGGGCCGGCAGGGGGATCCTGCGGCTCTTCTGAGGAGGGTGCGATGGGCGAGCCGGTGAAGATCGAGGTGGAGCGCCGCGGCGGGAGGGCGTACGCGGGGTCGGGGGCGAGGTGGGAGTCGATCGTCGGCTACAGCCGCGCGGTGCGGGTCGGCGGGGTGATCGCGGTCACGGGGACGGTGGGGCTCATGCCCGACGGAAGCTACCCGTTGGGCGCGGAGGCGCAGGCGCGCCGCGCGCTCGAGATCGTCGTCGCGGCGATTGAGGCGCTGGGCGGGGCGCGGACGGACGTGGTGCGGACGCGGATCTTCGTGACGGACATTTCGCGCTGGGAGGAGATCGGCCGCGCGCACGGGGCGGTGTTCGGCGACGTGCGGCCCGCGACGACGATGGTCGAGGTGCGGCGCCTGATCGACGACCGCGCGCTCGTGGAGATCGAGGCGGACGCGATCGTCGGCTGACGGATGAGCGCGGTCCCCTTCGTCCTCCTGAGCCTCGGGCGGATCGCCGGTTCCACATCCTCGGAAGCCGCGCGCCGCGCGCACCATGTGAACCGGACGGCTGCGCGCAATCCCAGGCGCGCCGGGCGGCTGCGGATTCCCCTCTGCCGCCGCGCATGGCCCTCGCCTTGCACGCGATCCGGATCGCCCGCCTGCGGCTCATCACACGGAGGGGGAGAGATGGACGTCGCTGTGGCCCCGAGGAAGCAGCTCGCGAGGCGTCACGTCGCCTTTTTCACGAAGGTCGACTCTGCCAGGGACGTGATCCTCACGGGGGATTTCACGGGCTGGGCAACGGACCGGATCCACCTGAGGCCCACTGCGAACGGCGGCTGGTCGGGGACGCTCGAGCTGGCGCAGGGCGACCACGAGTACCGCCTCATCATCGACGGCAAGTGGAAGGACGACGACCAGAACCTGGTGCGCGTGCCGAACGGTTTCGGCACGCAGAACTGCGTGCTCAAGGTGAAGTAGGAGGGACGGCGATGAACCTGATTCCCTGGCGCGACCCCGACAGGCTCCTGACGAGCCTGCGCGCGGAGATGGACCGGATGTTCGACCGGATCACGACGGACCCGTGGCCCCTTGCGATGGAGGGGACGCGCTCCGCGTGGATCCCGTCGATCGACCTGTCGGAGACGGACAAGGACATCCTGCTGAAGGCGGACGTCCCGGGCGTCGACCCGAAGAACCTGCAGGTGACGGTGAAGGGGAACCTGCTGACGATCACCGGCGAGAAGCGGGAGGCGACGGAGGAGAAGAAGGAGAACTGCCTGCGGGTGGAGCGGCACTTCGGCTCGTTCCGCCGCGAGGTGATGCTGCCGGCGGAGGTGGATCTGGAGAAGCACGCGGGGGCCGCGTCGCGGCAGGTGCCGATCGTGGCGAGGAAGGGCACATAGCCCATGGGGCGAAGTCGCCCCTGCGCGCGGCGGCGGCAGGCCGCCGCGCGCCCCATTCCGGCCGGAAGATGGGGCGGGCTTGGCGGGGGATTCCGCGTCGACTGGGGACTCAGGGACGAGCAAGGAAGGGGCGGGCCCCGCCCTCCGCGGGGGCGGTTGGCTGGTCGATCACGCCTCGTCGGAGTCGCCAGTAAGCCCATGGTGCTTGCGGACGTTCTGAGCCTTCCACCGCAGGCCAGGGCGACCGTTGATGGTGGTGTAGGAGAGCCGCCACTTGCCGCCGGCGTGATCCGCGGGGACCCGCTTGATCTGGATCCGCTGGCGACCGCAGACGGCCTGGATGGCCTGATCGACCTTCGGACGCTCCTCGAGCATGGTCTTGCGGTCGAGCGCCCCGATGTAGTTGAGGTCGATATCGACCGAGAGGCGCGGCACGTCGAAGATGAACAGGTTGAGCGCAGTCCCGCCTTTGAGGACGACGCGGGACTTCAGGAATGGGTGGCTGCGCAGCCCTTCCATCAGCTCGACGAGGCGGAGGACCTTCTCCAAGGCCTCCGGTCGGAACCCCGCCGCAGCCGCCTCTCGAACAAGATCCTCCTCGCTCAGCATCAGGAAACCTCCGCCCAGGTCCGGGAAAGGATCCGCTCAGGGACGACGAGGTTCCAGCCCGCGATGAGCTTCCCCGATTCGCGTCGGGAGTCCAGGTAGCGCGGTTGAGCGGGACCCAGCTCCTTGAGCGCCTGGAGGTGTCGATTCTCCACCATGAGCGGCTCGCGATGCTGCTCCAGGTAGAACCCGACGCGCGCGGCGGTCAGGGCTGTCCCGATCTTCTTCGTGTGGTCGAGGACCGCGTCGAGGTCGAAGTACTCGACCATCTCCAGCGAGCGCCAGACCTCCTCCCAGTCGCCGCACGAATCGGGCGCGTCGAGTACATCGACCAGCGTGCGCTCGAGCGTCGCGACACGCGCGAGACCTCCGGCATGGCGATGTTCGACGGTGCCGCCGCCGAAGGATGGGAGAGAGCGGAGCGCGACCGGTGCCTGCACGGGGACGAATTCAAGATCGCCTAACACGAATCGTCGTTGGCGGGCGCGTGTCAGGTAGTGGAAGCGGCGCCAGACCGAGTACGCCTTGCCGTGGAACTGAAGCGCGGCGTGGTAGGCCACGACGGCGTCCTCGGCGAGCTTGGTGGAGAGGAGATAGGGATCGACCGTGGAGTGTTGGGGCGAGAGGCCTCGCGGGACGGTCGCGTAGAGCCCCCGGCGGACGTGGAGCAGATTCCCGGCCGATACGTGCTGCTTCAGGACGGAGGCACTCGTCAGTCGGCTCCGTTCGCCGGAGCCTGAGTGAACTGAGACGAACTCGTCGTACCGGAACACTGGGTGTCTGGCGAAGAAGTCGACCGGCTTGACTTGCTTGTTCGAGTTCATACAGGCACTTATTCTACCTGCATGCGCGCGACCGTGCAAGTGAGGCTTGCTGAAATGCGCACTAACAGGCATATGTACTGCCTATAGTGATGCGAATCAGCAAGTCGCTACCGAGGCGGCCGAAGTGAGGCGGTGGCCGCCCATGGGCGGGAAGAGGGGTTCGGGGAGCAAGGTGGAATTTGGCGGTGGTGGGGTGGGGAAGACGGAGGTTCGCGGTAATTCTCCGTCGGCGCGGAGGAGGACAACGATCTGCCCGACGTGCCGCCGGCGCACGGGGAGCGGCTGCTGGAGACCATCGTCGAGGAGGGGACCCGTGGATGAGGCCACATCTCGACCCGTCAGTAGCCGAGGACGAATAGCCCCAGGACGTTTGTGTAGTTCCGTTCCACGAAGAAGGATGCGAGCCGCTTCACGACCGCATTGAACGGTCTCGTCGGTCGCCCCTTCCCCTCGCTGTTTTGATGCAGTTCTTGGGGCACGAGGAGGAACAGGTAGTTCGCGTGCTCGCACAGGTGACACTTTCAGAAATCCAGAAAGTCCATGTTGTTGATGGTCGTCTTCCCGCGCTCGACTTCCAGGAGGATCCCGGACGTCCCCACCCTGCGGAAATAGTCCGGTCGGACTGCGCTCGTGTGGTACCCCGCGAACAGCCCCTTCGACTCGTCGGCGAATCCCTGGGCGCGAAGGAAGGGTAGGAGAACCGCCTGGATGCCGGCGCTCGACCGGCCGGGCGAGTTGGCCGCGCGAATCGAGGCCGCGATTGCCGGTTCTTCCATGTGGGCACGCAACGCGACGGCGATCTGTTCGACGGTCTTGAAGTCGAGGCTCTCGCGATGGGGTTCCTGGACAAACGTGTGCACAGCATGAGTACCACCCTGGGCGGCCCCGCCTTGGTTGAGCCGATCATCCTAGATCGCGAGAGTGCGCGTGTCACGATTTTGGGCCTGGCACAGCGATTTCGAAGATTCCTACGTTGTACTGCCAGGCGGCGTGGCCCGTGCGGTCGTCCTCCGCGACGGCGGAGCGCGCCGACTCCCCGAGTGAATCGAGCAGGAGGCCGCCGAATCGTGGTGGAGCGGGTCGCGGGGCGCCTCCGATTCTTCATGCAACGCATCCTGGCAATTCACGAAGCCAGGTGGAAGCTCGTCGGATGACGCCGCCTACGTAAGAACCGGAAGAGCCTCCTTTCAGTTCCGTAGAAGTTGGTGGCCACGACGGAGACCTGGGGGGTGTGCAAGCCCGGGCCGCGGGGGTGGCGACAACAGGGACGGACGGATCGTGCGTAGTTCCGTGCGTAGTGGAATGCCTAGATTCCGCCCGCTCCGGGTGGCTCTCGCGTGGAATCGGCTGACACTCGCTCGGCGGTGCGCGGCGATGCGGAAGTCCCGCTCGCGGGAAGGGAATGCGGGCAGGACAGGGCACTTAGGGTTGGCGAGGGTGACGGGGCTCGAACCCGCAACCTTCGGATCGACAATCCTAACGCCCTCGAACCAAGCGCCAGATCCTAGCGGCACTTGCGGAGAGGGACCAGCTCCGCATGCACCTGCCCCGTCTGACGCTGCCCTCGCATGCCTCCTGGCCCTCTGGCCCGATCTTTCCGGCGATGTCCGCGATGCCCTCGTCCGACTTGCCATGGCGGCGAGGGGCTCGCGCTGATGCGCGCAGCGTCCCAGACGGACCTTGACGGCGGGTTCGTCTCGACGATAGAAGCACCCCAGCGACGATCGTTCCCTCGACTTGGCGCGGAAGCATGACCACCCTTCGAGTACCGCTCCTCAAGAGCGCAGGCCCTGGGATGCCACCCATTCCGGTGGATGGTGAGGTGGTGCCTCTCGACCGAACGAGGCATCTGGCCGCTGCCGCGAAGTGGCGGCCCGTCCTGGCCGCACATGCCGAAGAGGACGCCAAGTGGGACTGGAGCGCACACCTTCAGGAGGCGGACACGAACCAGGCCAAGGGCGTCGGCCAGTACGAGGCGTACGCGCTCGAATGCGAAGGTGAACTGCACGCACTCATGCTGCTGGAGATCGCGGATTGGAAAAGCCGCCAGAGCGGCGATCCGATCGTGTACGTGGAGTACGTCGCGATCGCACCGTGGGACAGGCGCGGCATCCAGAACCCGCCTAGAATCGCCGGCTGCGGTCGTGGTATCATCTCGATGGCGATCCAGCGGAGCAACGAGCTTGGGTACAAGGGGGCGATAGCCCTCCACTCGTTGCCCGGTGCGGTCGGATTCTACGCTCGCCTGCGTCTGAAGGACCTGGGGCCGGACCCGCAGGAAAAGGGGCTCCACTACTTCGAGCTGCTGTAGCGAGGAGGCTGCGATGGCGACCGTGAAGGAATGGCAGGAACGTGGGCTCGAACTTGAGCGCGAGGGCTTCGAGATCACGGTGATCGGGCGGCAGGGGCGCTTGGAGGACGAGCGTGTCCGCGCGATGGTCCGAGGGGCGGCGGCCGTCCGGATCACGATCGACCTCCAGGGCGACAGCCCGAAGGACTCGACCACCGGGATCTCGCCCGATGCGGTGACGGCCCTTTCGAGGGCGATGGCCCAGCTCGTGATGAAGGCCGTTGCGCGTGCGAAGGACGACCACCGCGACTTCATCACGCAAAAGGATGTCGAGGAAGCGGCTCGGAGCTGACCAGCAGCAGGTAGCGCCCTCGCCACGCGCTTCACGATCGACCTGCTGGGAGATCGGCCGCTGGGTGTCGCCCCAGGGATCTCCGTCCAGGTAGCCGCTGTCCGTACAAGCGCCCGCACGGACTCTCGGGAGAGGCCGTGGCCCTCCCTCCAAGCGTTCACAGTGGCATCCTCACCGATCTCGTCAACGAGCACGCCGGGCCGGAGCCAGGCGGGAGCAGCTCGCGGCCTCTGGCCTCATTCGCGCGGTGCTGCACTCCATCGGTTGATGTCCCGCCCGCAAGGTGCGCTTCGCCGACCCCCCCCCGCGCGCATGGGCGACTGCCTCGTCCGAATGTCAAGCCCCAAGCGACGGTCGCCGACGGGCCTGGGCCTCCCGGCCCCTCAAGACGGTATTCGTCTGACGATCGGCACGCAGACCCGGAATTCCGTTCGCGCGGATGATCTGCCGGCACACGGTCCTGCGTGGAGAGACGAGGAATCCGCTTCGGCCGCTTTGACGCTCCTCATCGGCGTCGGTATCACCCACCGTGCCCGCGTCTCCTGTGCGATGCCCAGCGGCGCGCCAGGACCGTGGGGACCTTCGATACGAGCGCGAACGAAATCGGACGAGCGGCGGCAGCACCACCCTCGGAGGGACAGGGTGCGCCCGCAGCGTGAGAAGGAGGCGATCGTTCCCACCAACAGGGACGGACGAATCGTGCGTAGTTCCGTGCGTCGTGGAATGCCTAGATTCCGCCCGCTCCGGGTGGCTCTCGCGTGGAATCGGCCGACACTCGCTCGGCGGTGCGCGGCGATGCGGAAGTCCCGCTCGCGGGAAGGGAATGCGGGCAGGACAGGGCGCTTAGGGTTGGCGAGGGTGACGGGGCTCGAACCCGCAACCTTCGGATCGACAATCTACATGTCGAAATCCGCAAGTCATTGGCCGGTAGTGCAGTGCGTGGGGAACGCGAGGCCGTTCGTACTCCGGTTCGTACCACAGCTCCCCCGGATGCCGTCCTCGCCGCGCTGCTGTCCCTCTGGCCTGACCTTCCCGCCTACGTCCGTGAATCGCTTCTGCGCATGGCTGAGGCCGCGAGAACTCCAAGCCACCGTGAGGAGGGCGAACAGAAGTAGCGTCAAGAGGTCGCTCCTGAATTCCGGAACTGAAGTGGAGGACAAGATGAGCATCTACTTCGACTACCTGGATGCCTTCGAGAACCGGTGGGCCGAGTTCGAGGACTTCCTCGTCTCGCCGCCCGACAAGCCGCAGCCCGCGCCGGAAGCCTGCTGCCGCTGCGGCGGGCCGGTGGAGTGGAAGCCGTGCGCAAACGACGCCCACTCGCTCTACCTGATCAAGTGGGGCGGATTCCCGAAGCCGGTCTGCAGTGGCTGCGAGGAGGGGCTCGCGCCGGAACAGAACGCCCACGAGCGCACGTTCGACGCGGCTCACCAGACGTGGTGCGAGCATCGGGTGGGACACGAGAAGAGGTGATGCAGTCTCCCGGCGGGGGTGGGGGTGTAGGGCTACGGGCGGTCACCCAAGATCTTGGACAGAGCGTCCGAGATTCTGGACGGAGCGGGTGCCTACCGCAGGAGACGCCTGACAGCGTCCTGGACGTCGCGGGCCGAGACGTCAGCGCGCCGGGGATCCACGGTCAGGAAGACCGTCACGGCGCGACGGAGCGGGTCACGGGGGTCGACCGACCCGAGCGAGGCGAGCGCGGCGGCGTCGCGGGCGTCCGCCAGCGGCCTGACGGGGACGGGAGAGGGGTCGTTGATCTTCCCGATCCAGGTTGGGAGTGTAGCGACGCAGATGGCGCAGCGCAGTTCGTTGAGCGGGACGAGCTGGAACGGTCTCCGCCACCGCCCCCAACGGCCCGATGGCTCGCAGACCGACGGGCTTCTCGGCGGCGGCGTCTGACGGCGATCGCCGAGGACGCCGACCGCGTGGTAGGTGAGGTCGGGGCCGTCCTGCCTGCACCACACGGCGCTGATCGCGTGCGGCGACACCCGTCGGTTCAGGCGGCGGGCGATCGCGCTGTGCGGCTTCACGCAGCCGCAGCCCTCGACGGTGCAGCCGTTCTCGCGGTGGGCGCGGACGTAGTGGTCGCAGCCCTGGCAGCGGGTCAGCATGTCGGTCTCCTCGTCGGCATTCTACGGCGCCCCACGATCAGATCTCAAATCGGACGGGACGACCTGGCGTATCCGGAGCGCAGATCAGGCCGCCTATGTCTCGATTCCAGGCAGACGGCGAATCGCCAGCGGCGCTGAGCCGGATCCCCATACGCCGCACTATGCCCAATCCCCTCAGCGCCCCCCGCGCTGTGAGCTCACCTAGCCGCGCAGGACGCGACTTCGCGTTCGGGACGACTGGAAGCCTGGCCGACCCGCGTCAGGCCCTGGCGCGACCGGTTACATGCGCCGTCGGCGGTCGTGGCGACCGAGGACATGGCGGACTCAACCGTGGCGTTGCAGCACGCGGACGCAATGCAGGACTTCTGCCAGACGGTGATTGCCGACCTGCTCGGCGGTGCGCGTGAGAGCGGACAGGACTCCCGCCGCCGTCCAGCGCGGCCGACAACGCCGTGTTCACCTGGACGGCGCCACGACCGACAACGCCCCGTTCACCGCGACGGCGTGGGAAATGGCGCACGGCGTCGTGCGCGAATCCAGCCGCCAATGACAATCCGCCCGCGCCTCCAAGGCCCGCGTCCGGGGGCCTGCCGCATGGTCTCCCGTCAAGCGAAGGAGAACGCCATGCAGAGCCTCTACCGAGCCGAGCCGCCCCTGACGTCTGAGCAGGAGCGAGACTTGTCCGCACGCGCCAAGCAAGGCGACAAGGCCGCTGCCGAGCACATGATCGCGGCGGTCACGCCGTTGATTCACAGCTTGGCGTGCCGGACCGGCGTGTTCGGCGCGGGCTTCGACGACCTCGTGCAGGAGGCCACCGTCGCCGCGTGGAAGGCCATCCGGAACTTCGACCCGAGCAAGGGCTCCTGGCCTGGATGGGTCGTGAAGCACTCCTTCCACGCCATCGGCCACGCGCTGGCGGACGTGCCCCTGACCGACCCGCTGGCGGACGCGCCCGCGCCCGAAGTCGACGCGGACTTCGTCGCGGAGAACGAGCAGGCAGGCGCGGCGCTCAGGACGGCCTTGCGTCTTGTCCTTGGCGCGGAGGATGCCGAGCTGGTGTACGTGCGAGCCGTCGAGGGGCTCACCGAAACGCAGGCCGCCCGCAGGTTGCACCGGTCGTGGAAGAAGATCCGCATCGCGTACAGCAGCGGACTGGCGCGGCTCCGGGCCGTCATGTCGCCCGCCGTCGCGTGGGCGACGGGGCGGGGGGGGCGCGAGCCGCTCCTGGCCCGCAGGCGGGGAATGGGAATCTCGCGCCGCGCAGCTGACGGGGAGTGGGAATCGCGGGGCGCGTTCCGGGGGCTTGGATCAGCGTCCGGATCGCGGCCTGTCGGGCTCGGTCATGTTGCATGACCGCGTCGGACACATTCCCAACTCGCACGCCTTGGAGGCGACCAGGAGGCGAAGGGCGCGGAGCCGGACGAGCGCAGCCGCCGCCGAGCACGGAATCGCCGCCGGGGTCACGGGGCAGTATGAGGCAGATGGGCGGGCGTCCTTGACAGCGCCCGTCCTTCTACTTTTATGGGAGCAGCTCGTCAGGAAGCCGCCGACGAGGGCCAGGAGGACGGCCAGGCCGCGCCACAAACGGAACCGTCTGCCCCGCGTCGAGCCCGCGGACGGCGGCCGGGAAATCGCCGAGTTCGTGGCGGCGGCCGTCGACGCGGTGGTGCTGCCGCAGGAAGAGGAGAAGCCGCCAGGTCGGGAGCAGGCGGGGCCGCAGGTGCCGTCGGGGATGGCCGGGAAGCTGTAGTTCACCGCCGCCAGGCCGCGTCCGGGGATGGCAATCGACTGCCCGCCCCGTGGTGGGTGAGGTCTTGGAAATCTCTCGCGGTTTCCACGCCGTCCCCGCACCGCCCTCCAATGGAAATCCCCTTTGCGCATGGAAGCGGGGGGGGGGCCGGGGGCCGGTGGTACGATCCAGATTTCGCCGATGCTCTGCGCCTCCGGGCCCTGGTGCACCGCCACCCGCTCTCTCAACACGAGGACGATCAACGCGGAGCTCCACGATCTAGGACAGGGGATGCTTCTCCCAGTAGTCCATGATGCGCTTCGCGAGATCGACCATGCGGATCGCTGGCCCGATCTGCTTCTCAGCTTCACCATCGAGCCTAACGATGAGTCTGCGACCGAAGGCTGCGTTCGCGAAGGCGTAGGACGCGAAGTGGTTCGACCCAAAGTGGCCTCCGCCCGTCCCCGTCGAGGTCACGGACTTGTGGTGCCTGGCTTCGACCTCGAAGTGCTTCGCTCCGGAGGCCAGGTGAGAGCAGACGGCCAACAGGATCGAGTCCTTTCGCGCCTTCTTCCGCTTCTTCTCGTTGACTTGCCCCGGGTAGACCCAATCGAGCAGGTGCTCCGCGGTGACGAAGAAGTTGAAGGCGGCGTCAGAGTCCATGAAGTTCTTCTTCAATCGCTCCAAGTCCCGCCGCAGCTTGTTCCGCAGGTCGGGCGCGGTTGTCAGATGGAAGATGCCCTTCATGGATGATCGACCCTTGAGTGACCTGGTCGGAGGCAGGCCGGCATCAACGCCTCACGATGCACCGTACCGAGCTGGGGTCGGCCTGTCCAGTCCGGTCGCTGCGGGATCACGGAGCGGGCGTACGCCGGGGCGTCGAGCCATGTTGAGGCAGATGGCTTATGAGAATGGCTCTTCGCGAAAGGGATCCAGATGATGGACTCCAACCTCCCCGTTCCTGTCCCGCCCCCCGTCGACGATCTGGTCGCCTCGGCGATCCCGCCGCCCGACAGGCATCCCGCTGCGGTCTACCTCGCACGGCTCGCGCCTGGATCCCGACGCGCCATGCGTCAGGCGCTCGACACGGTCGCGGGGCTCCTGTCCGGCGGGCGCCTCGACGCGGTGTCCTTCCCGTGGCCCTCGGTACGCTACCAGCACGCGCAGGCAGGCAGGTCGGCACTCGCGGAGCGGTACGCCCCCGCGACGGCGAACAAGATGCTCTCCGCCCTACGAGGCGTGCTCCGCGAGGCGTGGCGTCTCGGGTACGTTGACGCGGAGTCGTACCGAAGGGCCGCCGACGTGGAGGCGGTGAAGGGGAACACGCTCCCTGCGGGGCGGGCGCTCACCGATGGCGAACTTCGCGCCCTGTTCGACGTGTGCGCAGAGGATAATTCCCCCGCTGGTGCACGAGACGCGGCCTTGCTCGCGGTGCTCTTCGGCGGCGGACTTCGACGATCCGAGGCCGTCGCGCTCGACGTCGCGGACTTCGACGCTTCGACGGGCGCGCTCGCGGTGCGTCACGGGAAGGGGAACAAGGCGCGGCAGGTGTACGCCACGAACGGCGGAAAGAGGGCCATCGAGGACTGGATCGCGGTGCGTGGAGCGTTGCCTGGCCCGCTCCTCTGTCCGGTGGCGAAGGGCGGCCGCGTCGATCCGCGCCGCCTGACCGCGCAGGCCGTCCTCTACCGCCTTCGGGAACTCGCGGAGCGCGCTGGCGTTGACCGCTTCTCCCCGCACGATTGCAGGAGGACATTCATCACCGCGCTGATCGACTCGGGCGCCGACCTCGTGGTCGTCCAGCACCTGGCGGGGCACGCAAGCGTGCAGACGACGGCGCAGTACGACCGTCGTGGGGAAGAGTCGAAGAAGAAGGCGGCTGGTCTGATCCACATCCCGTACCGGGGCGGCAGACCGGATGCGTAGAGGAGGCCCGGCACGAGCGCGAGCGTCAGCGCATCGGGACACGCGGCGGAAACGACTCGCCGGTGTCGACGTCGATCACGACCGCCGGCCCGTACGCCTCGACGCATTCGGGACAGGGCCTGTCGGCCGTACGTCCATGACGGCACGTCGGCCAGATCTCCGGGTACTCTTCCCCGTGGAGCACGAAGCGAGGCCCACAGGACTTCGCCAAGAGGTCGCCCACGCACTCCACCCTGAAGCGCGGGCCAAGGTCAGGCGAGACGCAGACGGAGCAGAAAACGTACCACGGCGTAGAGCTACGTCCCCACAACGGCATGCCGCCTGAGTCCGACGACTTGCAACCTGAGCATTGCATGATGCACCTCCGATCGGTGAACGAACCGAACTAGAAGGAACCTGCATCCAAGTTCGGGATTCGGCAAGGGTTTTTCTCTATGTTCCCTCGGGATCGAGCGCGTTGCGAAAGGGTGGCGTGCGGCTCACCGCGACGATCCTCGTCACGCAGATCACATGCCTGTTCCTCCGCAGTGTCCTCCACCGCGTAGGGCAGCCTCTCCTCGTCGTGGGGCATGAGGGCGTTTCGGAAGCGTCATCCACGCGGCCGGCGTCGAGCAGGAGCAGCATGGGCGCGGTCAGTCGTCGCTACTCCGCCTTGGCCTCGTTGACATCCGACTTGTCGTCGGCGATCCTAGGCGCGGGCTCCTCGACCCTCTGCTCTCGCGACGCCGTGGTCGCGGTCGTCTTCGTCCGTCCCTTCGGCCTTCCGGGTTTCCTCCTCGTCGTCGAGGGCAGTGCCAGCGCGTAGAGGCCCTTCCCGACCTTCCTGAAGAGGATCGCGTCGGCGAGGACGTGGAGAACGCTGATGACGAGGTTCTGCGGGGTCGAGGTCGTCTCGTACCCCATCTGCATCACACGCTTGACGAGGTGCCGCGCATTCATGGGGCCGCCGGCCTTCCTGAAGGCGCGGAGGACGAAGAACTGCAATGTCTCGCCGGGCTTGCGGGCGATGGCCGTCGATGGCTGCTTCGACTTCACGGCCTTCCGCGCCGTTGCGGTCGCCGTCACCAGCGCGAAGACGCCCTTCCCGATCTTCCTGAACACCCTCCTGTCCGCGAGCGTGTTGTATGCGGATGTCACGAGTGTGGTGCGCTTCGCGTTCGTCCTGTACCCCGCCTCCAGGACGAGGTCGACGAGGGCGTTCACTTTCACGGGGCCACCGGCCTTCGCGAGCGTCCGGACGATGAAGTCCTTCAACGTCTCGCCGGACTTCGGCGTGCTCCGCCCCTTCCTTCGCGGCCTCGTCGGCGCAGCGATCGTCGAGGCCGACTGCTGCGGACGACCTCCGAGCTTCCCGCCGAGCTTGGCCATGCGCTCGTCGAGGTCGGAAATGGTCTTCGCGAGGATCGCTCGCTCCTCCTCAAGCACCTGCACCTGAAGGCGGCGCACCTCCTCCGCGAGGACTTCGCCGATCTTGTCGAGCCCGAGCCGCTTGAGTAGATCCGCGAGCATGATGTTCTCCGTTGCCGTCCAAGTCGTGGTAGGCGTCCCCGAGGGGGGATCGGAACGGGTTCATCGCCGCCCATGAGAGTCACGGTCGATCCCTCGACCGCCCAGGTCGCGCCCCACTGGCGACCGTTCGGCTAGGTCCCCCGTGGCTTCCGCATCCGCCGTGCGTGCGTGCCGGGTGTCTCGTGGTCTCTTCCCGCTCTTGTGGGATGGAGTCGATGCGCTTCTGAATCGAGGCGGTGCAGGAAGTGACCGAGCATGTCGGGAAGATTACGCAGATCCATGTGCGACTCCCTCTCCTCTGGCCCGAAGGGCTCGCGAAGGTGCGGGCCTCGCTCAACGAGACTCACGACCTGCCGCAAGTGATTGGCAGCGTTTCGGATGGACTTGCCGTTCCTGGCCAAGAGGGCGTTGTACAGCTTGATGCCGGGTTCGTAGAGCCAGGGGGCGTCCTCGCGGAGTGTCGTGATGAAGAGCAACCAGCTAACGGCGGGCCCGTCAGGCACCTCAAAGGCCATCGGGTTGAAGAGCAGCTCCTCCGCCATCATGGGAGGGAATCGCCGCCGACGCCCCCCCGCGCCGGACCGGCTCGCATTACGCACGTTCGCAGCTACCTGTTCGGGGAGGTCGCGAAACATGACCTTCACCTCTTCAAAGAGCTTCGCGACTCCACCTTCCTCCGGGTTCTTCGGTGCCTCCTCCCCGTGTTTGGCGTGCTGCTTCGCGAGGATCGCCACCTTCGACCGGAACTGCTTCACATGCAGAAGAATTGCTTCATCACGCGGCTCGGCCCCTTCAATGCGCTCAATGAGCTGACGAACGAGCTTCGTGAGCTGATCCTCGTCGTCGGTGAGATTCTGGAACTGAGCGAACGGCCCTGTGATGGCCTTTTCCAACGAGATCCCGATTGCAACGCCATGAACAGGGACGCTGAGTTTGCCCTTCGCCACGCCAGCTTCGTACAGAATCCACGGGCGTCCGACGCTTCTCGGGGTCAGAAGGGCGACAACGTCTGTCGCCTGCTCAAGTTTGCCCATGATCGCGGGGTACCATTCCTCGCCGAATTCGAGCCCGCTCTTGCCCTTCTTGTCGGAGGAGCGGAAGGACTTGAGAGTGCCTCCGCTCGCGTCGCCGAGCAAATTACCGAACGCCTCGGCCAACTCGTGGTCGCGACTGTCGTGGCTGATGAACACCAGCGGCTTGTTTCTTGCGGGCGATCCCTGTGTCATCCCGGCAGGCTCCGAAGTACGGGCGGGAAACGCGTGCGCTGCAATCATGCGAGGCCGCCGGCGGGTCTTCATCTACTTGTAGCCTTAGGAGCGTGGTCGCTCGACGGCGCCCCTTGCATGGAACCGGGCACCACGGTGGAGAGAGTCCGCTCCCTCACCAGCAAAGGGAACGGCGCACGCTGCCCCTCCGCTCGATAACGATCAATCTACCAGACAACCGATTCAACGGCCAGAAATCGGGCAGGCGCTGCGGGGAGATGTCTTTCCGGGCAGAAATCGGGCACGCCGGCATGGGGTCGCCCCGCCGCCCAACGGTTGGAGACGGATGCCGTGCCGCCGCGCCACCCGCACAGTTCGCGCCCCGCCTCTTCTTGGCCGACGTACAACGCCCGAAGGAGTGCCGGGGGACGATCCGGCTTGACGGTGTCGTGCCCGCGCCGCTACAAGTGACTGATTCGTCAGGGGAGCCAGAGGCGAAGATGACTCGATCTGGCGGGGACGGCCCCGAGGCTGCCGCACGAAGGAAGATCGACGCCGCGCTCGCGGCGTCCGGCTGGCTCGTCCAGGATCGGGACGAAATGATCGTGGGGGCCGGTCGCGGGGTCGCGGTACGGGAGTTCAAGCTGACGGCAGGGCACGGCTACGCCGACTACCTGCTGTTCGTCGACGACAAAGCGGTCGGCGTCCTCGAAGCGAAGCCCGAAGGCCACACCCTCACCGGGGTCGAGCCGCAGGCGAAGAAGTACTCGGAGGGGCTGCCGGAGAACCTCGACCCTCCCTTGGCTCCGCTCCCGTTCCTCTACATCTCAAACGGGTCGGAGACGACGCTCACCAACCTCCTTGACCCGAAACCGAGGAGCCGTTCCGTATTCCAAGTCCACCGCCCCGAGACCCTGGCGGACTGGCTGTCGGCGGACACCCTCGACGCGTGGGTGAAGGCCCTCCACGACAAGCGGAGCGGTTCCTACACGGCGGCCGACGACACGAGGCCCTCCTCGTTCCGTTCTCGCCTGACCGCGATGCCACCCCTCGAACGGGGCCCCCTGTTCCCGAACCAAGTCCGTGCCATCGAGAACCTCGAACATTCCCTCAAGCAGGACAAGCCGCGTGCGCTCATCCAGATGGCGACCGGCTCCGGCAAGACCATCATGGCGGTCACGTCGCTCTACCGCCTAATCAAGTTCGGCGGGGCACGCCGCGCCCTCTTCCTCGTCGACCGCACGAATCTCGGGGAGCAGGCTGAGATGGCGTTCCAGGATTTCCGAACGCCCGACACCAATCGCAAGTTCACCGAACTGTACAACGTCCAGCGCCTCACATCGAACACGATCGGCGCTTCCACGAAGGTCGTGATCACGACCATCCAGCGCCTCTATTCGATGCTCAAGGGCCTAGAACTCAATCCGAGCGAGGAAGAGGAGACGCAGTTTGCCTCTGAGGGGCCGGCCCCAAAGCAGCCGCTGCCTGTCGTCTACAATGCCGCCTATCCACCTGAGTACTTCGATGTGATCTTCATCGACGAGTGCCATCGTTCAATCTACTCGCTGTGGGGCCAGGTGGTGGAGTACTTCGACGCCCACCTCATCGGCCTCACCGCCACCCCGGCCAAAGACACGTTTGGGTTCTTCAAGAAGAACCTCGTGATGGAGTACTCGCACGAGCAGGCCGTCGCCGACGGCGTGAACGTCCAGTTCCTCGTCTACAAGCTCCGAACGAAGATCACCGAGCAAGGCTCCACAATCGTGGCGGGCCCCGACACGATGCTGCGCGTCCGCACGCGCTCCGGCGAGAAATGGATGAAGCCCGACGAGGACATCCACTACAAGGGCAGCGACCTCGACAACAGGATCGTCACGCCCGACCAGATCCGCACGCTCGTCCGCGCCTTCAAAGAGCGCGTCCGCACCGAGATCTTTCCCGGCCGCGAGAACGTCCCGAAGACCCTGGTGTTCGCGAAGGACGACCAGCACGCCGAGGACATCGTCAAGATCATCCGCGAGGAGTTCGACGAGGGGAACGACTTCTGCCAGAAGATCACCTATAAGACGACCGGCAGCAAGCCCGCCGACCTGATCCGGAAGTTCCGCACGGAATTCGATCCACGCATCGCCGTCACCGTCGACATGATCGCCACGGGCACGGACATCCGTCCGATCGAAATCGTCTGGTTCATGCGCTCGGTGCAGAGCCGCGTCATGTTCGAGCAGATGAAGGGCCGGGGGGTGCGGGTGGTGGACAAGACCGAGCTACAGCAGGTGTCGAGGGACGCCACGGCAAAGACGCATTTCGTGATCGTCGATAGCGTCGAGGTGACGGAGAGCGACCTCAACGACACGCAACCCCTGGAGCGCAAGCGGAACGTCTCGCTCAAGGATCTTCTCGAACACGTCGCCGCCGGGGGAACCCATCCCGACGTCCTGTCGTCCCTGGCCGCCCGACTCGCCAGGCTGGATCGCGAGTGCAGCGACGACGAGCGCAAAGCGATCTGCGACGCAGCCGGTGGCAAGACCGTCGCCGAGATCGCAGGCGCACTCGTGGCGGCCATCGATCCTGATCGCCACGTCGCCGAAGCGCGGGAACTCTTCAAGCTCGACCAGGAGACCGAGCCGAAGTCCGAGCAGATCAAGAAGGCGGCAGTCGCGTTGGGCAAGGCGGCAACCGAACCGCTGGCCCAAAGGCCCGCCCTGCGGAAACACCTGCTCTCCATCCAGAAGACCCACGAGCAGATCGTCGACGAAATCAGCATAGACAAGCTGCTCCTCAACAAGACGGGTTTCTCGAAGGAGGCGAAGGAGCACGCCATGTCGGTGGTAGCATCCTTCGAGCAGTACCTGGCCGACCACAAGGACGAGATCGAGGCGCTCAAGTTCTTCTACTCGATCCCGCACAGGAACCGGCTCCACTTCAAGGATATCAAGGCTCTCGCCGACGCGATCAAGCAGCCGCCGCGCTCCTGGACGCCCGAGAAGCTGTGGCGCGCCTACGAGCTGCTGCAAAGGGACAAGGTCAAGGGCGCGGGCGGCAAGCGCCTCCTCACGGACATCGTGTCGCTGGTGCGTTTCGCGCTGCACCAGGACAGCGATCTTCGGCCCTACCACGAGGGGGTTCGCGAGCGATTCGCTGCCTGGATGACGCAGCAGGCCACGAAGGGCCGGAAGTTCACCGACCAGCAGGTGCGGTGGCTGGAAATGATGCGCGACCACATCGCCACGAGCGTCGAGATGGACATTGAGGATCTGGATGCCGCACCCTTCGTCCAACAGGGTGGACGCGGGAAGGCGGTGGAGGTCTTCGGAAAGACGCTCCCCAAAGTGATCAAGGAACTCAACGAGGTGCTGGTGGCATGACGACCACCTCGACCAAGCGCCTTCCTGCGGGATGGGCAACGGCGACGCTGCCAGAGCTGATCGCCCCCGATGGCCTTCTCACCGACGGCGATTGGGTGGAGACCAAGGATCAAGACCCGGGCGGCGCGGTTAGACTCACGCAACTGGCCGATGTGGGCGACGGTGTCTTCCGTGATCGGTCGCACCGCTTCCTGACCGGCGAGCGTGCGGACGAACTCAACTGCACGTACCTCGTCGCCGGAGATGTCCTCATCGCTCGCATGCCTGATCCGCTCGGCCGCGCCTGCCTCTTCCCCGGCTCATCGCGGCAGTGCGTGACTGTCGTCGATGTCTGCATCGCCCGTCCGGGGGGCGATACGGTTGAGCCGAAGTGGATGATGCACTTCATCAATGCGCCAGCCAGTCGCCTGGCAATCGAGGCGCTACAGAAGGGTTCGACGCGCAAGCGCATCTCCAAGGCGAACCTATGCACCATCCCTATTCCGGTGCCTCCCCGACGGGAGCAGAGTCGCATCGCTGCCGCCATCGATTCCCACACGAGTCGCCTCGACGAGACGGTCGCCCTGCTTGAGCGCGTCCAGCGTAACCTCAACCGCTACCGTGCGTCGGTGCTCAAGGCGGCGGTAGAGGGGCGGCTGGTGCCCACCGAAGCCGAACTCGCCAGAGCGGAGAAGCGGGGCTACGAGACGGCATGTGCGCGCGTATCTGCTACCGTCGCACCCCCACGGCCCGCACGCTGGAAGACACGGACGAAGGATGTAGTGGTCGGACACGGGGCTCTCTCCGTCGGCGATCCCCACGCTGCATTGCCTGAGGGCTGGACGCGCTCGCCGCTTGTGGACGTCGCCAGGATGGAGAGCGGACACACGCCGAGTCGCGCACGTCCGGAGTGGTGGGGGGGCGAAGTGCCGTGGATCGGCATCGCTGACGCACGCGAGAACGACGGCAAGGTCATCTGCAAGACGCTTCAACACACCAATGCGGGAGGGTTGGCCAACTCCGCTGCGCGTCTGTTGCCGGCAGGGACGGTCTGCGTGAGTCGCACCGCCTCAGTCGGCTACGTGGTCGTGATGGGACATGACATGGCGACAAGCCAGGACTTCGTGAATTGGATCCCAACCGCGGCCGTGACTTCCGACTGGCTCCGTGTCGTGTTCAGCGCAGACCGTGAGGCGCTTCGCCGTTTCGGGAAGGGAACCGTCCACAAGACGATCTATTTCCCCGAATGGCTCTCGGTACACGTCGCCATTCCCCCGATGCAAGAACAACTTCGGATCGTGGCCGAGGTCGACAAGCTCCTAAGCGACGCGGAGACGATTGGTGCGACCGTGGCCATCAGCATCGAACGCTGTTCCCGCCTTCGCCACTCCATCCTGAAGTGGGCCTTCGAGGGCAAGCTGGTCGACCAGGATCCGAACGACGAACCTGCGGACGCGCTGCTCGCTCGAATCCGTGCCGCGCAACTCCCCGACGCTCCCGTCCCGGCCCAGTCCGCCCCACGCCGCAGGAAGAGGAAGGCATGAGCACGAACAACGCCACCAACGGCAACGGAGGCGAGCGCGGCGACAGCAACCGCGTCGTCCAGAAGCTGTGGTCGTACTGCCACGTCCTCCGCGACGACGGGCTCTCCTACCAGGACTACCTTGAGCAGTTGACGCAACTCCTGTTCCTGAAGATGGCCGACGAGCGGGCCGAGATCGCGGGCCAGGAGCAGCCCATCCCGAAGGGCTATCGTTGGGCGGATCTCGTCAGGCCCGACATGGAGGGGACGAAACTCGAAGACCACTACCGCAAGACCCTGCAGAGGCTCGGCGAGGTGGGCGGGATGCTCGGGCTCATCTTCCGCAAGGCGCAGAACAAGATCCAGGATCCCGCCAAGCTCCGCCAGATCATCGTCGAGCTGATCGGCAAGGAGAACTGGCTCGCGATGTCGGCCGACGTGAAGGGCGACGCCTACGAAGGGCTCCTCGAACGGAACGCGCAGGACACGAAGAGCGGCGCGGGGCAGTACTTCACGCCGCGCCCGCTCATCGCCGCCATCGTCGACTGCGTGCAGCCGAAGCCGGGCGAGGTGATCATCGATCCTGCCTGCGGCACGGGGGGATTCCTCCTGGCCGCGCACGACTACCTCCTGAAGCACCACACCCTCGACAAGGACGAGAAAAAGCATCTCCGGTTCGACGCCCTCCGGGGGGTGGAGTTGGTCGATGGCGTGACGCGCCTGTGCGCAATGAACCTCTTCCTGCACGGGATCGGGCCGGACGACGACAGGAGGGCCGCCCCGATCAAGACGGACGACGCCCTGCGGAACGAGCCGTCGGAGCACTTCGATGTCGTCATCACCAACCCGCCCTTCGGCGTCCGCTCGTCGATCACCGTCGTCAACGAGGAGGGCGACGTCGACAAGCAGAGCGTCGTCTACAACCGCCCCGACTTCTGGACGACTACGAACAACAAGCAGTTGAACTTCGTCCAGCACGTCCGCTCCCTGCTAAAGATGAACGGCCGCGCGGCAGTCGTCGTGCCCGACAACGTGCTCTTCGAGGGCGGCGCGGGGGAGACCGTGCGGCGGCGGCTGCTTCAGGACTGCGACGTCCACACTCTCCTCCGCTTGCCGACCGGCATCTTCTATGCGCAGGGTGTGAAGGCGAACGTCCTCTTCTTCGAGCGGAAGCCAGGGCAGAAGGCCGCCTGGACGAAGCAGGTGTGGGTCTACGACCTGCGGACGAACCAGCACTTCACGCTCAAGCAGAACTCGATGACGCGGACGGATCTCGACGAGTT
>Ga0082335_1004516_pt1 | contig 20727 bp, 19 predicted proteins | sample Subgrocontami58m_FD_72375 | JGI IMG/M metagenome (GOLD analysis project Ga0082335, IMG submission 72375) | Subsurface groundwater microbial communities from S. Glens Falls, New York, USA - GMW37 contaminated, 5.8 m (SPADES assembly) (version 2) ... | reverse complement strand
CTGGCCGCGGCCACGCGCGACGGATCGGTGCAGGTCTGGGAGGCCGCGTCGCCTGCGGAGTCCGAGGGCGGGAGGTGAGCGGGGACGCCCCCGTCGCCTCCGGGCGATGGCGGGTCGGCGGCAGGGTCGGTCATGGTCACGCGGGACCGGACTCCAGCACGGCGCGCCAGCGCTGGGGGGTGCCGCGCCAGGCCGCCTGATAGGTCGCTTCGAGAGGCACGGAGACATAGGATTGCGCCGTGAGGAACACCGGCATGTCGGGCAGCGGGTCGCCGACGGCGATAGGTTCCACGTACGCGGTGCACGGTTCCCCCGCGGCATACGCGACCAGGGTCAGGGGCTTCCCCGGCGGTGGAACGAAAGTATCGTCTTCCAGTTCGGTCCAGATCGCGCCGTGAATCCCCTGCGGGTCGCGCGGCGTCGGCAGATGGAGATCGATCACCAGCAGGTGGATCCCCCGCGACACCGCCGCCGTCGTCTTCTCGACGAACTCGCGCAGCGCGACCCGACTGCTCTTGTTCCCCCCCGAAACGATCTCCACGAGCGCCGTGACCTGATCGCCGCTCCGGTGCCGGATCACCAATGTGCGCTGCTTGCGCCGGTAGGCAGCCAGGTCCGTCTGTTGGGTGAGCCGCACTTGCGGCGGATGCACGGCCACCGCCGAGGCCGGCGCGGCGGGTGCCTGGTACGGCTCGTTGTTGGGTCCACTGAACCGCAGGGCCAAGACGTCAGGCATCATGCCGCCCGCGAACTGCTCTGCCAAGGCGTAGTAATCGGGCGGCAATCGGCCATCGTTCAGTGCGTTGCAGGTTTCGACGACCCAGGCGGAGTGAAAATGATGGAAGATCCCCGCATCCACCCGAGACCAGTCGTGTACCGGCATGGCACCCTCTGGAATCCGCTCTCCTGCATCACAGCGCGGCCTGGACGGCCGCAACCAAACCCGTTCCCGTTCCCGTTCCCGATGGTCGGGTGCGGGAACGGGAACGGGAACGGCGAAAATCCTCGCACGCCGCGACAATTCCCGGGACTGAAGTGTTTAGAAGAGCCAACATACCCGGGCCGTCGCTCCACGTCAATCAGCGCCTCGGCGCCGGAGCGCGCAGCCATTTCCGGAATGCGTCCAGATCGACGATTCCCCCTGGGATCTCGAAGCGGGGCGCGAAACCCGACGCTGCCGAAACGATCGGCAGCCCGTACCCCGGCAACGCGGCAAGGAACCGTTCTTGATCCAGCGGCATCCCAGTAGGTACAGTATGCACCATACCATGGAGTCAGCGGCCGAGGCGCGCCATGGGAACGGAATCCGGCCCGTGCCCGTTCTCGATCCACCGGGAGCATCCCATGAACCGCTTCCTCCTCCTCGGCGCGGTGCTGACCCTTTGCGGATCCGTGGCGTCCCGGGCCGACATCGCGCCCGACCCCATGCGTGCCCCGTCGATCCAGGCCATGTCCGCGACCACCGTGCGCATGGCCGAAGAGGACGTGACGCTCCTGCTCGGTGTGGATCGCGTGACCGTTCGGGTCGATTTCCGCATGGTCAACGACGGCGAGGAGGCACGACTCGAGGTCGGCTTTCCCGAGGGGGAGGGAGTGCTCCAGGACGTGAAGGTCGGGGTGGACGGGAAGGAGAGCCCGACCCAGGTCAAGCGCGTCCCAGGCGATTACCGCGGCTGGATCCTTTTCCCGGTGACCTTCCCGGCGCAGGGGACCACCGCCGTCTCCGTCTCCTACTGGGTTCCGGGGACTTCCGCGGGGGGTCTCCTGGGCGACCAGTGGGTGGAGTACATCCTGCGCACGGGCGCCGCGTGGGCCGGCCCGATCGGCCGCGCAACCGTGACTCTGCGCCTCGGACCCGGCGTGTCCCGGGATCACCTGCGCGGGATCTCCCCGTCCGGCGCCCTCGAGAAGGACGGCGCCTTCGTGTGGGAGTGGCGCGAATTCGAGCCCGCGGCGGACATCCGCGTGGACTTCCGCCGCCGAACGCCGACGAGCGTCTTCGGCGAGTTGCGCGAGCGACTGAAGCAGGTGCAGGGCGAAGAAGAACTCCGCGCCCACATCGACCTCGAGGAGTGCGCCTGGATGTGCGGGGAATACGCCGAGGTGGTGGAACAGTGCGACTGGCTCCTGGCGCGCCAGCAAGCTCGCGCCGCGCCGATTTCTCCCTGGTACCGGGACCGCAAGGATCGGCACTACGTCCCTTGGGAACTGCGCAAGGCGCGCGCCCTCGCGACGCTCGGGCGGGAACCGGAGGCGCGCGACGCGGCCCGCCGCGCCATGCCGTTCCTCCGGGAATTGCTTGCGGCCTACGAAGCAGCCAAGCGCACCGATACCGGCCCTTTCCAAAAGCTGTACCAAATGCACGACCTGGAGCCGGACTGGGAGGAAATCCGCAAAGGCCTGGAGGAGATGGAGAAACTGGCGCCTCCCGGGCGATGAGGCGCGCGAGACGCGGATCTTCACCCGGCGGCCCCGCGCCAGTTCAGGTCGACCGCTGCGCCGCGCCGCGCCGGGAATGAACCGCGCTCACCCGGTGCGCCTCGCGGCCGGCCATGCGCCGCGAGTGGACGCCGCACTGCGTCCCTGCTATCCTGCGCCCGACACCGAGGGAGAGGGACGTGGGCGATCGTACGCGACGAATCGCAATCGGCATGGCGGCCCTCCTGCTCCTCGCGCACGTCGCCCTCGCCGGCTGGGCGATCCAGGCCCAGTCCCCCACCTTCGACGAGCCCTTCCACATCGCCGGCGGGTGGGCCGCGCTGCGCCATGGCGACTACGACTTCCAGGCCGCGTGGCACCCGCCGCTCGCCGAGCTGATCGCGGTCGCCCCGTACCTGTTCCGGTCCCAGCCGCCGATTCTCGACCGCAACTCGAGAGCCTATGCGGAGCGCAGCTACTTCGTCGCGGCCGACGACTTCCTCCACCGCAACCGTGTCCCCGCGGACGTGCTGCTGCACTCGGCACGCTGGGCCCTCTACCTCGCGCTCTTCCCCGTCCTCGCCTTCGTGCTCTATCGCTTCGCCGAATCGCTGCACCCGGGCGCCGGCGCCTGGTCGCTCGTCCTCCTCGCCCTGGAGCCGAACCTGCTCGCGCACGCGACCCTGGTGACGACCGACTTCGCGGCCGCGACGTTCTTTTTCGCGGCCTTCGTCACGCTCGGGAACCACCTGCGGGAGCCCTCCCCCGGGCGCGCGGCCCTGACCGGCGCGGCCTGGGCCGCCAGCCTGCTGTCCAAGTACAGCAACCTCACCGCGGGCTTCGGCGTGCTCCTGCTCTTCTTCGCCGCCCGCAAGCGGCTGGCGGCCGACCTGAAGATCCTGCGCCTCCTGGGCGTGACCGCGCTCGCGTGCGCCGGCTGCTTCCTGCTCGCCTACCGGTTCGACTCCGTCGCCTGCTGGATCGATGGCGTGCGCGGAATGCTGATGCTGGCCAACCTGGGCCGGCCCAAGTTCTTTCTGGGTGCGCATTCCATCGAGCCGATCCCCGCGTACTATCCGATTCTGCTCGCGATGAAGACCGGCTTCCCGCACCTGCTGCTGGCCGCCGGAGGCGCCTGGGCGATCCTGCGCGCGCGCGCCGAACCGATCCCCCGTTGGATTCCCACGCTCGCGATCGGGGTCCCCGCGGTCCACCTCTTCTTCGCCAGCACCTCGTCGGTCCAGCTCGGGATCCGCTACGTGCTGCAGGTCTATCCCTTCCTGATCGCACTCGGAGCGGTGGCCGCCGGCCGCCTCGCCGAGGGCTCCGGGACCCGTTCGGTCCTGCGCCGGGCCGGGCTCGCGGCCGCGCTGCTGTGGGCGGCGATCGGCCTGGGGCGTTCGGCGCCCTGGTTCATCGCCCACTTCAACGAGACTGCCGGCGGCGCCCAGGGGAGCTATCGCTGCTTCACCGACTCGAACAACGACTGGGGCCAGGGCCTCCCGGCGCTGGGGAAGTACCTCGAGCGCCAAGGCGTGCGCTCGATCTGGCTCGCCTACTTCGGCATGGGCAAGCCGGAGTTCTACGGGATCCGCTACGTTCCGATCGGGATGTGGCGCACGAGCCTCCACCCGGGCGACCCGAACGCGGCTCCGGAAAAGGAGCCGAAGCAGTATTTCGCGGTCTCGGGCACGCACCTGATGGGAACGTACTGGCAGCAGCACGACCTGCTCGAGTGGCTGCGCGGACGCGCTCCCGAGGCCTTTCTGGGAGGGTCGATCTTCCTCTACGATCTGACCGGCGACGCCGCGGCGCTCGCGCGGGTGGAGGCGCTCTCCCAGCTCTCGGCCCCGGAGAAGGCGCGCGAGGTTTTCTGATGCGGGCGCATTCCGCGGGCGCTACGATAGGCGTGCGCAGCGCGAAATCGGGAGTCGGACGTAGCGCGAGGGAGGCCGGGAGCATGTCGGTCGCGGTGGTCACGGGGTCGGGCGGGCTGATCGGCAGCGAGGCCGCGAAAGCCCTGCACGAGAACGGCCTGGACGTCGTCGGCATCGACAACGACATGCGGCGGCGGTTCTTCGGCGACGAAGCCTCGACCGCGTGGAACGTGAAGGAACTCCAGCGCACGCTGCCCCGATACACCCACCATGCGGTCGACATCCGCGACGAAGCGGGCATCGACGCGGTGTTCCGGCCGCTCGGGGATGCGATCGCGCTGGTGATTCACACGGCGGCACAGCCCAGCCACGATTGGGCGGCGCGCGAGCCGGTCACCGACTTCACGGTCAACGCCAACGGCACCCTCGTGATGCTCGAGGCGGTCCGCAAGCACTGCCGCGAGGCGACCTTCATCTTCACGTCGACCAACAAGGTCTACGGCGACCTGCCCAATTCGCTCCCCCTGGTCGAGCGCGAGACCCGCTGGGAAGTCGACCCGGCCCATCCCTGCGCGGAGCACGGCATCGACGAGTCGATGTCGATCGACCAGTCGATGCACAGCCTGTTCGGAGCCAGCAAGGTGGCCGCGGACGTCCTCACCCAGGAGTACGGCAGGTACTTCGGCATCCGCACCGGGACCTTCCGCGGCGGGTGCCTGACCGGCCCGGCGCATTCCGGCACGGAGCTGCACGGCTTCCTCGCCTGGCTGGTGAAGTGCGCGGTCACCGGCCGTCCCTACACCGTCTTCGGCTACCAAGGCAAGCAGGTGCGCGACAACATCCACTCGCACGACCTGGTCACGGCGTTTTGGCAGTTCTTCCGCAATCCGCGCCCGGGCGCGGTCTACAACATGGGCGGCTCGCGCCACAGCCACTGCTCGATGCTCGAGGCGATCCGCGCCACCGAGGAGATGTGCGGGCGCCGCCTGTCGTGGACCCTGAGCGAACAGAATCGCGCCGGCGACCACATCTGGTACGTGAGCGACGTCCGCCGCTTCCGCCGGGACTACCCGGAGTGGTCGTACGCCTACGACCAGCAGCGCATCCTGCGCGAGATCGTCGAGGCCGTGCGGGAGCGCTCCCATCCATGAGGCTCTCCGTCGTCATTCCCGCGCACAACGAGGAGGGCTGCGTCGCCGGTACCGTCCGCGCCCTGGCGACGGCGCTCGACTCCGACCAAATTGACCACGAGATCCTGGTGGTCAACGACGGCTCGAGCGACGGAACCGAGTCGATCCTGCGCGCGCTCCAGAGCGAGCTGCCGTCGCTGCGGTACGTGAACAACGCCCCGCCCAACGGCTTCGGCTTCGCGGTCCGCAAGGGCCTGGCTTCGTACTCGGGCAACGCGGTCGCCGTGGTCATGGCGGACGCCTCCGACCGGCCGGAGGACGTGGTGCGCTTCTTCCGGACCCTGGAGCGCGACGGGGTGGACTGCGTGTTCGGCTCGCGCTTCGCCGTGGGCGCGCGCGTGATCGACTATCCCGCGCACAAGCTGCTGATCAACCGGCTGGCCAATCTCTTCATCCGGTTGCTCTTCGGCCTGCGCTACAATGACACCACCAACGCGTTCAAGATGTACCGGCGCGAAGTGATCGATGGAGTGCAGCCGCTGCTCAGCCACCACTTCAATCTCACGGTGGAGCTTCCCCTCAAGGCGATCGTGCGCGGCTACACGTACTCCGTGGTCGCCAACGACTGGATCAATCGCAAGACCGGCGTGTCCAAGCTGAAGATCCAGGAGATGGGCTCGCGCTATCTCTTCATTGTGCTCTACTGCCTGCTCGAGAAGTGGCTCTCGCGCGGCGACTATCACCGCAAGCGACGGGCGGCCCAACCCGCCTTGCCCGCTTCCAGGTCGCCGGATCCGGCCGCGCAGGCGCGGGGCGAAGCGGCATCCGCCGCGACGGCGCCGATTGCGGGCGGGCCACCGCGCCCGGACCCCGCACCCGTGGGGCCCGTGTCCGCTCCTCCCGCGGAGGCCCGGCGATGAGGGTGCTGATTACCGGCGGCGCGGGGTTCGTCGGCTCCGCGCTCGCGCGGCTCTGGCGCGAGAGCGAACCGGGCGCCGAGATCGTCGCCTTCGACAACCTGATGCGACGCGGGTCGGAGCTGAACGTGACCGCGTTCCAACGCGAGGGGATCGCTTTCATCCACGGCGACGTGCGCTGTCCGGAGGACCTGGAGGCGATTCCCGGCACGTTCGACGTGGTGATCGACGCCGCGGCCGAGCCGAGCGTCACGGCCGGTCTGGAAGGCTCGCCCTTCCGCGTGCTGCAGACGAACCTGGCGGGGACGCTCCACACGCTCGAGTTCGCCCGCCGACGCGGCGGAGCCTTCGTGTTCCTGTCGACTTCGCGCGTCTATTCGCTCGACGCGCTGCGCGGGATCCGCACCGAGGAGCAGCCCTCGCGCCTGGCGATCGCCGCCCGGCAGGATCTCCCGGGCGTGGGCCCAGCGGGGATCTCGGAGCAATTCCCCACCCGGTCCGCGCGATCGTTTTACGGCGCGAGCAAGCTGGCCGCGGAACTCGTGGTGCAGGAGTACGCCCACTCGTACGGGCTGCGCGCGGTGATCGACCGCTGCGGTGTGCTCGCCGGACCCGGACAATTCGGCAAGTCGGACCAGGGGGTGTACACGTACTGGGTCCTGTCCCACCACTTCGGGAAGCCGCTCCGCTACACCGGATTCGGCGGCACGGGGAAACAGGTGCGCGATCTCCTGCACCCGCGCGACCTATACGCGCTGCTGCGCAAGCAGCTCGATGCCCTGCGTCCCGGGCCGGTGGAGCCGCTCAACGTCGGCGGCGGACCCGCGATCTCGGTGTCGTTGCGGGAGCTGACCGAACTCTGCCGCGAGGTCGTGGGACGCGAGGTCCCCATTTCCGGAGTGCCCGATTCCTCGTCGGTGGACGTGCCGATCTACGTCTCGGACTGCGCGGTCGCGTCCGCCCGCCACTCATGGCGACCCGAGACCGACGCGCGCGCGATCGTGCGCGAGATCCACGAGTGGATCCGGCGCAACGAGGCGGAGCTGCGCGAACGATTGGTGTGACGCCAGCTCACTCTTGCTCGGGAAACAGGGCGTGGCGGATGTTGTTGAGGGCGCGTCCCCGACCACTAGCAAGCAGCGCCAAGTAGGCCAAGACCGGCAGGAGGAGCGGGATCAGGTAGCAACCCAGGTACGCGACGTGAAAGCCCCGCTTGCAGACCGCACCGCGCATTCGCCGGGAACGGATCGCGAAGACGTAGCCGGTAATCGGCAACGCGAAGGCGGCAATCGGCCCCCAAGGGTCGGGCACGACCAGGCGCAAGGACAGCCCCAACGCGAGCGCGAGGGCGAACGCCGCCAGGGCCAGCGTGAGACCCTGTTGGACTCCGAGTGTCTGCGGGAAAAGACTGCGGAGGATCTGCGCTTCCCGAGGATTGAGGGGACGGACGCCGCCGGAGACCGGGAGGTCCGCTCCCGCGCAGGCCGGACACTTCGATTGCGATTCGTCGTACTCCCGCGAACAACCAGGGCACCGAATCATGTGGCCACCTCCGAGTGAATCGTGCGCGCCGGTCAGCGGCCCTTCCCGGCGGCCGCGGTCTCCCCGATCCCATCCATCTGCTTGCGCACTTCCTCCGGCGTTTCGTCGCCGGTGAGCGGGATCGTCCCGATGGAATTCCCCTCCGCGTCGAGGAACAGCAGTCCCGGGATCGGAGCGCCCGGGTACTTCTGCCCGAAGGCGTAGGCATGCGGGCGCCGGATCAGCACGCGTACGAACCGTTCCGCCGCCTCGTTCACCGACGGGTCGCCCAGGACGCGAGAGAGCGAACTGCTCTCGAATCGGGTCTCCGGTCATCAGGTCTCCGCGCCGGAGAGCCCGATGAGGATCGCCTTGCCCTCTTTCCGCGCGCGCTCGCGCGCGACATCGAGTTGGCCGGGGCCGGCATGGTGCCACTTCATCCCTCCCGGCGCGCGAGCGGAGGCCTGGGCGACGATGAGCGAAAGCTGCTCCACCGTGAAGGTCTCGATCCGCTTGACCCGCACGCGGACCGCGTCTCCTTTGCGCGCAACCGCGAAGAAGTCCTCCACGTCGTCGCGCGAATGGACGGGGTCGGCGTCGAGCGAGAGCAGCATGTCGCCGGGCTGGAGGCCCGCCCCGGCCGCGGCGCCGCCCTCGGTCACACCCGTCACCAACTGGCCGTTCCACCGCCCCGCGATCTGGGTGAGGCAGTAGAGCCCCGCCTCCTCCGGCGTCGGGTACCGGGTCTCGGCGCCAAGCCCCTCCTGGCCGAGCACCGGGACCGCAAGGAGCAGGAGCAGGAGGGCCGCGGCAAAGCGACGAAGCACGCGCATGAAAAGACCTCCGGAAATCAAAGGCGAATCACGCCGTACGGGCGATCGCGACACCATGGCGCAGAGTCTCCGATCCGTGTGTGTCCCCCGTGCTCAGGCGAATACCTCACCCAGGTCCTGCCAGAGGCTCACCTCTTGAAGGACGGCTCGCGCGTGCGGCTCACACTCGTGATTCTGGCCGAACAGACGAACGGGACATCGTCCGGGCCCTCGCAGACCACGATCCTCCGACTCATGCACGGAGGTCCTCGAGTAACGTCTCTCGGGCCTGCATGGCTTGACTTCGACCCAGGGCGACGGCCCCTAGCCGGCCGGCCTTCAGACGCAGCCGGTGGACCGTCGGAAACGGGAGGTCCCGCTCTCCCGCCTTGGTGAGCAGGAGGTCGATCAGCTCGATGCTGTGGGTGCTGAGGACGATCTGGCGCTCGTCACCGGCCATGCGGAGCAGAAGCTCGGCGAGTTCGCCCAGATAGCGCGGATGCTGGAAAGACTCCGGTTCTTCGAGGAGCAGCACGCCGCGCTTGACTTCGCAGCTTGCGGCGGCGATTTGAAGAAAGCGCTTGAAACCGTCCCCAGCCACGTACGCCGGCACCGGTGGGCTGGAGGAAAGAAAGAGATGGAGCAGGAAGTTGTCCCCGCTCTTGAGGATCTTCAGGGTCTGCAGGTCGGGAAGGGAAGTGCGGAGCGCCGACACAACGTTTTCGAGCTCCCCAGCCCGATCGACGGCAGTGTAAGCATCCTCCAACGCGGACCGACCACGCACGGCCTCGACGTCGACCAGCCTCGAGTCGTATGGTTTGAAAGCGTCCCCCTCGACGAGAAGGTTCCCTGTTCTGTTTCCTTTGTCGTCGATGAAGGCTACCGCCCTGCCTTGCCGTTCCGGGGCGCCCTTCGCGTCCTCGATTTTCCATGTCAGATCCAGGAAGTCCATGGGTTCGCTGACTCCGGCCTGCTTCGCAAACCCGGGCCAATCGACTTGTTGAGTTCCGCCGTGACGAATCGTGGTCTTGGCGGCAACCCAAGAGACCGATCGCGAGAGGGTCATCGACACCTCCGCTTCCTTCGCGCCGGGCGTGACGACGTTCCCAAGAGCATCGAGCGAGGGCCCTCCCCGTCGCAGCAACAGGGCGATTACGGCAGCCGCCTGGTTGCCCTCGCTGACGATGGAGATCGCCTCGAGGCAGGTCGACTTGCCGCAGTTGTTCGGGCCGACGAGGATGCTGAGCGGCGATAGTCCCTCGACGGTCCCGTTCTGGATGCCCCGCAGATTCTGGATCTGAACGGACTTGATCAAGACGTCACTTCCGCTAATCGACTCGGACGGTGGGTGAGCCTCATCATAGCTCGCGCGGAGCGCAGGTCAATGACCCGATCCATCACTCGCCCACACACGCGGCTGACCGCCACGAAACCGCTCGCCGACAGGTGCGCGATCCCGGCCGAGCGCCGCGGCCCACGCCTCGACCGGATTCCAGAGGACAGACTACCGTGCGCCCCCGCCGGGTACCATTCAACCCTCCTGCAGCCCTGACGATCGAAGCCTCCCGCCCAACACTCCGGCTGTCTCCATCCGCGCGAGTCACACGGGAAAGCGGAAGGAGAACTCCTCGGGCGCGACACCGGGATCGACTTCCCGAAGCTTGCGGAAGTGATCGCGATGCCGGCGCATCGCGCCCACCAGGTTGGGATGGTCGAGTCCCAGGATCTCGATGGTCTTGCGTGCGCGCGCCTGGTCGGCGGGATCGGCAGAGGGGTTGGGGCAAATGCCATCGCGGGCGTCGCAGAGGAAGTAGCGCTCGAAGGAATACCCGGCCTCGTCCGACTTCAGCATCGAGTCGTGCCATTGCTCGCCCTTGCAGGACTGGCACCGGTCGCAGCAGGGGAAGAGGTTGGGCCAGGCGTACGCCAAGTGGGCGAACTCGTCGCGTCCCTTGGGCCGGAAGTGATCGATCGTCTTTCGGGTGCCGACGTCGAGATCGCAGTCGCAGTACGCGCAGTGCCGAGCGGTGAGCGGAAGCAACTCTCGAAGCAGGAGCTGGTTGACCTTCTCCCCCTGGAACTCCGCCCAGGCGAACTGGGGCGCCGGTCGTTGCTCGACGCGCGCCTGCCTACGCCGATCGAGCCAGCCCTGCGTCCATTCAGCCGCCCCCTCGCTCAAGAAGCCCGGCTCTTCAGCTCGCCGCAGGGGCATCATTTCGGCAGTGCCGCCTGCAGTCGACGCTCGACCTGGTGCAGCTCGAAAGAGGCGATTTCGGCGACCTCGGGACCGCGAGCCTGAAGCTCGGCGGCGAGGGCTCGCAGTGTCTCGACCGGCGATTCCCCCTTCAGCACGCGGTTCCGCAGTTCGCGAAGCTCCTGGAGCTTCCGCTCCGTGTCCTCGTCGAATTCCTGGTCGACCTCGAACACGCTCCGGAGGGCCGCCATGTAGCTGGTTCCTGCCTTGGAGCACGTGACCTCGCGCAACGTGGCCTTGCCGTCGGTGACGGCGAATTGGTAGATCCACGCATCCGCGACGGAGGTGACGACGAAGGGCGAATGGCTGCTGGCAATCACCTGGGCCCTGGGGAAAAGCTCCTGCACCAACGGAAGCACGCGCCGCTGCCACGTCGGGTGCAGGTGGATGTCGATCTCGTCGAGCAGCAAGAGGAAGGGTCGTTGAAGCGGCGGCGTGTCGTCGACCCAAGGCGTGCGCTCGAGCCGCATGAGCAGGTCGGCGACCCAGCTCAGGATGGACTTCAAGCCGTCGGGCAAAACGTCGAAGTCGACTTCGCGCCGGCCGATGCGGAGCACCACGGCGAGCGGATCACGGCGGACGATGAAACGGATTTCCTCGCCGGCGACCTTGGATACGGCGCGCTCGATCGCGCGCTGGGATCGTTCGTAGCGCGCCGCGGCCGCTGCGTCGCCATCGCGCAGGGCGCCCGCGACCTTGTAGTCGGTGAGGGCGATCCAGTGCGCGAGGCGCTCGCTCTGGCCGTTGGAGCTGAAGGCAAGGCTGCCCTGCAGAGGAGGCTCCGTGGGTTCGGCGATCGCGGTGACCGGTGCGGGCTCCATGGAACGCGCGCCCGCGTATGCGAATGCGGCGTGTGAATAGCGAAACGCTGCAAGACCTTGCCAATGCTCCAGGCCATCCGCGTAGCCTTGGAGCGGGTGTTTGTGCCAGGGCATCGGGAGGTAGTAGTTCATTGCGTCGCCGACCGTGGTTTGCGAGAACCCGCCCAAACTCGCGCCGGAGAGAAACGGGTTCGACACCAGGGTGGAGCGGTCGGGCGACCCAGCTACGACCCAACCTCCGAAGCGCATGGCCGCCATCGCCTTCACCGACCAACATCTTCGTCCCAGCAGCGGGCGGACCAGTCGCTCATCCCCCAGCGCAAACAACGACGCAATGGCATACAGGAGGGTGCTCTTCCCGCACCCGTTCGGCCCGGTCAGGATCGCGATATCGGCGAGATCCTCGGAGACGCGCGGCTTGAATTCGAAGCGCAATTCGTCGAACGGGCCGACTTCCCGCAGATACAACTCGTCGATCCGCATTCTTGCTGGCTCAGGCATTCACGACCCTTTCGACTCAGGGCTGCTTTCCGGAGACAGACTACCATGCGCCCCCGCCGCGTTCAATTCATGCGCGGGTGCGTGGCGGGTGGGTAGCGGGCGGTGTCGAGCGGCGTGCGGGCGACGCACGGAGTTGCGGGCGCTGTTTGACACCGTCCGCGTCCTCTGTCCGAAAGCGCAACCCGCCGCTCCCCCTCCGCCGAACCGCCCCCTCCCACAGGCCTTCCGGCGGGTCTTGACAGCGGCCCGAAACCGACGAAGTCGGTAAGGGCTTACTCCACGGCGTACGAGGCTTACTCCACGGCGTACGAGGCTTACTCCACGGCGTACGAGGCTTACTCCACGGCGTACGAGGCTTACTCCACGGCGTACGAGGCTCACTCCACGGTGTCCGAGGCTTACTCCACGGCGTCCGAGGCTTACTCCACCGCGTCCGAGGCTCACTCCGCGGCGTCGGGGACCCACTCCGCGGCGTCGGGGGCCCACTCCGCGGCGTCGGAGGCTCACCGGGGTCCGCAACGCTCACGGGCTTACGAAGGGGCGGCCGCTCTACGTCCCTTCCTCCGTGCCCAGCACCCACCAGCCCTCCTGCGCACACTTGCGCAGGAAAGGCACGAGCGACTCGAGCGCCCGTCCCTCGAGCTCCTGCCCATCCGCGCCCGCCTGGGCGACGATCGCCTGGAGCGCGTCCGGGTCGGCGTCGATCCGCTGGACCAGAGCCCGCAGGGCATCCGGCGAGGTGAGATTCTTGTAGGTGTCCTCGTGGGCCCTCTGCATCCAGCGCGGCAGCCCTGACGGGAACTCACCCTGGGGATTCACCAGCCCGAGGAGCGCGGTCCAAAGCCGGCTGACTTCCGGCGGTGCGTCGTCGGCGAGCGTCACGCACGAGTGCAAGTCGAGAAACGTCCGCCCGCCTGGACCGGACCAGCGCGCGCACGAGCACTCCTCGATCACAGCGTCGAAGGCCGCGCCGGGCTCCCCCACCGGCGCTTCGGTCCACCGACCTGACCGTTGTCCGTCCAGCGCGTAGATTTCGGTCGACATGGCCACTGAGCCCTCCCGGGCGGTCCGGGCCGAGGCACCGCCCGCGACGGCGGCGCCCTGGCGCGTGAGCGGTCCGCGCCGCGGAGCCGCGCGCAACTCGCGCCGCGGCTCCTCGGCTCGTCGGCGGCTTACTTGGCCGGCTTCGCCGCGGGTGCGGCCGCAGCGGCGGCAGCGCGCGCGCGGGCTGCACGAGCGGCGACCTGGACCCGGCGCACGATTTCGTAGGTGAACTGCCTGGCCAGCTCCGGTTCCTTGCGGAACTCCAGCCGCCCGAGCCGCACCAGCTTGCGCGTCAGGTCGTAGAGTTGCCCCTTGGCCAGGTACAGCTCGGCCGTCTTGGGCGGAAGCGCCTTGACGGTCGCCTCCTGCTCGGTGTTGGCCGCCTCGATCGCATCGGCCAGCATCGTGCCGCGCTCCAAGAACGCGGCGTTCAGGCCCAGCCACGCGAGCTGCGCAGCGTAGTCCCGCAGCACGGGAACGAGGAAGCGGATCTCCCGCACCAGCAGGGAGGTCGATCCGCCCACGTGTACGCCCGTGCGAAAGCGGGCCATCCGGTCCGGGTCCGTGCCGAACTCGACCTTGACGGACTCGAGCACTTCGCGCCGCCAGTCGAACCCGTCGTCCATGATCCGCTCGACCGATTCCGTGGAAACGGGGCCGTCCTTCTTTCCCACCTCCTGCGTGGTCTCCAACTTGGGCACGCTCGTGGTGAGCTTCAGGATCTCCTCGAGGAAGGCCGGCGCGACCCCGCGCTTGGTCAGGCGCGGAGCGTTCTCCTTCTTGGCGGCGATCGCATGCATCGCGCCCGACCACTCGGTGAGCGTCTGGCTCGCGATCTTTCCACCGAGGACCATGGTCTCTTCACGGGATAGTGGCATGGGTACCTCCTCACATCGGCTGCGAAATTCGCGGGGTGTCCCATCCCCGGGGCATCCCGCCCCAAGCTGCCGTGCGCTCGAGACGGACCATGTTATGCGCCGCGCGGGCGAAGTCAACCAATTCCCGGCGGTATTTCCCCCTTTCCCCCGGCATCTGCTTGCCCCTCCCCGGCCTTCCCGCCTATAATCCAGCGCGACCCGCACCTGGAGCCACCCCCATGACCGACCCCGCCGCCGCAACCGCATCCGCCTGGTCCGACGCCCGCGCCGCCAACCTCGCCGAATGGGAACGCCTGGTCGCCGACGTGCGCGCCAAGGATCCGCCCGCGCAGGCCAAGGTCTCCTTCACCGCGTGGCGGCAGGGCCTGCTCGATCGCGGCTGGATGAAGTGGATCGAAGTCGAAGGCCAGCGATTGTGCTACGTGGACCGCGGCGCCGGTCCGGTCGTCGCTCTCATGCACGGCCACGGCGGATCCGCCTTCGACTGGCGCTTCCTGGTCGATCCGCTCCTGGATGCCGGCTTCCGGGTCATCACCCCCGACGTCCTCGGCTCCGGCTATTCGGACAAGCCCGCGGGGGACTACACCCTCTTCACCCTCGCCGAGTGGATGGCCAAGCTCTACCGCAAGCTCGGGCTTTCCGACATCGTGGTCGGCGGCAACTCGTACGGCGGCGGGCTCGCCCTCGTCCTCGCCCAGCGCCACCCCGACCTGGTGCGCGGGCTGGTCCTCCTCGACCCGGTGTGCTATCGCCACCCCATGCCCGCCTACCTCAAGGTGCTCACCGTCCCCTATTTCGCGGAAATGGTCCTGTGGTCGATCCCGGCCCGCATGTCGGTCGACCACGTCCTGCGCGAAGGCTATTACGACGCCTCCCGTATCTCCGACGAGGCCCGCAGCGAATACGCACACGAGCTCGCGCTGCCCGGCGCCGGCACCGCGCTGATCCAGATGATCCGCGACATCATCCCGCCGAACCTGCCCAAGTACGAGGCCGCAATCGCCGAAATCCGCAAGCCGGCCCTCGTCCTCTGGGGACGCGACGACCGCGTGCTTTCCCCCCGGCTCGGCCGCCGCCTTCACCGCGATCTGCGCGGCTCGCGCCTGCGCATCCTCCCCGAATGCGGCCACATGCCCAACCAGGAACGCCCCGAACTCGTGCTCCCGGAAGTGCTGCGCTTTCTCGCCGACCTCGACGGCTGGACCCTCCCCGAGGAATGGAACCCCGCGGTCGAGGACGACCTCGGCGTCGACCCCGCGCTGCTCCCGGTCCTGCCCAAGGAAGAAGGCAGGCCCCGAACCGGAAAGACCAGCTTCTTCTTCAACCGCAAGCAGGCCGAGCCTGCCGGTCCCGCCGACCTGCTGCTCGACCGGATCGCCGCGGCCGCCGGGGAGATCCACAAGTCGCTCGGTCCCGGCCTCCCCCGCGCGGCGTACGAGGACTGCCTCTGCTTCGAACTCGCCCAGGCCGGGACCGCCATCCGCCGCAACGTCGACCTGCCGGTGACGTACAAGACGCTGCAGCTCGAGCAGGGCTTCCGCGCCGACCTGATCGTCGACGAGAAGGTGATCGTCTGCGTCGAGGAAGGGGATCGCCCGACCCCGGCGCGCGAGGCCCTGCTCCTCGGCCAACTCAAGCGCATGAACCTTCCCGCCGGCATGCTCCTCGCCTTCGACGCGCCGGGGTGGAAGAACGGCGTCCGGCGCGTGGTCAACGCCGACGCAGGCTCGTGATGGACGCGCCATCCGGGTCCGACCCTGCGGGCAAGACCGTCCTCGGACCGGGAAGCCGCCCTGCCCCAGCGGAACCGCCCCCCGGCTCCCCCGCCCCCGACCGCCCCGCGGACGCGCCCTCCAGCCCTGCCGATTCCGCGCCGACCTTGGTCCACGCCCCCGCCCCTTTGTCGCCGAGTCCGCCCGCCACCGTCATCCATTCCCCCGCTGCGTCCGGCGGCGCAGCGGATTCCGCCGGCACCGTGATCCCCGCGGCAGCCGCGCAGGCGGCCGATTCAGGCGCGACCGTGCTCCACCCTCCCGCGGCTTCCACCTCGCCCACCGGCGCAGGCCCGATCACGATCGTCCCGGATCCACTGGCCACGGTCCGCGACGCCCACTTCGCGCCGCCCACCGGCGACGACTCGGTCCCGACCCTGCTCTCCGCCGCCGCCGCGAGCGGCGCGACCGCCCCCGCGCACGCCACCCACTCCGACGGCGCCCTTCCCGACGGCGCCTTCCCCGAGGGCGGCACCGTCCTGGATTCCGGCTTCGCACCGGTGCGCGACTTCGCCGCCGTCCCGACTCGCGCCGAGGGCCCGGTGCGCATGCTCGGGCCCTATATCATCGAGGGCCGCCTCGGCGAGGGCGGCATGGGCGTGGTCTATCACGGAGTCGACACCCGCCTCGGCCGCCCGGTCGCGATCAAGTTCATGCGGGACGGCCAGCACGCCTCCGCCGATGACCGCGCACGCTTCCTGCGCGAGCCGCGCGCGACCGCAAGCCTGCGCCACCCCGGAATCGTGCAGATCTACGATACCGGGGAACAAGACGGCGCACCCTGGTTCGCGATGGAGTTCCTCGAAGGCCGCACCCTCGGCGCCCTGCTCACACAGGGCTGCCCGCCGTCCCGCGAGACTGCCGCGCTCCTGCGCAGGACCGCCGAAGCCCTGCAGTTCGCGCACGAGAACGGCGTCATCCATCGCGACCTCAAGCCCGAGAACATCATGATCGTGGGCGGCCAGCCCAAGGTGATGGACTTCGGCCTGGCGAAGTCCATGAGCGAAATCTCGAACACGGTCGCCGGCACGGTGATGGGCACGCCCCATTACATGCCGCCGGAACAGGCTGCGGGGAACCTGGCGTTGATCGACGCGCGCAGCGACGTCTACTCGCTCGGCGTCGTCCTTTTCCAGTGCCTCACCGGGCGCCTGCCCTTCGAGCACGCCGACCCGTACGAGGTGCTCGCGCGGATCCGCACCGAAGAGGCGCCCCTGCCCCACCGGCTCCGGGCCGACGTCCCGCGCGACCTCGAGAAGGTCTGCCTCAAGGCGATGGCCAAGGAGCGCGGACGGCGCTACCCGTCGGCGCGGGAGCTGGCCCTCGACCTGGGCCGCTACCTCGACGGCCTGCCCGTGCTCGCCGTGCCGCCCTCGGCGCTGTACCGTCTGCGCAAGCTCGCCGGGCGCCATCGCCGCGTGCTCGCCGCGGTCGCCCTGTCGGTCGCGGCCATGTCGGTCGTGGTCGGCTGGCAGTTGCTGCGCGGCATCGAAGCGCGCGCCCACCAGGCGCGCGCGCGGGAATTGCGCGATGCCGCCGAGCGCGCCCTGCCCGCACTCGTCCGCGACGCCCCGAACGGCGATCGCTTCCGGGCGGGTACGAACGCGATCGAGGCCGCGCTCGCCCTCGCGCCCGACGATGCGGAGCTGCGCCTCTGGCGCGCGCGCGCCCGCGACCGCGCCGGCAACCTGGACGCCGCCCTCGCCGACGTCGACCGCGTCCTCGCCACCCAACCGCGCCACGCCCGCGCCCGCCTCATGAAGGCCTGGCTCCATTACCGACGCCAGCGCCCGGGCGACTGGGACCGCACCCGCGCCGCCCTCGATGGCTGGGAGGAGTGCGCCCCGGAGCCCGACCTGGCTGCGGCCGGACCGCTCCTGCGCAGCCTGCTCGACCAGGACACCAAGGAGAGCTTCGAACTCGCGCAGAAGACGGTGGCCCACTGGCCCGCCTTCCCGGAATTCCAGGCGGTCGTCACCGCCGTGCTCCGCAGCGCCGCCCTCCCGAAAGAAGCCCGCGGCATGGCGCGGTGGCTTCTCCCCCTGCTCGACGAGCACCTCGCGATCGCGGCCGACGACTCCCAGGCCCTCGGCATCCGCGTCTCGGCCTGCCTCGCCCTCGACGACGAGGAGGAAGCCGTCGCTACGCTGCAGCGCACTCTGGCCGTCAATCCGCGCGAGTGGCCCGCCACGAACGAGCTGGTGGGCTGGCTGCGCCACTCCGGGCGCCTGGACGAGGCCGAGCGCTGGCTCGAAACCGCGCGCACCGCAGGAATGCCGGAGCCGAAATGGGCCGCCGAGCGGATGCGCATCGCCCTCGCACGGGGCGACGCCGCGCGCGCAAGCGAGCTGGGGTTTGCCGCTCTCCGGGCCGCCGGACGCGACCTCGGCGAGGCCATCGAGGCCTGTAAGGCGATCGAGCACCTGAATCCGAAGGGGGAAGACCTCGAGACGGTGCGCGCCTTCCTGCGCGCCCTCCCCACGCCCCCGGCGGGCAGCATGCAGGCTTTCGATCTGGCTTCGCGGTTTCTCCAGTTCGGCATGCCCGCGGAAGCCCAGGGGCTGATCGATCTGTCCGCCGCCGCCGGCGCGTCTGCGGCGGAGGTGCACCGCGCCCGCGCGCGGCTGTTCGCCGAGCAGAAACAGCGTGACGCGGCGATCGCGGAGTGGACCGCCCTGATCGCGCTCGAGCCCGCGAACCCGAACGGATACGCCGAGCGCGCCCGGTTGCGGCTCTATGACATCCTCAAGAAGCCCGGCTCGGTGAAGCAGATCGTCGCCGATCTCACTCGGGCGATCGACCGCGGCCATACCGACGAGGACCTGCTGCTGCTTCGCGCGGCGCTGCGCTTCCTCGCCCAGAAGCGCGGGGACGCGGTGGAAGACGTGGCGGAGTACGCGCTGCGGCACTCCACGTTCGACTTCGCCCGGGATGGGATCGGCTTGGACGCCAGTCAAGCCAAAGCCTACCCCTGGCTGACGCAGAACGTGCAGGCGCTCTCGCCCGAGGTGGCGGCAGAGCTGGTCCGGCGCGGGGATGCGGCGGCGCAGGCGCTGGACTGGAAGTTCGCTCAGCGGTGCTACTCGCACGCGCACCGGGTCGTGCCCGACCACCCGCCTGCCCTGGCGGGGTTGGCCTCTTGCGCCGTGCGCACCGACCCGCTCGCCGCGATCCTGTACCTCGAGAAGGCGGTCGCGCACGGGGCCGAGGCCGCCGCGCTGCGCGACGACCCGCGGTTCGCGCTCCTGCGGCCGTTTCCGGGGTTTCAGGCGCTGGGGAAGTGATTCGCGGGAAGCGGACCAAACTGGACCAAACTACGGATTACACGGATTGCACGGATTACCGGGTTGGACGGAGGGGACCGACGGGAGGTGAGAGTGAAGCTCGAATACAAGAAGCGCCTGCTGGTCGGCGAGTTGATCGAGGTGCCTCACAAGGGGTTTATCGTGTATGCGGGTATGCCAGGCGAAAGCGCCTATCCGGTCGCAGTGGGAGTGGCCGGTCAGCACGCCTACAACCTCTGAGACCACGCGGATCTCCGCGAATTCTGCCAATCCGGGTGCCGCTTCCGCGTGCGGGAGGTAGGGCCTGGGTTCATCAGCCTCGCATGGGGCGAGGAGTGACCTGCTCGCACCTCACGCTCACTTCGCGCGGGCGCCGACACCGAGCAGCCCGGTGCCCATGTCCACTCCGCAGCCGCGGCACAGCGGTTCCGCACAGGGCTGGGCGACGAAGCAATTCGGGCACTGGCGCGCGGTCGCAGAGTCGGTGAGCGCGACGGCGCAGTACCGGCAGGCCTTGGCGCCAGGAACGTTGACTTCGAAGCAATTCGGGCACTCGCGGCCGCCCTTGGCCACCAGCATGGCGATCGCGGCGGCGCGGATGCTCTTCTTGCCCGAGCCCTGATGGAGAAGCAGGAACAGGGACCGGTTCTCCTCCGCGGTGACGAGGCCGCGTTGGACGAGGAACTCGCCGAAGCTGCCCGTCGCGCTCCCCCTCCCAGTGGAGGACTCGTAGGCCTGGTGCAGCCGGTCGGCCTGGGCGCTCGCGAGGTAGCCTTTTTCCACCGCGAGCTTCAGGTAGGACTTCGGGTCCGGCCCGGACAAGTTGGCCGCCGCGCGCCCGGTCGCCGACGGAGCGGAGACGCCCGGCACGCCGACCGGCGGCGCGGGAGCCGAGCGGGAATTTCCCGACCCGTCGACCTGCGGCGCGGGCGCCGGCCCGGAAATGTCGGGCACCTCGATCGGGGGGAGGTCGATGGGCGGCAGCGCGGACGGCGCGGAGGTGGACTTGTCGGCCACGATCTGGCCGGGGCCGAACTGCCATCGGGGGGCGATGTACTTGACGTCGCAGACCGCACAGAGGACCTTGCGCCCGGCGAAGGCCGAGTCCAGGTCGGTCGTGGTGCCGCAGCTCGGGCAGTTGATCTTCATCGGGCGTCCCCTCCGCGGCCAATTCGGGAATCCGTATTACACACCGGCAACATCGTCGCGAATGCGACGATCTGGCGAGGAATCCCACGCTCTGCCGTTGGACAGTCCGTATTACACACCGTCAACATCGTCGCATTTTCGACGATCTTGCGAGGAATCACACCTTCTGCCGTTGGACAATCCGTGCAATCCGGACAATCCGCGTAATCCGTAGTTCCGTCGGTTGCGGCGGCACCCGCGCTGGGAAATCCGGACAATCCGCGTAATCCGTAGTTCCGTCGGTTGCGGCGGCACCCGCGCTGTGCAATCCGGACAATCCGCGTAATCCGTAGTTCCGTCGGTTGCGGCG